>Ga0316204_10000948_pt1 | contig 90005 bp, 93 predicted proteins | sample 6monrhotite_MG_2_FD_205661 | JGI IMG/M metagenome (GOLD analysis project Ga0316204, IMG submission 205661) | Microbial mat bacterial communities from mineral coupon in-situ incubated in ocean water Damariscotta River, Maine, United States -... | ecosystem: Environmental > Aquatic > Marine >... | reverse complement strand
GCGCCACGACGCGGCATCAACCCGCGCAGGCAGGAGCAGAGCATGGCAAACCCCAAACCAACCACGGCAACGCGCCTGCTGCGCATTGCAACGATCCTGCTGGTCATTGCCATGTTCGCAAAGATCCTGGAATTCGCGCAACTGCTGCCCACTTTGGGCGCCCGGAATACGCTGGTTGATTTTGATGCCTTCTACATCGTCGGACAATTATTTTGGGACGGGCGTATCGCTGATGCCTATGACGTGACCGTCATGGCGCAGATCCAGAACGCGCTGGTTGGGCACAATGGGTTCATGCCGTGGACCTATCCGCCACAGTTCGATCTGATCACGCTGACCCTGCCCGCCCTGCCGCGTGGCGTGGCCTACGCTGTGTTTACCGGCCTGACGCTGGCCGCTTATCTGGCCGTCCTGGCGCGGTTGGCGGGGCCGGCGTTGCTGTGGGTGCTGATCGCGCTGGCCCCGGCGCTGTATGTCACGCTGACCATCGGCCAGAACGCCTTTCTGACCGGCGCGCTGATGGGGCTGTTTTGTGTGCTCAGCCTGCGGGGGGCGTCCATGGCCGGGCTGCCGTTGGGCCTTTTGGTGATCAAGCCGCACCTGGGCTTCGGGCTGGCCGCCCATGCCTTGGCCAAGGGGCGTTGGGCGGTGATCGGCTGGGCGCTGGCGGTGACGGTGATGTCCTCAGCCTTGGCGGCATGGGCATTCGGCGGTGATATCTGGGCGGCCTTTCTGGCCGGGGCCGAACAGGCCGGAGCGGCCTTGCGGACAGATTTCTATCCGATCTACCGCATGACCTCGATCTACGCCGCGCTCCATTCGCTGGGCACGCCACCCAGCGTGGCGATTTGGGCGCAAGGCGCGTTGGGCCTGCTGGCCTGCGTGCTGATCATTCTGGCCGTGCGGCGCGGCCTGCCGCAGCATCAGACATTGGCAATGGCCTGTTTCACCGCCGCCTTGGTCAGCCCATATTTGTATGACTACGACATGGTGGTTATCGGCATCGCGCTGGCGCTGATCGCCGCCGACCTGCGCGCGCGAACGGGTGCGCTGGACCGCGTTCTGCTGCTGGGGCTGTTCTGGGTTGCGGGCGGGCTGGGAATGATCCACGCCCTGCTCCACGCCGCAGAACCCTGGGAGGTGCGCGCTGCAATCGCCCGCGAAACCCCGTCATACGGTGCCTTTGCCTATCTGATCGCGCTGGTCTTGATCACGCGCATCCTGCGCCGCCCGGCGCGGGCGTGATCCGCCCCCCTCGACACACCGGCATTTCCGGGCAAGATACACCAATGCATCCGTTCCTTGATCACCCCCGCCCCCTGGCCATCGCCCATCGCGGCGGGTCGTTGGAGGGCGAAGAGAACACCCTGCCCGCCTTCGCCCACGCGGTGCGGCTGGGCTATTCGCATCTGGAACTGGACGTGCATCTGACAGCCGACGGGCACGTGGTGATTCATCATGACCCGACATTGGAACGCATGTTCCGCACACCCCAAGCCATCGCCGATCTGACGTTGGCCGAGTTGCGCCAGATCCGTTCGGCAGGTGGGGCCACCGTTCCCTTGTTGTCCGAGTTGTTGGAGGACCACCCGTTCGCCTGCGTCAACATCGAGCCCAAATCGGACGCCGTGGTTGAACCGCTGGCTGACCTGATCCGCAAGATGGGCGCGATCGACCGCATCGGGACCGGCAGCTTCGATCCCGCCCGCACCCGCCAATTGATCGAGGCGTTTGGCGAGCGCCTGTGCTGGTCCCCGGCCCGGCTGGGGGTGCTGGGGTTATGGTTGCGGGGTTGGCGCCTGCCCCTGCGCACCGCCGGGTTTCAGATGGTTCAGGTTCCCACCCATTTTCATGGACTCCCCGTCGTCACCCCCCGTTTCGTCCGCACCGCCCACAAACAAGGCATTCAGGTTCAAGTCTGGACCGTGGACGACCCACAGGCCATGAATGCGCTGCTGGACATGGGCGTCGATGGCGTGATGACCGACCGACCCACAGTTTTGAAGCAGGTCCTGCAAGCGCGCGGGGAATGGAGGCAGACCCATGCTTGACGGCATCCGCATCATCGAGATCGAGGGCATCGGCCCGGGCCCGTTTGCCGCCATGATGCTGGCTGACTTGGGGGCGGATGTGATCTGCGTGCAGCGCCCCGGCGGCCCGCCCCTGCCCGGAATGCCCGCGCGCAACCTGCTGGACCGGGGCAAGCGGACCATCGCGCTGGACCTGAAATCCGACACGGATCGCCCGGTGCTGGAGGCGCTGATCGCCAGCGCGGACGGGCTGATCGAGGGGATGCGCCCGGGTGTGATGGAACGGCTGAGACTGGGCCCGGCGGAATGCCACGCGCTGAACCCGGCATTGGTTTACGGACGCATGACCGGTTGGGGGCAAGACGGCCCGCGTGCCACGCAGGCAGGGCATGACTTGAATTATATCGGGCTGTCCGGTGCGCTGTGGTATGCCTCGCCGCCCGGGCAACCGCCGATGACACCGCCGACGTTGGTGGGCGATATCGGCGGCGGATCACTGTATCTGGTGGCGGGATTGCTGGCGGGGTTGATCGGCGCGGGGCGCACCGGCAAGGGCACCGTCGTCGATGCCGCCATCGTTGACGGTTCCGCGCACATGATGGCGTTGATCATGTCGATGTGGGCAGGTGGCGGATTTCAGGCGCAGCGCGGCGCCAGCTTGCTGGATGGTCCACACTGGTCGCGCAGCTATTTCTGCGCCGATGGCGGGGTTTTCAGCGTGCAAGCGTTGGAGCCGAAGTTTTACGCGCAATTCCTGGACGTGATGGGGCTGGCGGATGACCCCGATTTCGCCCGCCAGCATGACCCTGAACTCTGGCCCACCGCCACCGCCCGGCTGTCCGCTTTGTTCGCCCACCATCCGCGTGATCACTGGACTGCGCTGTTCGCCGGATCGGATGCGTGCGCCGCGCCGGTGCTGTCGCCAGATGAGGCCGCCACCGACCCGCATCTGGTCGCGCGGGGCACCTGGACTGCGCCGGACGGTGTGCTGCAACCCCGCGCCGCGCCGCGATTTGATGGGCAGACGGTGGATCCGCCAACGGCCCCGCTGCGCGATCAGCATCGGGCAGAGATCTTGACTGCGCTGGGACTTGGGCTGCGGCCGGGGCCGGGGCCGGGATAAGGGTCATGCGCGTCGGTGAAATATCGCATTGGTATGCCGATATCGGCCTGCCCCAGCAGCGCCGCGCGCCGCTTCTGGGCGACGCAACCGCCGATGTCGTGATCATCGGCGCGGGCTTCACCGGGCTTTGGGCCGCGTATTACTTGACGCAGGCCAACCCGGCGCTGAAAGTCACGATCCTGGAAAAGGAGTTCGCCGGGTTCGGGGCCTCTGGGCGCAATGGCGGCTGGCTGTCCGGTGGCTTTGCGTGGAACCATGACACCTATGCCAAGCACAGCGGCGCGGACGCCGTGCGCCGCATGGTGCGGGCGATGATGGGCACGGTGGACGAAGTCATCACCGTGGCCAGCGCACAGGGCATCGACGCCGATATCCACCGCTGCGATGAACTGATTGTCGCCACCAACCCGGCGCAACACCAGCGCCTGCTGGCCGAGGTGGAAACGCGTGCCAGATGGGGCGAAGACGGGCGCATCCATTCGATCGACGCCGCCCAGGCCCGCCAGCGCATCAACATTCCCGGCACGCGGGGCGCGATGGTCGTGCAAAACGTCGCGCGCATCCAGCCCGCCAAATTGGTGCGCGGGTTGGCCGAAGTGGTCACCCGGCTGGGCGTCACGGTGCATGAGGACAGCGCCGTGACCGGGATTTCACCGGGGCGGGTTGCGACAGCGCGGGGGGCGGTTCTGGCGCCGATCATCTTGCGCTGCACCGAGGGCTTCACCGCCACCCTGCCCGGCCACCGGCGCGATTGGCTGCCGCTCAATTCCGCGCAGATCGTCACTGAACCCCTGACGCCCGAGGTATGGACGCAAATCGGTTGGACCGGAGCTGAGATCATTGGGGATTTCGACCACACCTATTGCTACTGTCAGCGCACCCGTGACGGGCGGATCACGGTCGGCGCGCGTGGGGTGCCGTATCGCTTCGGCTCTCGGCTGGACCAAGATGGCGCGCCCGACCGCGTAACGATCCGCAGGTTGAGCGAGATCTTGCACCGCCACTTCCCCGCCGCGCGCACAGCGCAGATCGATCACGCCTGGTGCGGCGTCCTGGGCGTGCCACGTGATTGGTGCGCGACAGTGGGGTTGGACCGCGCCACCGGCATTGGCTGGGCCGGCGGTTACGGGGGCGTCGGTGTCTCGACCAGCAATCTGGCGGGGCGCACGTTGGCTGATCTGGCGTTGGGTCGGGACTCTGATTTGACAGATTTGCCGTGGGTCAACCGCCAACCGCGCAGATGGGAACCAGAGCCGCTGCGCTGGCTGGCGCTCAGGGGGATGTATCGCCTGTATGCCGCGGCCGACCGGGCCGAGGCCGCAGGCGGCCCGCCCTCTCAACTGGCGGCACTGGCCAACCGGCTGACCGGGCGCGGCTGAAACCCGCTAAACCCTCAGCCGACGCCGCCAATCCCATCCAGAACCAGCGTCGTCGCCAACTCGGCATAACCTTCCCGCGTGACCGGGCCGCCGTCCTTGAACCACATGTAAACCCAGTTCATCATGCCGAACACCGACATCGTCACCGGCATCACCAAACCCGCGTCCAGATCAGGACGCACCAGTCGGATCACTTGCGAAAATCGCCGCACGATCTGGCGCTCAATGGCATGGATCTGGCTGCGCTGTTCGTCCGGCAGGGTCGGCGTGCCATTCAACTGAACCTTGTGGTAATTGTCTGCGTCGCGGTACGTTTCCAAAACCGCCCCGACCAGCGCCCGCAGCCGCGCGCGCGGCGTGAGGTCCGGATCATCGGCGGCGGCCACCGCGCTTTGCAATTCCGACAGATGCGTGCGGATGATGTCGAAGATCAACGCATCCTTGCCCGGGTAGTAATGATACAGCAGAGCCTTGGACACCCCCGCCTGCACCGCAATTTGCGCCATCGAGGCCTTGTCCATCCCCTGTTCGGCCAACACCCGCGCCGCACTCGACAGAATGGCGCGTTGCTTGTCTTCGAAATCGGCGGCGCGGGGGCGGGCCATGCGGGCCTCCTGTGGCTGACGGGGTGGGGGCGTCGCCCCCTCTGGCCTGCGGCCATTCACCCCCAGAGTATTTTGGGAAAGATGAAATTGCTCACGGTTTGGGGCGGTTGTCGACGACGCGCTTGGCTTTGCCGTCAGAGCGCGGGGCCCCGCCGGGTGTGTGCACGTTGATCCGAGTCGAAACACCGACCACCGATTTGATGTGATGCGCCAGTTCCTTGGCCGAAGCGTTGCGCGCCTCATTTCCTGCTGCCGCCTCAGTGGCCTCGCAATGCACGATCATCTGGTCCATGCGCCCCTCGCGCGCCAGTTCCACCTGGAAATGCGGGGCCAGGCCGGCGCACTTCAAGATCTGTTCCTCGATTTGTGTGGGGAACACGTTGACGCCGCGCAGGATCATCATGTCGTCTGATCGCCCGGTGATCTTTTCCATCCGCCGCATGGAGCGCGCAGTGCCCGGCAGCAAGCGGGTCAGATCGCGGGTCCGGTAGCGGATGATGGGCAGGCCTTCCTTGGTCAGCGTGGTGAACACGAGCTCGCCCATTTCGCCATCGGCAACGGGTTCACCGGTTTCGGGATTGATGATTTCGGGGAAGAAATGATCCTCCCAGATATGCAGCCCGTCCTTGGTTTCCACGCATTCGTTGGCCACGCCCGGCCCCATGACCTCGGACAGGCCGTAGATATCGACAGCGTGCATATCGAAGGCCTCTTCGATCTCGCCGCGCATCGCATTGGTCCAGGGCTCAGCCCCGAAGATACCAACCGCAAGTGAGCTGTCGCGCGGGTCCAGCCCTTGGCGGCGGAATTCATCCAAGATCGACAGCATATAGCTGGGCGTCACCATGATCACGCGGGGCTTGAAATCGTTGATCAGCGTCACCTGCCGTTCGGTCATCCCGCCCGATACCGGGACCACCGTGCAGCCCAGTTTTTCGGCCGCGTAATGCGCCCCCAGCCCGCCGGTGAACAGCCCATAGCCATAGGCCACATGCACGATATCGCCCGCGCGCCCGCCAGATGCCCGGATCGAACGCGCGCCCATATCGGCCCACATGTCGACATCGTTCCTGGTGTAGCCCACGACAGTCGGCTTGCCTGTGGTCCCCGACGACGCATGGATCCGCAGGATCTGTTCACGCGGGACGGCAAACATGCCGAAAGGATAATTGTCGCGCAGATCCGTCTTCACCGTGAACGGGAACTTTGCCAGATCCGCCAAGGAGTTCAGATCATCCGGGTGCACCCCGTGATCATCGAACCTTTTGCGGTAGAACGGCGAATTCGCATAGGCGTGGTTCAGCGACCACTTCAATCGCTCCAACTGCAATGCCGAAATCTCATCGCGTGAGGCGGTTTCGATGGGCTCCAGATCGCCGGGACGGGGGGACAGGTCTTCCATGGATCACTCCGGTTGAGGGGGCACATGCGTGCCCTTGACGGTGCGGGAATGGCCGCGAAATTCGGCGATAGGTTCGCCATTCTGATTGGTGACATGCACGTCATAAAGACCGCCGCGCCCCTGCTTCCAGACCTCAACGGCGCGCGCGGTCAGCACATCGCCTTCGAATGCGGGGGCGGTGAAGGTGACACTGGCCATCTGCGCGACGGTACGTTGGTTGTAGGTATTGCAGGCAAAGGCAAACGCGCTGTCGGCCAGCGTAAAGATATAGCCGCCATGACAGGTCTTGTGGCCATTGGTCATCTCGGGGCGAACGGTCATCGCCATGCTGGCGCATCCCGGCGCGACGTCTGACAGGACCATGCCCAGATGCTGAGTGGCGTTGTCACCTGCCCACATCGCATCGGTGGCGGCTTTTGCCAATTGTTGCGGGGTCTGCGCTGTCATTTGCCAGTGAACTCCGCCGGGCGCTTGTCCAGGAACGCAGCGACGCCTTCGGCATAGTCGGCGCTTTCACCGCAGGCCTTCATCAACTCGGCCTCAAGATCCAAATGAGCGTCCAGACTGTTGGTCGCCGCCGCCTCGATCGCGCGCTTGGTCGCGGCAAACCCAAAGGTCGGTCCGGTGGCCAGCGTCGCGGCCAAGGCGCGGGCCTGCTCCATCAGCGCCTCATCTGGAACGCATCGCCAGATCAGACCCCAGTTTTCAGCCTGCACGGCAGACACCGGCTGCGCCGTCAGCGCCAACCCCATGGCGCGCTGCCGCCCCAACAAATGCGGCAAATGCCAGCTTCCGCCCGTGTCGGGGATCAAGCCAACTTTGGAAAACGATTGGATGAATTTCGCGCTTTCGGCTGCAAGTGTCAGATCACAGGCCAGCGCCAGGGACGAACCCGCCCCGGCCGCCACGCCATTCACAGCGCAGATTACCGGCTTTTGCAACGCCCGGATCTGCCGCACCAACGGGGCCCAGAACCGGCGCACCGTATCCCCCAGATCCGGTGTGCCCATCTTGCGAGGGTCGCGGTCACCCAGGTCCTGCCCGGCACAGAACCCGCGCCCCGCCCCGGTCAGCAACACGCAGCGCACACTATCATCCCGCGCGGCGGCGTCCAGCACCGCACGCAGCGCCAGATGCATCTGTTCATTGAAGGAATTCAGGCGATCAGGACGGTTCAGTGTGACATCCAGAACGCCGCCAGCCTTGTCCGTCAGCACCGTCTCCATCGTGTCGCCCCCTACCTGCGTTCGCGAAGAAGAATTTCATAAGCCGACCGTTCAGTCAACGAATAATGCGCGGCGTAGCGCCACGCGCGGTGGCTCAAACACTTTGACTAAAATTGTGCATCTTTGTGCGCCAAATATCCCGGGGGAGCCGCCGCAGGCGGCGGGGGCAGCGCCCCCCAAAGCGCCCCACCTCACTTCGGAGCAAAATCCTGATCGGGCAGGACCGGCAGCAGATCAATCAAGGCACGGATATGCGCCCGCGCGGCGATTTCTGCCTGATTGGCGCGTCCCGCGGCCACCGTGCGCACCAGATCGGCGCGTGCAGACCGTCCGGGCGGGCGGTTTGACCTGAGTTGCGCGCGGATCAGATGCACCTGCAACATCGGCAGCAAGCGCTCCAATTCCGCGTTACCGGCCAAATGCGTCAACGCCCGATAATAGCGCGCACGCGCCCGGGCGCGGTCTTCGGTCGCCGCATCATACGCGGCCGCCGCGTCCAACAACGCCCCCGGATCGGCCCCGGCCGCCACGGCCTCGGCCGCCTGACGCGCGGCCAGACCCAGCAACGGTTCGGTCACGCGCAGCACATCCTCTGCGGCGCGGCGGGTCAGAAACCGGATCATCGCCCCCTTGTGTGGCACCAATTCCACGATACCAGACGCCGCCAGCCGCCCCAAAGCCTCGCGCACGGTTGACCGGCCAAGCGCATAGCGCCGCATCAGATCGGGCTCGGCCAGGCGTTGCCCCGGCACGAACCGGCCATCGGTCAATCCATGCAGCACATCACGCACAATGGCTTCGGGGCCAGAGGGGGCGGACCCAGTCACCCGCGCACCATGTCCCAGGCGACATCAGCCAAAGGGCCCGCAATCTTGCCCATCTCAGCGGCGCGCGGGTCGTTGGCGGTGCCATCCTGCGCCCGCTTGGCGATACCCTGCACGATGGCGGCAATGCGGAACATGCTCAACACGATGTAGAAATCGAAATTCTCGGGTCGCGCGCGTCCGGTCTTGCGGCACCACGCGTCAATATAGTCGTTTTCGGTCGGCAAGCCCGTGCCGGTCAGGTCGATCCCGCCCAATCCCCGGAACACGCCCGGCACAATCCGCCACACCATGACGTTGTAGGCGAAATCGGCATACGGGCAGCCCAGCGTCGACAACTCCCAATCCAGCACGCCAATCACGCGCGGTTCGGTCGGGTGATACAGCAGATTGTCCAACCGGAAGTCGCCATGCGCGATACGCACCTCCTCAGGTGCGGTGGGCGCGTTTTGCGGCAGCCAGTCGATCAGCGCATCCATCGCCGGGATCTGGTGGGTTTCACTGGCGCGATACTGCTTCGACCAGCGATTGATCTGGCGCTCGACATAGCCGCCATGTCGACCATAGCTGTCCAATCCCACGGCCAGCGGATCGACCATTGAGATCTTGGCAATCGCATCATTCATCGACTCGAAGATCGCGGCGCGGTCCTCCACGCTGAAATCCGGCAGGCGCGGATCCCATAAGGTGCGGCCTTCCAGATGCTCCATGACAAAGAACATTGAACCCATCACACTGTCATCTTCGCACAGTGCGTACATCCGTGGCACCGGAACATCGGTATCGGCCAACGCCTTCATCACCCGGTATTCCCGGTCCACCTGATGCGCTGACGGCAACACCTTGCCGACGGGCTTTTGTCGCAGGACGTAGCGCCCGCTGGCGGCATCAATCCGCCATGTCGGGTTTGATTGCCCGCCCGACAGGCGCGACAGCGTCAACGGGCCGCGAAACCCGTCAACATGCTCCTCCATCCAGGCGGTCAGCTCTGCTTCGGCCATGCTCTGTCTCCATTCTGGTCCCCCAAGGATGCCTTTGGTCCGCGCTTCGGTCAAGCGAATATCGTCAGACGATCTTGTCAGATGTGATCCAAACCGCTATCATCCAGACAACACAGGAGTCCCCCATGATCCCCGACAAATCCGCCCGCGTCATTGACCTTGAAGCCCGTCTGACGGATTTCATGGAACAGCACATCTACCCGAACGAGGCGGTCTTGTTCCGCCAGGCCGAGGATCTCGGCCCTTTTGCGCGCTATCCGATCTTTGACGAACTCAAACCGCTGGCCCGTGAAGCCGGGTTGTGGAACCTGTTCCTGCCTGAATCCGACAAGGGTGCAGGGCTGAGCAATCTGGAATACGGTCATCTGTGCGAAATCATGGGCCGCAGCTTTCTGGCGCCCGAAGTCTTCAACTGCAACGCCCCCGACACCGGCAACATGGAGGTGATCGAGCGTTACGGCACCGAGGCCGACAAGGAACGCTGGCTCAAGCCGCTGCTGGCCGGCGAAATCCGCAGTTGCTTTGCCATGACCGAGCCCGCCGTGGCGTCGTCTGATGCGACGAACATCCAAGGTGAGATCAAGCGCGACGGCGATCACTACGTCATCAACGCACACAAATGGTACACCACCGGCGCGTCGAACCCGGCCACGAAGATCTGCATCTTCATGGGCAAGACCGATCCCACAAACCCGGATCGTCACAAACAGCAATCCATGATCCTGGTGCCGATGGACAGCCCCGGTATCAAGGTGGTGCGGTCCCTGCCTGTGTTCGGCTATTACGGCGTGCCCGACCGCGCGTCCGAGGTGCTTTTTGAAAACGTGCGCGTCCCGGCGGAGAACCTACTTTTGGGCGAGGGGCGCGGGTTTGAGATTGCGCAAGGCCGGCTTGGCCCTGGCCGCATCCACCATTGCATGCGCACCGTTGGTATGGCCGAACGCCTGCTGGAAACCATGATCGACCGCTCCTTGCAGCGCGTCGCGTTTGGCAAACCCGTTGCCGATCAGGGAGTCACGCGGGAACGCATCGCGGAATCGCGCATCATGATTGATCAGTGCCGCCTTTTGACCCTGCATGCCGCCCACAAGATGGACACGGTTGGCAACAAGGAAGCACGCTCGGAAATCGCCATGATCAAGATCGCTGCGCCCAAGATGGGTTGCCAGATCGCGGATTGGGCGATTCAGGCCTGCGGCGGCGGCGGCACGGGCAATGATTTCGGCACCGCGCTGGCCTACGCCGGTCTGCGCGCCCTTCGCCTGGCCGATGGCCCGGATGAAGTCCACCGTGACCAACTGGCCCGGATGGAGCTGAAAAAACGCAAGGGCATCAACCACCCCGGCTGGGAACCTCTGACCACCACCCGTGGCCGCAACCCCGCCCTGTCCTAAGATCACTCCGGCGCCTCTTCATCTTTCTCCAAATACTCTGGGGGAGGTGCCGAAGGCGCCGGGGGCGAAGCCCCTCTAAAGCCAACCACAGGGCAACGTCCCGCTTTCAAGGATCCACCCGATGACCGATCTCACCGCAAAGACCGCCATCATCACAGGCGCCGCAGGCGGGATCGGGCGGGCCACGGCCCTGCTGATGGCGCAGCGCGGTGCACGTCTGGTGATCGCCGATGTGCAGGACGCGGTCTCTGACACCGCCCAGATGATCCGTGACGCGGGCGGTCAGGCCCACGCCGTGGTCACAGACTGCGCCAGCGATGACGGCATGGCCCAGATCATGGCCGTCTGTGACGATCAGTTTGGCGCGCTGGATATCCTGTTCGCCAACGCCGGCATCACCGGCGGCATGGTGCCCCGGTTGGATACGTCCAGCGCCGATTTCATGGACGTGATGCGCATCAACCTGCTGGGCCCTTGGATCGCCATTCGAGAAGGGGTTCCGCGTATGACCTCGGGCGGGGCCATCATTTGCACGGCCTCGGTTGCCGGGCTGCGCGCGGGCGCCGGGCCGATCCCCTATTCTGCGTCCAAGGCCGGTGTTGTCAGTTTGGTGCAGACCACGGCCATGGCGCTGTCGGGCAGCGGTATTCGCATCAACGGCATCGCGCCCGGGCTGATTGAAACGCCGATGACCGCGCCTTTGTTCGACGATGCCCGCGCCAAGGGGCGTGAGGGCAAGATCGGCCAGTTGAACCCCCTGCGGCGCGGCGGGCGCGCCGATGAAATCGCCCAGGCCGCCGCCTGGCTGGCCTCGGACGCGGCCAGCTATGTCAACGGGCAGGTCATGGCGGTTGATGGCGGTTTGTCCGCGCAGCATCCCTTCACGCCGAAATGGTCCTAGGTCAGATCAGCCCTTTGGCGTGATTTCAGAGCCGTCCGCGCGGGTAAACACGCGCCCGCTCTCTGAGTGATGCAAGACGACATCATGGTCGGGATAATGGACGGCACCGCTGTCCGCCCGCGTGCCGATCACCAGCAGCACCGCGTCGCCGTCTGATCGGTTTTCAAGACAATGGCCAATGGGCTCCCCTGCCCGCCAACCGGCCGCATCCCCTGCGCGCAACGGTATCTCGGTGTCTTCAACCAACACCAAGTCGCCTGAGACAACGAAGACGAATTCGTCTTCTGTCTCATGCCAATGCCGGTGCGAGCTGCGGGACCCCGGCGGCAGACGTTCCAACCGCGCGCCAAATTGGGTCAGCCCGGCCAGATCGCCCAGCACCTTTTCCGCATACGGGCCATCATCCTGGCCGGTGATCGGTTTGGCACCGCCCCTGTGGCGGGTCCATTCTGGCATCTGGATCTTGGGCATGACGTCCCCCCGATGCTACCGCGCCTTGCGGTCCGATTTCTTGCGCGCCTTGATGCGCTTGGCCTTGGTGGCGGCCCCTTTGCGCGACACCGTGTGCCCCTTTTTGCCACCGGATTTACCACGTGGGGCGCGGGCCATGGGTTGGCCGTCAACTTCCAGCAATTCGGCCAACAAGCCACCTGTCATCGCCTCGGCCTCGGCCAGTTTGATCACCACGCGTTGCCCCAAACCCAGCACCCTGCCAGTCTTTTCGCCGGTCAAGGTCTGGCTGTCCTGATCGTGGCGGAAATATTCATTCCCCAATGACCGGATCGGCACCAGCGCATCGGCCCCGGTTTCATCCATCTTCACGAACAGACCAAACCGCGCGACCCCGGCAATCCGCCCTGGAAACGTCGCGCCGATGCGGTCTGACATGAAGGCCGCCAGATAACGGTCGGTGGTGTCGCGCTCGGCGGTCATCGACCGGCGTTCGGTCTCGGAAATCTGTGTCGCGGTTTCGCGCAGGTTTTCGATGTCCCAGTCTGACAGGCCATCCCGCGCCGGATCCGGCCCGAACCGGTGCGCGCTGATCAACGCCCGGTGCACGATCAGATCGGCATAGCGCCGAATGGGCGAGGTGAAATGCGCATAATTGCGCAGCGCCAACCCGAAGTGGCCGAAATTCTCGGGGCCATAATAGGCCTGCGTCATCGACCGCAGGGTGGCCATGTTGATCACTTCGTCGAATTCAGTGCCCTCGGCCTGGTCCAGCAGGCGGTTCAGATGCCGCGTCTGCAACACCTGCCCCTTGGCCAGCACCAGCCCCGCACCCAAGGCAACTTCACGCAGCGCATCCAGCTTTTCGCGCGTTGGTTCTTCGTGGACCCGGAACAACAAGGGCGTGCGGCGCTGGACCAGGTCTTCGGCGGCGGCGACATTCGCCATCACCATGAATTCCTCGATCACCTTGTGGGCGTCCAGCCGGTCACGAAACGCCACCGACGCCACCTTGCCGTCGTCGTCCAGGATGATCTTGCGTTCGGGCAGGTCCAGATCCAGCGGCTGGCGGGCCTCTCGGGCGATCCGAGTCGCGGTCCAGGCGGCGAACAGATCGCCCAGCGACGCGGCCAGCGGTTGCGCGACCTCATCGGGTTGGCCGTCGAACGCCGCCTGCGCCTGTTCATAGCTCAAGGACGCGCGCGACCGCACCAACCCGCGATGAAACTGATGCGAGACCTTCGCCCCATGTGCATCCAGCACCATGCGCACCGCCAGAACCGGGCGGTCCACCCCTTCATGCAACGAACACAGATCCCCTGACAGCCGGTCCGGCAGCATCGGCACCACGCGGTCGGGGAAATAGCTGGAATTGCCACGCTTGCGGGCCTCACGGTCTAACTCGGAACCGGGGGTGACATAGGCCGCGACATCGGCAATCGCCACCCAGACGATGAAGCCGCCCGGGTTGGCCGGGCCTGGGTCACGCGACGCAAAGACCGCGTCATCATGGTCACGCGCATCCCACGGGTCGATGGTGATCAGGTCCAGATCGCGCAGGTCGGTGCGCCCCCCCAACCCAGTATCAGAGGCCGCTTCGGCCTCGGCCAGGACGGCGTCGGGGAACTCGTCTGGAATGCCGTGCTGATGGATCGCAATCAGCGACACGGCGCGCGGCGCGCCAGGGTCGCCCAGCCGCTGCGCGATGCGGGCCCGTGGCAATCCCATCCGTGACGATGACGTTTGTTCTGCCTCGACCAGCTCCCCGTCCTGCGCGCCATTCGCGTCGGTGGCAGGCACCAGCCATTCCGTATCAGCGCCCTTGTCGATTGGCAGGATGCGCCCGCCTTCGGACCCGGCGCGGTAAATGCCCAGAACAGTGCGCGGCCCGTTTTGCAACACGCGGATCGGATGGGCATGATAGCCGTCCGCCCCGGCGGGCAGCAGCTTGGCCAGCACTCTGTCGCCCTTACCCAGCGCAGGTTGCCCGGCGCGCTCGACCAACTGGATACGGGGCGGGGCCTCTCGTTGCGTCCAATTGGCCGGCTCCGCCAGAACATCGCCATCGGCGTCTGGCCCGGTCACGCGCAGAACCGTCACGGGGGGCAAATCCCCGCCACCGCCACGCCGTTTGCGCCGCGTGAAGGTGCCCTCGGCCTCCATTTCACGCAGCAGGCGTTTCAGGTCCACCTTCTCGGCCCCGCCGCGAATGCCAAAGGCGCGGCCAATGTCGCGCAACGTCGGCGTCTGCGGTTGTTCTGACAGCCAGGCGGCCAATTCTGATTTTGACGGTATCTGCTTCATATCCCGGCGCTACCATGCCGTGAATTGAAGGTCACCTGCAAAGACATCCCCGGCAAACTGGCGAAGTGCGCCGTGACCCTGCGTCTGTGTCACTTCGACGGCTATTTCAGCGTGCCGCCCCGCGCTATACCGCTGGCAGCAACCAGAAAGGATATTCCATGGACGAGATCGTCATCCTCAGTGGCGCGCGCACCGCCATCGGCACCTTCGGCGGCAGCCTGGCCAACATCCCCCTGTCCGAGGTCGCCACCCATGTGACGAAGGCCGCGTTGGACCGCGCTGGCGTTGAACCCGGCCAAATTGGCACGGTGGTGTTTGGCCATGTCATCAACACCGAACCGCGTGACGCTTATCTGTCGCGCGTCGCGGCGATGCAGGCGGGCATTCCAGACAGCACCCCGGCGATGAACGTGAACCGGCTGTGCGGCTCTGGTGCGCAGGCGATCGTCTCTGCGATGCAGTCGCTGGCGCTGGGTGACGCCGATTACGCATTGGCCGGCGGCGCCGAGGGTATGAGCCGCGCGCCCTATGCCGTGCCCGCTGCCCGGTGGGGCCAGAAGATGGGCGACGTGGTGGTTCAGGACATGATGCTGGGGGCGCTGACCTGCCCGTTTGGCACCGGCCACATGGGGGTGACGGCGGAAAACGTAGCCCGTGAACATGGGATCACACGTGAAGCCCAGGACGCCTTTGCGCTGGAAAGCCAGACCCGCGCCGCGCGTGCCATCGCCGAAGGGCGCTTTGTCGATCAGATTGCGCCGTTCATCCAGAAAACTCGCAAAGGTGACGTGGTTTTTGATACCGATGAGCACCCCAAGCCGACCACGCTGGATGGACTGGCCAAGTTGCGCCCTGCGTTCCAGAAGGACGGCACCGTGACGGCTGGCAACGCAAGCGGCATCAATGACGGCGCTGCGGCGCTGGTTCTGGCGCGCGCCGACGCGGCGCAGGCCGCCGGCCTGACCCCACGCGCACGGATATTGGGCTATGCCATTGCCGGCGTCCGGCCCGAGGTCATGGGCATCGGCCCGATCCCGGCTGTGGAAATGCTGTGCCGCCGGATCGGCAAATCCGTCAGCGACTTCGACGTCATCGAATCGAACGAGGCCTTTGCGGCCCAGGCCCTGGCGGTTTCGGCGGCATTGGGCATGGATGCGGCCAAAGTGAACCCCAATGGCGGCGCCATCGCGCTGGGACATCCCGTCGGGGCGACCGGGGCACTTGTCACCATCAAGGCGCTGTATGAGCTTGAACGCACAGGCGGAAAACTGGGTCTGATCACCATGTGCATTGGCGGTGGCCAGGGGATCGCCCTGGCAATCGAGCGCCTGTAACCCAAGAAAATTTGGCCGGGTTAAGCCGGTATTCACCCATCCCAGTGATCCTGAGCGGACCGGCTTTGTTGTTGCCGGTCCGTTTGATTCTGGGATGCGGCGTTCATGACGATGTTCGACAAGCTGACGGCAGAGCGCAGGGCGCGGCTGATCGCCGAACGCCAATTGGAACATCGAACCCGCGAATTGAACAAAACGCTGGGCCTGTTGGACACCATACGGCAGGAATTGCGCGACCTGCGCCACCGTGGCCATTCCACCCCTCAGGAAGACGCAGACCGCGCGGCCGCGGCCCTGACCGTTCAAACCCGCGCCCTGCAAGACGCCGAAGACGCGCAACAAGACGCCGTCATGGCCGAACGGCGGTTGTGGGATTCGATCAACACCATTCATGACGGCTTTGCTGTCTTCAACCGAAACCAGGAATTGATCATCGCCAATCAGGCCTATCTGGGCGTGTTTTCCGGATATTCAGAGGTACAACCCGGCATTCCCTACCGGCGGCTGTTGGAAATTCTGGCGATGGATGGGCGCGTCTTGCTGAACGGCGCCGATCCCGCGGAATGGGTGGAGGCGATGATCGCCCGCTGGGACGAGGACAAGATCGAACCGCTGGTTCTGTCGTTTGCGCGCGGCGACACCGCCCGCGTGCATGATCGGCGGGCGCGCGGCGGCGATATCGTCAGCCTGGTGCGTGACATCACCGAGGTTGAGCGTCACGCCGCCGAACTGGAAGACGCCCGCCAACATGCCGAGGCCGCGAACCGTGCAAAATCTGCATTCCTCGCCAACATGAGCCACGAAATCCGAACCCCCATGAATGGCGTGGTTGGGATGTCCGAACTGTTGTGCGACACGTCACTCAGCGATGAACAACGCCTCTATGCCGAAACCATCCGCTCCTCGGGTGAGGCGTTGCTCAGCATTATCAACGACGTGCTCGATTTCTCAAAAATCGAAGCGGACAAGTTGACGCTTCATCCAGAGCCCTTTGATCTGGAACGCTGCATTCATGAAGTCCTGATCTTGTTGCAAGCCGGCGCACGGAACCGGTCGATCGACCTGTTGATGGATTATGACCTGTTTCTGCCCACCCGATTCATGGCCGATCCCGGTCGCATGCGGCAGGTGATGACCAACCTGGTCGGCAACGCGGTCAAGTTCACCAAAGAAGGTCATGTTCTGATTCGTGTGGTCGGAATAGAGGCCAGCGAAGGCCATCAACAACTGAACATCACGGTCGAAGACACGGGCATCGGCATCGCAGCTGACAATATTGACGGTGTGTTCGGCGAATTCGCGCAGGTTGAGGATCAAAGCAACCGGAAGTTCGAGGGCACGGGGCTGGGGTTGGCCATCACGCGCCGCCTGATCGAATTGATGGGCGGCCAGATCTGGGTTGAAAGCGAATTGGGTAAAGGCTCGTGCTTTGGCTTCTCTCTGACGTTGCCGGTGGCCGAGGACGGGCATCAAACGCCAGCGCAGCCGATTCGTCTGCAATCCGTTTTGGTCGCTGACGACCACCTGATCAACCGCACGATCCTAGACCGACAACTCTCGGCCCAAGGCCTGAACGTCACGCTCTGTGCGTCCGGGTTGGAAGCCTTGGCGCTGCTGCAAAACTCCGAGGAAGGGGCGTATGATCTGCTGATCACCGACCACGAAATGCCCGGAATGGATGGCCTGGATCTGACGCTCAAGCTGCGGGAAACCGGACATGAGTTGCCGATCCTTCTGCTGTCCTCCAGCCCGTCGGTTCTGGGCGACCACCCGGCGCTTCCGGAATTGCGGGCGATTTTGCAAAAGCCCTTGCTGCGCCATGATCTTGTCCGGCAATTGCAACTGATTTCCAACCCAGAACTGCAACAAGAAGCAGCACCAGCACCCCGCCGACCTGTGGCGCCCCCGCCAACCGAAGGCCGCATCATGCGTATCCTGTGTGCCGAGGACAACAAGACAAACCGCCTTGTTTTCACCAAGATGGTCAGCGGTCTGACCATCGATCTGACCTTCGCCGAAGATGGGCGCGCGGCTGTTGACGCGTTCACCTCCATCCATCCCGACCTGATCTTCATGGACATATCCATGCCCGATATGGACGGGCGCGAAGCCACCCGAACCATCCGCCAACTGCCTGGCGGCGCACAGGTGCCGGTGGTCGCGTTGACCGCGCACGCCATGCAAAGCGACAAAGAAGACATCCTCGCGGCCGGGCTGGACCACGTCCTGACCAAGCCGTTGAGGCGACCGCTGTTGATCGAGATGATAACCCGGTATCGCCCTGACGATGCCAAACCGGTCGATTCGGGGCTGCAGTCGACCGGATAATCGCGCGGACTCTTGCCCTTGCGCGCCCGGCCCATTACCTGAGGTATCAGACCACAGACCCAGACCGCCAACGCCCGGAGGCACCATGCTGTCGATCCTTCAGATCCTTTTTGCCATTCTCGATATCATCTGGTGGATCGTCATCGCGCATATCATCCTGTCCTGGCTGATCAACTTCCAGGTTCTGAACCTGCGGCAACCGCTGGTCAGCGCAATCTGGGTTGGGCTGAACCGGCTGCTGGACCCCATATATACGCGAATTCGGTCGTTTTTGCCGAATATGGGTGGGTTGGATCTGGCGCCGCTGGTTGTCCTTTTGGCGATTTATGCGCTTCGGGTGGTGATCATCAACAACATCTCGGCGTTCTACTGACCCCGTGACAACACCCGCCCCATTGACAACCGACCCGGCCGATCTTCTGCGCCGGGTGTTCGGCTTCGGGCAGTTTCGCCCCGGGCAGGAAGAAATCGTGCGCGCCGTCATTGGCGGGCAGGACGTGCTGGCGATCATGCCCACCGGGGGCGGGAAATCCTTGTGCTATCAGCTGCCGGCGCTGGCGCGAAGCGGGCTGACGGTTGTCATCTCTCCGTTGATTGCGTTGATGCGCGATCAGGTTGGCGCCATGCAGCAAGCCGGTGTTCCGGCGGCGTCGCTGACCTCAGGCAATACGCCCGAGGAAAACGATATCGTGTTCGACGCGCTCAATGAGCAGCGCCTGAAATTGCTCTATATCGCGCCCGAACGCCTGGCGTCGGGCGCGGCAATCAACATGTTGCGCCGCGCCGGGTGCAGCATGATCGCGGTTGATGAAGCCCATTGCGTCAGCCAGTGGGGCCATGATTTTCGCCCCGATTATCTGCGCATTGGCGAATTGCGCCGCGCGCTGGACGTGCCGTTGGCGGCATTTACCGCCACGGCTGATGCCGCCACGCGGGTAGAGATCATCCACCGTCTGTTCGATGGGCGTGAACCAGCCAGCTTCCTGCGTGGATTTGACCGGCCGAACATCCGTCTGGCCTTTGCCGTCAAGGACAGCCCACGCAAGCAAATCATGAGTTTTGCCGCAGCCCGGCGCGGGCAGTCAGGCATCGTCTATTGCGCCACCCGCGCGCGCACCGAAACGCTGGCCAAGGCGCTGGAAGACGCAGGTCATCCGGCCCGCGCCTATCACGGCGGGCTTGAGGATTGGGAACGCCGTAAAGTTGAGGGGCTGTTTCAAACCGAGGATGGGCTGGTCGTCTGCGCCACGGTTGCCTTCGGTATGGGCGTGGACAAACCTGATGTGCGCTGGGTTGCGCATGCCGATTTGCCCAAGTCGATCGAGGCCTATTACCAGGAAATCGGCCGCTCTGGGCGCGACGGATTGCCCTCCGATACGCTGACCCTGTTTGGCCCCGATGACATCCGGCTGCGCCGCGCGCAGATTGACGAATCCAACGCGCCCGCCGACCGCCGCGAAGCAGATCACGCGCGTCTGAATGCTTTGCTGGGCCTGGCAGAGGCCACGGCCTGCCGCCGCCGCATGTTGCTGGCCTATTTTGGCGAAGTGTCAGAGCCTTGTGGCAATTGCGATCTGTGTGAAACGCCGGCCAAGTTGTTCGATGCAACCGAACCGGTGCGCAAGGCACTGTCAGCCATGCTGCGGACAGGCGAAAGCTTTGGCACCAATCACCTGATCGACATCCTGACCGGCAACCTGACTGACAAGGTGCGCCAACGCGCGCACGATCAGTTGCCGACCTTCGCCATCGGGCAGAACCTGAAACGCCCGGCCTGGCAGGCAGTGTTCCGGCAGATGATGGGGCGGGATCTGGTGCGACCGGACCGTGAACGATACGGCGCGCTGCGCATGACCGAAGCCGCCCGGCCCATTCTGCGCGGCGAGACAACCATCGAATTTCGCGCCGATAGTGTGGAGAAGGCCACGGGCAGGCCAGAACCCCGCGCGCTGGTGTCGGACGATGACGCCCCAATGCTGGCCGCGCTGAAGGCGCACCGCCGGGAACTGGCGCAGGCCGCCAAGGTGCCGCCCTATGTCATTTTCAATGACCGATCCCTGATCGAAATGGCCGAACGCCGCCCAGTGACGTTGGACGATTTCGCCACCATCACAGGTGTTGGCGCCACAAAGCTGGAGCGTTTCGGCCCCAGCTTCCTGTCGGTGATCACCGGGCACGAAGAACCCGCCGAACACCCCGCCCGTATCAAACTTGCCGCTGCCGGGCACGGCACCTTGTATGAGCGGCTTCACGTTGCCGAACAGGAACTGATCCGCGGCCCGGACGGCACGTTGAAGCCGATGTCGTTGTCCACGACCCAGCGCGCGCGACTGGTCAGTCAGCGCCCACGGGACGAACAGACAATGGCGCGGTTGATCGGCGAGAAGGCGACAGAACGCTTCAGCGTGGCGTTTCTGGCCATCCTGTCTGAAAGCTGAACTCAGGTGCCGACAGGTGCCATGAAGACAAACACCAGCACCGCCGCATAAAACACGAAACTGGCGCACAACACAAAGACATGCCAGATCGTGTAGTGAAATGGCAGCCGGCGCCACAGGTAAAACACCACACCCAGCGTATACAGGCACCCGCCCACGATCATCAGTGCCAGAACCGGCGTCGGCAGGGCCGCGAACATGCCGCCACCAGCGATCAGACCGGCCCAGCCCATGCCCAGATACAGCGCCAACGCGATCCATTTGAACCGCTCTGGCGACACCGCTTTCAATGTGATCCCCGCCAGCGCCGCCGCCCAGACACCCACTGTCAGCGCAAACCCATGGCCTGATAACAGGGTGAACGGCGTGTAGGTGCCCGCAATTTTCAGGTAGATCGCCGAATGGTCCAACCGGCGCAGCAGCCATTCCTTGGCCCTGCCAAAACCAGATGTTTCCGCAATGTTATACAGCGCCGAAAACAGGATCATCGCCAACAGCGCCGCACCGTAAATCGACACCCCCGCGATTGACGCGGCATCGCCACGATACAGAGCGGTCAGCACGATCAACACCGGCACGGCCATCAAGACCAATGTCAGCCCGGTGACATGCACCACCGCATCCGAGATTTTCTCGGCGCGGGAGTAGCTGGGTCTGGTGAGATCGGACATGGCGCCCCCTTGTCTGGGCCAGGAATTTTGAGCCATGATCAGGCTACGCCCACAAATATGAACCGACAATGCTGTCGCGGGGGAAAGGCGGCGTCAATCCGCTCACGATTTGTGTTGAATTGCGGCTTTCCGTGACGTGACGGCCCGGTTGACGCTTTCGATGGGAACCGGTCAACAGGCGAAAACTCAAAGGACGCGCCCGTGTATCCCGTCATCCGGCTGATCAAAGAACGCATCAAATTTCGCGGGCGGGGGTTGATGTTGGCCGACACGCATGTGTCGCACCACATTTGCTGGCCTTGGGATCTGGACCCATGGATGGAGCTGAACAACGGGCGCACGCTGTCGCTGTATGATCTGGGGCGCTTGCCGATGATGATCCGGATGGGCCTGATCCCGGCGTTGCGCGCAAACGGGTGGGGCATGACCGTCGCGGGGGCCAGCGTGCGTTACCGCCGCCGCGTCCGCCCGTTTCACCGGGTGGAAATGCGCAGCCGTTTGCTGGGCTGGGACACCCGGTTTCTTTATGTCGAACAATCCATGTGGCGAGACGGTGAGGCCCTGAACAACATTCTGGTGCGGTTGGCGGCAACGGATCAGGCCGGGATCCTGACGCCGCAACGCCTGATCGACGCGGCTGGGCATGACGGTGCGCAAAGCCCGGCGCTGCCAAACTGGGCGGCAGCTTGGGTTGAGGCAGACGCGAAACGTCCCTGGCCACCGATGGCCGACTGACCGCCAAATGGGCAATGCGCCAAAGGGTTGCTGAAAATCCGGGCAGTCACATGCCAATTTGCACCCGCACAACACCATGCTTTGTCTTTCAAGGTTCTGCGTTACACTGACCTGCAGGATCACCTAAGGACATGTCATGGCGCAGATCGGACACAACAAAGGACCCACTTTGGCCACGGGCAACGGCTGGCAGACCCATTGCTGGCGCCGCGCCCGGCAGCAACTGCTGCCGACCTTGCCGATCGAAGTGGTGCGCCTGCGCCTGAAGCGCGCCGCCGAAATCGGGCTGGACTACAAAACCTATGCCTCGATCCGCGCGACAACCGGGCAGGATGTGATCGCGCTTCTGTTTTCCACCAACGCCCTGCGAATGCTGAAGCCCGGGGCACAGTTACCTGCGGACCGCCGCGACAGGCTGGCGGCGGTCACTGGCACCGGGCGCGGGGCACTGACCCTGTCACCGGTGACGCCTGAGGACTTGCTGAAGGCCGTGCCGACAATCGACCACGCCGCCCCCGCGCCCCAACCGTTTGCGGCGTGGCCACAGACCCGGCAGGCCGTTCAGGCACTGTTGGCGCAGGGCAAATGGCCCGCCGACCGGGTGGTTCTGATCGGCGACACCATGCCCGAAGGCGACTGGGTTCCGGCCGCTCGGCTGGCTTGGTATGTGCCCGCAGATCGCTACTTTGCCGCATAGCAACGTGGCCTGCGGACCCCCCATGCTCTTTTCGGTCTTTTCTTTTCCGCGCCCGGTCGTATAGTCGCCCCTATGGAACGCCAACACACCCAGTTTGATGCTCAGAGTCAGCCGGTTTCGACCGGTCAGACTGCGTCGTTGCGTGGCCTTCTGCTCCTTAGCGGCCTCTGAGCGTGCCTGATGGCGCGACCGCTCAGAGGTACGTCGCGCCGGTGCCCAGACGTTTCGGCACATCCGCCTAGGACATAATCGAACCACGAGACATATCATGACCGACAAGACCGAACAGGACCACGTTCTGATTTTCGACACGACGCTGCGCGATGGCGAGCAATCCCCCGGCGCAACGATGAGCCACGAGGAAAAGCTGGAGATCGCAGCGCTGCTCGATGAGATGGGCGTCGACATCATCGAAGCCGGGTTTCCGATTGCCTCGGAAGGCGATTTTCACGCGGTCTCGGAAATCGCGCGCAACAGCAAGAACTCGGTGATCTGCGGGCTGGCGCGGGCCAGCACCAATGATATCGACCGCTGTTGGGACGCCGTGAAGCATGCCGCGCAACCGCGCATTCACACCTTTATCGGCACGTCACCCTTGCACCGGGACATCACGGCACTGAACCAGGAACAGATGGTCGAGAAGATCGCGGCGACTGTCAGCCACGCGCGCAACCTGTGTGACAACGTGCAATGGTCACCCATGGACGCCACCCGGACGGAACATGATTACCTGTGCCGCGTGGTCGAAACCGCGATCAAGGCCGGCGCCACAACGATCAACATCCCCGATACAGTCGGCTACACCGCACCACGCGAATCCGCCGATCTGATCCGTATGCTGCTGGAGCGTGTGCCCGGCGCAGATGAGATCGTCTTTGCCACGCATTGCCACAACGATCTGGGCATGGCGACGGCCAACGCGCTGGCAGCGGTCGAGGCGGGCGCGCGGCAGATCGAATGCACGATCAACGGGCTGGGCGAACGTGCGGGCAACACGGCGCTGGAAGAAGTCGTCATGGCGCTGCGCGTGCGCAACGACATCATGCCCTATCAGACCGGGATCGACAGCACGAAGATCATGCACCTCAGCCGCCGGGTCAGCCAGGTGTCGGGCTTTGCTGTGCAGTTCAACAAGGCCGTCGTCGGCAAGAACGCGTTCTTGCATGAATCCGGCATCCATCAAGATGGCGTGCTGAAAAACGTCCAGACATTTGAAATCATGCGCCCAGAGGATATCGGGCTGAACGCTGCCAACATTGCGCTGGGCAAGCATTCAGGCCGCGCCGCGCTGCGCGCCAAGATGGCTGACCTGGGGTATGAGCTGGGCGACAACCAGCTCAAGGACGTGTTCGTGCGTTTCAAGGCGCTGGCTGATCGCAAGAAGGAAGTCTATGACGACGACCTGATCGCCCTGATGGCCGACAGCGCCGCACAGGCCGTGGACGATCATCTTCAGGTCCGCAAACTGCGCGTTGTTTGCGGCACCGAAGGCCCGCAAGAGGCGGAATTGACGCTGGCCATCGGCGGTGAAGATCACTTCGTCGATGCCACCGGTGACGGGCCGGTTGATGCCGTGTTCAACGCCATCAAGATGCTCTATCCGCATGGCGCAAAGCTGGATCTGTATCAGGTGCAGGCCGTCACCGAAGGCACGGACGCGCAGGCCACGGTGTCGGTGCGCCTGAGCATGGACGGGCGAATCCACACCGGGCAATCGGCGGACACAGACACGGTCGTGGCCTCGGCCAAGGCCTATGTGAACGCACTGAACCGGCTGCATGCCGGCCAGGGGCGCACCAGCAATTCGGCACTGATGCAGTCTGCCACCTGACCAACAGGCAGGGGGCCGCTGGCCCCCTCTTGGCTGCGCCAATTCACCCCCGGAGTATTTTCGGCAAGATGAAGAAGCGCCGGATTGGCGTGATGACCCGAACGTGACGCCGAGTTGGGCATATATGCGCCGATCTGGGGGGTCACGGGCCTTTACGCCCAAGGCCACACAAGCCTATAAGGGCCTCCAAAGCCCCCGCCCAGCGCGGGGGTCCTTCATGCATCTTTTCGGAAAGCCGCTTCATGGTTGGACTCACTGGCCTGTTTTCGTCCGATATGGCGATCGATCTGGGCACGGCGAACACGTTGGTTTACGTCAAGGGCCGCGGGATTATCCTGAATGAGCCCTCGGTCGTGGCTTATCATGTCAAGGACGGGCGCAAGCAGGTTCTGGCGGTGGGCGAAGACGCCAAACTGATGCTGGGCCGCACGCCCGGCAGCATCGAGGCAATCCGCCCGATGCGGGACGGCGTCATCGCCGATTTCGACGTGGCCGAGGAGATGATCAAGCATTTCATTCGCAAGGTTCACCGTCGTTCGACCTTTTCGAAGCCGAAGATCATCGTGTGCGTGCCCTATGGCGCGACGCCCGTTGAAAAGCGGGCGATCCGCCAATCGGTGTTGTCGGCCGGTGCACGCCGTGCCGGGCTGATCGCGGAACCCATCGCCGCTGCGATTGGCGCGGGTATGCCGATCACCGATCCGACGGGCAGCATGGTTGTGGACATCGGCGGCGGCACGACGGAAGTCGCGGTGCTGTCACTGGGCGACATCGTTTACGCGCGTTCGGTCCGCGTCGGTGGTGACCGCATGGACGAGGCGATCATCAGCTACTTGCGTCGTCATCAGAACCTGCTGATCGGCGAAGCAACGGCGGAACGCATCAAGACCACCATCGGCACGGCCCGTATGCCCGACGACGGACGTGGCAAGGTGTTGCAGATCCGCGGCCGTGACCTGTTGAACGGCGTGCCGAAGGAAATTGAGATCACCCAGGGGCAGGTGGCCGAGGCGCTGTCGGAAACCGTGCAGACGATCTGCGAAGCGGTGATGATCGCGTTGGAAACCACCCCGCCCGATCTGGCCGCCGATATCGTGGATCGCGGCGTCATGTTGACCGGCGGCGGCGCATTGTTGGGCGATCTGGACCTGGCGTTGCGTGAACAGACGGGGCTGATCATCACCGTGGCCGACCAGTCGTTGAATTGCGTCGCGCTGGGCACCGGCAAGGCGCTGGAATACGAAAAGCAGCTGCGTCACGCCATCGATTACGACAGCTGACCGAGAGGTCCGCCAATGGCATCTGATCGCTCAAACGAGGCTGATTTCGTCCGGCCTGTCCGCCGCCTGCTTCTGGGCGTTCTGGCGGTGTTGTTGCTGGCAATCTTTCTGGTTTGGCGCATCGACAGCCCCCGCATAGAGCGATTCCGCACCGCTGTCGTGGATACGGTGGTGCCGAACATGGACTGGGCCATGGCCCCCGTGACCCGCGTGTCGCGCATGTTCGAGGATTTTCGCAGCTACGCCCGGATTTATGAACAGAACCAGGAACTGCGGCGCGAGTTGCAGCAAATGCGTGCCTGGCGCGAGGCCGCGTTGCAACTGGAACAACGCAATGCGCAGTTGCTGGACATGGCACGCGTCAGACTGGACCCGCAGCTGACGCATGTGACCGGCGTGGTGATGGCCGACAGCGGCTCGCCATACCGGCAGTCCGTGCTTGTGAATGTCGGATCGCGCGACGGGATCGTTGATGGCTGGGCGGTCATGGACGGCCTGGGGTTGGCCGGGCGTATCGCTGGCGTCGGCGACCGCTCTTCGCGGGTGATCCTGTTGACGGATTCCAACAGCCGTGTGCCGGTGATGGTGCAGCCGTCCGGCCAGCACGCGCTGCTCAGCGGCGACAACAGCTCGGTGCCGGTGCTGGAATTCATCGAAAGCCCGGATGCTCTGCGCCCGGGCGACCGCGTTGTCAGTGCCTCTGATGGGGGTGTCTTTCCAACTGGGTTGCTGGTCGGAGAAGTCGTGCAAGGCAGCGATGGACGCCTGAGGGTCCGGCTGGCTGCCGACTACGGACGGCTGGATTTTCTGCGCATTCTGCGCTCTCGCCCGGCGGAACGGATCGAAGACACCGGGACGCTGCTACGCCCGGTTGATGCCACCGGGCTTCCGCTGGATCCGGCCACCGGCCTGCCCTACGCGCCGCAAGCGCCTGAAGGCACCACACCGGACGGCACCGAAACCGCGACCACGGCGCCGACCGACGGGGCCGCGAATGAATGAGCTGTTTCGGCTTCAGACGTTGGGCTATCTGGGCTTGTGGTTGCTGATCGCCACCACGCTGATCCTGGCCCGCCTGTTGCCATTGCCGGTGTCCGAAGGCGCATGGCCACGCCCAGACCTGTTGCTACCGCTGACGCTGGCCTGGGTGCTACGCCGGCCGTCCCACCTGCCTGCCGTTGCCATCGTGCTGGTATTCCTGGCCGAGGACCTGTTCTTGATGCGCCCGCCCGCGCTGTGGGCGCTGATTGTCCTGGCCGGCACCGAATTCCTGCGCATGCGGCAGTCCGCTGTCCGCGAAATGCATATCGCGCTGGAGTGGGGGATGGTTTCGGCGGTGATGCTGGCGATGTTCCTGGCGAACCGCATTGGTCTTGCGATTGTGATGTCCCCGCGTGAGCCGCTGGACTTGAGCCTGACCCGGCTTGTCTTCACTATGCTGATCTATCCGCTGGTGGTGCTGGTGCTTCAGGCGGTCATCCGGGTGCGCAAGCCCGCCACCGGCGAAGTGGATGAATTGGGTCGAAGGCTATGAAACGCGCTCCGAAGGACACCGAAGAAAGCACGCGCAAGCTCACGCGCCGCGCCGCACTTTTGGGCAGCGCGCAGCTTGTGTTTGCCGGGGTTCTGGTGTTGCGGATGCGGTCCTTGCAGCTTGGCCAGGCCGAAGAGTTTCGCCTGTTGGCGGACGAAAACCGCATCAACATCCGCCTGCTGCCGCCGTCTCGGGGCGTGATCCTGGACCGCAACGGCACCGTGTTGGCCGGGAACGTGCAAAACTACCGGATCGTGCTGGTCCGTGAGGATGCCGGCGAACCCCGCGAGGCGCTGGAACGCCTGGCGCAGTTGATCCCGTTGTCAGAGGCCGAGATCGCCCGCGCAGAACGTGAGATCATGCGCCACCGTCCCTTTGTGCCGGTGACGATCATTGACCAACTCAGCTGGGAAGAGGTGGCGCGCGTCGCGGCAAACGCCCCCGCCTTGCCGGGAATTACCCCGGAAGTCGGGCAGACCCGGTTCTATCCCTTTGGCGCGGATTTCGCGCATTCGGTGGGCTATGTGGGGCCAGTGTCTGAACGAGATCTGGCGCGGCGTGAAAACCCGGATCCGTTGCTGATGATCCCGCGGTTCCAGATCGGCAAGATCGGTGTGGAGCGCGAAATGGAGGAAGACCTGCGCGGCAGCGCCGGGCACCGCCGGATTGAGGTGAACCACGTTGGCCGCGAAATGCGCGAGCTGGACCGACAAGAAGGCGACGCGGGCACCAACATCCAACTGACGCTGGACCGCGCGCTGCAGGCCTTTTGCCTTGCGCGGCTGGGGGATCAAAGCGCCTCGGCCGTGGTGCTGGAAATCGAGACGGGCAACATTCTGGCGTTGGCCTCGTCGCCATCGTTCGATCCCAACCTGTTTGTCCGCGGTATTTCCATCGCCGATTACGCCGGTCTGCGCGACAATGATCACCGGCCAATGTCAAACAAGACCGTTCAGGGCGCGTATCCGCCCGGCTCGACCTTCAAGATGGTGACAGCGCTGGCCGCGTTTGAGGATGGCTTCGCGACCCCGGATGAACGCATTTTCTGCCCCGGCTACATCGAAGTCTCGGAACGCCGTTTCCACTGCTGGAACCGTGGCGGGCACGGCCGCCTCAACTTGACCTCTGCGTTGGCTGAAAGCTGCGACGTCTTTTTCTATGAACTGGCCCAGCGGGTCGGCATCGAACGCATCAACGTGATGGCCACGCGTCTGGGATTGGGAACGCGGTATGATCTGCCGCTATCGGGCATCTCCAGCGGGCTGAACCCGTCGCGCGAATGGAAGCGAGAGCGGCGGGACGCCGAATGGGTTATTGGTGACACGATCAATTCCTCGATTGGGCAGGGGTATGTGCTGACAACGCCGTTGCAACTGGCTGTCATGACGGCCCGGTTGGCCACCAACCGCGCGATCCTTCCCCGGTTGGTTCATTCGATTGACGAGGTCGAACAGCCGCTGGCACCGCAGGCGCCGCTGGGGCTGTCAGCCGAAGCCCTGGCGCAGGTACGGCGCGGCATGTGGGAAGTGTCGAATTCCAACCGAGGCACCGCCTACAGGTCACGGATCGTGGACGAGGCCATGCGCATGGCGGGGAAAACCGGCAGTAGCCAAGTGTTTTCCATCACCACCGCCGAGCGCGAATCCGGGATCCGCCGGCAAGACCAACTGCCCTGGAACCGGCGGGACCATGCGCTGTTCGTCGCCTTCGCGCCGGACACGGAACCGCGCTATGCCGTGTCTATTGTCGTCGAGCACGGCGGCGGCGGATCCTCTGTCGCGGCGCCCATCGCGCGGGACGTCATCCTGGCTGCGCAGAACGGTGGCCTGCCGCCGATCGAGGCGTATCCCCGGCCGCAACGCAACCGGATTGAAACCATGATCCGAGAGATCAGCGACTCCATCGGACCACCCGCGGAACCCATTGTCGGGCGAAGCCGCGCATGAGTTATCTTGAATACAACGTCAAGCTGACGCCGACGGGCCTGTCCAAGGTGCTGCATGTCAATTGGGCACTTGTGGTGCTTTTGACAGCGGTGTCTTGCGTTGGATTCCTGCAACTTTATTCCGTCGCGGGCGGGGATTTCAGCCGCTGGGCCGAACCGCAAATGCAGCGTTTCGCCCTGTCACTGACCGTTATGTTTGTCGTCGCCTTTGTGCCCTTGTGGTTCTGGCGGTCGCTGGCCGGGATGGGGTATGCGGTGTCTGTGCTGTTGCTGCTGGGGGTTGAGTTCTTTGGCTCTGTCGGGATGGGGGCGCAACGCTGGCTGGAAATCGGCCCGCTGCGCCTGCAACCGTCTGAAATGACCAAGATCACCGTGATCATGGCGATGGCCGCCTATTACGACTGGCTGGATCCGCGCCGCGTGTCACACCCGCTGTGGGTTCTGGTTGCTGTCGCCATCATTACGGTGCCGGCGTTTCTGGTGATCCGCCAGCCGGACCTGGGCACGGCGCTTCTGATCCTGGGCGGCGGCGGCATGGTGATGCTCGTGGCCGGGGTCAGCCTGTGGTATTTTGGCGCCGTCATCGGCGGCGGCGTCGGGCTGATCGCCACTGTTTTTGCCTCTCGCGGGACAACCTGGCAGTTGCTGCGTGACTACCAGTTTCGCCGCATCGACGCCTTTCTGGATCCGTCGATCGACCCGCTTGGCAGTTCCTATCACATCAATCAGGCGATGATTGCACTGGGCTCTGGGGGCTGGTCAGGCCGGGGGTTCATGCAAGGCACGCAGTCGCGGCTGAACTTCTTGCCGGAAAAGCACACCGACTTCATCTTCAACACCCTGGCCGAGGAATTCGGCTTTGTCGGTGGCGTCTTTCTGCTGGCGCTGTATGTTGCCATCCTGGCGACCTGCGTGATCGCCGCCATCCAGAACCGCAATCGCTTTGCCTCGCTTTTGATTTTGGGGGTCGCGGGCAACTTCTTTTTGTATTTCGCGGTGAACATGGCGATGGTCATGGGGCTTGCGCCAGTTGTCGGTGTGCCGCTGCCCTTGGTGTCCTATGGCGGGTCAGCGATGTTGATGATCATGATTGGCTTTGGGCTGGTCCAATCGGCCTGCATTCACCGTCCAAGAGAGCGCGCATGACCACTGTTCTGTTTGACGCGGGCAGGGCACGTTGGCCAGACTGGGAACACCCCTTGAGGGACGCCTTGTCCGAGGCAGGCGTGACCGCCGATCTGGTCCAAAGCGCCCCGGCGGCCGATGTCGACGCCATCATCTTTGCGCCCAAGGGCGGAACGATCACGGATTTCACGCCCTATACGCAGTGCAAACTGGTGCAGAACCTTTGGGCCGGTGTTGAACAGATCACCGGCAACCAGACATTGACCCAACCGCTGTGCCGCATGGTCGATCCGGGGCTGACCCAAGGTATGGTGGAGTATGTGTGCGGCCATGTGCTGCGCGCGCATTTGCAAACCTCCAGCGCCGACGCGGCCGCGCAGGGCCGGTGGTTGCCGGATGTGCCGCCGCTGGCGTCTGAACGCCCGGTGGCAATGTTGGGGCTGGGCGCGCTGGGAACGGCCTGCGGGACGGCGTTGGCGCACCTGGGCTTTCCGGTTCTGGGTTGGAGCCGCACCGCCAAGCAGCACCCTGCGATCACCTGCCACCACGGTGCAGACGGGTTGCGGCGGGTTCTGGAACAGGCGCAGATTGTTGTGACCTTGCTGCCCGATACGCCAGCCACGACCGATCTGATCAATGCGCAAACGCTGTCCTGGATGCCGCGCGGCGCGGCGCTGATCAACCCCGGACGCGGCACGCTGATCGACGATGATGCGCTGCTGGCGGCGTTGGATGACGGGCACATCAGCCACGCCACACTGGATGTGTTTCGCACCGAGCCCCTGCCCACGGACCACCCGTATTGGGCGCACCCGCGCGTGACCGTGACACCCCACATCGCCGCCGAAACCCGGCCCCGGACCGCTGCGCGCATCGTCGCGGAAAACCTGCGCCGGATGCAAGCAGGTGAGCCGCTGTTGCATCAAGTGAACCGCTCTGTGGGGTATTGATGCAAATCGCGGTTATTGGCGCAGGCATCATTGGTCAAACCATCGCCTTGCGGCTGGGCCAGGCCGGATATGATGTTACTGTCATCGCCCCCCAGGAAGAGCCACACATGGCCTCGACCGGGAACGCGGGCACCATCGCGGATTACGCGGTGGACCCGGTGGGCACGCCGGACGTGCTGCGCGATCTGCCGCACCTGCTGTTTGATCCGCTCAGCCCGTTGGCCATTCATCGTGGCTCTGTGGCCCCGCTGGTGCCTTGGCTGGCGCGCTTCCTGCGCCAATCGCTGCCGGGCGCGGCGCAGCGCAACCGGGTGGCGTTGGCCGCTCTGGTTCATGACACGGCCTCGGATTGGACGGCCCTGGCAAAGACCGTGGGTGGGTTTGATCTGTTCCAGCACCGTGGCGCGCTTTATGCCTATGACAGCCCACAGGCGATGGCGGGCGCGCGTGCCATGCAGGCGCGGCGTCAGGCGCTGGGTGTTCAGGTGGATCTGCTGGATCAAGACGCGCTTCAGGCGTTGGAGCCCGGCTTGCCGCGTGGCCGCTTTGCCGGTGCGGCGCGGTTTCCGACGACACTGTGGATGACCGACCCGGCGGGCATGTTGGCAAAGATCACCGCCACCGCCTGCGCCGAACGCCTATCCGCGCGCGTGACGTCCCTGATACCGCGCGGCGCAGGGTGGCAGATTGCCACAGACACCGCTGGCACACATGACGCCGAACATGTCGTGGTCGCCGCAGGTGCCTGGTCGGCGGATTTGCTGCGCCCGCTTGGCATCCGGATCCCGCTGATCAGCGAACGCGGCTACCATCTGGAATTCGACATGGCGCTGGCAGACCAACCTGTCACCCGCCCCACCTGCCCGGTGGCACAAGGGTTCTATTTCACCCCGATGGACGGGCGTTTGCGCGCGGCGGGCACCGTGGAATTGGGCCGCGCCGATGCCCCCCCATCGCCGCACCGTTGGAAGGTGTTGGAGCAAGGCGCGCGGGCCGTCTTTGCGGATCTGCCGCCCGTTGCCCGGCGTTGGATGGGGCATCGCCCGTCCCTGCCCGACAGCTTGCCGGTGATCGGACAGGCCCGGCCCGGCCTGACGCTGGCCTTTGGGCATGGGCATATCGGCCTGACACTGGCCCCGCGCACGGCGGACATGATCTTGCGCGCGCTGGACGGGGGCAGCCTGCCGCCGGCCGTGTCAGCGCGCCGGTTCTGACGGCCACACGCGGCGCTGAACAGCCTTGCCCGCCAGCGATCCGACAAAGAACGCCGCCGCTGCGCTGACGATGCTGGGGCCGGTCGGTGTGTCCCACGTCAAGGATCCAAACACCCCGGCGATCACCGCCATTGCAGCCACCCAGACCGCCAACCACGCCATCCCTTCGGGCGACCGGGCATAGACCCGCGCCGTCGCCGCCGGGATGATCAGCAAGGCGGCGATCAGCAACGCGCCAACCACCTTCAACCCGACGACCACGATCACCGACAATGCCACGGTCAGCACCAACCGCTCACGCGCCGGGTTTATCCCCATGGATTGCGCCAGATCGTCGCTGATTGTCGCGGTCAACAGACCCTGCCAACGCCAGATCAACAGCCCCAGGATGACCGCCACGCCGCCCGCCATGACCGCCAGATCCGCGGTTGTCACCGTCAGGATATCGCCAAACAGATACAGCGACAGATCCACCCGCACGCCCGGCACAAAAGACACGGCGACCAGCCCCAGCGCCAACGCCGAGTGCGCCAGAACGCCCAGCATCGTGTCCATGGCCCAGCCGCGTCCGACCATGGCGGCGATGATGAACGCCATGGTCAGCGCCGTCGCCAGGGTTCCGGCAAAGACCGACACATCAAACGACAACGCCAACGCGACACCCAGAATAGCCGCGTGTGACGTGGCATCCCCGAAATACGCCATGCGCCGCCACACCACGAAACAGCCCAGCGGCCCGGCGGCCAGCGCCACCAGCACCCCGGCGACCAGCGCGCGCAGGATAAAGGGATCAAGTGTCATGCGCACAGGCCTCTGTGTGGTCGTGGGTGTGGTCGGGGTGGTCTGCGCCGTGGTCATGGTGGTGTTGATACAGCGCCAATGCGCCGCCCGTGCCAAGCCCGAACAACGCCCGGTATTCCGGCGCGTTGGACACCACCGACGGCGCCCCTTCGCAACAAATATGACCGTTCAGACAGATGACCCGGTCAGACGCGCTCATCACAACATGCAGGTCATGGCTGACCGACAGAACCGCGCAGCCGATATCTGTGCGCAAGGCCTCGATCAGCCGATAGAAATCAGCCATGCCCGGTTGATCCAACCCCTGCGTGGGTTCGTCCAGCACCAGCAGATGCGGGTCGTTGGCCAAAGCCCGCGCCAGCAGAACGCGTTGGAATTGGCCGCCAGACAGCGTCACCATTTCACGCGCGGCCAGCAAGGGCACGCCGGTGCGCGCCAAAAGCGCCTGCACCTGCGTGTCATCCAAACGCTGATTGAGGCGCAAGAACCGCGCCACTGTCAGCGGCAAATTCGCATCCAGATGCAGCTTTTGCGGAACGTACCCCACACGTAACCCTTTGCGCCGCATCACCTGCCCGGCAGCCGGGCGGATCATGCCCAACAGCGCCCGCACAAATGTCGATTTGCCAGAGCCGTTGGGACCGACCACAGTCACGATTTCGCCTGCGTGCAAGGTAAAGGTGACATTGCGCAGGACCGGCGGGGCGTGATCGTATCCAACGCTCAACCCTGTCGCTTCAATCAGGGGCGCGGTCATGCCAACTCACCGTCCGAGCATCCCGGGCACAGCCCCAGAGCCTCGATGCTGGTGCGTTCCAGATTGAACCCGGTGGCAACGCTGCTGGCGACCAACGCCGCGCGGAGTTTGTCCGCCGCAATTTCCGCCACGGCACTGCATTTGCGGCAAATCAGGAATGCCGCGTGATGATCCTGCCCGGGATGCTGGCACGCGGTGAAGGCGTTCAGCCGGCGAATGCGGTGCGCCAACCCGTTTTCAACCAGAAACTCCAACGCCCGGTACGCCACTGGAGGCTGGTGCCCAAAACCGTCCGCCGACAACCGCTCCAGGATCTCATACGCGCCAAGCGCACCGTGGCGTTCCAACAGGATTTCCAACGTGCGGCGGCGCACCGGCGTCAGGCGCAAGCCGCGTTCGACAATCACGGCATCCGCCTGATCGAGCGCACTGCGCACGCAGGCCCGGTGATCATGGGGTTCAAAAGCAGGGGGCGGCATTTGGGCTTGACCTTGATTGATGTTATATCATAACGCTGCAATCTATCCCCATTCCTGCGTCAATCCAAGGGATCGCGGCCATGTTTGTTCGTCCAGTTCTATTGAGTCTTCTGCTGGCCCTCGCGCCCGGCTGGGTTCAGGCAAGTCCCCCCCGGGTGGTGGCCGATACGCCGATTGCGCAGTCTATTGCGGCGATGGTGCTGGGCGCACTTGGAGACGCCGAAACCGTGCTGGCCCCTGGCGCAGACCCGCATGATTTTCAGCTGCGGCCAAGCCAGGCGCGACGTCTTGCCCAAGCCGATCTGGTCATCTGGACCAGCCCGGCGTTGAGCCCGTGGCTGGCGCGGCCGGTGGAAAGTCTGGCCAGCGGGTCAGTTCTGATCTTGTCCAACGCACCGGGGCTGACACTGCGGCCGTTTGCACCTCAAGTCATCGACGTGCCGGATGGGCACGGGGGCGCGCACGGGGGCGACCATGACCATGACCATGACCATGACCATGACCATGATACCGGCCCCGGCGATTGGGATCCGCATTTCTGGCTGGATCCGGGCAATCTGGCCCCAGCCGCCCGCGCGATCGCCACGCAACTTGCGCTTATGGATCCCGACAACGCCGCAACCTACCAATCCAACGCAGACAGGGCGGCAGCCGCTGGCACGGCCTTGCAGCAGGATATGGCAGACGTGTTGGCCCCGGTCGGCAACGCCGGTCTGGTGATGTTCCATGATGCCTATGGGTATCTTGCTGCTGGTTTCGGACTGAACATTTTGGGCAGCGTGCGGAATTCGGACGCCGTTGCGCCCGGCGCGAACCGCCTGCAGGCCTTGCGCCATGCCTTGGCCGAAGCCAATGCCATCTGCATTTTCCCAGAGGCCAATCATTCAGCCGCACCGCTGGACGCAATCGTTGAAGGGCTGCCGCTGCGCATTGGCCAACCACTGGATCCTGCCGGCCTGCACCAAACGACTGGCCCGGCACTTTACGGCCAAACACTGCGAACCTTGGCCCGCACGATTGCGACCTGCGTCAGCGGGGCTTGACCAGACGGCAGCGGCATGACCCCATTGCGGAATGTGCGGTCGTTTTGCCATCACCCTGCCCGATGACGCCATGGTGCAGTTGTTCAACGCGACACCGGCCAATGATTTGCCGCCGGTGCCGCGTTACAACGTGTGCCCGACCCAACCGGTCGCTGGTGTTGTCAGTCACGACGGGCTTCGCCGCTACGGCCCGATGCGCTGGGGGTTGATCCCACGCTGGTACAAGCACCCAACCGATGGCCCGCTGCTGGTCAACGCGCGGTCCGAAACCATTGCCGACAAACCCGCCTTTGCCGAAGCCGCCCGTCGGCGGCGGTGCCTGATCCCGGCCAGCGGGTTCTATGAATGGACCAAGGACGGCGAAACACGGCTGCCGTGGTACATCACCCGCACAGACAAAACCCCGATGGTATTCGCCGGCATCTGGCAGGCGTGGACCGGCCCCGAAGGCACGCGCGTCGCCAGCTGTGCCATCGTCACGGTCGCAGCGACAGGCCACATGACCGACCTGCATGCCCGTGTGCCAGTGGTGTTGGAGCCCGAATCCTGGCCCCTTTGGCTGGGTGAAGCCGGGCATGGCGCGGCGCGGCTGATGCATCCGCTGGAGGACGGCGCACTGACGTTTCAGCGGGTGGCCACGACGGTGAATTCCAACCGCGCTGAGGGGCCTGAGCTGATCGAACCTATCGGGTCCGAGTAAGCGTTCAGCGGTCTGTTCAGTTGCTGCTGACAGGGTTGATCAATGCAACACGAAGGAGGGTGGAATGCTGAAAGTCGATGAAGACGTCACCACCATTGACCGCTTGCGCGACCTGCTGCCGTCTGAGGGGTTCACGAATACCTTTCTAAAAGTGACCGACCGCCTGAACGACGTCGCCCGCGCGTTCATTGCGCAGGCGCCTTTTGTCATTGTCGCCACCAAAGCGCCCAATGGATTGATCGACGTTTCCCCCAAAGGGGACCCTGCCGGATTTGTCGAGGTTTATGATGACAAGACGCTGATCATCCCGGATCGCTTGGGCAATCACCGGGTTGATGGGTTTCAGAACCTGCTGCAAGATCCCAATGTGGCGCTGTTGTTCATCGTGCCCGGCCATGGCGACACGCTGCGGATCGCAGGCAAGGCGCGGATTGTTCGGGACGCCGCAATCAGTGCGCGTCACGCCATCAACGGCAGGGAGCCGCTGCTGGCGCTGGTGGTCGATGTGCAAGAGGCGTTCATGCATTGCTCGAAGTCGCTTATCCGCTCGCGGCTCTGGCAGCCTGAGCATTGGCCTGAACGCAAGTCCGCGCCGACGCTGGCAGAGTGGGTGATTGCAACCGTAGATCGACCGCAGACGTTGGTCGAGGTGCAAGACGATCACAGCGCCGATGAAACCACGCGGTTGTATTAGACCGTCGCAGAAACCGCTCATGGGTTTCTGTTACCAAAGCCGACCGCCGATGTGTTACGCTTCAACCCTGAATTGAGACGGAAAGGGAGTGGGGATATGGCAATCATTCAACACGTTCAGCCCGATCGCGGCGAGGCATTGGATCGTTTCACGGTGACCCTGAGCGGCGATACCATGACCGGCGTCACTGGCGCGAGTTTTGGCGTCGGGGTCACCGTCTTGCGTGTTCAAGTATTTACGGATGGCGATGTGCGTGTGAAAATCGAGATCGACGAAACGGCGAAACCCGGACTGCGGGATGTTGCCGTTACCGGGCCTGCGGCATCAGACCAATATGTGCTGCGCGACGGGTTTACCGTTCTCTGAGTGAGGCCGCGCGCCGACGAACGGTCTTTGCACGCATATTCATTACCCCGCCATCAACCGCGCCGTCGCGCGGCGCGCTGCATTGGCCAGAACATCGGCGTCCAGACCCGTCAGTTGCCCGTCGCGCACCACCTGCCGCCCTTCGACCAACAGATGTTTCACCCGGTGGGGGCCGCACAGAACCAGCGCTGCGACCGGGTCCCAGGACCCCGCGTTTTGAAGCCCGCGCATGTCCCAGATCGCGATATCGGCGCGTTTGCCCACCTCCAGCGAGCCCAGCGCATCGGCACGCCCAAGCACCGTCGCGCCGCCCAGCGTGGCAATCTCCAGCGCCTCGCGCGCGCTCATGGCATCGGCCCCGCGTGCGACGCGCTGCATCAGCATTGCTTGGCGCGCCTCGGCCATCAGATCGCCCGCGTCGTTGCTGGCCGATCCGTCAACCCCCAGCCCCACGCGCACACCGGCGTCGCGCATCGGCCGCACCGGGGCAATGCCGCTGCCCAATCGGCAGTTAGAGCACGGACAATGCGCCACGCCGGTCAGCGATTTGGCAAACAGGTGGATTTCGCTGTCATCCAGTTTCACGCAATGCGCGTGCCAGACGTCGGATCCGGTCCAGCCCAGATCCTCGGCATATTGACCCGGGCGGCAGCCAAATTGCTCCAGCGAATAGGCGATGTCCTCGTCGTTTTCCGCCAGATGGGTGTGCAGCATCACCCCCTTGTCACGGGCCAACAGGGCGGCGTCGCGCATCAGCTCGCGGCTCACGGAAAACGGTGAACACGGCGCCAGACCCACGCGCACCATGGCGTTGGGGTTGGCGTCGTGGAACCGGTCCACCACGCGGATACAGTCGTTCAGGATCGCGGCTTCGTCCTCAACAAGACTGTCGGGCGGCAAGCCACCATCCGACTCGCCAATGCTCATCGCGCCGCGTGTGGCGTGAAAGCGCAGACCAATATCGGCGGCGGCGTGGATCGTGTCATCCAGTTTTGCGCCGTTTGGATACAGATACAGATGGTCCGACGACATCGAGCAACCCGACAGCGCCAGTTCAGCCAGCGCCAGTTGCGTGGACACGTGGAAATCCTGCGGCGTGTAGCGTGCCCAGATCGGATAGAGCGTGCGCAGCCAGCCGAACAGCAGCGCATCCTGGCCGCCCGGCACAGCACGGGTCAAGGATTGATACATGTGGTGGTGGGTGTTGACCAAACCGGGCGTCACAACGCAGCCGATGGCGTCGATGATTTCGGCGTCATCTGCGTGCAGGTCCACGCCCAACGCGGTGATCGCGCCGTCTTCGACCAGCACCGAAGCCCCCTGCAATTCGCGGCGGGTGCCGTCCATGGTGACGATGACATCGGCGTTTCGGATCAGCGTTTTGGTCATGGTGGCTCCTTTCCGGGGGCTGAAAAAAGGGCGCGCGCACCCCAAGGACACGCGCGCCAGACGTTGCGATAATCCGAACGGATCTCAGTCGCGATTTGGCAGGCTACCTTGACCGTGGCCCGACATTCCGCCCGAAACTTCCTCGGTCGCTTCATCGCTGAGGTTTTCCGGCAGGATCAGGTTCAGCGTCACAGCCAGAGCCGCCGCGGGCAGCAGGCCCGAGGTCAGCAGGATCTTCAGCGTTGCCGGAAGATGCTGAAGCGCGTCAGGCACCAGTTGAAGCCCCAGGCCAATCGACAGGGACACCGCAAAGATGACCATATTGCGCTTGTTCCAGTTGACGTCCGACAACATCGAGATACCCGAGGCACAGACCATGCCGAACATCACGATGACACCGCCGCCAAGCACGTTGATCGGCACGGTGTTGATGACGGCCCCCACTTTGGGAACCAGCCCCGCCGCGATCAGGAAGATCGCGCCGAAGGTCACAACGTGACGGCTCATGACGCCAGTCATGGCAACCAAGCCCACGTTCTGGCTGAACGAGGTGTTGGGAAGCGCGCCAAAGACGCCCGAAATCGCAGTGCCCAGACCGTCCGCGAAGGTCGCGCCCGAGATTTCCTTGTCGGTTGCTTCACGCCCGGCGCCACCTTTGGTGATGCCCGAGACGTCGCCCACGGTTTCAATCGCCGAAACGATCGCCATGAAGCACATCCCGATGACGATGGCCCAGTTCAGTTCAAACCCCCAGTGGAACGGGGTCGGCACGTTGAACCAGCTGGCGCGGCCCATGTTGCCAAAGCTGACCTGACCCATGAAATAGGCGACGATGTAACCTGCGATGATGCCCAGCAGCACTGCGGCCACTGCGGTGAAGCCCCGGGTAAAGAACTTGATACCCAGCGTCACAACCACCACGACCAGCGCAGGGAACCAGTTGGCCCAGGTGCCGAATGCCGGCGTTCCCATCGCGGGCACGCCGCCCGCTGCATACTGGATGCCGACCTTGACCAACGCGAGGCCGATCATCAGCACGATCAGACCGGTGACCAGAGGTGGCAGGGCAAATCGGATCCTGCCGACAACAAAGCCCAGGCAGAAATGGAACACGCCGCCCAGCATGACACCGGCCATCAGGCCCGGAAGCCCGGCTGTGCCCATACCCGCAACGGCGGGGATCATGATCGGAATGAAGGCAAACGAGGTGCCCTGTACGATCGGCAGTTTTGCCCCGACCGGGCCGATGCTGATGGTCTGTAGCAGCGTGGCGACGCCCGCGAACAGGATCGACATCTGGATCATGTAGGTCATGTCAGGAAAGCCCAATGCCCCCTGATCCGACCCAAAGCCGATACCGGCCGCGCCACAGATGATGATCGCCGGTGTGACGTTCGAGACGAACATGGCCAGCACGTGTTGGATGCCCAATGGAATGGCCTTGGCCAATGGGGGGGTGTAGTTGGGATCGCGCAGCTGAGCTGGCGTCCCGATGCTTGAATCTGTCATTCTTCCGTTTCCTTTCCCTCAGGGAGTTTTTTTATTCGCGCCGACTGCGTCCCCTCCCCTCCTGGGTGCGCGCCGGTTAGATTTGCCCGGGTTTATCCCGGGTCTGACAGGCGGCCTTGATGGCCGTATTCAACTGGCGCCCGACACCACCCATGCAGCGTCGAACCAGTGTTCTTCAAGATTGGGCGTGCCGCCAATTCGGTCGACCACCGCAAAAAGACCGGGGTTTGCCAAAGGCGTAAGCACCCCATGCCACGTATTACGCAAAAAATTAATTCCCTGGGCGCCATTTGTGACAAACGCTCGTGGAACTCCGGGGCGGCCTGCGTCATCTGCGGCAACGATCACCAAAAACGGGTGTTCGTGCAGCGGCACAAAGGCCTGCGACCCCTCTGGATGGCGCTCCATCATCTCGAGCACATAGGGCAAAGCACGTGATTGCGCGTTGAACACCGAAATCCCGGCCCGCCCCTGTGGGCCGAAATCCAACGCTGCGCGGTCATGATAGCGTCCGCACAGGCCCTGATTGATGATCTTGTCCGGCGCTCCGGACACCTCGATCACGTCCCCAAAGGGCGCAAACGCGGTTGCCGTCAAAGGTTGTGCGGTGATCTGCCGAGACATCACCCGATCCCCGGATTTGACCACGGCCCGCGCAACCGCGCGTGGCGATTCACATCCTTGTAAAGCAGATAGCGGAAGGGCTCTGACCCGGCGGCGTAGCAGGCTTGCGGGCAATAGGCGCGCAGATACATGAAATCGCCGGCTTCCACTTCAACCCAGTCTTTGTTCAGCTTGTAGGTCGCCTTGCCCTGAAGCACGTACAGCCCGTGTTCCATGACATGCGTTTCCTCAAACGGAATGGACCCGCCGGGCTGGAACGTGACGATGTTCACATGCATGTCGTAGCGCACATCTGCCGGATCCACGAAGCGCGTTGTCGCCCAGCGCCCACCTGTGTCGGGCATCGGGGTGGGGGCGATGTCTTGCTCATTGGTGACAAACGCAGTGGGCTTTTCGACCCCTGGCGCGGGCTCCCATATCTTGCGCACCCAGTGAAAGCGCGCGGGCTCTGCCCCCTCGGCCAGCACCGACCATGCGGCTCCTGCCGGGATATAGGCGTAGCCACCGGCGTCCAGTTCATACCCCTGCCCGTCAATCGTCAGGGTGATCAGCCCGTGCGTGACAAACAGCACCGATTGCGCCTGCGGGTCGTTGTCTGGCGCGTCCGAACCACCGCCCGGTTGCACCTCCATCACGTATTGGCTGAAGGTTTCGGCAAAGCCTGACATGGGGCGCGCGATCACCCACAGCCGCGTGTCACGCCAGCCGGGCAGAACACTGGTGACAATGTCGGAAAAACACCCGCGGGGAATGACCGCGTAGCTTTCGGTGAACACCGCGCGCTGGGTCATCAAAGCGTCCTGCCCTGGCAGACCACCAGTGGGGGCAAAATAGGACGCGGCGGGCTTTTGGGTCATTGGTTTGTTCACGGCAGCAGGTCCATCAGGCGGATTTGGGCAATCCGTTCGACCTGCTTGCAGGCTGTCGCGAATTCGGTGTCGGTGTCATTGGCAATGCGCGTATGAAACGCCGCAAGAATGGCGTCCTTGGTGTTGTCACGCACGGCGATGATGAAGGGAAAGCCGTGCTTGGCCACGTAGTCACCATTCAGGCGCTGGAAGGTTTCACGCTCAGCATCCGTCAGCGCGTCCAACCCGGCTGCGGATTGCTCTAATGTTGATTCGGCGGTCAGGCGTTTGGCGGCAGCCAGTTTACCCGCCAGATCGGGGTGCGCCGTCAGAACGCCCAGGCGTTCGGCCTGCGTTGCGCTGCGGAACATACGCGCGAGGGCGTTGTGCAGGCCATTCGCGGTGTCATGCGCCGCACCCAGTTCAAGGTCGAACGCCCGGTCCGCGATCCATGGCGAATGCTCAAAAATCGAGCCATAGGCGGCAACAAAGCTGTCCCTGTCCATCTGGCTGGGGCGGGCATAGCGGTGATGGGGATGGTGCGCGGCCCAATGCTCGGCAATCTGGCTGCGCGTGGCAAACCAACCGCCCCCAATGGCCGCAACATGATCCAGAAAGCGGATCAACCCAGCCAATTTACCCGGCCGCCCGATCAGGCGGCAATGCAACCCGATCGAAAACATCTTGCCACCTTCGGCATGCAGCACATCGAAAGTGTCGATCAGGTATTGCCCGAAATCTTGCCCCGTCACCCAGCCCGGCGACGTGGCAAAGCGCATGTCATTGGCTTCCAGCGTGTAGGGGATCACCAGTTGGTCGCGCGCGCCCACCTCAAGCCAATACGGCAGATCGTCGTCATAAGTGTCTGAGATCCAGTCGAATTGCCCCGTTTCAGCCGTCAATCGCACGGTGTTTTCGCTGCACCGCCCCGTGTACCAGCCGCGCGGCGGGCTGCCCGTGACTTCGGTGTGCAGGCGAATGGCGTCCTGGATATGCGCGGCCTCTTCGGCCTCGGGCATGTCCTTGTGCTCAACCCATTTCAACCCGTGGCTGGCAATATCCCAACCCGCGCCGATCATCGCTGTGGTTTGTTCGGGGTTGCGGGCCAACGCGGTGGCCACGCCGTAAATGGTGATCGGCAGGGCGCGTTCGGTGAACAGCCGGTGCAAACGCCAGAACCCGGCGCGCGCACCGTATTCATAGATCGATTCCATGTTCCAGTGGCGTTGCCCGGGCCAGGGGGCAGCCCCCGGAATGTCCGACAAAAACGCCTCGGACCCGGCGTCTCCGTGCAGGACGCAGTTCTCTCCGCCTTCTTCGTAATTCAGCACCAGCGAGATCGCGACCCGCGCGCCATCTGGCCACGCGGCCTGCGGTGCGCGCGGTCCATGGCCGATCATGTTGCGTGGGTATCGTGGTGCGGTGGTCACTGTATATTGATCCTTGCACAAGGTATTGACCGCTGACGCGGCATTTCCTTCACGATAACCGAAAAATCGCGCGGCATTTTCAATATTTTCCGAAAAGACCTTTTCGCCTTTGCCCATCTGGCCAGACCGGGGCATTCAGCGCAGTATGGCCCCCCAAGCAATTACGAGGACGCCATGACCGGATACCTGACGACCCATGTTCTGGACACGGCCAAGGGCTGCCCTGCGGCGGGCTTGAAAATCGCGCTGTACCGCGTCAGCGGCAATTCGCACAAGAAGCTGCTGGACCTGACGACCAATCAGGATGGCCGAACCGATGCGCCGATCTTGCCACAAGGCAAATTCAAACCGGGCACGTATGAATTGGTCTTCTATGCCGGCGACTATCTGCGTGCCAGCGGACAGGCAGACGAGGATCCGTTGTTCCTGGATCAAGTGCCGATCCGCTTCGGCATGAGCGACGCAAACGCGCATTACCATGTGCCGTTGCTGCTGTCGCCCTACGGGTATTCGACGTATCGCGGCAGCTGACGGGTCAAACCTGCGCGGCCATCATCGCTTCCAGCGTGGCCTTGCACCGCTTGGCGATGAAATCGGAAAACAATGTCAATTTCGGATCGCGCAGGCGCCGGTGCGGGGTGAGCAGGCTCAGATTGACTGGCAAGGGCGGCGTGGCTTCGGACACGGCGATCAGCGCGCCCGATTGCAGGTGCCCGGCAACCTCGAACAACGGTTTCAGCACCACACCGTGCCCATCCAACGCCCATTGCGTCAGCACGTCGCCATCATCGGACTCAAATGGGCCGGAAATGTCGTATTTCTTGGGGCCATCGGCGGTTTGCAGCGTCCATTGGAATTCCTTGGCACCCGGAAAGCGCAGGTTCAGGCAATCATGCTTATCGCGCACCAAGGCCGCGCCGTCGGCGGGCTTTCCCCGCTTGAGCAAATAGTCGGGTGCCGCGCACAGAACCCGGGGGCATTCCGCGATGACCCGCATTTTCAGCGCGCTGTCCTCCAGCCGGCCCAGATGCAGCACCACGTCCAACCCCTCGGCGGTCACGTCAATAATGCGGTCCGACAGGCGCAGGCGCAGGTCAATCTGCGGGTACTCTGCTTTGAAATCCGGCACATGAGGCGCCAGCAATCGGCGGCCCACACCCAACGGCGCCCCCACAAACAACACCCCTCGGGGGTTTTGCGTGGCATCGGCCACCGTGGATTCCGCATCAGAGATCGCCTGCAGAATATTCAGCGCACCGTCATAAAACAGCCGCCCGTTTTCGGTGGGTTGCAACGACCGTGTGGTGCGGTTGAACAGCCGCACTCCCAGATGCTTTTCCAGTTCGGCAATCCGCCCTGAGGCCACGGCTGGCGATGTGCGTTGATCCCGCGCCGCCGCTGACATACTGCCCAGTTCATACACGCGCACAAACATCTGGATCATGTTGACATAGGACATTATTCGCCCCCGATTGAAAGTCCTCAGGCATTTGACGGATTATCAGAAAGGCGACTTGCCGTATAGTCTGCGCAAAACACACGGGGAGACCAAGATGTTCGAACTCGCCATCATCGGCGCCTGGGCCGAATTCGCGGTGCGCTGGCTGCATGTCGTGACCGCCATCGCCTGGATCGGTTCATCCTTCTATTTCATCGCGCTGGATCTGGGTTTGCGCAGAACCCCCAACCTGCCCGCAGGGGCACATGGTGAGGAATGGCAGGTCCATGGCGGCGGGTTCTATCACGTCCAGAAATATCTGGTCGCGCCCGAAACCATGCCTGAGCACCTGACCTGGTTCAAATGGGAAAGCTACATGACGTGGATTTCCGGGTTCACGCTGATGGTGTTGGTCTATTACCTGGGGGCCGAATTCTTCCTGATTGATCCGGCCGTAATGGACCTGCCGGTTTATGGCGCAATCGCCCTGTCGGTCGGATCGCTGGCGTTTGGCTGGATCATCTATGACCAGATTTGCAAACGCTTCGTGAATTCCAACCAGACCCTGGTGATGATCGCGCTGTTCATCGTGCTGGTCGGCATGTCGTATTTCTACACGTCGGTCTTCACCGGGCGCGCCGCGCTGCTGCATCTTGGGGCCTGGACGGCAACGATCATGACCGCGAACGTCTTCATGATCATCATGCCGAACCAGCGGATCGTCGTGAAAGACCTGCAAGACGGCCGCAAGCCCGATCCGAAGTACGGCAAGATCGCCAAGCAACGCTCGACCCACAACAACTACCTGACGCTGCCGGTCATCTTCCTGATGCTGTCGAACCACTACCCGTTGTCGTTCGCCACCGAATACGCATGGATCATCGCCAGCCTTGTGTTCCTGATGGGCGTTACGATCCGCCATTATTTCAACAGCATTCACGCCCGCACCAGCAACCCCACCTGGACCTGGGCCGTCACGGCGATCATCTTTGTGCTGATCATGTGGCTGTCGACCGCCCCGGCCCAGACCGAGGAAGAAGATCTGGCATCGCTGACCGGCGCTGCCGCGCAGTTCGCGCAGGCCGACACCTTTGAGGAGGTCTACTTCACCGTCACCGGACGCTGCTCCATGTGCCACGCCCAAGAGCCGGGCTATCCCGGCATTCACTGGGCCCCGCGCGGCCTGATGTTGGAAACCGAGGCCCAGGTGGCCCGCGCCGCCACGCTGATTTACCTGCAAGCCGCCCGTAGCCACGCCATGCCACCCGCGAACGTGTCCTGGATGGAACCGGCCGAACGTGACCTGATCCGCCGCTGGTATCAGGGCGTGACCGCGGCGCAAAGCTGACCCCCGCCAGCGCCGCTTCGCCGCAAAACCTTGCGCGCGCCCGGCGGCGGACGGATGTTCACACACGGCCCTCAAACGCCACACCAGGCATTAAAACCACATGCCCCCCTGCCCCCGGCCCACGAAAAACGCGGGCACCGATCCGCCCGGTGCCCGCCTCATCTTTGTGCCTGAAATATCCCGGGGGGACGGCCAACGGCCGTGGGGGCCGCGCCCCCATCGCGGCAAAGCCGCGTCACCCGGCAGGGGCGACCCGGGGGCCATCGGCCCCCGGGTCGCCCCTGCATCCCTTTGGGATCAATCGATCCGCGTGATGCGCCCGTCGGTGTATGGCGCATAAGGCGTATGCTCGGCCAGATATTCAGCCACAACATCGGCCAGATCGGGCCCATAGTCATAGGCGTTCACGGCGTCATCGCGGAAGATCGCGTATCCGTCCCCCCCGCTGCGCATGAAGTTGTTCGACACCACGCCGTACACAGCGGCCGGATCGATCGGCACCCAGCTGCCGCCTTCGGTGTGGACCATCACGCCGCTGATCCGGCTTCCCGGCTCGGCGGTCGTCGTCACGGTGTAGTGCAGCCCCGATACCTGCGCAAATCGCCCCGCTCCATCTTCCAATCGGCTCGCACCGTTTTCCAACGCCGTCACGATATCTGCCCCCGACAGTTGGAAGGTGGCCAGCGTGTTCTGGAATGGCAGCACTGTCAGCACCTCGCCCAGGGTGATTGTGCCCCCATCAATCGACGCGCGCAGCCCGCCGCCGTTCTGGATGGCAATCGTGATCCCTTGCCCGGCAACACGCGACAACATCGCATCGGTCACCAGATTGCCCATCGCGCATTCCATTTGGCGGCAAACGGTACGGTCGCCTTCGATCGGTGCCGTGCTTTCCGACACGACCAACGCGCGTGTCGCTTCAATCGGCCCGGCCATTTCCGCCACCCAGGCGGCGACTTCCGGATCCGGCTGCACTTCAGCGTTGATCTCGATCGTATCACCTGAGGCGTAGATGAGGGTCCCGTCATCATCCAGATCCAGCACCAGATGCCCCAGATACCGGCTGAACGCGCCGGCCTGCACAACCGGCACGATCCCGCCATCCACATTGTCCACCCAGGTCGGATAGGGCCCTTCGCGGCGCGGATCGGTGGCCGACAGATAGGTATGCGAATGCCCGCCGACCACAGCCGTCAGCCCCGGCACCTGCGCGGCCATTTCCTGTTCTGGAACATAGCCGACATGGGTCAACGCGATGATCGTCGTGACCCCCATCTCTTGCAACGTCGCGACGGACGACCGCACGGACTCCAGCGCGTCATTGACAACGATGGTCGGCCCCGGAGACGCAATCTCGGGCGTGTCATTGGTGATGGCGCCGACAATGCCCACCCGCAGATCCCCGGCATTCAAGATTGCATAAGGCACCACCTGCCCGGCCAGCATGTTGTTCGCCGATACGTCCAGATTGGCCGCAACGATGGGGTATTCAGCGGACTCGGTGAAGACCAGCAGCCCCTCTGGGCCGTTGTCGAATTCGTGGTTGCCCACGGCCATCGCGTCCAACCCGACCAGATTGTTCAATTCCGCCTCGGCAGCGCCGCCGTATGTGGTGAAGAACAATGACCCCTGGGAGCTGTCGCCGGCGCTGAGCACCAGCACCGGATCACCCTCGGCGGTAATCGCATCGCGCATCTGGTTGATCAGTGTGAACAGCCGCGCGGCCCCGCCAAAACACTCCCCAGCGGCGTCATCTTCCGGCGAGCAGGTCGAATTGAACCTGTTGATCGGCTCAATCCGGCTGTGAAAGTCGTTGAAATGCAAAATGTGCAGCTGGCTATCGGCCATGGCGGGCGCACTGCCCAGCGCCAACAGCGCCGAAGACCCCAAGAGAGTGGTCAGTTTCGAAGCGAATGACATCGTCGAATCCCCTGTTGATTGTGTTTTGATACCGTCAGGGTGCGCTGGTTTGCACCCTGTGTCAAAACTTCCCTTGGCTTTCGGGGCGTCAAGCTGTGGCCATAGGCGGCGACACACGCATTGACGAAACCGCCCGATCCGGGCAAGAGCATCCCATGTTGGTATACAAGATATTCCGCCGCGCAGAGTGGGACCATTTGGCCGAAACGGGGCGCAGCCAAGGCGCGCCGATCGACCTTGCGGATGGCTTCATTCACCTGTCCACCGCCGCGCAGGTCGTAGAGACCGCTGCCAAGCATTTCGCCGGGCAAAGCGATCTGGTGCTGGTGGCCGTGGACACGGATGCCCTGGGCCCGGACCTGAAATGGGACCCCTCACGCGGCGGGGCACTGTTCCCGCATCTCTATCGCGACATGACCATGGCTGACGTGGTTTGGGACAAATCCCTGCCGCTGGGTGTCGCGGGGCATATCTTTCCGGAAGGCGTGATTTGATGTTCGAAAAACTGGGCGTGGCCGCGTTGCAGCGGTTGGACCCTGAAACAGCCCACCATGCCGCGTTGAAGGCCCTTCGGGCGGGGATTGTGCCAACCAGTGGTGTGTTCAGCACGCCGCGTTTGCGGGTCTCGCTGGCCGGGCTGGACCTGCCCAATCCGGTGGGCCTGGCTGCCGGGTTCGACAAGAACGCCGTGGCGCTGCCTGCGCTGGGCCGTGCGGGGTTCGGTTTCATCGAGGTCGGCGCCGCCACCCCCCGCCCGCAACCGGGCAATCCCAAGCCACGTTTGTTCCGCCTGTCCGAAGATCAGGCCGTGATCAACCGATTCGGATTCAACAATGACGGTGCCGTGGTCATCGCCACCCGTTTGGCACAACGTCCACACGGGCCAATCGTTGGCCTGAACCTGGGCGCCAACAAAGACAGCGCAGACCGGGCCGATGACTTCGCCCAAGTGCTGCGCCTGTGCGCCCGCAACATCGACTTTGCCACCGTCAACGTGTCCTCGCCCAACACCGAAAAACTGCGTGACCTTCAGGGACCAGACGCCTTGCGCGCGTTGCTGGACGGCGTGATGGCGGTACGTGCTGGACTGGAACGTCCGATCCCCGTGTTCCTGAAAATCGCACCTGATCTGGATGACGACGGGCTGAAGGGGATCGCTGACGTTGCCCGCGACACCGGAATCGACGCGATCATCGCCACCAACACAACCCTGTCGCGCGAAGGCCTGAAAAGCCGCCATGCCAGCGAAACCGGCGGGTTGTCCGGCAAACCATTGTTCGAAAAATCGACACGAGTGTTGGCCCGGCTGTCCAGCCTGACGGACGGGCAGATCCCCCTGATCGGCGTTGGCGGCATCGACAGCGCGCAGACGGCTTATGACAAGATCCGCGCCGGGGCCAGCGCCGTGCAGCTTTATTCCGCGTTGATCTACAACGGCCTGTCGCTGGCCGATGAGGTCGCGCGCGGGTTGGACACGCTGCTGGCGCGGGACGGGTTTGACAATGTCGCGCAGGCCGTTGGTACGGGGCGTGACGCATGGCTGTAATCCTCTGGCACAACCCGCGCTGTTCCAAATCCCGCGCCGCTTTGGCGCTGCTGGAAAGCCGGGGACTGACACCTCAGGTGCGGCTGTACTTGAAGGATCCGCCCGGTGCCGAGGACATCACTGACATGTTGAAAGCCCTTGATCTGCCGGCAGCGTCGCTGTTGCGTCCAGATGGGGCCGCGTTGCAAGGTCAGCCCGAAGCCGTAATCATTGCCGCCATGGTCGAAACCCCGGCGCTGATCGAACGGCCCGTTGTCCGTGTGGGCGACAAAGCCGTCATTGGCCGCCCGACAGGCGCCATCGACGCGCTGTTCTGACCGGTCCTACCCGTTGTCAACGGGGCCGCCGACGGCCCGAATGGCAAAGACGCAGCCGTCGGTTGGCAATTGCGGCGGAGTTGCGCACAAGCCGCGGGCAATGTTCCACGCTGCCAACACCTTCGGCACGTAATCCCGGGTTTCCGCATAGGGTGGCACGCCACCATTGCGCCGCACCGCACCTTCGCCTGCGTTATACCCGGCCAGCGCCAGAACCACGTCATTGTCGAATTCGGACAGCAGCCAATCCAGATAGGCCACGCCGCCCTGGATGTTCTGCGCAGGATCATTCGAGTCTTCGACACCAAACCGGGCAGCGGTGTCTGGGATCAATTGCATCAGCCCCTGTGCGCCAGCGTGGCTGACGGCCTGCACCCGTCCGGCAGATTCCACCGCGATCACCGCCAACGCCAACGCCGGTGACACGTTTGTCCCAACGCTCGCCGCCAGAATGCGTGTCCCGTGGGTTGCCGCGATGTCTTGCAGGTGCTGCACGCTGGGTTCAGGCACGCGCTGACCTTCGGGCGCATCGCGCAGCGCCGCCATCGCCGCCAGAAACCGACCTTGGCCCTGCATCAGGCCCGGCGGAACATGCGTCCAGAACCAAGCATACCGTGCGCCTTCGGGTGTCTCACTCGGCTCTGGGCCCGTCTCTGGATCCGGCGATGCGCCAGGTTGCGCAGCTGGCAAAGGGGCAATCGGGGTTGGCGGTGCGATCCGCCGGGCCTGTTCGACCGGATCCACCTGAACGGTGATCCGTGGCCCGCCGGCTTGGGGTGCGACACCGATCCGGCGAAACGTAAAATCCTCCGCCGCCGCGCGCGAGGGCAACGGCGCCACCAGCACGCAGGCCAGCACGCAGGTCAGCACGCTAGACACAAGATGTTTGGGCAAGCTGCTCGGCATGGCCCCGTTTTCTGCTTTTTTTCACAGTGGCAGAAATTGAAGTGCGGCGCAAATCGCGATTGTTTCCAGAACGGGACGCAAATGCAAAGTGCCGGCACAATTGTCTCAGTTTTGGAAACTCTGCCTTCACTTACGCCCGATATGAACGAGACAGCGCCCGGTTTCAGGGGATTACCGCCGCAATGACGCCATTCTGCGCGGGGATAACCTGTCTTGTCCAACCTTGGGGCCGGCATCCAGTGATCAACCGCCGGGATCCAGAGGCAGGGCAGTGTTGAGTGCAATTAACCTGGAGAGACCAATGCACATGAACCTGATCAAGAATTTCGCAGCCGATGACTCGGGCGCCGTGACCGTTGACTGGGTCGTTCTGACCGCCGCCATCGTCGGCCTTGGCCTGGCCGTGATCACGTCGGTCCGCACCGGCGTCAGCGCCCTGGGTACCGATATCTCAAACTCGCTGTCCAGCGCGTCGGTCGCGACCCTGGGTACGCTGGGCGTGAATCAGTAAGGCACCGCGCGCCCCAAGACTGGTGAATAGGGGCTGCACCGTCGGGTGCGGCCCTTTTTTTCGATTTGACACCTCTTCTTTAAGACATGGCCGCTACTTGGATTGCCTACCGATGCGGCGCGGACCCAAAGCACGCGCCAAGAATCGCCCGGTCCCTGAAGTTCGATAGCCGGAGGGGTGTGCCGTCGCAAATCGCGACTCCGTTTACATAATCGAAACGATTCCCCCCTCAAATGAGCCAATGCACATAAACCAACAACACTTCGCAGTATGACCGCAAGTTTGCCCAGAAAATGCCCCGATTCGCACGCGGCGCGGCCATGAATCCCGCCGATACAGAACATGTCCTGACGGAGAGCGGTTCAAACCCCCTCAATCCTCCGATCTCTGGTCAGACGTTGAAATCGAATGAAACACCGTTGACTGGAGACAACACATGACTTTCACCTCGCTGATCAAGAATTTCGCAGCCGATGACTCGGGTGCCGTGACCGTTGACTGGGTCGTTCTGACCGCTGCCATTGTGGGTCTTGGACTGGCCGTGATCACCTCGGTCCGCACGGGCGTCAGCTCGCTGGGCACCAACATCTCCAACTCGCTGTCCAGCGCGTCGGTTGCGACCCTGGGTACGTTGGGCGTGAACCAGTAAGCCACCTGGCCCAAACACACTTAAAGACCGCGCCCAGACTGCGCGGTCTTCTTGCGTTTTCCGGAAACTTGTCTGGAAATCGCAGACCTCTCGCCACGAAACCGCCCTATTCGCGGGCCATTGTCTGGCAGAGAGCACGCCGAACGGCGATCCGGCCTTCAGTGTACGAGGCCGAAAGTGAACAGGAGTTACCCCATGCGTGGCGTTCAAATCGGAATTCTGGGGATCGGGCTGGCTTTGGCTGGCTTCGGTGTCTTCATGGCGAAAGGCTATGTCAATCAGACGCAGGCCGCTTTGGCAGCCGCGCAGGCTGCAGGCGCCAACCAACCGGTGTTGAACACGGTCCAGGTTCTGGTTGCGAACCGCCCCTTGCGCTACGGCGAACCCATCGGCCCGGCCGACGTTCGTGCGACGGCCTGGCCTGCCGATGCCGTCCCGCCGGGCGCATTCATGGAAATGTCCAGCCTTATCCCGGATCCGGCGCGCCCACGCGTGGCCCTTCGCGCCATGGAGCCCAATGAACCGCTGTTGGCCGTGAAGGTCAGCGCCCCCGGCCAGCGGGCCGGTATCGCGGCCACGCTGACCCCCGGCATGCGCGCCTTTACCATACGTGTTGACCAAAACAGCGGGATTTCAGGCACGCTGCGCCCGTCGGACACCGTTGATATCTATTGGACAGGACGCGGCACGAATGGCGAAGTCACACGTCTGCTGTCCAGCGGCGTTCAGATCATCGCGCTGGATGAAAACGCAGATCAGGATCGCAGCTTTCAGGGCGTCCCGCGATCACTAACCATTCAGGCACCGCCCGAGACCATCGCAACCTTGGCCCAAGGCCAATCGACCGGGCGCTTGTCGCTGTCGCTGGTCGGTCTTGATGACACCACGGCGCTGAGCCAGATCCAGGTCGACAGCCGCAGCTTGCTGGGGCTTGAAACCCCCGTTGAACAGGTCGTCGAACGCTGCACCATTCGCACCCGGCGCGGCGGTGACGTGGTGCTGATCGAAATCCCCTGCACCAACTGACGCGATATTGATGCAACACCGCCCCCCCAGATATGGGGGGTGCCATGGTGCGCCGCCGCGACACCTTCGCACGCGCGCCAGAATTCACGTGAAAAACACGCCGCAATCAATTGATTCTTGCAATAAAAACCGTGTTGGCGCATTCTGGCGCTGAACCGGTGCGGTAGATCACCGGCATTTTCCGTGATCAAGAGGCAGGATCACATGACAGTTAAGAGTATCCTTGCGTCAGCTTTGACGCTGGCCACATTCGGTTTTGGGCAAGCATTCCTGACACCGACATTCGCAGAAGCGCAAACGCTACGGATCATGACCGGCAGCGCGCGCGACACTTTGGCAATTGCCATGAACCGCGCGGTTGTGGTCGAGACGGAGCTTCCGTTTACCGAATTGTCGATCGCCAACCCCGGCATCGCAGACATCTCCACGTTGTCGGATCGCACGATCTACGTGCTTGGCAAGGCCCCCGGGCGCACCACGCTGACCATTCTGGGCGCGAACGGTGATCTGGTGGCCAATGTTGAAGTGCACGTCACACCCGACATCGCCGAATTCCGAGAGCGCCTTCAGCAAATCTTGCCGAGCGAACCCATCGAAGTGCGCACCGCAAACGACGGCGTTGTGCTTTCGGGCACGGTGTCCACCCTTGAACGGCTGGATGCGGCGCTGCAACTTGCCGAACGCTACGCGCCGGGTCGCGTCTCTAACCTGCTCAGCATTGGGGGCACCCAACAGGTCATGCTGCGTGTGCGGTTCTCTGAAGTTCAGCGCGGCGTCGCACAGAATCTTGCCGCCAGCTTTGCGGTTGGCAATGGCCGGCGCACATTGGGAACGGGTGGCTTCAATACACCCACGCTGGCGGCGAATGCGCTGGCGGGATCACCCGCAGCGTCTGGTGCCAATGCTGCGGCGTCGCTGTCTGGCGGGTTTGCTATCGGCAATGTGCAGTTCCAGGTCATGCTGGAAGCCATGGAAACCAATGGCTTGGCCCGCACGCTGTCAGAGCCCAGCCTGACCGCCCTATCGGGCCAAGAGGCGAGCTTCCTGGCAGGCGGGGAATTCCCCGTGCCAATCCTGGGCGATAACGGCCAGGTCTCCATTGACTACCGCCCGTTCGGGGTTGAGTTGTCCTTTACGCCGCGCGTTCAGGAAGGCGGCGCGATCAATCTGCAACTGGATGCATCGGTCAGCAGCCTGGATGCGTCATCCACGGTGACCACAGGTGGTGTCTCGGTGCCCGGTTTCCGCCGGCGGCAGACGTCGACCACCGTGGAACTGCGGGACGGCGAAAGCTTCGCCATCGCCGGATTGTTGCAAGATGATTTCCAAGGCTCGGTTGCGCAAGTGCCCTGGCTTGGTGACATTCCGATCCTGGGCGCCCTGTTCCGCAGTTCGGACTATCAACGGGATCAAAGTGAGCTTGTCATCTTCGTGACGGCGCATCTGGTGTCCCCGACACGGGGGGAGGCATTGATGCTGCCCACCGACCGCGTTCGCCTGCCCGATGAGCAACAATTGTTCCTGAATGGCCAGTTGACCGATGGGTCCGGCGCGTCCGAAGTGGCGCGGCAGGAATTCCGCGGCGGCTACGGCTATGTATTGGACTGAGGCAGGAGTCGAACCATGCAAGTATCTCGTCGCGCCCTGATGGTTGGCCTTGTGGCCACCCCCCTGGCGGCCTGCACCACCGGTGTCGAAATCGGCTCAGAACTGGATGAAGGCGCCTTTGGAAACCCGACGGCCAACAACATTCTGGTCCAGTCTGGGCAATTGCCTTATGTCATTGATCTGGCAGAACGTTTTGCCAGCGAAGTGCCCAGCACAGTCACGTTTGACTTCAACAGCACCCACCTGGACGGACGCGCGCGCGCCGTTTTGTTGCGGCAGGCGGACTGGATCGGTCAATTCCCCGAAGCCGCGTTCCGGGTGTTTGGTCATACGGATAGGGTGGGATCAGAGGCGTCCAACCGCAGGCTCGGCCTGCGCCGTGCCCGCACAGTGGTCGCGTTTTTGATCCGCAACGGCGTGCCGCGCAATCGGTTGCGTGCCGTTGTCAGTGAGGGCGAAACGCAGCCCTTGATCGATACGACGGAACGCGAACGCCAAAACCGGCGCACCGTGACCGAGGTCTCTGGCTTCTGGCAACAGCATCCGACCGTCATGAACGGCCAATACGGTGAAGTGGTCCACCGCGAATTCATCGAAAGCGCTGGTCGGGCCTCGTGATCATTTGACATCCCCCGCCTTCGGTTCCGCAGACCCGGAGGCACCTCGTCGCACCCTGTCATCGCCCCCGATGGCAGGGTGTTCGCATTTATTTGCGTTTAATCGACAGACAATTACGATTTTTTAGCCCAATTATCGACAGAATTCCCCCTGATGTTGGTTGCAGGCCCCGTTCCGAGATTCGGAAACGGTGTGTGATGTAACTAGGTGCCATTGGCCTGCAGAACGCAGCGCCCGGAGGAAGATAAGAACATGTCGAGCTCGAATGCCAACTCCACCCTGTCCGCGCCGATCCGTGCCTGCACGGTGTCACGCGATGTGCAGAATTTCGACCTTCTCATCGAAGACATGGAACTCGAACTCGGCGAATGCTGGGGGGATTTGGCTTTTCCGAGCGCCCTCAAGTATATGGATCAACCGGACGCCAAGTCACTGGAATTCATTGCCGTCGCCATCGACGACGAAGATGAGGGCAACATGGCCCTGATTGAAGCAGTGATCCAGCGCGCCAATGCACTGGGTATTCGCGTGCTGCTGATCGCCGAGGAGCTGGGGCCGATCACCTTGCACCGCCTGCTGCGGCTCGGTGCGTCAGATTTCGTTCCCTACCCGCTGCCCGAAGGCGCGTTGCATGACGCCATTCAACGCCTTCGCCAACCGACCGTTGAAACCATGATGGCCGCACCTCAAAACACCGTGCGGCCGGCCAATCACGGCACTGTTTACGCCGTTCAGCCGCTGGCCGGCGGCACCGGCGCAACCACATTCGCCGTCAACTTGGCATGGGAAATGGCCAACGCCGGCAAAGATGCCCCCACCGTTTGCCTGCTCGATTTCGACCTGCAAACTGGCTCAGTCTCGACCTACCTGGACCTCGCGCGCACCGAAAAAGTCTATGAAATGCTGTCCAACACGGCCGTGATGGACCGCGACTTCTTCATGAACACGCTTCAGACGTTCAACGAAAAGCTGCACGTGCTGACCGCCGCCGCCGATATGCTGCCGCTGGATCTGATCACACCGGATGATATCGAACGTGTGATCTCCATGGCGCGCGGCAACTTCGATGTGGTGATCATCGATATGCCCGGCACCGTGGTACAATGGACGGAAACCGTGCTGAACGAAGCCGATGTCTATTTCGCCATGATGGAACTGGACATGCGATCGGCGCAGAACGCGCTTCGCCTGATCCGCGCCCTCAAGGCCGAAGAACTGCCGTTGTGGAAATTGGATTATGTGCTGAACCGCGCCCCAAAATTCACCGATATGGCTGGCAAAGCGCGCGCGAAACGCATGGCGGAAAGCCTGGATATCGAATTCAAGCATCAACTGCCTGATGGCATGACCCAGGTCACACACGCCAATGACCATGGCCTGCCACTTGCTGAAATTGCCCCCAAGAACCCCTTGTTGAAAGAAATTCGCAAGCTGGCTCAAACCTTCGCCGCATCCGCGCGCGACGACAACCGCGACGCCGCATAAGGATAGCCCATGTTTTCCCGCTATAAGAAAGACACCTCAGTCGCTGCGCGCACACCGGATTCGCGCGCTGTCCCGGCCGCTTCCACACCAAAGGCCGCAGCGCCTGCCCCGGCCCCGGCCCCAAAGCCAAAACCCAGCTTCAAGGCCGCGCCATCGGCACCGATTTCTGCGGCGCCGGCGGCCAACGACAAGGAACGCCGCCGCCAACAGCGCATCCTAGAGGTCAAATCGCAGCTGCACACAAAGCTGCTGGAGAACCTGAACCTTGCCGTGCTTGATTCAGCGTCCGAGGCTGAGTTGCGGTCAGAAATCGCTTCGATCTCCTCCGAAGCCTTGAGCGATATCCATTTCGCGCTGACCAGCGAAGAACGGATGCAACTCAATCAAGACCTGTATCACGAGGTGCGTGGCCTGGGCCCGTTGGAACCACTTCTGAAAGACGACACCGTCAACGACATTCTGGTCAACGGCCCCAACCGGATTTTCGTCGAACGCAACGGCATCCTGGAAATGACCGACGTCAAGTTCAAGGATGAGCGCCATCTGCTGCGCATCATCGACAAGATCGTATCGGCGGTCGGTCGCCGGGTGGACGAATCAAACCCCTACGTTGACGCGCGTCTGGCTGATGGATCGCGTTTCAACGCCATGGTTCCGCCGGTGGCGGTGGACGGCTCTTTGGTGTCGATCCGTAAATTCAAAAAGGAAAAACTGGGCATCAATGATCTGGTCAGTTTTGGTGCCTTTTCCGAAGAAATGGCAATGTATCTGGAGGCGGCGGTTGCCACACGCCTGAACATCATTGTTTCCGGCGGTACGGGCTCGGGTAAAACGACAACACTGAATGCCCTGTCGTCCTTTATCGACCATTCAGAACGCATCCTGACGATTGAGGACACCGCAGAACTTCAACTGCAGCAGTCCCATGTCGGACGCATGGAAAGCCGCCCCGCCAACGTAGAGGGCAAGGGCGCAGTGACTCAGCGCGATTGCCTGCGCAACGCTCTGCGAATGCGCCCGGACCGTATCATCGTCGGCGAAACGCGGGGCGAGGAGGTGATCGATATGCTTCAGGCCATGAACACCGGCCATGACGGGTCGATGACGACAATTCACGCCAACTCGGCCCGTGATGCCGTATCGCGCTTGGAAAACATGGTCGCCATGGCAGGTATCGAAATGCCCCTCAAGGCCGTGCGCAGCCAGGTCGCCAGCGCTGTGAACCTGATCGTCCAGGCCAGCCGCCTGCAGGATGGCTCTCGGCGGATGGTGTCGATCACCGAAGTGACGGGCATGGAGGGTGACATCATCACCATGCAGGAAGTGTTCCGTTTTGAGCGCACGGGGCTGGAGCCGAACGGCAAAATCCTGGGCCACTTCACCGGATCGGGCATTCGGTCGCATTATTCCGAACGCTTCAAGCGCTGGGGCTACGACCTGCCAAATGCGATCTATGACGTTGTCGAGTAAGGAAAAAAACCATGTCCATTGACCCGACGTTTCTGATCTACGCGGCAATTTTCGGCGGTATCCTGCTGCTGGTTGAAGCGTTGTATCTGCTGGTTTTCGGCCGCAGCGTGCGGTTGGGCAGCCGGTTGAACCGGCGCCTCGAATTGCTGCATTCGGCCGATAAACCGTCCGATGTCATGGATCGCCTGCGCAAGGAAACCAACCAGCATTCACGCGGCACGGCCATTCCATTCTATTCGTTGCTGTCCGAGAAGGCAGAGAAGGCCAAGATCGCCTTTTCGCCCGTCATGCTGATCCTGATCATGATTTTGCTGTCCGTCGTGGCCTTCCTGGCGATGACCCTTTTCACCGCGGCTCCGCAGGCAGTTAAAATTGGCGTCAGCGCCGCCATGGGGATCGGTGGGGTCTGGTTCTGGGTCTCGGGCAAGGCCAAAAAGCGCCTGTCCATGATCGAAGAGCAATTGCCCGATGCGATCGACCTGATCGTGCGCGGCTTGCGCGTCGGACACCCCTTCGTTCACGCCTTGGCCAGCGCCGCCAAGGAAATCCCCGATCCGCTGGGCACTGAATTGGGTCTGATCGCCGACGAGGCCTCGTACGGGCGTGACGTTGGCGAGGCATTGATGGCCTTCGCCGAGCGCATGGACATTCAGGACATCCGTTTTCTGGCGGTATCGGTCACCATTCAGGCCCAATCCGGCGGCAACCTGGCAGAGATCCTGGACGGTCTGTCCAAGGTTGTGCGCGCACGCTTCAAGCTGTTTCGCCGGGTTCGCGCCATTACAGCCGAGGCCAAGTGGTCTGGCATGTTCCTGTCTGGTTTTCCCATCGGAGCCATGCTGATGATCAGCGTGATCAAACCAGACTACTATGATGAAGTGAAGGAAACCGCCCTCTTCATCCCCACCGCGCTGGTCGTCTTTGCCTTTCTGGGCGTCAACGTCCTGTACATGCGCAAAATGGTAAACATCCAGGTCTGAGGAACGAACCAATGGAAACGATTCTCGATACCCTGATGTCACCTCCGGTGCAGATCGCGCTTGTTGTTGCGATCGGCCTGACACTGGCCATTTTCATCCTGATGGGCGGCGACAAGGATGTGCCGGACACCATGGGCAAGTTGCGTGCGCAATCCCGCGAGGCGCATCAAGGCGGTCATCCGCAGCTCAAACGAACCAATAACACCTCAGCCGTGGCCAAAAAGTTGGAGAAGTTCAAGGCGTTCCTGGAACCCGCAGAAGGCGCGGAAATGGACAAGGCCAGGATGGAAATGATTCAGGCCGGCTACCATGGCCGCAATGCTGTGCGCGATTACCACGCCGCCAAGTTCATTGGCGGGGTCACCGGGCTGCTATTGGGATTGGCGTTCAAATTTGCGGTTCCGCCAGAAGAAGGCGCGAACATTCTGTTCGTCATCATGCCGATCATGGCGCCGACGCTGGTCGGCTACTATCTGCCGATCTTCTGGGTTAACAAGCGCCGTACTGAGCGTCAAAAACAGATCACGAGTGGCTTTCCGGATGCCCTGGACATGTTGTTGATCTGCACCGAAGCCGGGCAGTCCATGGATCAGTCGATCAACCGTGTCGCCCATGAATTGAAGGCGGGGTATCCTGCGCTGGCCGAAGAATTCGAAACCGTGTCCCACCAGACCAAGGCCGGAATGGACCGCCTTGAGGTGCTCAAGGAAATGGGCGAGCGCTGCGGGAACGCCGACATTCGGTCCTTTGTTACGGTGCTGATCCAATCCGCCACTTACGGCACCTCGGTTGCCGAGGCTTTGCGGGTCTACGCGTCCGAAATGCGCGACAAGCGCGTGATGCTCGCGGAAGAGAAGGCAAACGTCTTGCCGACCAAGCTGACACTGGGCACAATGATGTTCACCGTGCCGCCGCTGCTGATCATCCTGATTGGTCCGTCGGTTCACGGCGTGATCACAATGCTTGCAACGGCTGACTTTGGTCCATGAAAAGACTTCTTTGCGTGGCGGCGCTTATCGCGCTGGCTGCGTGCCAACCTAACTATGGTGACTTCTCGCCCGACCGGCTGTCCACCCGTGCGGGCGGTTCGGCACAGGATATCGACGGTCTGATTGTCGGGCACCGGCTGATGGCAGCTGGGGAATACGAATTGGCCCTGCGCGCTTATTACCGGTCCATGGTGGAGCAAGGCCCAACGGTGGACGCGCTTTCTGCGATCGGATCTGCGAACTTGCACCTGGGTCGCTTGGGACAAGCCGAACAGATGTTGCGCCGGGCGGTGGAATTTGACCCAGAATTCGTACCTGCGGTGAACAATCTGGGCGTTGTGATGGTTGAAAACGGCGACTGGGGGCAGGCAGCGCATCTGTTCCGCACGGCCTTTGCCCTGGACAGCGGGCGCTCGGAAGAAATCAGGCAAAACCTGCGGCTTGCACTCGCAAACTTGCAAGATTCGGGCTATAGTGGCGAAAATAACAATAATAATTTCGCTTTGGTGCGGCGTGGGGACGGGCAGTTCCTTCTTCTCGCAACACCCTGAGCATCGAGCAGTGAAGGACAGACTATGCGCAAGGTGTTGATAGCACCGGTGTGCCTTGTTGGGCTCGCCGTTCTTGTGGGTTGCAGCCAGGGGCGTCAGTCCATGGCAACACGGGCCATCGATAGTGTCGCCGAAATCGACCAGGAAAACATGGCCGAAATGATGCTCGCGGTGGCTGACCCGCGCGAGGCCGTGCAATATTTCACCCAAGCCTCTGAGGCCAACCCAGACCGCATCGTTCTGCGACGCGGCCTCGCGCGGTCCTTGATGCGGGCGGGGAGTGCCGCCGAGTCGGTTCCCGTCTGGCGCACCGTCATCGAGCACCCGGAAGCCGTACCCGATGATCGGATCGAATTGGCCGAGGCCTATATACGGTCCAACGATTGGGCACAGGCAGAGGCCATGCTGAATACGGTGCCCCCGACCTTTGAGACATATAACCGTTACCGCTTGGAGGCGATGGTCGCCGACAGCCGGCAACAATGGGACCGCGCCGACAGCTTTTATGAAATTGCGGCGGGCCTGACAGCGGAACCGGCCGGGGTGCTCAATAACTGGGGGTATTCGAAGCTGACGCGCGGTGATTACCGCGGGGCCGAGCACCTGTTCGGCGAAGCACTACGCCATGATCCGACATTGTTCACCGCAAAGAACAACCTGGTCTTGGCCCGCGCCGCGCAACGCCGCTATGAATTGCCGCTGGTGCAAATGACCCAGATTGAACGGGCCGAATTGCTGCACACGATGGCATTGGCTGCAATTCGTCAGGGCGATATCCAAACCGGGCGCGGCCTGCTGCAAAACGCGATTGACACACACCCGCAGTATTTTGAAGCCGCAGCCACCGCGCTGGCCGCGTTGCAATAAGGGCCGGTCATGTTGACACAATCCGCGCATGCCGGGCTTTGGCTTTTGGTCTTTGCATCACCTGTCGCCCTGTACGTGGCCTACTCCGACCTGCGGTCGATGCGAATCCCCAATGTGGCGGTTCTGGCCTTGCTGGCCGTCTACGTGGTGGTTGGCGCGCTGACTTTGCCGCTGACGGTCTGGGCATGGTCATGGCTGCATTTTGCCGTCGTGCTGATCATTGGCTTCGTGCTCAGCTTGACCGGCGGTTTCGGCGCAGGCGATGCCAAATTCGCAGCCGCAATGGCGCCGTTTATTGCGCTGGGGGATCTGCGTCAGTTCCTTGTGCTGCTCAGCGCTGTTGTGATTGCCGCCTTTATTGCGCACCGCACATTGCGCGCCGTGCCGGCCATTCGGCGGGCCACGCCCGGCTGGGAAAGCTGGGAACGCAAGGAATTTCCGTTCGGCCTCGCGCTGGGGCCGGCGTTAATCTTTTATCTTGGTTTGGCGTGTCTTTATGGAAGTTGACCACGCCTTGCGTCCGTAAAACGCCGATCAGAGTGAGTGCCGCGTATGAATGATCAGACCCCCAGCCCCGCCCGCTTGAGCCCGCCGCCGATGCCGGCCACGCTGGACGATACTGGCCTGACGATGACGATGATGCGGGACATCCTGCTGAAGACCATGTTCCGCATGTCGCTCAGCCACGCATCAGAGATATCCAAGGTCATCTGCCTGTCGTTTTCGCAGACCCAGTCGTTGATCGACGACGCGCGCAAAAGCCACATGGTTGAGGCGATGGGCACGCTGCACGCCAATTCAGAATCAGCCGAGATGGCGTTTCAATTGACTGACAGCGGGCGAACCCGGGCGCAGCAGGCGTTGGCGATTTCGGAATATTATGGCGCCATGCCGGTTCCGTTGGACACCTACGCCGAACAAATACGCCGCCAGTCCGTCCGCAATGTGAAAATCAGCCGTGACACCCTGTTGGCCGCCATGGGCGATCTGATCCTGCCAGAGAATCTGCTGTCAAATCTGGGACCGGCAGTCACCTCTGGCCGCTCCATCCTGATGTATGGCCCGCCCGGCAACGGGAAATCATCGATTTCGAACGGGATTCGGGACGCGATGGGTGACACGATTTATGTGCCCCGCGCGGTGATGCACTCTGGCCAGATCCTGTCTGTCTTCGATCCGATTGTCCACCGCGCGATCAAACTGGACACCAACACCGGCACGGCCCTGCGGATAAGCGGTCAACGTTTTGATCCGCGCTACATCTTGTGTGAACGACCGACGGTTGTCACCGGGGGCGAATTGAAGCTCGACATGTTGGAGTTGAAATACAATTCCGTGTCGCGCACGTATCAGGCACCGCTTCAGTTCAAGGCCATGGGCGGCGTGTTCATCGTGGATGACCTTGGCCGCCAGGAAGAACCGCCGCAGGCGCTGGTGAACCGCTGGATCGTGCCGCTGGAAATGAACTATGACATCCTGACACTGGTGTCAGGGGAAAAATTCATTGTCCCGTTTGACACGTTGGTGATCTTTTCAACCAACTTTCACCCGAATGAGATATTTGACCAGGCCGCGCTGCGCCGGATCTTTTTCAAGATCAAGATTGATGGCCCCAATCAGGCGGACTTTCTGAAAATCTTCGCGCTGGTCGCCCGCAAGCGCCGGATGCCGTTGAACGAAGATGCGTTGATCCACCTGCTGCAAACCAAATATCCAACGATCGACAACGTCTATTCAAACTATCAGCCGGTATTTTTGATCGACCAGATGATTTCGATTTGCGAGTTTGAAGGAAAACCCTATCACATGTCGCCAGAACTGATCGACCGGGCGTGGTCGAACATGTTCGTCACCGACGAAACGATCATTCGATAATACGGACTTGAGGGCTGGTGGGCATCAGCCCCCAACGCTCGGCAGCCTCGTCGGCATAGGTGCGGCTGACCGGCAATTCATCGCCGGATCTCAGCACCACAAAATGGCGGTAGCCGTCACGGCGTACATAATTGACCGCCGAGTCGGCCACCCAATGCGACCGGTGAACCCGCTGCCCCGGCACACCCTCGATCTCACGCAGCGCATCTGAAAACCGCAATAATACTGACGTGGATCCACAGTCCGTCAAAACCTGAACGTAATGATCCGAGCTTGAGATCGCCATCAGGTTGCCCTTCACCTCGTCCGGCAACCGTTCATAGATCAGCGGGCGTGCGGCTGCATCATCCGAGTCGTTCACGGCGGCGATGGCCTCATTTTCAGCAACCGGCGGCAACGCTCTATGAGAACTGTGGATGGTTTTCATCAAGACTTCGCGTGCCGCGATCAATGCCAAAGACACCGCCAGAACCACCATCCCCTGCTGGACCAGGTTGAATGGCTGCTGCCCACGTGCCACGGAATCGGTGATGTAATACAACGGCGGCGTATAAAGCAGCGTGAACACCGGCGCGACGATCGCATCATGCAACAATGGATGGGTTTCTTCGCTCAGGAATTGGTCCAGCATTTTGCGAAGCGTGGCGACCAGAACAATCGCAAGCCCGATCACCGACCCCCAGAACAACATTCTCTTGTCGCTGGTGATGCTGGGAAACGTGCCAAATGGCCCCATTAACGTGATCAGCGCCGTAGTCCCCGCCCAAATAGCCAGCAATGCCGGAAGGGAATAATTCCACCGTCCTTTTCTGCCAGAATGTGGGGGTTTTTTACGGTACATGGGTTTCTGGATTGTTTCAGCTGCCCATGATTTAATAGTTTGTTTCCCGCAATTGCCAACCCTTTGAATGAAAAAGGATGTCCGAATGCCACGTCCACACGCCGCTGACCATACGGAAGTTCAGCAAAGGATCCGGGACAGTTTCAACCGGCAGTCGATGATGAGCACGATTGGCGCAACCCTGACCCATGCGACTGGCGGTCACTGCGTGCTGCGCGCGCCAATTGGACCGCATGTGTTGCAACAACACGGCGCGGCCCATGCCGGATTGGCGTTCATGCTGGGGGATTCCGCGGCGGGGTACGCTGCGCTGACCTTGATGCCCCCCGATGCCGAGGTCATGACGGTCGAGATGAAGATCAACCTGATGGCGCCGGCAGTCGGCGACGCGCTTGAAGCGGTCGGCACCGTGGTCAAGGCGGGGCGCCGTCTGAGCGTGGTTCAGGCCGAAGTCTTTGCAGTGTCGGGCGACCGCCGGAAGACGATCGCCCTGTTACAGGGCACGATGATCCCTGTAGCCCGGCCTGAATAGGCGCGGTTCAGGCCGTTAAGCCCTGCGGCTCGCTCAACCCATTGGCGCGGCAGCAAGCGGTCAGCGTATTGGCCAGCAGGCAGGCAATCGTCATCGGGCCCACGCCACCGGGAACCGGGGTGATGGCCCCCGCAACCAGCGAGGCACTGGCGAAATCGACGTCGCCGACCAGCTTGTTCTTGCCGTCACGTTCGATCCGGTTGATGCCCACGTCCATCACGGTGGCACCCGGCTTCACCCAATCACCCGGCACCATTTCCGGCCGGCCCACGGCGGCAACCAGAATGTCCGCGCGGCGGCAGACCTCGGGTAAATCCTTGGTGCGGGAATGCGCGATGGTTACGGTGCAACTGTCCCCCAGCAGAAGCTGCGCCATGGGCTTGCCGACGATATTCGAACGCCCAATGATCACCGCATTCATCCCAGACAGGCTTCCATGATGATCCCGCAGCATCATCAGGCACCCCAGCGGTGTGCAGGGGACCATGGATTTTTGGCCAGTGCCCAGCAAACCGACGTTCGAAATATGAAACCCGTCAACATCCTTGGCCGGATCAATGGTGTTGATCACCAGATCGCTGTTCAGATGCTCTGGCAGCGGCAGTTGCACCAAAATGCCATGCACCGCCGGATCCGCGTTCAGCGTGCCAATCAGGTCCAGCAGATCTGCTTCGGCAGTGTCGATTGGCAGCTTGTGCTCATAGGAATTCATGCCGACTTCGACGGTCTGCTTCCCCTTGGAGCGCACATAGACCTGGCTTGCAGGGTCTTCCCCAACCAGCACAACGGCCAACCCTGGCGTGATCCCATTTTCATCTTTCAAGCGCTGTACGTGCTCGGCCACTTGGCCGCGCACCTTTGCGGCGAATGCTTTGCCATCAATGATCGTCGCTGACATGGTCTGTGCCTTTCTTTGATTTCGGTTACGCCCGGCGATACAGCCACCAAAGTGGCCATACGACATAGCCCCCTGCAAACATTCCGCCGATGTAGAAAACCACGGACTTTCCGCCGTGGGATTTCATGACCTCGTGCGCAAGATAATAGGCGACAACAGCCCCCAGCATCGCGAACACGGCGGTCAAAAAGTAAAGTGGCGCCGCAAAAAACGAGTTTTCGCCGCGCCACCTCAATTTAGAACAGCCCTTCGACATACCCTTCCGAACCGATGCGGATATTTTCGGCGGCAGGGGTGCGCGGCAGGCCCGGCATGGTCATGATTTCACCGCAGATCACCACGATGAACCCAGCCCCCGCTGACAGCCGCACTTCACGGACCGGCACGGTGTGGCCGGTTGGCGCGCCGCGCAGGTTGGGGTCGGTGCTGAACGAATACTGGGTTTTCGCCATGCAAACCGGGAAATGGCCATAGCCCGCGTCTTCCCAGGCTTTCAACTGGCCGCGCACCGATTTGTCGGCGATCACCGCGTCGGCATGGTAGATCCGCTTCGCCACGGTTTCGATTTTTTCAAACAAACCCATGTCGTCGGGGTAGAGCGGTGCAAAATTCGCCACACCGGATTCCGCCATTTCCACGACTTTCTTCGCCAACTCCTCGGCCCCTGCCGAACCATGCGCCCAGTGCTTGCAGATAATCGCCTCTGTGCCCTGTTCGGCGACATAGGCCTGAACGGCGGCGATTTCGGCATCGGTGTCCGAATGGAAATGGTTGATCGCCACAACGACGGGCACACCAAAAGACTTCACGTTGGAAATGTGGCGCCCCAGGTTCGGGCACCCGGCCTTGACCGCGTTTACGTTCTCGGACCCCAGGTCAGCCTTGGCCACGCCGCCATTCATCTTCATCGCCCGCACCGTGGCCACAATGACCGAGGCCGACGGTTTCAGCCCGGCCTTGCGGCACTTGATGTCGAAGAACTTCTCAGCCCCAAGGTCGGCGCCGAACCCGGCTTCGGTGACAACATAGTCGCCCAGTTTCAACGCGGTCCGCGTGGCGGTGACCGAATTGCAGCCATGCGCGATGTTGGCGAACGGACCGCCATGCACAAATGCCGGGTTGTTTTCCAGCGTCTGCACCAGGTTCGGTTGCATCGCATCTTTCAGCAGCACGGTCATTGCCCCGTCCGCCTTTATATCGCGGCAATAGATCGGCCGACGGTCGCGGGTATACGCAACCACGATATCGCCCAGCCGCTTTTGCAGATCATCCAGATCGCGCGACAAGCACAAAATGGCCATGACTTCGGACGCCACGGTGATGTCAAACCCGGTCTGGCGCGGGAAGCCGTTGGACACGCCGCCCAGGCTGGTCACAACGTCACGCAGGGCACGGTCGTTCATGTCCATCACACGGCGCCAGACAACACGGCGTTCGTCGATCTCCAGCCCGTTGCCCCAATAGATGTGGTTGTCAATCATCGCCGACAGCAGGTTGTGGGCGCTGGTGATGGCGTGGAAGTCACCCGTGAAGTGCAGGTTCATTTCTTCCATCGGCACAACCTGTGCATAGCCTCCGCCTGCCGCGCCGCCCTTCATCCCGAAATTCGGGCCAAGGCTGGCTTCGCGGATGCAGATCACGGCGTTCTTGCCGATCTTGTTCAGACCGTCACCCAAACCAACCGTGGTAGTCGTCTTGCCCTCGCCCGCGGGGGTGGGGTTGATGGCCGTGACCAGGATCAGTTTGCCATCCGGGCGATCCGCCAGCGAGTTGATGAACTCCTGGCTGACCTTTGCCTTGTCGTGTCCATAGGGCAGAAGGTGTTCGGACGGAATGCCCAGCTTCTCGCCGATTTCCATGATCGGTTTCTTGTTTGCCTCACGGGCAATTTCGATGTCTGTCTTGAACGACATTCCGGCGCTCCCCTGCGGAATTGGATCTGCCCTTGCTTAGCGGGTTGCGGCAAGCCGTCGCTTCCCTTTTGCGACGCGATGCAGGCGTTTTCCGTCTTGGGTTGTTTCCGATCCGACCCAGCCGCGCCTATACGTCAACGGCCCTTGCGGCCTGCGACCACGCAGGTTGGTCAGGGATGAACAATGTCAGCGTATCGCCAACCGACACCGTGCCTTCGGCTTCAACCCAGGCAGTGACCCCGCGAAGTCCTTTGGCGGCAGGCTTGAACCGCGCACCAACCCCCGGATGTGACGTTTCAATCGGTCGCGCGGGCAATACACACGGGCGGTTTTCCATGTCGATGGTCATGCTGGCACCCGACGCCGCCAGCAGGCGGGACGACGGCGGCACGTGGGTGAAGTCCGGAATCCCGCTGATCACCATCGTTGCACCGATCAAGGTGGGGTCCAACGTGTCCAACCCCATGCGCTGCGCAATCAGGGCCAACTCCTCGACCGAAACGATAGAGATTTGCCGCGTGTTCCGGATCGGCGTGTTGCGTGGATAGACACCCAGCACCCGCGAGCAGGACGGGCGGGTCAGCCCCGCGTGGCTTTCGCCGGGCGGTCCGGCAAAGCCGAGCGCCATCGAGGTGACGGAACGTGAGGGCAAACCGGCCTCTCGGTCAGCGACGACACCCAACCAGGTGATGGTCGCCGTGAAACTTGTTTTGGCAAGGGCCGGCATCGAATACTCCGCGCAAAGAAAAACCCCGGCACCGTGAACCGGCACCGGGGTCATTTCAAGGCCGTAACCGCGTCAGGCTGACGGGTTCGGCTCCATTCCGCTGTCATCGCTGGGACGGCGCGGTTTGGTGCGCGGGATCGATGCGACCGACGGCACACCACCGGACGGTGTTGAGTCGTCCTCGTCACGGCCTGGACCTTCGCCCGCCATCACACGCTGGATTTCCTTGCCGGTCAGCGTTTCATATTCCAGCAGCCCCTGCGCCAGGTTTTCCAGTTCGTGGGCCTGTTCGGTCAGAATGCGCTTGGCGGTCTGATACCCTTCATCAACGATGCGGCGCACTTCCTCATCGATCTTCTTTTGTGTTTCGGGCGAGACATTCGATCCACCGGAGTAATTGCCCAGGTAGGACTGCTGCTCATTGGCGTAATCGATATTGCCCAATTCATCCGAGAACCCGAACTGGGTGACCATGGCCCGCGCAATGCGGCTGACTTGCTGAATGTCGCTGGACGCACCGCTGGTTACGTTTTCCTTGCCGAAGATCAGCTCTTCGGCCACCTTGCCGCCCATCGCCATGGCGATCTTCGACTTGTACTTGGTGTAGGTGACGCTCAACTGATCCCGCTCTGGCAGTGACAGAACCAGTCCCAGCGCACGGCCACGCGGAATGATCGTCGCCTTGTGGATCGGATCATGCTGCGGGACATGCAGGCCGACAACGGCGTGCCCGGCCTCGTGATAAGCGGTCAGCTTCTTTTCGTCTTCGTTCATCACCATGGAGCGGCGTTCCGCGCCCATCATGACCTTGTCTTTCGCGTCCTCGAAATCCTGCATGGTCACGAAGCGACGATTCTTGCGCGCCGCCATCAGCGCGGCCTCGTTCACAAGGTTCGCCAGATCGGCACCCGAGAAACCGGGCGTGCCACGCGCGATGATGCGCAAATCCACGTTTGGCCCCAACGGCACCTTGCGGGCGTGTACGCCCAGGATTTTTTCGCGGCCCTTGATGTCCGGGTTCGGTACCTGCACCTGACGGTCAAACCGACCAGGGCGCAGCAGCGCCGGGTCCAGAACGTCCGGGCGGTTGGTGGCGGCGATAATGATGATGCCTTCGTTGGCCTCAAAACCGTCCATTTCAACCAGCAACTGGTTCAATGTCTGTTCGCGTTCATCATTTCCGCCGCCATAACCGACCCCGCGTGAGCGGCCGACCGCGTCGATTTCATCGATGAACACAATGCATGGCGCGTTCTTTTTCGCCTGCTCGAACATGTCGCGCACCCGTGACGCGCCGACACCGACGAACATTTCCACGAAATCCGAACCCGAGATGGTGAAGAACGGCACGCCCGCCTCACCGGCAATGGCGCGGGCCAGCAGCGTTTTACCGGTGCCTGGCGGTCCCACCAGCAATGCGCCTTTCGGGATCTTGCCGCCCAACCGGCTGAACTTCTGCGGGGTGCGCAGGAATTCAACGATCTCTTCCAACTCGTCCTTGGCTTCGTCGATGCCCGCCACGTCATCAAACGTCACGCGGCCAGACTTTTCCGTCAGCAACTTGGCCTTGGACTTCCCAAAGCCCATCGCCCCGCCTTTGCCGCCGCCCTGCATCCGGTTCATGAAGAAGATCCAGACACCGATCAACAACAGGAACGGCAGCCAGACCGACAACGCTGACATCAGGCCAGAGCGTTCCTGCGCCTGTGCTTCAACCGTGACGTTGGCTTCGATCAGCCGGTCTGTCGGGTTTTCGCCCGAAGGCCGCACGGTGGTATAGGTTTGCCCGCTGACGTCGGTGACGCGCAACGTCTCGCCGTCAATGACGACACGGCCGACATCGCCGGCGTCAACCCGGTGAAGGAAGTCGGAATACCCGACAGTCCGCCCCGACGATGTGCTGGCCCCATTGTTGAACAGGGTAAACAAGACGATCATCAAGAAGAACAGGACGATCCAAAAAGCGAAATTTCTCGCGTTGCCCACGGGGGCCTCCAATCACGCGGCCACAAAGGCCAGTTGGCTATAAAATAGTGATGCGCGGGTCGACTTCAATGCGATTGTTGCAACTCATTGACCAACGCGGCGACTGGTCGCGCAGAAAGACGCCATTTTTGAGGCCAAAGTGCCAATGGAGCGGCAATCAGCTCCGATCCGCACCAGATTGCGGGATGCGAGGCCAGGACGGACTGCGGCAGGCCGGTGTCACGCCAATGAGAATGTGCCCCATCCTTGGCCTGTGCGCTCAATTGCGCCAGCCCATCGACGCCCAGGGCGCGAATCACCGCAGCGTTCGGCGCGCCCGATGGCGGATGTGCCCGCCAGCGGCGGTCCCAGGGGGTCGTCACGCTCGTTTCAACCGTGGCGACGGCGTGCGCCTCGCGCCACAAACGCAAATGCGACCCTTCGTCGGCCAAGACGCAACCGCGCAGCACGCCGCCTTGCGCGATCAACCGGTGCAGCGCGTCCAGCCGGGGCCGGAACGTATCGCCTGACAGCGCCATCAGCAATGCGGCCAACAGCCTGTCACGCGTTTCCGTGGGCAGTTCCAGCACCGCCTTGTTGATCAACACGGTTCCGGCATCATCCTCAACCAACCGCGCCATCGCCTCCTGCATCTGCAGATCCAGCGCCATGCGGGCCCGGCGCAGCCGCCCGGCGGTGTCGGCCAACGTCGCCGCGTCAATCCCCAGCGGTGCCAGTTGCGTCAAGGCCTGACGCGCCCGGACGCGCTGAAACCTCTGATCAGTGTTGGACGGATCCTCGATCCAGCCGATCCCCCGCGCACGCAATTCATCCCGCAACGCCGCACGCGGGATTTCCAGGAAGGGCCGCAGCCAGGTCACGCCCTGGGCCGTGCGTTTCGGCGCCATGCCCGACAGCCCATCCACCCCAGACCCGCGCGCCAGCCGCATCAGAAATGTTTCCGCCTGATCATCCTGCGTATGCGCCAGTATCACCGCATCCACACGGCCGCGCGCCCACGCGCTGATCAGATCCAAACGTGCCTGCCGTGCGGCCTGTTGCAGATTTCCGCCGCATGGGCCCGCCCATCTCAACGTCTCGTGCGAGACCCCGAACTGATTGCACAGCGCCGCCACCTGCGCGGCTTCTTCGGCGGCTTCGGCGCGCAACCCATGATCCACCGTTACCGCTTGCACCGCCGTCGCGCCCAACCCGTCGACCGCAAGAACCAGCGCGGCCATGGAATCGCCGCCACCGGATACGGCAATGCCGATCCGCCGATACCCGGCGCAGACCGTGATCAGACAGGCCAAGGGGGCCGGAAAGCTCATGCCCCTGCCCCCTTCATCTTTCCCAAAATACTCCGCGGGGTGAATTGGCCAGCGGCCAAGAGGGGGGCCGCGCCCCCCTGCCCCGCGCGTCGTTTGCGCCCGGTCAGTTTGACACCACCGTCACAGCCCGCCGGTTCAGATCCCAGCAACGTTGCGCTGCACAGACCTCGACCGGGCGTTCCTTGCCATAGCTGACGGTCCGGATGCGGCCCGCGCCCACCCCTTCGGCAATCAGGAATTGTTGCACGCGCGCCGCCCGCTGAGCACCCAGTGCGACGTTGTATTCACGTGTGCCGCGTTCGTCCGCGTGGCCCTCGATCAAGATCGAGAAGGCCGGATTGCGGTTTAACCAGACAGCTTGTGTGCGCAGGATGATCTGGCCTTGTTCGGTCAGAGTGCTGCTGTCCACGGTAAAGTTGACCGTGTCGCCGATCGTGGTGTTGAAATACGCAATCGACGCCGGATCACTGGGATCGCCCAGCGCCGTTGAGCTGATGCCGGCGCTGGCGCCGTATTCGTAGTCATTTGCGCCGCCGCGCGGGTTGTTGCATGCCGCCAGCGCCAGGGCTGCCGCCACCAGCGTCGCTTTGCTCAGAAAGGTCATATCGGATTCCTTGTGGATTGTTTTTAGCGTCCTGCCCTGAGGCCATCATACCAGAGCGGAACGCATAGGGGAATCGCCCCCGTGTCACGTTTGGCGGCGCGCCGCTTACGGCAACAACGGCGACCAGGATGGGTCAGACGCCGGGCCCGGCGTCGGCACACGGCGCAGGTTGCGGCCGGTGATATCGACCGACATCAGCGATGGATCGCCGCCCGCTTCTTCGCGGGTAAACATGATCACCCGGCCATTGGGCGACCACGTCGGCCCTTCGTCCAGGTAGCTGGCCGTCAGAATTCGTTCGTTCGAGCCGTCCAGCCGCATCACTCCGATATGGAACCGCCCGTTAAGCGATTTGGTGAACGCCACCAGATCGCCACGCGGTGACCAGACGGGCGTGCTGTAGCGTCCCTGCCCGTGACTGATGCGCTGCGCAGGCCCGCCGCTGACGGGCATAACATACAATTGCGAATTACCGGATCGGTCGCTTTCAAACGCGATGCGGCTGCCATCGGGTGAAAAGCTGGGGGCCGTGTCAATCGATTCACTCGAGGTCAACTGCCAGCGCTGCCCGCTTGTCAGGTTCAGCAGATACAGATCCGTGCGGCCATTGATCGACAAAGAGTAGACCACCGATTGCCCATCCGGCGAAAAGCGCGGGGCGAAGGTCATCTCTCCGGGCTGATCGCCGATCACCTGGCGGCGGCGGCTGGCGACGTCCATCAGGTAAATCCGCGGGAAACCCGTTTCATAGCTGGTGAACAGGATCCGGTCACCAGTGGGCGAAAAACGCGGCGCAAAGGCCAGCGCCGTGCCGTCGGTCAGATACTGCGTATTCTCGCCGTCCTGATCCATGATCGCGACTTGCTTGCGGCGGTTGTTGCGGGGGCCGGATTCAGCGATGAACACAACCCGACTGTCGAAATATCCGGCTTCACCGGTCAACCGGGCATAGACTTGATCCGACACCCGATGCGCCATGCGTCGCCAGGCATCGGTGCTGCCATCCAATTGCAGCCCGTCGCCCAGTTGCTGGCCCGACACCACGTCGAACAGCCGAAATTTCACGGTGATCTGGTTGCCATTCACCCGCACCGCGCCGGTGATCAGCGCGCGCGCGTTGATCGCCCGCCAATCGCTGAACTGGACCGGGCTTTCAAAACTGGTGATCCGCCCGATATGCGCCGAGGCCGGGATTTCGCGCAGCAGGCCGGTGCCCGTCAGGTTGTTGGCGATGACCTGGGCGATGGATTGCGCATATTGCCCGGCCGCGCCATTTTCCGGCACGAAATCCGGGACCGCAAAGGGCACCGGTTCGATCACGCCTTCGGTGATTTCGATCCGCAGAGGGGTCTGTGCCAGCGCGGCAACGGGCGCAAACGCAAATCCGGCCAACAGGCCAAGCACGGGGCGGCGGGTAAACTGGGTCATCTGGTAATCATCCGTGCGGGGTTAAAGGTAATCTCGACCAGTCTCCACTGGTCATACAATTCAGGCGGCAGTCCAAATCCATTGATACCACATTGCGCGATGGCCTGTCGCCCGGCATCGAAGGCGGCCAATTGGGCGGCCAGCCCGCCACCCGTGGCGCTGACCTGGTAGATCGACGATTCAATGGGGCGTGCATCGGGCGTCAACTCAAACCCGATGGTGATGACAACGTTCAACGCTTCGGTCGACAGGATGCCGACGTTCCAGCAACTTTCGATATTCAATCGCAAGATATCAATATCGGCCTGCGACAGCGCCGCGGGCTGGGCTTCACCCAACGCACCAAAGATTGCCGCCGCCAATGCATCCTCAATAGCAGACGGGCTGGGGCCGGTCGCCACCTCTGCTGCGGGGTCTGCCGTATCTGGCGCAAGCGTCAGATCAGGGCGCGATTGGGGTATCGGCTCTTGCGCGGTGTTAACTGGCGCCGTGTCTACCGGTGCGGGCGGTGTTGGGCGGCGACGCGGGCGCAGGCTGACCTCGGGTGCGGTGGCGGTGCGTTGGGCCGGGGCGGTTTCGCTGATCGTCGTGGCTTCGGTTACGGTTTCCGTCGCGGCGGCTTCGCGCTGCGTGGCGTCCTGTGCCTCGGTCGCGTCCACCCTGACCTGCGCATCTGGCGTGATCGCGGCTTGATCAACCAATCCGGTCTCAATCTGCGGGTCAGGTGTCGGCGCGGCCTGCGGTGCCACACGGTCGGCGGGGCGCTGAACCGGGGTCAGGCTGCTGTCGGGCGTTTGCTGTGGCGCAATCACGGCAGCTTGGGGCGGCTCTGGTGCGGGCGGCTCTGGTGCGGGCGGCTCTGGCACAAGGGGAGCAACCGGCTGTGGCGGCGTGATCGGCTCCGGTGGTGTGATCGGCTCCGGTGGTGTGATCGGTTCCGGCCGGGCCACGGGTTGCGGGGCCACGGGTTGCGGGTCTTCGGGTTGCGGGGGCGCTGCAGGGGCGGCCGGTTGCTCCACTATGGGTTCTACCGGCGCTGGTGGCTGCGTCAGATCGGCGAAGTCCTGCGCCGATATCAGCGCCACTTCGGTTACCTCGGGGATCAGCGGATTATCGGGCGCGGCAAACAGGTCGAACAGCATGATCCACAAGATCAAGCCGCCGTGCAAAACAGCCGAAACCTTTTGCCCCGTGTTCAACTGGATGTGCGCCATTGCCATCATCACCGGGTCCGCTACTGGCCGGTGCTGGCATCAAACGTCGGGCCGCCCGTGTCTGTCACCAGACCAATGTTGCGAAACCCGCCGGCATTCAGCGCGCCCATCAGTTGCACGACGCGCTCATACGGAATGGCGCCGTCCGCGCGCAGGAAAATACGGTCATCCGTGCGCTCTGCGGCGATTGCTTGCAGCCGTGGCAGCAGATCCGCAGGGGCGATTTCCGCATCCATCAGCAACACCAGTCCATCGGCGGTCAGCGTCACCGCCAGCGGCTCTTGCTGCTCGGCTGGCAGGGCGCCGGCGGCGGTGCGTGGCAGCTCAATCGGCACGCCCACCGTCAGCATCGGCGCGGCCACCATGAAGATGATCAGCAACACCAGCATCACATCGACAAACGGCGTCACGTTGATCTCGGACATCCGCGCGGAATGCCCGCGACGGCGGCGGCGGGTGCCGTTGCCCGATTGGCGGCGTATGGCTTGGGCCCCCATGATCAAGCGTCCAGATTGCGCGACAACAGCGTGCCGAATTCGTCTGCGAACTGCTCATACCCCGACGAAATCGTATCGGAATCGTCGCTGAGCTTGTTGTAGAAAATCGTCGCCGGGATTGCGGCCAGCAGGCCCAGGCCCGTGGCCATCAGGGCCTCGGCGATACCGGGCGCGACAACGGCCAGGTTGGTCGATTGTGCCAAGGCGATTTCTTCGAAGGCGTTCTTGATCCCCCAGACGGTGCCGAACAACCCGACAAACGGACTGGCCGATCCGACCGAAGCCAGGAAGGTCAGACCAGCGTTCAGATCCCGTGCCTCGCGGTCGATGGCCACGTCCATGGACCTGTCGATGCGCTGCGGTGTGCCAGGGATCAGCGCGCCATCCTGCCGGTGCGATCGCTGCCATTCGGCCATTCCAGCCGAAAACACCCGTTCAGGCCCGCTGGTCGGAGAGCCACCAATGCGGGCATACAACTCATCCAGTGGCTCACCGGACCAGAACGCGGCATCGAAGGCCGCGGCCTGCGCGCGCGCGCGCCGGAAGGTCAGGTGCTTTTGAACAATGATGGCCCAAGACCAGAATGAGGCCACGATCAGCAGGATCATCACCAGCTTCACGATCAATGTCGCGCGCATGAACAGCGCGATCAGCGAAAAATCAATATCGCCAGCACTCGCCAGCGTCGCGGTATCCATCTGTCTTATGTCCTGCTCGTGGTGGGGCGACGTTTCCCGTGTCGCGCTCATTTTGGGCGATTCTAACGGGTTTCCAAGACAAACGCCAATGCAACCACGCGATTGTTACGCATTTCCGCCGATCATTTCGCTTAGTTGGGCCAGTTGAGGGGGCAAGCGACGCGGGCGCCCCTGCAAAGACATCGCAACCAACGTGGCGAGGGCCCGAAACAGGCAGGTCTCACCGCGCCAGACCTCTTGTTTCAGGACGATCCGCGCCTTGGAGACCTGCACCGGGTCCGTGTGCACCTCCAGCCGGTCATCCAGCCGCGCGGGGGCCAGGAAATCAGCCTCAATCCGGTGAACTGCAAACACCGTCCCGGCGTCACGCAGCGCATTCTGGTCCACGCCCAGCGCGCGCACCCAATCGGATCGCGCGCGCTCGATGAACTTCAGGTAATTTGCATGATAGACGACGCCGCCCATGTCGGTGTCCTCGTAATGCACGGTGATGGCAAAGCTATGCATGACAGACCTCACATCACCATCAGGGCGCCCAGCTTGCCCAGGGCTTGAAGCGGCTCAGGCAATCGCCGTGGCCGGCCATCCAGACCCACCAGCGCCAGCGTGGCACGGGCGCGGAACAAGGCAGTGTGGCCGCGATGGATGCTTTGATCCAGCACCAACCGTGACCGCGTCGCGCTCTTGACACGGGTCTGCACTTCCAAAAGATCATCGAGCTTTGCCGGGGCCAGGAAATCGGCCTCGATCCGGTGGACGACAAACACATAGCCCTGTTCACGCAGCGCGTTCTGGTCGATGCCCATGGCGCGCACCCAGTCGGCCCGCGCGCGGTCAACGAACTTCATGTAATTGGCGTGGTAGACGATGGCACCCATGTCGGTGTCTTCGTAATAGACGGTGACGGGAAATCTGTGGAGCATGATCAGACCGGAGTGTTGCGTGGGCACCAGAGTGTTTCACGCCGTTTGCCGCTGCTCAACCTCCAATAGTGGCACCCTTGACATGATACCTATTGGTATTGCATACAACGTGATACCCAACGGTATCCCTTACGACCCGTTCAATCCTGGCAACACACACCAATGACACACACCGAGCAACCCGCCTTTCGCGCCCTCGCCGATCCGACTCGTCGCGATATCCTCATGCTGCTGGCCGATGGTGACATGACCATCGCACAAGTGGCCGAGAATTTCCAAATGACCCGCGCCGCGGTCAAGAAGCACCTGTCGATCCTGAATGATGGCGGGTTGATCATGGTGCGGACCGAGGGGCGAACGCGGGTCAATGCGCTGCGGCCCGACGGGCTGAAATCCGTGCTCAACTGGCTCAGCGTCTTCGACCAATTCTGGGATGACCGGCTTTCTGCCCTCAAAGATGCAATCGAAAAGGATCTGCAATGACCGCCACCACTTTGAACAAGACGATCTTTCTGCGTGCCAGCCCGGCGCAAGTCTGGGCCTACCTGACAGACCCCGAAAAGCTGGCCATCTGGTTCCACAAACCCAAGACCGCGCTGGCATCTGGTGCCTACGAAATGTTCGGCGTTGAGTCGGGCAACAAGCTGATGTGGGGCGATGTGATGGTTGCGGACCCCTTCACCCGGCTGGAATACACCTTCACCATCGCGCCGATGGGGGACGCGGTCAGCACCGTGAAATGGACGCTGGATGAGGTGCCGGGCGGCACGCGCCTGTCGCTGGAACACAGTGGTTTACCGCAGGGCGAAGACGCATTTGGCCTGACGCTGGCGTTGGACAAGGGCTGGGATGACCACCTTGCCCGGATGCGCGCCTCGTTGCACGAGGGATAAGACAAACCGGCATGCAGACCACTTTGACGGAAGCAATCGCCACCCAGACACACCTTGGTTGCAACGAACCCCTGCGTCCACTAGCCTCTTTCCTTACACGCAAGTACCAACAGCCAGCGCGAATAGATTGAGGTCACTATGCCCAACAAAGGCGCAGCTATAGCGGTGGGTTTGTTTCTAAGCCTGGCAACATCAGCACAAGCGACATCTGGGATCGTCTTGTGCTTGCGTGATGACGTCGATTATTCCGCACCCTTCACGGTCTTTGGCAGCCGGGACGCTTTTACCTATGTGGTTGAAAACACGTCAAACACCTTGACGTATTACCACGTCGAAGCTGGCTTGAACTTTCGAATGCTCGGGACGGGTCACTCGGATGGTTTTATCTTCTTTGACGACAGCATTCAGTCCAATGCCATGGGTGAAACCGGCTCCTGGACGGATTTCTATCTGGAATCCATGCATTCTTCGAGCATGTGGCATGATACCTTCGCCCATGACATAAAATCCTGCTCACTGATCGTAGAGGTCGAGGTTTGCCCGCACCCGTCCGCGGCAAACGCATTTCAACTTTGCAATTCCTGAGGAACCCAAGGCTTTTGACCCACTTCTTGTCTTGGATCCTTTGCGCTGGTCTGGCGTTGTTACCCGCCTCTGCCATCGCACAGACCAAGCCCGGTCAGACCGAGGCCCCAGCGCAATCAGCAACCACAGATGCAGAGCGACAAGCGCTGTTTGAGCGCTGTTCTGGCAACAATTTGTCGCGCGTTTACTTTGATTGCGAGTGCGTTGCAGACGCATATATTGCGCGGCTGGCTGCCCCTCAGGAGGGCGACAGCCGCGGCAATCTGGAAGCCCGAATATATGATGATCTGCCTTCTTGCGTGAACCGGGAGGGCATAATCGCATCTTACACAAACCCGCTTGGCTCTTGCATGCAGCAAAGAACCCTTATGGGCGGGCAGCTAGAAGATGCCGCACAGCGTGGATGCCAGTGTACCGGCGAACATGTGGCAAACGCATTTGCCGTGAACGCCCGCCTGAGAACTCATGTCATTCAGGATATGGCGGTCGATGCCATGGTTGCCTGCCGCGCCGTTAATTGAAGTGGCTCTTCGCCCCTTACGTCAACCGCGCCGCTACCCGTAGCGCGTGGCTGGGATCATGCGCCACAACCGGTAGCACGCGGTCATAGCACGCCGCCAGCAGCGCCGCGATGTCAGGGTGCAGCACCGCAACATCGCCCGCGCGCGCCAAAGGGGAGCGGTCGGCAAAGGCGGTATCGGACCACAGCACCATCACCTGCACGGCCTGCATCAGCGCGATATCGGCGGCGGGAAGGGCGGACATGGCGTCATCCATCCGCACAAAGACAAACGCCGCCTTGATCGCGCCGTCCGCGTCAAACCGGAATGCGCGGTATTGGTTGGCGTTCGCGGCCTTCAGACGCGCCACCGTGCCCGGCAACCCGTCCACCATGCGGTCCAGATCGGGGACGGCCAGCAGCTCCTCCCACTCTCGAAAGAAGAAGACCATCAGGTTCACGCCCAGTTCGGCGTCGGTTTCGGCCATCTGGTGCCCGGTCAGCGCGGCCAAGGCCTCCACCGCGCCTTTGACAGTAGACAGCGTGGCATCATCCGTACCGAACACGATGGGCACGATGGGGCGACCCCAGCGGGCAAACAGATACGCGCCCGTTGAGCGGGTGAACAAGGCTTCTACGTCGGTGGCGGTCAGGTCGGTCATGGCTGGTCGGTCTTGTCTGATTGCGCGTTCAGGGTGCGGGCTGAGGGCCCTCGATCGAGCGGGGAATGCGCGGATAAATCACACCCAGTGTAATCGCCCGCAGCACGTAAAGGATATACATCGCGGCCCAAAGGCCGTGGTTTCCATAGGGCAACAACAGCCAAAGGGCCAGTGCATAGCCGGCAACCGACACGATCATCGCGTTGCGCATGGCGCGGGTCCAGGTGGCACCGATGAAAATGCCGTCCAGCATGAAACTGGGCAAGCCGACCAGCGGCGACAGCGCAGACCACATCAGGAACACCCGTGCGGCGGCGCGAACCTCTGGCGCGGTGGTCAGGAAATCGATCACCATGCCCCCGGCCAGCAGGAAGAACGCGGCCAGCAGCACGGCCCCCGCCACCGACCATTGCGAGGCCATGCGCACAGCGCGGCGCAACTCGGACGCGCGGCGCGCGCCGATCGTCTGGCCAACGAGTGTTTCGGCGGCAAAGGCGAAACCGTCCAGCAAGAACGCCATCAGCATCAGGAATTGCAGCAACACCTGATTGGCGGCCAACAGGGTATCCCCCTGCCCCGCCGACAGGAACAGGAACGCGGTGAAGCTGGCCTGCAGCAAGACAGAGCGCACCATGATATCGCCGTTGACCGATGCCATGCGCCGCAGCCGCACCGCATCGAAGACCCGCGTGCCGGTGCGCGCCAACGCATCGCGGCACAGCCACAAACCCAGCGCCGCGCCCGACCATTCCGCGATCAACGTCGCCGCTGCGACCCCTTCGACACCCCAGCCCAGCCCGATCACAAAGGCCAGGTCCAGAATGATGTTCAGCCCGTTCATCACCACTTGCAGGACCAACACCGCGCCCGTTCGCTCCAACGCGATCAGCCAGCCCGACAGCGCATAGGTTGCAATGATCCCGGGCGCGCCCCAGATGCGGATCGACAAATAGCCTTGTGTCAGGGTTTCAACTTGCTCGGACCCCGGCGCGATGGCGAAGGCGGCCCAGAACAGCGGAACCTGAAGGGCGATCAGCACAAGGCCAGCCGCCCCCGCCACCAACAGCCCGCGCTTCAGAATCGCCCCGGCTTCCTCTGGATCGCCTGCGCCGTGGGCTTGCGCGGTCAGCCCGGTGGTGCCCATGCGCAGAAATCCAAAGATCCAGTAAACAGATGACAGGATCACCGCGCCCATGCCCACGGCGCCAATCGGCGTGGCTTGACCAAGTTGACCCACCACAGCGGTATCGACGAGCCCCAGCAAAGGCACGGTCACGTTGGCCGCGACAATCGGCAAGGCAATGCGCAGAACGCGCCGATGGGTCAGGGGGCGCATTTAGCGCGGATCATCGCGGCCGGGGATCAGGAAATGCCCTGTCGCCTGCGCGAACAAACGGCTGCGGTTGTCCTGCCAGGCCTCAACATGCACCGACGCATAGCGCCGGCCCGAGCGGTTCAGCCGGGCACGCGCATAGGCATCGCGCGGCAGGCCCGAGCGCAGGTAATCAACGGTCAGATCAATCGTCTTGGGCAGGCGAGGCAAATGATCACTGTCCAGCTTTCGCGGATCCAGCGTGCCTTGCTCCATGTCCTCCCACAGCATCGACCAACTGAGTTCGATCATCGCGGTTATCTCAAGAAACGCCGAGGTGACGCCGCCATGGATTGCAGGCAGGAATGGATTGCCGATCAGTTTGTCATCGAACGGCAATACGGCGGTCAGCTCATCCCCACGGCGATCAAACCGAATGCCCAGAAAGCCGATATAGGGGATGCCGCCGACCAGCGCCTTCAACGCCTTGTCGCGGCGTTCCTTGATGATTTGCACGGGTTCGGGCTTTGGACGGCTCATGACGTGCCCTCTTTCGCGATGGGTTTTCCGCCCTCTTTGGGCTTTCCGCCCTCTTTGGGCTTTTCGGCATCCTTGGGTTTTCCGGCATCCATGGTGAACGCCCCCGAAGCAGTCGCCACGGGCAATCCCTCGTCCTCGTCGTGGGCGGTGGCGCGCACGAAGGCCACGGTGCGCGTGGCGTGGAAGCATTCAGCGCGGGCAATAATGCGTTGGCCGGGTTTGGCCGCGCGCATGTAATCAATACGCAGGTCCAGCGTGGCCGTGCCCTTGGCGCCCGGGTAGCTCATGACAGCGGCGCCGGCGCATGTGTCCAGCAATGCCGCCACGGCCCCGCCGGCAATCACCCCGGTCGAAGGATCCCCGACAAAGCGCGCGTCCCAGGGCATCGACATCGCCGCGTTCCCGTCGCCGATTTCCTCCAGCACCAGGCCCAGGGCCTTGGCATGGGGAATGGCCTGAATGAATTGCTGGGCAAGGGTCGGGTCGGTCATGCGCTGATCCTGTCACCGGCGCTATGGGCGCCACTACATTGTCTTAGGGATGGCTTGAATCGCTGCCGGTTGGCAAGACCACAGGCCCGGAACGTCAGGTCATCAGCGGGTTGGGCACGTGCCGGGAACTTATTTCACCTGCGCATTACCCAGAGGTTGCACCTGCTGCGCGTGGGGCTTACGCTGCTGTTCAAATCCCGAACAAGAGGCTTGCGGCGCGCCAATGAGCGAACAGAAACTCTCCTTCAAGGAAATGTGCGCCAAGTTCGAGGTCACCCCCCGAACGCTGCGCTATTACGAATATATCGAACTGCTCAAGCCACAAAAGGAAGGCCGCAACCGCCTTTATGGCCCGCGCGAAGTCGCCCGCATGACGCTGATCTTGCGTGGGCGCAGATTTGGCTTCAGCCTTGAAGACTTGCGGCAGTGGCTGTTGATTTACGAAGAGCGCGGAAACCGCCCACAACTGGAAACCTTTGTCGAGATGGCCAACCGCCAACTGCGCGAATTGGATCGCCAGCGCGATGAGTTGGCCGCCACCATCGAAGACCTGAAGGCCACGCGCGACGAAGCCGCACGTCTTGCAAAACAGTCTGACAGCTGAGCACGGCCCGGCGCGGCATTGCTTGCGATTTTTTTGCGCAAGCAGACCCCGCAACCCAGCGTCACCAAATTCTGTGACGCCACGTTCAGACTTACGTTTACGTCAACGTAACTTAAAACTCCGCTCCATCACCCCCATATTCAAGATACCGGGGACGACCCCCGGCCGCGAGAGGTGCGTATGGAAGAAGAGTTGATGACAATCCGGCAGATGTGCGACGCATTCGATGTGACGCCACGCACGCTGCGGTTTTATGAATCCAAGGAACTGATCTTCCCCCTGCGGGAAGGCCAGAAACGCTTTTACAGCCGCCGCGACCGTGGCCGCTTGAAACTGATCCTGCGCGGCAAGCGATTTGGCTTTGCGCTGGAAGAAATGCGTCAGTTGCTGAACCTTTATGATCGGGGGGATGCGCAAGAAGAACAGCTGAAACGCACCTATGCCGCAGCACGAGAGCGTCTGGCACAGATGGAGCATCAGCGCGACGAACTGAACGAAGCGATCGATGAACTGCGCGAGCAATTGGAAACCGGCGCTGAAATGATCGCCGCCTTCCGCAAGCCTGCCGCCTGACACATCGCCACCTGACACGCCGCGGCCTGCCACTGCGCCGGCTGCCGCCCAAACAAACAACCGACTTACCCGCGAAAAACCGCGACAGGAGACCCCGATGCCCCGCTATAACGCCCCGGTCAAGGACATGCAGTTCATCGTTCATGATGTGCTCAAGGCTTCAGACAGCGACATCCCCGGCTATGCCGACCTGGAACGCGACTTCACCGCCGCGATCCTGGACGAGGCAGCCAAGCTGGGCACTGACATTCTGGCCCCGCTCAACGCTGTCGGTGACACCGAAGGGTGCAGGCTGGAAAACGGGGTCGTCTACACTCCGACCGGCTTCAAGGACGCCTTCGAGGCGATGAAGGACGGCGGCTGGAACGGCATCGACCTGCCTGAGGAATACGGCGGGCAGAATATGCCCTACCTGCTTAGCACGGCAGTGGGCGAGGTGTTCGTTGCCTCGAACATGGCTTTCAACATGTATCAGGGCCTGACGCATGGCGCGATCAACGCCCTTTTGGCCCACGCCTCGCAAGAGCAAAAAGACACCTACGTGCCCAAGATGGCCGCGCTGGAGTGGACCGGCACCATGAACCTGACCGAGCCGCATTGCGGCACCGATCTGGGCCTGATCCGCACCAAAGCCGAACCGCAAGATGACGGCAGCTACCAGATTACCGGCCAGAAGATCTTCATCTCGGCCGGCGATCACGACATGGCCGAAAACGTCATCCACCTGGTATTGGCCAAGGCCCCCGGCGGCGGCGAAGGCACCAAGGGCATCAGCTTGTTCATCGTGCCCAAATTCCTGGTCAACGCCGATGGCACCCTGGGCGCCCGCAACGGCGTGTCGGTCGGCAAGATCGAAGAGAAGATGGGCATCCACGGCAACGCCACCTGCGTCATGAACTATGACGACGCCACCGGCTATCTTGTCGGTGACCTGCACAAGGGCATGCGCGCCATGTTCGTGATGATGAACGAGGCCCGCTTGGGCGTCGGGCTGCAAGGCTTCGCGCAGGCGGAAGCCGCGTATCAGAACGCGTTGGACTACGCCAAGGACCGGCTTCAGGGCCGCGCCGTCACAGGTGCCGAAAACCCCGATGGCCCCGCCGACCCCTTGATCGTGCACCCTGATATCCGCCGGTCGCTGATGGATCAGAAAAGCTTTATCGAAGGGGCCCGGGCGTTCACCTACTGGGGCGCGCATCTGATCGACCGGGCGCATCGTCTGGGCGACGCGCAAGCCGAAGGGCTGATCTCTCTGCTGACCCCGGTGATCAAAGGGTTCCAGACCGATGTCGGCTTTGACATGACGATCCGCGCCCAGCAGGTTTACGGTGGTCACGGCTATATTGAGGACTCGGGCATGTCGCAGTTTGCCCGCGACGCCCGGATCGCGATGATCTACGAAGGCGCGAACGGCGTGCAGGCGCTGGATCTGGTGGGCCGCAAGCTGGCCGCCGACGGTGGCAAACCGGCGATGGCGTTCTTTGACCTGATCAAGGATTTCCTCAAGGACAATGAGGGAAATGAGGCGCTGCAAAACGGCTTCCTGGAGCCGCTGAAAGCCGCTTCGAAGGATCTTCAGGCCGCGATGATGTACTTCATGCAAAACGGTATGAAGAACCCCAACGCCGCGCTGGCCGGCTCGAATGACTTCATGCATATGTTCGGCCATGTCTGCCTGGGCTACATGTGGGCGCTGATGGCCAAGGCCAGCGCCGAGGCCTTGGCGAACGGCACCACTGACGCCACGTTCCACGAGACGAAGCTGGCGACCGGGCGCTATTATATGGCTCGGCAACTGCCCGCCACGACCCTGCATCTGGCCCGCATCCAATCCGGCGCCGAAACGGTGATGGCCCTGACCGCCGACCAGTTCTGAAAAATGCGGGCGGCGCACACCCGCCGCCCCCTTGCCTGTGAGGACCGATGCCCAAACGCCTGCGCCTGACCCGCCGATTTCCCGTCGCCATGACCGAAGACGGGTATCGCCGGTTGCGGCGCTTCGCGTCCGAGGCCGGGCTGGACGAAGGCGAGGCGCTGTCGTTTCTGTTCGAGAATTTCGACAGCGTCACGCACCACGAAAACCTGGGCCACCGTTTGCGGTTGTTCAACGCCGAACTGGAAGCGCGCAAGCGCTGAGATCTGACTTCGGGAGGAGCCTGCGATGACCGATCTGCCCCTGACCGCATCCCCCTGGATGACCGACGAGCACCAGATGCTGGGCGATATGACTCGTGCTTTCATCACCGAACAATGGGCCCCTCAGTTCAACCGCTGGCGCGAGCAGGGCCAGATGGATCGTGAAACCTGGCAACAAGCCGGCGACATTGGCCTGCTGTGTGCGTCGATCCCCGACTGCTACGGCGGCGCGGGCGGCGATTTCGGGCATGAAGCCATGATCGCCATGGAATCCAGCCGGGCTAACCTGTCCAGCTGGGGCAATGGCGTGCATTCGGGCATTGTCGCCCACTACATACTGGCTTTCGGCACCGAAGACCAAAAGCAGCGCTGGTTGCCGCGAATGGCCTCGGGCGAACTGGTCGCCGCCATCGCCATGACCGAACCCGCAACGGGATCTGACCTGCAAGCCATCAAGACACGCGCGGTTCGCGATGGAAACGTCTACCGGTTGACCGGGCAAAAGACCTTCATCACCAACGGCCAGCACGCCAACCTGATCGTCGTCGCCGCCAAGACTGATCCCAGCAGCAAGGCCAAGGGGATGTCGCTGATCGTCGTGGAAACCGACGACGCCGAGGGGTTCGCACGCGGGCGCAATCTGGACAAAGTCGGTCTGAAGGCCGCCGATACGTCGGAATTGTTCTTCAACGACGTCCCCGTGCCGCCTGAAAATATCCTGGGCGGGGCCGAAGGTCAGGGCTTCTACCAGTTGATGCAGCAGCTCCCACAGGAACGCCTGATCATCGGCTGCGGCGCGGTCGGCGCGATCGAAGGCGCGGTCGAACGCACCATCGCCTATTGCAAAGAGCGTCAGGCGTTCGGCAAGCCGATCATCGACTTCCAGAACACCCGCTTCAAACTGGCCGAATGCAAGACCAACGCCGTCGTCGCCCGGTCCTTTCTGGACACCTGCATCCTCGCCCACCTGAAAGGCGAACTGTCGGTCGAAATGGCCGCAATGTGCAAATACTGGCTGACCGATTTGCAGGGTCAGGTGCTGGACGACTGCGTGCAACTACACGGCGGATATGGCTTCATGACCGAATACGCGATCGCCGAAATGTGGACCGATGCCCGTGTCCAACGCATTTATGGCGGCACCAATGAGATCATGAAGGACCTGATCGGGAGGTCGCTGTGACCCCCTCAATCGCCCCGCAACCGGACTTGCTGCGCCATTCTGAGTATTTTTTGAAAGATGAAGTCGGCAGGGTTGCGCCCCGCTGGTCACGGGTCCGGGCCCGATATTCACAGCGGGGCGACTTCACCTTTCGCGGTCATCGGCTCTCCAGCCTGTACCGCGACGATCACTGTGGCGATACTTGGTTAAAAGAGCCTGAACGCGCCCCTTCATCTTTCCAAAAATACTCAAAAAACAACCGCGCCAATCGCGCGGCGCTGAGAGGAGCATCCCAATGACAGCCACACTCTATTGCTTTGGCGAATCCGGTCATTCCTACAAGGCGGCGCTGGCCGCGACCCTTGCTGGCTATGACTGGGAGCCGCGCTTTGTCGATTTCTTCAAGGCCGAGAACCGCTCTCCGGAATTTCTGGCGCTCAACGAAATGGGTGAATGCCCGGTGCTGGTGGACGGCGATGTCACGCTGGCCCAGTCGGGTGTGATCCAGCGCCACATTGTGCGGGCCACCGGCAAATTGGGCGGCGCACCGGGGGAAGAGGACGAAGTCCTGCGCTGGATCTTGTGGGACAACCACAAGTTCAGCTCGCAAATCGGTATGCTGCGGTTCTTGATGAATTTCCTGCCACCGGAAAAGCAGCCCAAGGAAGTGATCGGCTTCACCGCCGCCCGTCTGAAATCCGCGTTCAAGACCCTGAACACCCATCTGGAGGGGCGCGACTGGATCGTGGGCGACGGCGTCACCATCGCCGACTGCACGGTGTGCGGCTACCTGTATTATCCAGAACCCTTCGGCTTTGACCGCGCCGACTGGCCCAATATCGACCGCTGGCTGAGCAACATCTCTGCCCTGCCCGGTTGGAAACACCCCTATGACATGATGCCTGGCAACCCGTCGGACCGGGCGACCGCTTGAGGAGAAGACCCATGACTGAAGCATATATCTACGACGCCGCGCGCACCGTTCGTGGCAAGGGCCGCAAGGATGGCAGCCTGCACGAGGTCACTGCCGCGCGTCTGTCAGCCATTGCGCTGAACGCGCTGAAGGATCGCAATGATCTGGACACCAGCGTGATCGAGGACGTGATCTGGGGCAACGTGACCCAGATCGGAGAGCAAGGCGCCTGCCTGGCACGGACCGCTGTTCTGGCCTCGGACTATGACGAAAGTGTGCCGGGCGTCAGCGTCAACCGGTTCTGCGCCAGTGGCCTGGAGGCGATCAACATGGCCGCCAACCAGGTGCGCGGCGGCGCGGGCATGGCCTATGTCTCTGGTGGCGTGGAATGCATGAGCCGCGTGCCAATGGGCACCGACGGCGGCGCAATTGCGGTTGATCCGCAAATCGCCTTTGACAACTACTTCGTGCCGCAGGGCATCAGCGCCGACATCATCGCCACCAAATACGGCTTCACCCGCGATATGGCCGATGCCATGGCCGTCGAAAGCCAACGCCGTGCGGCAGCGGCCTGGGCTGACGACCGCTTTGCCAAGTCGATCATCCCGGTCAAGGATATCAATGGCTTGACCATTCTGGACCGCGATGAATTCATGCGACCGCAAACCGACATGCAAAGCCTGGGGGCGCTGAAGCCGTCGTTCAAGGACATGGGCGAGGTGATGCCGGGCTTCGACAAGATCGCGCTGATGAAATACCCGGAACTGGAGCGTGTGGAGCATATCCACCACGCCGGCAACTCATCCGGGATCGTTGACGGTGCCGCCGCAATCCTGATCGGCAACAAGGAATTCGGTGAAAAATACGGCCTGAAACCGCGCGCCCGGATCAAGGCCACGGCAAAGATCGGCACGGACCCCACCATCATGTTGACCGGCCCGGTCCCGGTGACGGAAAAGATCCTGCGCACCAGCGGCATGAGCATCAACGACATCGATCTGTTCGAAGTCAATGAAGCCTTCGCTGCTGTGGTGCTGCGCTTTGAGCAGGCCTTTGACGTCGACCACAGCAAGGTCAACGTGAACGGCGGCGCGATTGCCATGGGTCACCCGCTGGGCGCCACCGGCGCGATCATCCTTGGCACCCTGCTGGATGAATTGGAGCGCACGGGCAAAGGCACCGGGCTGGCCACTCTGTGCATCGGTTCGGGCATGGGTGTTGCCACAATCATTGAGCGCATCTGATGCCGAAGATCGACATCGACACCGCGCCGCACAAGTCCGGTTCCATCTATCCCGAACCCTACAATTCGTGGATGGCGGGCCGGTCGTCTGTGCGGTTGGGACAGGCCGCGGGGTTGACGCAGTTTGGCGTCAACATCGTCCACCTGGAGCCCGGCGCACCCGCGTCGTTGCGCCACTGGCATCTGAAAGAAGACGAATTCGCCATGGTTCTGACCGGCGAGATCGTGCTGATCGAGGATGACGGCGAGACCCTGTTGAAGGCGGGCGATTGCGCCGCCTGGAAAGCCGGGGTGCCCAACGCGCACCGGTTCATCAATCGCTCGGACGCGCTGGCCAGTTTCCTTGTCGTGGGAACCAGCCACCCCGACGAGGTGGCGACCTACGGCGATGTCGACATGATGATTCACATTCAGGGGCAAAACCCGCCCCGTTTTACCTATCACGACGGCAGCGATTGGGCAGGGCCCCGCGAATTGCCGAAAGGAGATCAGAAATGACCGAATTCCATTACTCCGTGGGTGACGACGGCGTCGCCATCATCACCTGGGACGTTGCCGGCAAGTCGATGAACGTCTTTTCGTTTGAAGGGCAGGCTGAACTGGAGGCCGCCGTTGACAGCGCGCTGGCCGATGACGCTGTGAAAGGCGTCGTCATTACCTCAGGCAAGGACACGTTTGCGGGCGGAATGGACCTGAACGTGCTGGCCGATCTGCGCAATAGCACCGGCGACAACCCTGCACAGGGCCTGTTTGACGGGATCAGCGCCATGCACGCCGTTCTGCGCAAGATCGAGCGCGCCGGGATGGACCCCAAGACCAACAAGGGCGGCAAGCCTATCGCGGCGGCGATGACCGGCACGGGTATGGGCATCGGACTGGAAATCCCGCTGGCCTGCCACCGCATCTTTGTTGCCGACAATCCGCGCACGCAGATCGGTCTGCCGGAAATCAAGGTCGGCATTTTCCCCGGCGCAGGCGGCACGACCCGCCTGGCGTGGAAACTGGGCGCCATGGCCGCAGCCCCGCTGCTGTTGCAAGGCAAGGCGCTGAACCCGGCGAAGGCCAAATCAGCTGGGATCATCGACGAGGTCGTCCCGGCGGATGAGTTGCTGACCAAGGCCCGTGAGTGGGTATTGAACGCCAAGGACGAAGATCTGGTCAAACCTTGGGACAAAAAGGGCTACAAGATCCCCGGTGGCGCGCCCTACTCCGCCCCCGGCTTCCCCACTTTCGTCGGGGCCTCGGTCATGGTGCATTCGAACACCTGGGGCGTGTATCCTGCCGCCAAGGCCCTGCTCAGCGCGATTTATGAAGGCATGCAGGTGCCCTTCGACACGGCATTGCGCATCGAAACGC
>Ga0316204_10000947_pt1 | contig 90080 bp, 82 predicted proteins | sample 6monrhotite_MG_2_FD_205661 | JGI IMG/M metagenome (GOLD analysis project Ga0316204, IMG submission 205661) | Microbial mat bacterial communities from mineral coupon in-situ incubated in ocean water Damariscotta River, Maine, United States -... | ecosystem: Environmental > Aquatic > Marine >... | reverse complement strand
TGCAGTGGGACACGCCAGCAGGACCTTCAATTGTATTGTCTGCAGTAATGCTATTTTTTGCATCGCGCTTAAAACCAGTGGTTTAAAACACTAATGTTTATTTATGAGCAAGTTGTTTAGCAATGGCGTTATGGCTCAATTCGGCAAGCTGTTTATTGGTTGTTTCTGAGGTGTGATCTAAATGGATATCTATCGGTGATAAAAAATGCAGTTCTACTTCTAACGGGTTTGCACGGATCAGACCTAATAAAGAATCTATAAATGTCATATCATCAATATAAGGGATGTTGGGGTTAACTCCCAGTTGGTGAGGGTATCTCAGAGCAATGGGCTGAATTTTTACCTGCGCTTCAATAGCCGACTGTAATAAGCGGCCGTGAAATTTTTTGACACTCTTCCCATCTGTCGTTGTACCTTCGGGGAAAATCACCACACTACCGCCAGACTGTAAGCAGCTAGTAATTTCTTCAAGTGATTTTTGTGCAGCACCATGGCGGCCACGTTGTATAAATAATGTACCTGCGCGAGTTGCAAGCCAGCCAATAAGTGGCCAATTTTTTACGTCTGCTTTAGATAAAAAGTGCAGAGGTTGTTGGCAGGCAAGCACAGGAATATCAAACCATGAAATGTGGTTCATTACATATAGAGTAGGTTCAGTTTGCATCTTTCCGTGAGATGTAATTGTCGCATGAAAAATATTACATATACCTCGGTTCCATTTAATAAAGTGTGCAGAGGCAGTGGTTTGTTGATGAATGCCGTTACGCAAATAAAAATAAGCCAGCGTCATGCCAGAAACTAAATGTAAGTTAAGGCGTAAAACCTTCCAGCCAAGTTTTAGTGTAGTGAGAAACTTCAATGCACAGGCTTTTATGCGAACCGCATAGAGAGATCGATAGCTTTAATATCTTTGGTAATAGCACCTGTTGAAATATAATCGACGCCTGTTTCAGCAATGGCGCGAATTGTATCCAGTGTTACGTTACCAGAGGCCTCTAGTTCAGATTGTTTATTGGTGATGCTTACTGCCTGACGTAATAAATCGAGATCAAAGTTGTCGAGCATAATGCGATTTACCTTAGCATCCAGCGCTTGCTGTAATTCGTCGAGGTTTTCTACTTCTACTTCGATCATTAGCTCAGGGCTATTGAACCTGGCGGCCTCAACGGCTTGCGGAATTCCACCCGCAGCAAGAATATGGTTTTCTTTAATTAAAATGGCATCATATAAACCCACGCGATGATTATATGCGCCACCACAACTAACGGCATATTTTTGAGCCAGACGTAAGCCAGGAATTGTTTTTCGTGTGTCTAATACTTTTACATCAGTGCCAGCAATTGCGGCCATATATTCCGCGGCTTTAGTTGCGGTACTTGACAAGGTTTGTAAAAAATTAAGTGCGGCGCGTTCGCCGGTGAGTAGCGCGCGAGTAGCACCACTAAGTGAACATAATTGTTGTCCTGCAGTAACTACGTCACCGTCGTCCACATCCCATTCAATAAATACCTGTGAATCAAGCTGTGCAAAAACTTCTTCTACCCAGTCGATGCCACAAATAGTCGCAGGCTCGCGTGTAATAATAGTCGCGAGGCTGAAGTCATCTTCTGGAATGAGTTTTGCGGTCACGTCGCCTGAACCAATGTCTTCTTTTAAGGCGTTGTCGACGGTTTCTTCAAGGTAGCTATGAGGTACATTCATGTATGTGTGATAGGTGATTAATAATAGTGCGTAAGTTTAAGTGAAAGACGGCATTAAACAAAGGTTGTTTTACGCTTAGTAAAGACCATTGTTTATTCATAGACCAAACGTAGACCAGCAAACATATGTCGTTGATGTGGTTGGTAGAAATTTCTAAATGATGCGCGCTTAATTTCCGGGCGAGTATACACACTGCCGCCTTTTAATACATAGTGTTTGCCGTCAAACCAGGGTGCGGAATATTCATCGTAGGGGAATGGCTGGAAATTTTCATAGGGATAAAATGTGTTATTACACCATTCCCAGGCATGTGCGGTTTGGCTTAGCTGCTCTAGTCTGGCGGCGGTTTCCCATTCATGTTCATGAGGTAAGCGAGCATTCGCCCATTTGGCAAAAGCGCATGCCTCATAATAATTTATGCCATAAACGGCATCATCTGCCTGTAAATCGTAGGCGCCCGCGCAATTAACGCCATACCATTGCTGCTGCTCGTTTTGTTTCCAGTGTTCTGGGTGATGACTCTGTTTGTTTTGTAGCCATTTCCAGCCTTCTTTGCTCCAAAAATCAGTGGTTGTATAACCACTGTTGTGCATGAAATTTAAATATTCACTATTACTGACAGGTTTGTTTGAAATGTAAAACGCATTAAGCTCTATTTGTTGTGCGGGTAATTCATTGTCATAAGATAAGGGTTTTTCACCACCTACGGTATATGCGTTTTTAGCTATGAGCGAAAGGTCACGTTTAGGCATTGTTGCTGCTAAAGTATTCTTTGGCTGATAGCTGCCTTTATCTGCTTTGATCTCTATTTGCTGTAAAATCATATGAATGGTTTCATAGTGCTGTGCATAGTGTTGAATTATAAAGTTTTCTAAATATTCATCTTTAAATAATTCGTGATCACTAAGCGGCGGAATTTTTTCTAATAGTAGTAAGTCATTGGTGTCCTGTTGCGCGGATATTTTTTGCAGTGTTGCATTGAGCGGAGGAAGTCGTGGGCCACGTTCAGGCTTTGGGCAGTTCTCGGGAATATATAAAGATGTGTCTTTGGTGTATTCATTGTTATTTTGAATGGCTTCATATAACCAGTAGTTTTCAATGAACATACCATGCCCAAGGTGCCATCCTGCAGGGCTTAAATCTGGATGAAACTGTAAGCGATAGTGTAAGTCGCTCATACCGTCAAATAGCTTGCGTGTTTTATTCTGAATCGCACGGAGGCGGATCATAGTAGATAAAGATGTGCTCATAATTTTATTTTTTGAATAGCGTGGTTTTTTTGTACAATGATAATTTCATGTTCTGCAAGGGCAGACCAGCTGTTGTCATCGTTGAGTTTTTCTGATGCGATTAGTTGATTGTCTGATCCAAACTCAAGAGTGTTATTAGCATAATACAAACTGGGTGACTCTCCGTTGATAGCATGTCTTGTAGCATAAATTTGTACGCCATCAGACAGTATAATGTTAAGCAAGGCTCTATTCTTACCCATAATTCTTGAGATGATCTCCATGCAATTCTGAATGGCAATAACAGGGACGCTATCCTTAAGTAGTTGCATTAACAGTGCGAAAATATATTCGGAATCGGTGCTGCCTTTTATTAAAGATAAATATTCGGCAGATAGTTCATTACGTATATTTTCTCGAATAGTAGATTCAAAATTCAATAAGTAGCCATTGTGCATAAAACACCATTGCTGGTATGTAAAGGGGGGTGTGTTATCTAAAGTAACACTTAAGCCTTCTGTGGCACTGCGGACAATGGCCAACCATAATGGCCTTTGCATGCTGTTTGATAGAGCGGGAAGATTGCTGTCGTTCCAGATGGGCAAAATGTTACGGTAACGATGGGCGTCAGAGGTGCCTTCGGGATACCAGGCAAAACCAAAGCCATCGGCATTTAATTTAGTTTCACGTAGCTCTTTAGGTTGCCATGCTTGTTTTTCAAGACTATGTTCTGGTATCAACAGTAGTTTAGATAACAAAATGTTGTTGCCTAGGTAAGCAAGCATGCGACACATATTTGAAGCTCTTGGTTAAGTTTTAGCCATGTTAACATAGCCAAAAAATGATAAAACTATTTATCCACAAGGTGTTTTATGGAATGCGATGCGGTATCAGAAATAGATGATCTTGCCTGTATTTATGTGAGGCAATCAAGACCCAGTAACAGCTTAGAGCAGGATGCTCGGCATGGTTTACTGTCTGCACCACGAAGTATGCCGCCAAAATATTTCTACGATGAATACGGCTCGCTATTATTCGATAAAATTTGTAATACCAAAGAGTATTATCCTACGCGTACAGAATCCCGATTATTAGAAAACCATGCATTGGAATTGATCGAGCTCACTATGCCTAAACATATTTTAGAATTTGGTAGTGGTTGTAGCCGTAAAACACACTTTTTGATGCAGGCATGTGAGTCAGCGAATATTAACTGTGAGTACTTGCCGTTTGATGTATGCGAAGAAGTGCTTCTTCAGGTAAGAAATGAGTATATAGAACGTTATCAATGGCTAGATATAAAGCCATTGATCGGTGACTATACTGCGGGCCTGGATGATTTACATCGCCCTGAAGGCTCGTGTCTATATGTGTTCTTAGGTAGCAGTATTGGGAACTTTAATTTGCAACAGGCCAATGATTTCATTGCAGAAGTGACTACATGTATGCAGCCGGGAGATAGTTTTTTATTAGGTGTTGATAGAGTGAAGTCGACACAAGTCTTGCATCAGGCTTATAACGATGAAAAGGGTGTAACTGGGGAATTTAATTTAAATTTGTTGAATGTATTGAATGACCGATTAGATGCGGATTTTGATTTAACTAAATTTAAGCACAAAGCTATCTATAATGAAGTACTACAAAGAATAGAGATGTATTTAGTGTCTGAGAGTTCTCAGGCCGTAATGTTAGATGGGTTAGATGAGTCTATTTATTTAAATAAAGATGAAGAAATTCTTACAGAAGTTAGTCATAAATATACATATGATCAGGCGGAATCACTGTTAACAGATGCAGGTCTGCATATACTTAAGCATATTGAGCCAGATAATGCCTGGTTTTCATTGGTTTTGGCGCATAAGCCATTATAATTCCTATGATCGGTCTACAATTATCATATTATAAAAATAATCAGGATTTGCTTGTTTATGCATCATGGTCTCGCCGAGTGGCAAACATTTTTAATCGATAAACCGCTGCCGATATTAATGCGCACTAAATTAGACGTGCAAGATCTTATTGATCAACCTCAATTATCTATTACGCAGTATGTGGGGCCAATATTATTTGATGCCTGTTTTAGTGCAAGCATATTTAAACATGTAAATACTCAACGAGTTAATGCGGGTCGTAACCCTCTGACGACTTTAGAAAACGCATTGTCTCATCTGGGGCAGTCAGCTTTTCAGGACTTTTTAAATCAAACACCTATATTTGAAGAATTAAACTTACCACCTAGAAATGCACAAGAGTATATGCGTACCATGGGGCAGGCTTGTCATGCCTCGCTACAAGCTAAGAGATGGGGTGAGCAGAGAAATTCAGCGCAATTTGATGAGGTGCTATTGGCTGCATTGCTACAGAATATTACAGAACTTATGCTGTGGTGTTATGCAGATAAAACGATGTTAGAAATTGAGCATGCATGTTATGTGGAGAAAAAGGGTTATGAAGCTGCCGCAGAACAAGTGCTGGGTTGTGGGATGCGTGAACTAGCAGTAGTTTTGGCAGAAAGTTGGAACCTCCCTGAAATGGCAGAGGATGGACTGAGAAGCAAACTAGATAATTTTACTCTCGCAACAGGTGCTGCATTAGCATCGGAGCTAGCGAGAGTGGTTGATGTAAATTGGTACGGTGAAGAAGCCATTAATTTAATCGAGAAAATAGCCAAATATAAAGGTAAGAAAGAAGGTGAGGTTGAACATCTATTACATTTAAATGCAGTGAATATTTCGCCTATCTTGTTAGACAAAAATTACCAATCATCTGCCAGATTATTGCCTCAATTAGCGGATGATGACTATATCGACCCTCGGTTTATATGGCAACCAGAAAAGCAAGAGAAAGAAACTAAGAAAGTGAAAAATGTAAGTTTAGAAGCTATTAAGGCAAGGGCTGCATTAATTAAAAAGTCGATTTCTGAGAAAAAATCAGAAAGTAAACCATCAGCAACCGAGTTGCCAGAGAAGAAAAAAGCACCAGCTAAAAGTATAAAACCCAGCGTTTCTAAGGATGATTCAAATAAAGAAGAAGTGACTGCAAAAGAAAATAAAAAACCTGCAATTAGTGCGGAGCTTGCAAAGTCTATTCAGTCGTTTAAACAATTAGTTGCACATGGCAAGCCAGTTCATGAGTTGATAGAACACGCAGTTCATTCAATGCTTTTGTGTGGTGTTGAACGGTGTGTGTTTGTTGTTAAGTTGCCGAATAAAAAGATGTTGGTTTCTCGATATATGGCGCAAGCATCGGAAGATATTGCAATGCGCTCGTTAAAAATCCCAGTTAACACGCCTCATGTATTTACTTTGCTAATAGAAAAAAGTAGAAATGTTTTCATTAAAGATGAAAATCGCGCGAAATATTGGGATCTGATCCCTGAACAGGTGAAATTGATTATTGGTGTTAAACAGTTTTTTGCCATGTCTATTTTTGCGAATAAACATGCGATGGGGTTAATGTATGCAGATAAAGTTAAAGGTGTACTAACGGCTGAAGAATATGCGCAGTTTCAGGCGATCTGTCGTTTGCTATCTAAGGGGATTGTTGAATCTATAAAGCACAAAAAACCATTCGATGGATAACATAAATTATATTTTCTAGTACATGTTTAGTTTCTCAATAACTGAATCTGATATGTCATCAAAATCAGGTTCGCTTATTCCCAGAAATTCGAATAAGCCATATTTAATTTTATTCCATTCGTTGTCTTCATGCTCTTTGCCTAAAACGGCATGCACATTGGCTATATGTTCAGCCATTTTCAATATCACCAGAATAGTATCGGCTTCAGAGCCATGTTCATTGTTTTTAAAACTAAGACGTTCAAAATTATGATGATCACGAATGGCAATGCGTAAGTGTTCGGGTAATTTCCATATGCGCGATATCATAAAGCCTAATACGGCGTGATTTGTAGAATAATGGCTGTTTTCGATTTCTGTTATACGGGTATTGTCAGTGTTATATGCAGTCTGCATGACGGTGGAGTAGTCTGCAAATTTGTCCATAAGTATGGGTATGCCGCAGTTATGAAATAACCCGAGCGTATAGGCCTCATCGGTTGAGCCAAACCCTAATGTCTGCACTAGTGTGGATGCGGTGTTTGCAACATCGGTAGCTGATTGCCAAAAATCAGAAAGATCTTTCTTCTGGTAATTCCCAGATTGCGCTTTTAAAAGCTGACAATTCACAATATTTTTTACAGCTCTTAGTCCAAGTAAAACAGTCGCTTGCTGGATAGATGATATGTGGTTAGCTAGCCCGTAATAGGGTGAGTTAATTGTTTGTAATAAGCCAGATGATAAAGCAACATCTTGACTAACTACCTCGGCAATTTTGTTGATGTCATCGCCTGCACTCTCTATCATTGACAGGATGTGTGGCTGAGGAGGAATGTTATAGCTACGAATTAGGTTGTCAAGATCCGGTTCGTCGATATCTAATTCGTGGGTATCGCTCATGTTTTTTCTCAGTTTTTTCTATCGGAATAAGTATATGGTGTATTCTGCATCATAGTTATTGTTCTAGCGAAATTCTAATCTTGTTAATTATGAAGTTTAATATTCATAATTTTTTAATGTAAATTTTTGAGTTTCTTTGTGCGTTGTACATATCCCTGCGTTGAATAGGAATTTGCTCCAGGTCACCTTCAGTAAAGCCTTTTTCAATAAACCAGTGGGCGGTATGAGTGGTCAGTATAAATAACTGTTGAACATCTTTTTGTAAGCATTTTTGCTGTATATGTTCTAACAGGTCATTTGCGCGTCCCTGTTTTTGATAGTCGATATGAACAGCTACACAAGCGAGCTCGGCGCAGTTATTGTCATAAGGATAAAGTGCGGCGCAAGCGATGATCATTCCATCGCGTTCAATGACGGTGAACTGTTCTATTTCAAGTTCGAGTTGTTCGCGTGAACGGTGCGCCAGAATATGCTGTTCTTCTAATGGCTGAATGAGTTCAAGTACACCACCTACATCGTTTATATTAGCCTGACGTAAACCTTCATATGTGTCTGTGGTAATCATTGTTCCACTACCGTCACGTGTATAAAGTTCTAGCAGTAAAGCACCATCAGTTTCGTGGCTAATTAAATGTGAACGACGCACACCATTTTTACATGCTTCAATAGCGCTTTGTAAATGCAATTGGGTTAACTCATCATTTTGTTGTTTGGCGAGAAGTGATTCTGCCTGCAGAACATTAAGTTGATGAACCATTTTTTGTTGCTCGTTTTTTACACCGCTATCAGGCATCATGAAAATAAGTTTATTTGCACTTAATGCACTAGCAGCAGCTGTGGCAACTTCTTCTGCTCGGCAATTAAATGCCTCGCCTGTTGGTGAGTAGGCAATGGATGAAAGCAACACAATGTTATTTAGTTCAAGTTGTTGCTTAATGGCTTCTGTATCTATTTTTCTAATATTACCAGTGAAACAAAAATCTAAACCATCGTGCACACCATAAGGTTGGGCAGTAACAAAATTCCCAGATACAACTCTTAAGGAGGCGCCGGACATTGGTGTATTAATTAGACCTTTAGACAACTGCGTCTCCAGTTTAACTCTAACCTGTCCAACGGCTTGTTCTACACCCTGTAAAATATCGGCTGTAGTAATGCGCCAGCCATTGTGAAAGTTTGATTTAAGCTTGAGTGTGTCTAAATGTTGCTCTATTTGTGGGCGTGCACCATGTACCAATACCAGCTTTACACCCAGGCTATTGAGCAATGCAATGTCATGAATCAAGTGGGCGAATCCGCTGTGTGTAATGGTTTCACCAGATAGGTAAATAACAAAGGTGCGGCCACGGTGACTGTGTATGTAAGGAGATGATCCACGAAACCAGTCGACGTATTGTTGTGTTGGTGTGCTCAAGTGTTTGCCCTTTGTTATTTTTTTTCATGCCCGGAGTTATCGAGTAAAGCATGTCTCAGTGTTAAAAATAAATCATTCAATACAAAATTGATATATGAATTTTCGTAGCAACTCAACAGTGGGTTCGATTCTATCTAAGTCTAGGTATTCATCAGGTTGGTGGGCCTGATCAATATTGCCAGGTCCAAGTACTATAGTATCGATGCCAAGTTCGCTGAGATAGGGTGCTTCGGTACCAAAAGCAACGCTGCCCGATGCTGTGCCGGTAAGTTTTTCAGCGGCTACCACTAGTGCGGATTCCGCCGGTGTCTCCATGGCAGGGATGCCAGAAAATAGTGGCCGAGTCTCTAGTTTGAAACCATGTTCGGGCATAACCTTTTGTAGGCGGGTATTTAATTCACTGCGTAGTGTGACTAGATCCATACCGGGTAGAGGTCGAATATCAATGTGTAGCTCACAGGCTCCGCATATTCGATTAGGGTTGTCGCCACCATGAATGTGCCCAAAATTCATGGTGGGCACAGGTACCTCAAATAAACTATTGGTATATTGTTGCTGAAGCTCATTGCGCCAGAGCAGCAGTTCGGCGATGACGGTATGCATCGCTTCCAATGCATTGTGACCATATGCCGGGTTGCTGGAATGCCCTGCTAAACCTGTAATGCGCACTGCTTCCATCATAATGCCTTTATGCATGCGAATGGGTTTCATACCCGTAGGCTCACCAATGACCGCATATCGAGCTTTTGGTTTACTGGCATCAACTAATGCCTTGGCACCGGCCATGGTGGTTTCTTCATCGGAGGTCGCTAGAATAATCAGCGGTTGTTTGTATTCGTCAGCCTTAAACGATATGGCTGCTTCAATGGCTAAAGCCAAAAAAGCTTTCATGTCTGATGTGCCTAAACCATATAATTTGCCATTATCTTCACTGGCTTTAAAGGGGTCGTATTGCCAGCGATCTTCGTCATAGGGCACGGTATCGGTATGACCAGCGAGTATAAGGCCACCGTGTTTTGAAGCCGCATTAAGTGTTCCGAGTGTTGCTATAAGGTTGGCCTTGCCGTCTGCCACGGGCATTATTTCAACTTGAAAACCGAGTTGATCTAACCAGTTTGCAAGAAGGTTAATTACTCCCATATTGCTTTGATCAATATCAGGGTTTACACAGCTTACTGACGGCGTAGCAATCAGTTGCTGGATCATTTGCATTAAAAAAGCTTGTGCGCTCATGGTTTGTTAACTACTTCATTAGCAGTACGACCAAAATGCTGATTTTTTGGGGCAGTAACGGTAAGTGTATGTTCTGTTAAGGTCATAGTTTTTAGGTGTAAAAATCTATCAAAAAATATTCTAACCAAAAAAGACCTAAATATCTTAGCTTTCTAGCCGATATTTATTTACATAACCTTGTGCTAGAAATGGCGCCATATTAATAAGTAGGCAAATTAAGACAATCTTTGCTATAACTTTTACCGCATAGAAAATAATTTAATACTGAGGGCTAGTCGTGCTTAAACGTCTTATCTGCAATAGTGTACGTAATAAACTCCTAATGGTCGTAAGCTTAGGTACTTCTCTCGTTCTTGGGGCGGCTATTTTTGGTTTTTATAGTGCATGGCAGGTGCAGAAGGAAATGTCTGGGGTTATGCATCATGAAACAACAGTGCAGAATGAGTTTTTGCAAATCAATACTGATTTTAAGTCGATGGTGCAAGAGTGGAAAAATGTACTGATTCGTGGTGCAGATGAAGAAAAACGTGAAAAGTACTGGAATAGATTTAACAAGCTTCACGCAGCAGTAATATCAGATGTCGATGTAATGATGCGAGATGTACGAGATGAAAATTTAAAGGCAATGCTGCTTGAATTTAAAGCTATTCATACGGCGCTATTACCTAAATACCAAAATGGTTTCGACGTATTCTTAAGCACCGATTTTAATATCACAGCTGCTGATAGAGCCGTTTCTGGAATAGACAGGAAGCCAGGAAAAATACTAGCTTCAATAAAGGTTGAAATGAGCGGTAACGTACAAAGAATTATTAGTACTGCGGATAAAGGCGCTTCTGATGGTTTAAAGCTAACAATTATATTATTAGTGACGTCTGTAGTGGTTTCAACTGCTTTGTTCCTGTGGATGATTCAGCAAAGTGTTGTTAAACCAGCGCAGACATTAGTGCGAGACTTTAACCGCATGGCAGATGGTGATTTCAGTGGTGCTATTGTATCCACTTCTAGTGATGAAATCGGTCAGATAGCATCGGCAGCTGAAAGAATGCAGGTTGATATTAGCGATATGGTTCAGCGAATTAATCAATCGGTATATACCCTGTCAACATCAGCAGAAGAAATGTCCCATGTCTCTGATCAGGCCAACCAGTCGATGATGGCGCAACGACAGGAAACGGATCAAGTTGCTACCGCAATGAACCAGATGACCTCAACAGTGCATGAGGTTGCACAAAATGCTCAATTAGCTGCAGATTCTGCGAGTCAGGCAAATTCGGAAGTTAGTACAGGACAAAATGTGGTGAATGATGCGATTCGTGCTATTGGCTCTCTGGTGCAAAAAGTAGAGCAGGCATCAGATGTTATTCATAATCTGGAAAGTGATTCAGTTGAAATTGGTTCGGTACTGGATGTTATTAGAAGTATTGCGGAACAAACTAACCTATTGGCATTAAATGCTGCGATAGAGGCTGCACGTGCGGGTGAGCAGGGTCGTGGTTTTGCTGTGGTAGCCGATGAGGTTAGGGTGTTGGCTCAGCGCACACAAACCTCCACAGAAGAAATTCAGAAGATGATTGAACGTTTACAGTCTGGCTCGCAGGAAGCAGTAGAAGCAATGAATCAGAGTCGTTCACAGGCGGATGTTACGCGTGATACGGCGGCCAAGGCAGGTGAAGTATTGACTGCTATTACAAGCTCGGTGACCAATATTAATGATATGAATGCGTTGATTGCCAGTGCAGCTGAAGAGCAAAATGCAGTGGCGGAAGAAGTGAATCGTAATGTAGTCAATATTAGTCAGGCATCGGAAACCACAGCTGAAAGTGTTGCATCTACGGCGCGTTCAAGTGAAGAATTACGCAATGTAGCTGAAGAGTTAAAGCACGTAGTATCCCGCCTAAAAGTATAGTTATCTCTGTTGAGCCGCCATGCAAGATTTCTTGCATAGTGGCTTTTTTAGTTGTGGATTTGTCTTACGACATTGCTCAACTTCCTCTACAATATCGACCTTAAAGAATTTGTATTATTTGAGGTTAACCAACATGCCAGTTTATCGTTCTAGAACATCTACTCACGGCCGCAATATGGCGGGTGCTCGTGCTTTGTGGCGCGCCACTGGCATGAAAGATGGTGACTTCGAAAAGCCCATTATTGCGATTGCCAATTCATTTACACAATTTGTGCCGGGCCATGTTCATTTGAAAGACATGGGACAGTTAGTTGCGCGTGAAGTAGAAAAAGCCGGTGGCATTGCCAAAGAGTTTAATACGATTGCCGTAGATGATGGTATTGCGATGGGGCATGACGGTATGCTTTATTCATTGCCTTCTCGTGAAATCATAGCTGATTCAGTTGAGTACATGGTTAACGCGCATTGTGCAGATGCAATTGTGTGTATCTCTAACTGCGATAAAATTACACCGGGCATGTTGATGGCATCAATGCGCTTAAATATTCCGGTTATTTTTGTGTCCGGTGGGCCAATGGAGTCGGGCAAAACGAAAATAGATGGTATAGAAGTAAAGCTGGATTTAGTCGACGCCATGGTAATGGCTGCAGACCCTAATGAAAGTGATGAAGATGTGATGCAGGTTGAACGTTCGGCTTGCCCAACCTGTGGTTCATGTTCAGGTATGTTTACTGCAAATTCTATGAACTGTTTAACCGAGGCATTAGGTTTGTCTTTGCCGGGCAATGGTTCATTACTGGCGACACATGCTTACCGTGAAGAATTATTTTTAGAGGCCGGTCGCCGTATCGTTTCTCTGGCACGTGATCATTATGAAAATGATAACTACGCTGTGTTGCCGCGTTCAATTGCCAGCTTTGAAGCCTTTGAAAATGCGATGAGTTTGGATATCGCTATGGGCGGTTCAACTAATACGGTTTTACATTTGTTAGCTGCGGCACAAGAAGGTGAAATTGATTTCACCATGGACGACATCGACCGTTTATCTCGTAAAGTACCTAACCTATGCAAAGTGGCGCCATCCACACAAAAATACCATATGGAAGATGTGCACCGCGCTGGTGGTGTAATGGCTATTTTAGGTGAGTTGGATCGCGCTGGTTTATTGCATACTGGCTTAGCCACTGTGCACAGTGAAAGTATGGCAAAAGGCTTAGAAAAATGGGATATCGCAGTTAGTAAGGATGAAGCTGCATTGAAAATGTATTCTGCTGCACCAGGTAATGTGCCTACACAACAGGCTTTTTCTCAGGAGAAAGTATGGGCATTAGATACTGACCGTGCTGATGGTTGTATTCGAAATTTAGAAAATGCCTACTCACTGGATGGTGGTTTGGCAGTATTGTTTGGCAATATTGCAGAGTTGGGTTGTATTGTTAAAACTGCTGGTGTTGATATGAGTATGTTTGAGAAGGATGAGCTACGTTATACCACCAGTGTACCGACTTCCACATTACCGGGTTTTTCCGGCCCTGCGCGTATATTTGAAAGTCAGGATTCGGCAGTTGAGGCTATTCTTAATGACAAAATTAACGAAGGGGATGTATTGTTAATTCGTTATGAAGGTCCGAAAGGTGGCCCGGGTATGCAGGAAATGCTCTACCCAACATCCTACTTAAAATCGAAAGGTTTAGGTAAGGCTTGTGCCTTGCTAACTGATGGTCGCTTCTCTGGTGGTACATCTGGTTTATCAATTGGTCATGCTTCTCCTGAAGCAGCTGAAGGTGGGGCGATTGGTCTGGTTGAAGAAGGCGACATCATTGAAATTGATATTCCAACTAGAGTTATTAATCTAGCCATTACAGATGAAGAATTGGCGCGTCGTCGCGTCGCGATGGATGCAAAAGGTAGTGATGCATGGAAACCGCTTGAAGTGCGTACACGTGTGGTGACACAAGCATTAAAGGCATATGCGGCATTAACAACCAGTGCTGCACGTGGTGCGGTACGTGATGTTTCTCAATTAGATAATAAATAATAAATTAAGGCCGTAAAATGAAAATCGGAACACCGCTCTCACCATCTGCTACTAAAGTTATGCTGCTCGGCTCGGGCGAGCTGGGTAAAGAAGTAATTATTGCTTTACAGCGTTTAGGCGTAGAAGTAATAGCGGTGGATCGATATGAAAATGCACCAGGTCACCAGGTTGCACACCGTGCTCATGTAATTGATATGACGGATGCGGCTGCACTCAAGGCCCTGGTGCAAAAAGAGCGACCACATTTTATCGTGCCTGAAATCGAAGCCATTGCGACAGATATGCTGGCAGAGATTGAAGAAGAAGGGCTGGCTGAAGTTATACCTACGGCACGAGCGACCCAGCTTACAATGAATCGCGAAGGCATTCGTCGTCTTGCAGCTGAAGACCTCAGAATAGCAACCTCTGAGTATGCATTTGCAGATAGTCTGGAAGAGCTTAAGCAGTCAGCAAAATTAATTGGCTTTCCCTGCATTATTAAACCCGTCATGTCTTCATCAGGTAAAGGGCAGTCTCGCCTTGAATCTGTTAATGATGTGGAAGCGGCATGGCAATATGCGATGGATGGTGGGCGTGTAAATCATGGGCGGGTAATTGTTGAGGGCGTCGTTGAGTTTGATTATGAAATTACGCAGCTGACGGTCCGCGCACTGGGTACGGATGGTGAAATTGAAACACACTATTGTGCACCGGTTGGTCACATTCAAAAAGATGGTGATTATGTCGAAAGTTGGCAGCCACAGCCAATGACTGATATTGCTTTGGAAAAATCACGTGAAATTGCAAACAAAGTCACTACGGCACTAGGTGGGCGCGGTATTTTTGGTGTGGAGTTGTTTATTAAAGGGGATGATGTTTTCTTTAGTGAAGTGAGTCCTCGCCCACATGATACGGGGCTGGTTACATTGATAACACAATGGCAATCTGAGTTTGCATTGCATGCACGTGCCATTTTAGGCTTGCCTGTGGATGCAAGCTTACGCTGTGAAGGTGCTAGTGCGGTTATTTATGGTGGCATGGATGAAGCGGGTATTAGCTTCAATGGTGTTGATAATGCATTGCGTGTGCCTGCCACAGAGGTTCGTTTGTTTGGTAAGCCAGAGTCGTTTGTTAAACGCCGTATGGGTGTGGCGATATCGAGCGGTAACTCTATTGATGAAGCGCGCGGTCGTGCACGTTTAGCTGCGTCTAAAATCCATCCTGAAAAATAAATTCTAAGCATTCCTTTTCAAAAATATTGTTCAAGCGCAATTTAATTCGTAATGTTTACGCTACACTTGCCGTAATCTATTTCTAATTATGTGGTTTTTACCACGCCGTATTAATCAAATAAATAAGAGAGATTAGTCACGTATGTCAGATACGAATAAACCTATTAGCTCAACGGCAGATAATCCTGATTTGGATTGGAGTCAGGTGAAAGAAACCGTGTTGATGTTAAAGCTGGCAGCAGCTCAGGTAGAGTTTTCATTAAGTGAAGGTGGAAATTCAGTTAATACACTAACAGATTCCTTTACTAATATGGCGGGTAGTATTAAGGCGATAGAGCTAAGTGCGGCGGATATTTTTGAAAAATATAATGTGGCAGCCGAGGATCAGGCGGTTATCAATAGCAACTGTGATCTGGTTACGCAAAAGATGCAGCAAGCTATCGTTGCCTTTCAGTTTTACGATACCTTGGTTCAGCGATTAGATCATGTGGTAAATAGTCTGAGTGGGCTTGGTGATTTGGTTTGTGATCCGGCACGCCTGTATTCGCCCCTTGAGTGGTGTACGTTGCAGGAAGCTATTCGTAGCCGCTATACCATGGCAAATGAGCGTGATCTGTTTGATGCTATTTTGGCAGGAGAGGGAATTGATCAAGTGATAGCGAAAATGCAGCAAGTGAGTAATCAGGTAGAGGATGATATCGAACTATTTTAGGAGTTCTATCTAGTGTAGATTATTAGATATCTGTGCTAATCCTATATTTTTATTGAGTTTTTTGTTTTTATGAGCTAAGGTTTGTATCAATAAATATGATAAAACAGGATTATCCCCTTGCCTCGCTTAGCCGATGTTGTAACCCAAACATTTCGCTCCTTTAGTCCAGATGTTTTTTCTGAGCGTTTTTTCAAAGACCCTATAGAAAGCTGGTGGCAAGATTATCAGCAGAAGTTGGATGAAATAGGTTCCGATGGCCCGGTTCAGGTTGCGTTTTTTATTGCGACATTTGCTGCAATGGGACATCTGGCAAAGTGTGATGGTCAGGTTAAAAATGTTGAAATAGCATTAGCATCTCAACTAATGGATCACCTCAAGTTAGATGCCCAGCAAAAGCAACTGGCTATTCGCTTATTTAATGAAGGTAAGAACAGTGATTTTGCACTGGATGCCTTATTGCAGCGCTTTTATCGGCAGTGCCAGCACCGTGTAAGCGTGCTACAAATTTTCATTGAGATGCAATTACAAATGGCCTATGCCGATTCAGGTATGAATGAGCGTGAGCTGAAATTGTTGCAGCGGATGTGTAAGCGTTTATCTATTAGTGATGCTATTTTTACACGTATAGACAGACGGGTGCGTGCGGAAAAAAAGGCACATCATCAACCGGTTAATCATTGTTCAAATAAGCCTTTAAGTTTGGTCGAGGCCTATGCTATGTTGAACATAGATCGCAAATCTAGCCCACAGGAAATTAAACAGGCATATCGGCGCATGATGAATCAGTGTCATCCAGATAAACTGGTTGCTCGCAATGTCAGTGAGGTTGAAATGCTAGAGGCACAGGATTTAGTTCAAGATATTAAGCGTGCTTATGAATTATTAAGCCGTACACGGAAAATTCGTTAACGGTATATTATTTCTTAAAACTATTCGCATGTGATTTTTTCCAGTGGCGTTTAATAACTAAGAATTCTTTATCGTGACAATTAAAAAAAATCTTACCGATCATTTGCCTTCCTTATTGCATGAGCGAGTTAATCGTCATTGGCAGTTATGGGAAGAATCATGTTTTTCTATACAGCGTGACCCTGAAGAAGCTGTTGAGTTTTCTTTGCTCGGAAAAATATGGGCGTGTAGTGAGTTTGCAGCATCAACCATGGTGCGTCATCCTGAGTTGTGGTTTGAATTAATCGCAGCAGATGGATTTCATCAAGTCTATTCTTTCGAAAATTATCAACAACAATTACAACAACGCTTTAGCGTATTTTCCGATGATAAAGTTAATGATCAGGCATTAATGCGCCAGCTGAGATTGTTTCGTCAGCAACAAATGTTGCGTATTTTATGGCGCGACTTGGCTGGTCTAGCCGATACCAATGAAACCTTACGTAACCTAACTGACCTCGCTGAAGTTTGTGTAGATATTACATTAGAGCTTTTATATCAGGATCAGTGCAAGCAAATTGGCGAGCCATGTGATGCTTCTGGGAATCCACAACGCATGGTTGTGTTGGGAATGGGTAAGCTTGGTGGTCACGAATTAAATTTCTCTTCTGATATAGATTTAATTTTCAGTTTTCCTGAAGAAGGGGAAACTAATGGTGCGCGTGCAATAGCGAGTAGTCAGTTTTTTACTCGCTTGGGTCAGCGGTTTATTAAAGCCTTAAATGATGTAACCGCCGACGGTTTTGTTTTTAGAGTTGATATGCGACTAAGGCCTTATGGCGATAGTGGGCCGCTGGTTATGAGTCAGGCTGGTATGGAGCATTATTACCAAACTCAGGGTAGAGACTGGGAGCGCTATGCAATGATTAAGGCGCGCGTTATTGGTGGTGGTAGAAGTGAAGGGCGGGCATTAATGAAAATGCTTAAACCCTTTATTTATAGGCGATATCTAGATTTTGGTGCGTTTCAATCCATTCGTGAAATGAAAGCGATGATTGATAATGAAATTCGCCGCAAAGGTAATTTACATAATATTAAATTGGGTTTGGGTGGTATTCGGGAAATTGAATTTGTAGGGCAAACTTTTCAATTGATTCGCGGCGGCGGTGAGCCAGAATTGCAAATTCGAGGCATTCTGGATGTGCTTAAATTACTCGCAGAGAAGTCATATCTGAGCATTGAAGAATCAACATCATTAACAAATAGTTATGATTTTTTGCGTCGACTGGAAAATCGTTTACAGATGTATGCAGATGAACAAACACATTTGTTACCAGATATAGAAGAACGTCAATTAAGTATGGCTTTGGGAATGGGGTATACAGATTGGAAAAGTTTATTGAGTGACTGCGATAAACATCGTCATGAAGTGCATGCCTCTTTTTCTCAGCTCCTACATGAAGACGGTGAAGATGAGAGCAGTGTTGAAACAGAAGATACAGTTTACAATTTATGGTTACATGAACAAGATGAAGAGACTGCTGTAAAATATCTTATAGAAAAAGGTATGCGCGAAGCTGTGGATGTATACCAGCAGCTAAGTCAGTTTAGAAATTCATCACAACTAAAATCAATAACATCAACAGGGCGTCAGCGGTTAGATATATTGATGCCAGCACTTCTAGAATTGTTGCAAGATCTAGAACACCCCTCGGAAGTATTTAAACGCATCGTGAATTTATTACAGTCTATACTACGACGCAGTGTCTATTTGTCTTTGTTAAATGAATACCCACATGCTTTGCAGCAATTGGTACGTCTGTGTGCAGCAAGTCCATGGATAGCCAGTTTGTTAAGTCGTTATCCTGTATTACTCGATGAACTTCTAGATTCACGAAGTCTCTATGAAGTTTCTAGCAAGTTAAAGCTTAGGCAAGAGCTTGATGATTTGTTGCGACAGGTGCTGGATGATGAAGAGCAGCAGATTGAGAGATTGCGGCAATTTAAACAAATGCAGGTGCTTAAAATAGCAGCAATGGAAATTGCCGGTGCGCTGAATGTATTTGAGGTAAGTAATCAATTAACTAATATTGCCGAAGTGTTGCTAGATAAAGTAATGGATTTATCCTGGGGCCGGATGCTAGATAAGCATGGTAAGCCAATTTGTGTAATAGATGGAGTAGAACACCATCCATCTATGGGGATTGTGGCATATGGGAAAATGGGTGGTAGAGAGTTGGGGTATGGCTCAGATCTGGACCTTGTTTTTCTACATGATAGCTCTGGCTCGGAACAGCAATCGGATGGCGAGCGAAGTCTAGATAATTCGACGTTTTTTGCCAGGCTGGCGCAGCGAATTATACATTTGTTAGGCGTGCAGACTGCAAATGGGCGCTTGTACGAAATAGATATGCGCCTACGGCCCGATGGTAATGCGGGAATGTTGGTGAGCAGTATACAAGCATATGATAAATATCAGCATGAAAAAGCCTGGACCTGGGAACATCAGGCATTAATTCGTGCTCGAATGGTGTCCTCAAGCACGCATTTAAAGACAGAGTTTGATAGAATTCGACGTTCAATATTAAAGCTTGGCAGAGATAGGCCTAGGCTTGCTATTGAAGTGATAGAAATGCGGCAAAAAATGCGTGATTCTTTGGGTAGTAAACCAGGATCAAGTAAGTTTCACATTAAGCAGGATGGCGGTGGGCTAGTCGATATTGAGTTTATTGCTCAGTTTGGTGTATTACTGTGTGCCGCGGACAATGAATCGCTGGTTGAAAATACCGCGACGCGAAAAATACTCATGCAACTGGCAGAGTGTAAATTGCTGACAGCTAATCAGGCAGATGAGTTGTATCAGGCAAACCGAAGATATCGTGAGCTTGGCCATCAGCTGGCATTGCAAGAGCTTTCATCTCAAGTAGATGAGACTTCAATAGTAGATGTTAGAGAGCAGGTAAAAACAATTTGGCATGATGTGCTGCAGAAGTATGTCAGGAATGAAAATGCAGAGTCGTAACGTTCGCATTTATACAAAGAATATTTTTAAGGTGCTATGCACTTAAAGTTTTAGGAGTAAGAAGTATGCAAACCATGGCAGACCGCGATGGCGTAATTTGGATGGATGGGGAACTAGTTCCCTGGCGTGAAGCTAAAGTACATGTTTTAACGCACACACTGCATTATGGTATGGGTGTGTTTGAAGGCGTGCGTGCTTATAAGGCTGAGCAGGGTACGGCTATTTTCAGATTACAGGCACACACTGATCGTCTGTTTGATTCGGCGCATATCATGAGAATGGATATGCCGTTTAGCAAAGAAGAAATCAATGAAGCGCAACGCACCGTTGTACGTGAAAATAATTTAGAGTCGGCTTATCTGCGTCCTATGTGTTTTTATGGTTCGGAAGGCATGGGCTTGCGTGCGGATAATTTAAAAACACATGTAATGGTTGCCGCGTGGGAGTGGGGTGCGTATTTGGGTGAAGATAACCTGAAAAATGGCTTGCGAATTCATACATCATCTTACACTCGACATCATGTAAATATCAGCATGACCAAGGCTAAGGCTAATGGTCACTATATAAATTCAATGCTGGCTTTACAGGAGGCTATTAGTGATGGCTATGATGAGGCCATGTTACTAGATAATGAAGGCTATGTTGCGGAAGGTAGTGGAGAGAATATTTTCATTGTTAAAAACGGCGTTATTTATACACCGGATTTAACATCTGCACTTAATGGTATTACGCGGAATACCATATTCACATTTTGTAAACAGCTAGGTATAGAAATAGTAGAAAAACGTATTACTCGTGACGAAGTATACATTGCAGATGAAGCATTCTTCACGGGAACAGCGGCTGAAGTAACGCCTATTCGCGAAGTAGATAATAGAACGATTGGCGCGGGTACGCGTGGACCGATTACAGAAAAATTGCAAACGCTTTATTTCGACGTAGTTCATGGTAGGCAAACAGTAGATAAGGACTGGTTAACTACAGTTGCTTAGCCTTTTGAGTAAAACTTTAATTTTGTAAGAGAAAACAAATGACAGGCAATACATCAGTAGGAAATGAGAGTTTAACAAAACCGAATACCAAAAATAGTTACGAGGTAACTGAAGACGAGCTTCCAGTGCATTGTCCAATGCCTGGAAGTAGTTTGTGGAACTCTCATCCTCAGGTGTTCATTGCCTTCGATAAAGATGGTGAAGGCAAGTGCCCTTATTGTGGTGCTGAATATCTGTTAAAAAAATAATTTTACAAAGAATAGTAAAAGCACATGGTGTTTGTGATAGTAAGCGATACAGTCACCAGTTACGATCTTAGTGAGGCGCTCCTATGTTTGGGCTGCTTCAAGTCGAGCATATGTTTATCCTTTGTATGATGGCATTGATTGGCATTACAGAATAATGCTTTTCCCGAATTAAAGAAAAATATATGAAGTTGTATAAAAGGTTCTGGATGTCTCTCAGAAAGCAAGTATTTTTACTGCTTGGGAAGCGTTATTACGTTAAAAATATTAAAGGTTTAATGTATCTACTAGATATGAGGAATCGTGTTGATAGGCATATCGATGCATTTTCAGAATATGAAAAACCACAGATAGATTTTTTTCTTTCTAAGTTGAAAAGTAGCAATTGTTCTGTATTTGTAGATATTGGATCACATTGGGGTTATTACAGTTTATTGTTTGCTGATGAGTCGTGTTTTGATCAGGCAAAAATATATGCATTTGAGCCAGATAGGTTTAATCGTTATCAACTATATGCGAATCTCTTTCTTAATAAAAAGCACGATAGGATAGAGGTGTTTGAATACGCCATATCGAGCAAAGAAGGAGAATTAAGATTTCATCATTATGAAGAAAACAATAGAGGAAGGAGCTGTGTGGCAGATGATGGAGAAATGGTAGTTAAAACTAGTCGACTGGACACTGTGCTACCTATCATGAATGAAGTATTAGGCATTAAAATTGATGTCGAAGGTCATGAACTTGATGTGATAGCAGGTATGCTAAATACCTTGAAAAATAACACATGCATATTGCAGATTGAGTCGTTTCCTGATGTGCTGCCAAAGTTGCAAAAGCTAATGACAGAATCAGGTTACTCAATGATCAATACGATAAGTTTTGATCACTACTTTAGTAATGAGAATAAAATTTTAAGCAATTAAATATTTTAGATAAATATAGAATCATAAATTTAAGCAGTCAAGCTAGAGTGTTAGCTGTATATAGAGATAGTGAAAAAATATTGTGACTGATGAAAATAAGGGTAAATATGTTTAATAATAAATCAATATTGATTACAGGTGGTACGGGTTCATTTGGAAAACAATATATAAAGACTCTTCTAGAACAGTATCAACCTAAGCGTTTAATCGTCTATTCTCGAGATGAGCTAAAGCAATTCGAAATGGAACAGACATTTAATGATAAGTGCATGCGCTATTTTATAGGTGATGTGCGTGATTTAGAACGGTTGCAGCAAGCTATGAATGGTGTGGATTATGTAATTCATGCTGCTGCTATGAAGCAGGTGCCAGCAGCAGAATATAACCCTACGGAATGTCTAAAAACAAATGTACATGGTGCGGAAAACATTATAAAAGCAGCTATAGATAATAATGTTGATAAGGTTATTGCACTGTCTACGGATAAAGCAGCAAATCCAATAAATTTATACGGCGCATCTAAATTGGCTTCAGATAAGTTATTTGTTGCAGCCAATAATATGACAGGTAGTAGTCGTACAACCTTTTCAGCTGTTCGCTATGGAAATGTTGTTGGTTCGCGAGGTTCGGTTGTTCCTTTCTTTAAGCAGTTAATTGAAGGAGGAGCTGGTCACTTACCGATTACCCATGAAGAAATGACGCGATTTTGGATAACCCTGCAACAGGGTGTTGATTTTGTTTTGAAAAATTTCGATCGCATGCAAGGTGGCGAAATTTTTGTACCGAAAATCCCTTCTGTTCGTATTGTTGATTTGGCGACGGCCATGGCAGAAAACCTAGAACAAAAAATTATTGGTATACGTCCGGGCGAAAAAATACATGAAATTATGTGTCCAGCAGATGACTCGCACCTTACCGTAGAGTTTGATGATCACTTTGTAATAACTCCAACTATTAAATTTCATCATGCGGATATGGATTATACAAAAAATGGGATTGGTGAAATAGGTAAGCTGGTAGAACAAGGTTTTGCTTATGATTCTGGAGCCAATCCTCACTTTCTTACAGTTGATGAAGTGAGAGAATTTAACCGTGTTGCTGGTATTGACGATTTGTAATTCTGCTAAAAAAGGTCTTATATGATTCCGTATGGGAAGCAAGAAATTACACAAGATGATATCGATAGTGTAATCGAAGTATTAAAATCTGATTTTATTACACAAGGTCCTGCTGTACCTCGGTTTGAAAAGTCTATAACTGATCATTGCAGTGTTAAGTATGCAGTGGCAGTAAATAGCGCAACATCAGCTTTGCATACTGCGTGCATGGCACTAGGTTTGGGGGAAGGTGATTGGTTATGGACCTCTCCCAACACATTTGTAGCATCTGCAAACTGTGGTTTGTACTGTGGATCTCAGGTTGATTTTATAGATATAGATCCACGCACATACAATATGAGTGTGGAAGCGCTACAGCACAAATTGGAAAAAGCTGAGCGGGAGGGCAAGTTACCCAAGATAGTTATACCAGTGCATTTTGCAGGTCAATCTTGTGATATGAAAGCGATTAGCGCGCTTGCTAAAAAATACAATTTCAAAATAATTGAAGATGCATCCCATGCTATTGGTGGTAAATATTTAGACAAGCCAATTGGTGGTTGTGAATATTCAGACATAACTGTATTTAGTTTTCATCCAGTAAAAATAATTACGACTGGTGAAGGTGGGATAGCTACAACTAATGACAAGGCTCTAGCAGATAAAATGCTGCGATTACGTAGTCATGGTGTGACACGAGATCCCGAGTATATGATCTCTGGAAATAATGAGCCTTGGTACTACGAGCAGATAGAATTAGGTTTGAATTATCGTATGACAGATATTCAGGCTGCTTTAGGCGTTAGCCAAATGCAGAGACTGGATAACTATATTGAATCGCGTCATAGGCTCTGTGAGCAATACGAAAAATTACTACAGGACATGCCGGTGATCACGCCATGGCAGTCACCTGATAGCTATTCCGCGCTTCATTTATATCCAATTCAAATTGATAGCTCTGTAAGCCTGAGTAGGCGGAAAGTGTTCGAAGACCTTAGAGAAGCGGGTATAGGTGTTAATGTCCATTATATTCCAGTACATACACAACCGTATTATCGCAACATGGGTTTTATAGAAACGGATTTTCCTAATGCCATGGAATACTATAAGAACGCAATATCATTGCCAATGTTCAGTGTGTTAACTAATGAACAGCAATTAGAAGTTGTTGGCGCACTTAAGAAAATTCTACAATGAAAATATGCGTCATTCCCGCGCGTGGTGGAAGTAAACGTATACCGCAAAAGAATATTCGAGATTTTTGTGGGAAACCTATTATTGCGTACTCTATAGAAGCTGCCATAGCATCGAAGTGCTTTGATAAAATAGTTGTATCAACAGATGATCAGGGCATTGCTGATGTTGCTATTGCGTATGGTGCGGAAGCGCCCTTTCTGCGACCTGATGAATTGTCAGATGATTTCACAGGTACCAATGACGTTATTAAGCATGCGATAAAATGGCTTGAAGACAAAGGTGAGGTGATTACATATGTTTGTTGTCTATATGCGACTGCGCCATTTGTGAATGGAGTATATTTAAATGAAGCTTATGAGAAACTAGTTTCATCAAATAAATCATATGCTTTTTCAGTAACCAGTTTTCCTTTTCCTATTCAGCGAGCAATAAGAATTAATGAATGCGATGAAGTAGAAGCGATATGGCCAGAAAATATATTTAAGCGCTCACAAGACTTAGAAGAGGCTTATCATGATGCAGGCCAATTTTATTGGGGTACAAATAAAGCATTTTGTAATAATGAGGTGATTTTTTCACCATCTTCTGTTGCTGTTTTGCTGCCGCGTCATCTTGTTCAGGATATAGATACTTTGGAAGATTGGAATAGGGCAGAGTTAATGTATCAATCTATGCAGCTGCAAAAAACAAGGTAAGAAATGAAAATAATATTTCGAGCTGATGCATCTCTGAAAATAGGTACTGGGCATATCATGCGCTGCCTGACCTTGGCAGAAGAGTTAAAAAACAAAGGCGCGGAGGTAGGGTTTATTTGCCGAGACCTGCCTGGTAATCTAGCAGGTTTTATACGTAGTAAGTCCTGTGATGTTTATCTATTACCTGCATCTGATGATTCTTTAGATTCTTCTGGCCAAAATATAAGTAAGCTCAATAACTGCTTAGGTGGTCTCAGTGAAGGTGATGCACTTGAAACACATGATATATTGTTAAGTATTGAATGTGTTGATTGGCTAATTGTAGATCATTATGCACTTGATAAAAACTGGGAAACGTTACAGCGTGATGTTGCCGATAATATACTTGTTATAGATGATTTAGCAGATCGGGTACATGATTGTGACTTACTGTTAGATCAGAATTTTTACGCTGAAATGGCTGTACGATATACTGATTTAGTTCCTGCATATTGCCAGCAATTACTGGGTCCGAAATATACACTTCTACGTAAGGAATTTCGTGAAGTTCGCTCTCAAATGCAGAAACGTAGGCACAAGGTAAATAAAATATTTGTTTTTTTTGGTGGCGTTGATGCAACTAATATGACAAGTAAGGTTCTTGATGCTGTCGTAAGTGCTGAGCTAGGTGCAATAAATTTCGATGTGGTGATTGGCTCCACTAATCCGCATAGAGAGTACCTAGAAAGTCTATGTGAACAAGCTGAAAATATCACCTTGCATATACAGGTTAATAATATGGCTAAGTTAATGAGTGAGGCCGACTTATGTATAGGTAGTGGTGGTACGGTAACCTGGGAACGTTGTTGTCTGGGTTTGCCTACCATGGCTTTTTCAGTGGCAGAAAATCAGGACTTATTATTAAAGGACAGTGCTAAAGCAGGTCTAGTCTATGTGCCTGACGTAGAGACACATAGTTCAGATGATATCGAACTTCATTTGAAAGCATTGTTGCAAAATATTTATCTACGTGAACATATAAGTCAGACAGGGTTAAAGACTGTGGATGGAAGGGGCGCATTGAGACTGGCAAATATGTTAATCAAGCCAGAAATTGAATTGAGGCTAGCAACGTTATCCGATATGGAAAATATTTATAGTTGGCGTAATGATTTAAGTGTTAGGCAATATTCACATAATCCCGCTGAAATTGATTATGCTCAGCATAAGTTATGGTTTGAAAAGATTGTTGGCGACAGTGAAAGGCCGATATTAATTGCTAGTTTGCAAGGTTTGAATTTAGGTGTTGTGAGGTTTGATATAAATGATGATCAAGCTGAGGTTTCAATATATCTAGTTTCTAATATGCAGGGGAATGGTTATGGTTCTGCATTGTTGTCAGCGGGAGAGCAATGGTTAATTCAGCGGCATAAAAAAATAAAAAATATAATAGCTGAAATTTTACCTGACAATATAGCATCACAAAAGCTGTTTGAGTTATCCGGTTATATTCCTAATACAATTCGTTATCAAAAGAGTATTGCTCCATGCCTATAGACAAAGTCATTGAAATTGCCGGTAGAAAAATAGGCGTTAAGTATCCACCCTATATTATTGCGGAAATGTCAGCCAACCATAATGGCGATATTCAACGAGCGTTTGAAACAATTGATATGGCTAAGGCAATGGGTGCCGATGCAATGAAAATGCAAAGTTATACTGCAGACACTATTACTATAGATTGTGATAAGAAAGACTTTCAAATAGAAGGTGGTTTATGGGATGGCTATAACTTGTATCGTTTATACGAGTGGGCACAAACACCCTTTGAGTGGCATAAGCCTATCTTTGAGCATGCTCGAAAAAAAGATATCACATTATTTAGTACGCCATTTGATGAGACCGCTGTTGATTTACTTGAAGATTTAAATGCACCTGCTTATAAAATTGCATCATTTGAGGCAATTGATCTGCCATTAATTAGATATGTAGCGCAGACAAAAAAACCGATGATTATTTCAACGGGAATGGCAAATTTGGATGAAATATCAGAAGCTGTAGAGATGGCGAGAGAAAGTGGTTGTGAGCAATTAGTTCTATTACATTGCATTAGTAGTTATCCCGCACCTATAGAACAGTCGAACTTAAGAACAATCCCTGATTTAGCAGAGCGCTTTTCAGTTGTGTCAGGCTTGTCTGATCATACCTTAGGTACAACAGTGTCAGTGGCGAGTATTGCACTGGGTGCTAGTGTGATAGAAAAACATGTGACTCTGAGCCGGGGTGATAAAGGTCCAGATAGTGAGTTCTCACTAGAACCTGATGAGTTGCAGAAGCTATGTATTGAAACAAAAGACGCCTGGTCTGCTTTAGGTCAAAGTGGTTATGAGAGAAAAGCAGCGGAAGAAGCCAATATAAAATTCCGCCGCTCTATTTATATTGTTGAAGATATGAAGAAAGGTGATGTTTTTACAGAAAAAAATATCAGAAGAATCAGGCCGGGCTTTGGTCTTGCGCCTAAGTTTTTTGATGAAGTTATGGGTAAAAAAGTAACACATGATGCTCAAAGAGGGACACCATTAACTCAGGACCTGGTCGGTTAATGCTTCATCTTTCCCCAAGTGAAGTCCATTTGGCTACGCCATAATGAAAAGTGTATTTTTAATAAAGTCCCCGCTGCAATTGCTCAATGCGGTTGAGGCGAAGCATTTTTTCAAGTTAAGAACAGAAGATTGCATTTTGATTGTTATGGGTGATCGTAAAAGTCAGCCACAAATATTAAAATTAGCAAGTGGTATGGGAGAATGGGATAATATTGTAGTGTTGAATGAGTCCCCGCTTTTTATTGGCAATCCGCTCGAAAAAAAAGCTCCATATAAATCTAAATTACGGGGTGCTAGTTTTTTTAAGAAGTCATTCTTTTATGTGCGACGCTTAAATAGAATTAAAAAGTACCTGGGTGAAGTTGAATATATATTTGTAGGCTATCCTCGTTATGTGTACATGAGGCACTTTATTAATATTACACCTCATAAACAGGTTTTTTTGTTAGATGATGGCAATGCGACAATTCGCTTGGCTAAAGAACGTAGGTTCCCGGCGATTACTGAAAATGTTGTAGGCTGGAAGAAAAGATTAAAAACATCGGCAAAAAGAATTCTTCAAGGTGTTAAGGATGATGAGAAAGAAACTTTAGGTTTTTTTACAATATACAATATTGAGGCAGGCGCTAATGACTCGATAGTTAAAAATGATTTCGATTATATTCGTTCCAGATTAGATTTATTAGAAACAACGGACGAAATTTACTTTTTAGGCTCACCGCTCAGTGAAGTCGGGATACTTGCTCAAGATGAGTATTTTGAGTATTTAAAAAGAGTTAAGGATTATTATAAAGACAATAAAATAGTTTACATAGTTCATCGAAGAGAGAGTTGGGATAAACTTAAGAGGTTAGAGCGCGAGCTTGATTTTCATATAGAGCTATTTGATTACCCAATTGAATACCAGTTGGTTATGATTGGTCCCAGACCAGCTGTTCTAGCGTCATTCTTTTCCTCGGCACTGGATAGCTGTTCATTGATATTTGAAAATAAGTTACAGATAGTTGCTTTCAAAATTGATGTGGTTAATGGCTTAAGGAAAGACGAAGTAGACGAGATTTATACTAATTATGTGTCTAATGAAAATATTAATGTCATTTCAGAAAGGTCTTATTAATATGTTGGTTTTTGTTTTTTACATAACCATGCATTTAATGAAATAGGCATATGCGTAAATATCTTTTTTTTGTAAATCATTCGTATTCGTACGACATTCTTCGCCCATTACAAAAGGCTATTCGTAATCGTGGAGATAAGGTCGCATGGTTTATACAAGGGACAGATGATAGTTGTCTTAGGATAGATGAAAAACAATTACATACTGTTTCCGAAGTAAAGCAGTACAACCCCATTGCAGTATATGTGCCTGGTAATTGGGTGCCTGATTTTTTTCCAGGTGTAAAAGTTGAAGTCTTTCATGGCCTGGCTAATGATGAAACGGGAAAGAAAGGGCACTACCGTATTCGTGGTCTGTTTGATTTGTACTGTACGCATGCGCCAGCTGTAACGCAAAAATTCCAAGCATTGGCGAAGCAATATAAAACTTTCAGTGTTGCGGAAACCGGATGGCCTAAGTTAGACCCCCTATTTAATCCTGATTTACGAGACTCCAGTCCCTATGATGATTTTAGAAATACAGTTGAAGCTGATAAGCCTATCATATTGTATGCGTCAACATTTAGCCCCTCATTAACATCAGCACCGTATTTAATTCAGACAATTCGTAAATTGTCTGAGTCTTCGAAATGGCACTGGTTAGTGACTTTGCACCCTAAAATGCCAGAAGAAATAGTTGCACAGTATAAGGCTATGCAAGGCGATAACTTTACATATGTTGATAGCAGTTATGACGTATTACCACTATTGCAAGCTGCTGATGCTATGTTGTGTGATACATCATCTATAGGCTTAGAATTTTTGCAGTTGAATAAGCCATTAGTTACATATAAAACAAAAGTTCCTGGGCCGCATGTTATAAATGTAACTGATGTGAATGAGATAGAGTCTGCACTAAGTTATGCTTTAAGCAGGCCGGAGGGCTTGCTGCTTGAGGCGAAAAAATATATTGAAAAGCTTCATGTGTATTTTGATGGGCATTCGTCTGAGCGGGTATTGCAGGCGACAGATTATTTTATAGAAAATGAATATGACAAGTTGAAGAGCAAGCCTTTGAACTTATGGCGTAAGCTTCAGATGAGAAAAAAAATGTCGTATTATAAATTTTAGTTAACTAATACTTGTTCTTCTTCAAGCGCTCTTCTCGTTTTAAACTCCAGAGTCCGGCATATTTATTAAATGAATTTTGAGAATAACTCATGGCCGATAAAAATCCTGCGCTTCCATCTAGTAGTCCAAGTCTAAGAAAATAAATAAGAATAAAAGTCCAGGCAGCTCTGAGTGTTGCGCCAATTAGCCCTCCACCCCAGCGATTTTCAGCAAAGTATTTCTGACTGCTTAGCCATGCATAGTTTCCACTTTTAAATAAGCCGTGCCCATAATCCCGATGTGTTAAATGCAGCAGCCTGCCGTTTAATTTGCGCATTGTTTGAGGCGCTGCCAGGATAATACGCTCATGAATTTGTGAATCGGTAAAATGAGCTCCTTCTCGTTTAAATAGTCGTAAGGGTGCACGAGCACTACGTCCAAAGTCCATTCGATGATTATAAAGAATAACAGCCCAGGGTGTTTGATAGCCACTACAATCAGGTGTCTCTTGACTTAGAACTTCGTCAATATCATTGCGTAGCTCATTACTAACGCGCTCATCGGCATCAATTGATAATACCCATTCAGATGATGCTTTTTCTAGTGCTCTTTGTTTTTGTAGGCCGTAGCCAGGCCAGTCGGTTTCAAAAATCTTGTCTGTATACTGTTTTGCTATTCCAATAGTGTTATCTGTTGAACCACTGTCTAAAACTATTATTTCATCGGCCCAATTACTCACCGATTTTAAACAATCTTCGATCCTATCTTCTTCGTCTTTAGTAATGATCGTCACTGTTAGTTTGTGCTTACGGTAGTATTGCACATTTTTCATAAGATTTTGCTGGCCATATATTGCCGCCATAATTACAGCTAAATAAAATGCAAAAAAGTTAGTTGGTCGTGAGCGTTCAAACATAGCTTCTGATAAGCCGAAGCAGATAAATGACACAATAAGAACTAAACCTGCTAAAGCCAGGCGTTGTGTTTCACGGCTCTTTCTTTGCTTTATATATAAAATGAATAGATGTGAAAGTATAGCGAAGAGTAGTATTAAACCAATAAAAGCTAAAGTGCCACCATTTACTAATGCAGAAATAAACTGATTATGTGGATGTGGGAACGATGCCGCTGAAGGATGGCGTATACCTTTATCGACTAGTAATTTAGCATGATGTTGATAATTGCCCCAGCCAATACCTAGAAGTGGGTTGTCCAGGTAAATGTTGATAGATGCCTGCCACATTTCAAAACGGGTGCCAATTGATGAGGACCGGTACTTAGAATTTATACTGCTGTTAACATAAAGCTGAATACTGTTAATGGATCGATCAATCTGTTTGCTAACATTGGTTTGAGGAATGAGGTACACAGCAGATAGAACACATAGAGAAATAGCTATTAAGCCTAATTTTTGTTTAAGTGAAAAATGCTGTTTGATATACCAGAAAAATAAAATAAGCAGGAAGGGGACTGCTATCCATCCTCCTCGAGCACCAGATAGAATACTTGCTGTTAGACCGCATAAAACAGCAATAATGGGCAGTACAAGTTGCCATTTCGCACGTGATTTAAACCAGCCAATTCCAGCTAGAGACATAAATCCCATTACTAGTGACAAGTCACCAAAAATTATTGGGTGGGTCAGGCTTTTTGCTCTAGCTATTCCCTGTATCAACACTTCGTACGTAGCAATGCTAGCAGCAATGAATGAGCCTAATACTAGTCCATACCATAGATATTTAAGCTTAATACCAGTATGTCGAAGATAAATATATATAGGGATTAAAAACAGAAAATGAAGGAATTTTTTTGATCCGGCAAAATCAAAATCAGAGTTAATTGAAGCGAATAGACCTATTAAAGCAAATAGGCTGACACTGAAATAAAACAACATGTCATTACGACTTGGTTGTGATGATAATAAGTGGTTTCGCAGTATTAGGCTTATACCAGCAATGATAAAATAGACAAAAATCAATCCATTTATATTAGGGATGGCTAATACTGATGCAGGGTAGATAATTAAGGCTAGGCCAACTAGAAAGGTTTGGCTGGAGAATGCTGCATTATTCTGAATTTTCACTAGGTTTAGGGCTTATTTCAATTAATTAATATGGTTCAATTTGATTGTTGGGCTCATTATATACATGCGTCTGTTTAGTTGCACAGTTATCTCTAACTTTAATAGATATAAATCGTAGTAAATATCTCCAGTTTTATATTATGAATACAGCTATGGTTTTATACATTTATCGGATAGTTCCACGAATATTCTGGATGTGCCTCCAAGTCTTTTATCAGGGTTTAATTAATCAAGATAATATATAATTCGACAACATATGTTTAACTCAAAAATACCAGTATTCAATGCACCGCCTAAAAAAATATGCATTCTGCGATTGTCAGCAATCGGTGATGTTACTCATGTTATTCCCGTTGTGCGAGCGATACAGCAACAATGGCCAGATACTGAAATAACCTGGATATGTGGAAAATTCGAGTACAAATTACTTCACCTTATAAAAGGGGTGCGTTTTATTTGCTTTGATAAGGCAAATGGATACGTGGAATACTTGAAACTATGGAAGGCATTAAAAGGTGAAATTTTTGATGTGCTTTTACATATGCAGGTGGCTATACGAGCCAATTTGGCAAGTGCGGGAATAAAATCAGCTATAAAAATTGGCTGGGATACTGAACGATCACGTGACCTGCACCAGCTGTTCACTCACCATAATATTCCCGTCAATTATCAGCAGCACCAGGTTCAGGGTTTTTTGTCATTTGCGAGAGCGTTAGGACTTAAAGTTGAAGAACCTAACTGGGACATGCCACTAACTGAAAATGCTTTAAAATTCGCTGACGAACATATTGATAAGGACAAGCGTGTATTAATAATATCTGCATGCTCTAGTCATAAGCTGCGTAATTGGTCAGCTGAGCGATATGCAAAACTTGCTGAGTATGCAATTACAGAATACGGTATGCAGGTCATTTTAAGTGGTGGACCAAGTGAAATAGAGCTTAATATGGCGCAAGATGTTATTGCAAAAATGCAGCATCATGTACTTAACCTGGTAGGAAAAGATACCTTGGAACAGTTGCTTGGCTTGTTGAGTAAAGCAACTGTTGTTGTTTCTCCGGATTCAGGGCCTGCACACATTGCTAATGCACTCGGTGTGCCGGTGATTGGTTTATATGCCTGTACATGGAGTAAGCGAAGCGGCCCGTATAATTCTCTGGAGTTTTGTGTCGATAAATTTGAAGTTGCTACCAGACAGTTTTTAAATAAGTCGGCAGACAGTTTGCGCTGGGGTGCAAAGATAGAGCAGCCGGGTGTTATGGATCTTATTTTATTTGATGATGTTAAACAGCAGCTAGATAAGGTGCTGGCAAAATCTATTTAACTTTCAATGAGTGATTCGAAATACGCAATGTAATTTTTTACAGTTAAATTATGAGACATTTCATTTTTTATCTTATCTTTACTGTTTGTTGTATACATTTTTAGAATATCAGGTGTATTAATAAGTTTACGAATCTGATCGGCGATTGCTTGTGGGTTTCTAATGGGAACAATAGAACCATTCACGCCATCATCGATAATCTCCATGCTACCTTTATTTGCGGATGCAATTACTGGTGTACCATAGGCTAAAGATTCTAAAATAACACGCGGTAATCCTTCACCGCTAGTAGATGGTTGTATCAATACATCACTGGCAGCAATAAGTTCAGGTGCATCCTGCCTATAACCGGCAACATGAATTCTTGATTTCATTTTATTGTTGTTTAGCAGGCTTTTATAAGGCTCTTTCTCAGTACCATTGCCTACCAATATAAGATGAAAGTTTTCGATATCGGCCAGAAAATCAGCCGCTTTTAATGCTATATCGACACCTTTATGCGGACGCGAGTTGATTACGCAGATTGCAGTAAATGCTTTTTTATCAATGCCAAATTCAGTTAAATCAGCAGCTTTATTATCATACCAAGATAAATCATGGCCTTTATATATAGTGATTATATTTTTATTTTTAAGCATTGGTATTTTTGAAATAAAATCATAAACATATTTTGAGACGCATACCACTCCATCTATTCTTGGGTTGAGCGCACCAAGGTAATTGCTTGGGTCATGCCAGTACAAGCCACTGGCTGTGCCACGGTAGGTTACAAGTTTTACGGGAAGACCGATACAGGCAAAAGCCGAATTAGGAATGGCTTTTGAATTAGTTGCATAAACGATTTGGATAGATTTTTTATGAATGGTCTGACGAATTAATCGAATCGAGTCTAAGCTAATTTTTTTTATAATCGGCTGTTCAATTACCTCAATTCCATATTGACGAAATCGCGGTGTATATTGCTCATGGTGATGGGTAATAATGGTAATATTGTGGCCTGCTTTGGCCATGCTAATATAAATTTCTAATTCGGGTCGAATACTATTCGCAGAACTATTAGAAGAGGTACAAACCAATATATTCATTGGTTTAGGTGTAATCTTGGTATGATTTTTCTTCAACGATATCGGATTTTAGGTGCAAATTAATTCTTTTCTTCACGTCCGCGCGTAAATCATTAGTGACATATACGCTACGTGCAAGTTCTATAAACTTTTCACTAAAACGTTTAGCGCGTTCTTCATCTCGTATGTCGTCTTCAATATCCCATAGATTTTCATTGATGCTTTTTAATTCAGCACGCATGGCTATAATTTCAGCATCCTGAGTAACCGCATCTGCCCACACAGTATTTAACATACCAAGCTCTTTATTTACGTTAGCTTTTTTTTCAGCTGATTCAATACGTTCAGATTTAATTTCAAGAATGGTGATTTTATCTAGCAATTCACCAGGAGATATTGGGATCAGAATTTGATTCATAGTGGCGCAACGCGATATAAAGTAGGACTAAATTGGCGAATATTATAAATGTAATTGCGCTGATATGCTGGATTATTTTATGACAGTGTGAGCAGGGTAACTGTACATACCCTGCTGATTGACGATTAGAGCTTGTCAGATTTGATAAGCAGCATTTTCTTTACCTGCATATCCTCAAATGTGTGAGGAATGCCGCCAACACCTAGACCTGAGTGGCGTAAGCCAGCAAAAGGCATCCAGTCTACACGGAATGCGGTAAAGTCATTTACCATTACGGCAGATGCATTTAAGTGTTTGTATACATGCATTGCTGTATTGATATTAGTGGTGCAAACAGCTGCCTGGAAGGCAAAGTCTAATGAATTGGCGCTCTTGATAGCCTCATCTATATCGTCATATGTATATACACATATCACAGGGCCAAAAATTTCTTTGCAACTAACCGATGTGTTTTCAGGCGGATTAAGAAGGACAGTGGGGGAATAACAGCTAGCAGAGATCTTGCCATTTCCAGATATTCTTTCAGCGCCAGCAGCAATCGCTTCATCTACCCATGATGCAATTCGATCCGTTTCGGCATGTCGAATCAGAGGGCCAATATCGGTATCTTGTGAGGTAGGGTCTCCAACATTCATTGCATTGCCTATTTTCCCCAGTTTTTGCGCAACCTGTTTGGCAATGCTGCTATGCGCAAACACGCGTTGTACAGAAACACAGACCTGCCCTGCGTGGTAAAAGCCACCCTTAGCAAGTATTGGAAGTACAGTGTCTAAATCGGCATCCGCTTCAATAATAACCGGTGCAGCACCTCCGTGTTCTAGTGCACAACGTGCACCGGGAGCTAGCTTTGAGCGTAACATCCAGCCCACTTTGGCGCTGCCAATAAAGCTGAAAAATCCAACGCGACTGTCTGTCACCAGAGTCTCTGAAACTGCATGGCCAGTGGGTGTAACAACTTGCGCCCACTCTTTAGGTAGGCCAGCCTGGTGTGCTAATTTTACGAATTCATAGCAAGATAGGGGCGTGTCATCTGCGGGCTTTACAATGACAGGGCAGCCGCTAGCAATTGCAGGGCCGACTTGGTGCACGATTAAATTGATAGGGTGATTGAAGGCGCTCACAGCAACTACAACACCAATCGGTTCATGTTGTGTCATAGCAAGGCGATTCATGGATGCGGCATTTATTCCCATGGGGATTTCTTCACCATGATTGGTGCGTATGCATTCGATACAATTGTTTATGCCATCAATTGCCCGGTCCATTTCAACCCGTGTATCGAGTAATGGTTTGCCGCCTTCCTGTGCAGAAATTAATACTAATCGATCATAATTTTCCTGCATTAATTCAGCAAGCTTACTTAATATTTGAATACGTTGCGGTGCAGTTAGCCATTTAGACCTGTTATTAAAAAGATCACTGGCAGTTGTCAGCGCTTGTTCAATCGCTGCAGTATCAACAGTATCTACAGTTGCGATTAACTGCCCATCATAAGGAGCGTGAACTTCCAGCTTGCCACTGACTTCTATATCGCCAGCAATCATCTGTGAGTAATGTGAGGTCATTCTCTAGCCTTTAAAAATTATATCTATGTTTAGATTGGTTGAGCTGTTTTAAATAGTGCAAGTTTAAATAGGACAAGCAATATCACCAAGTCGGTCCGTTAACTTATTGTTCTCGCGATAATCAATGGGCACAACAACCAGGCTAGGACCATCTTCATTAAAGGATGCCTCTAAAACGCTTTTCACATCAGATGAATTTTTTACCATATGACCATGCCAGCCAAAGGCTTCGGCTAGTTGCATCCAATCAGGGTTGTTGAATGAGAGATCTGTGTGTCGGCCAAATTGATTGTCCTGTTTCCATGCAATCAAACCATATTCTTTATCTTCCCACACCATTACTGTGCACTTAAGGTTAAGGCGTTTTGCTGTTTCCATTTCCTGCACGTTCATCATAAAGCCAGCATCACCACAAATGGCAAGTATGCGTCGTTCAGGGCGAACGATAGCAGCAGCGAGAGCACCGGGTAAGGCGAATCCCATTGAGCAAAACCCGTTGGGAATTAAACAGGTATTAGGCTCATGACATTGGTAATGGCGTGCAATCCACATTTTATGAGCGCCAACATCAGATAATAAAATATCGTGTGGTCCCATTACCTCGCGTGCATCCCATAACACTTTTTGCGGTTTTATTAAGTCACTAGCATCATCATCTTTATGCATAGCTAGTTCTTCGTACATTTGATCGCGAGTGGCTTTTTGCTGACTCAGGTCATAATTTAATCCACCATCCGCTTGAACACGGTCGAGTAACTTTGTAATGGTATGTGCCAGATCACCAATAAGCTCTACTTCAGGGTGATAATCTGCATCGATTTCAGCCGCCTCAAAATCAGCATGAATAACATGCTTATTGCCATCTTTGTTCCATAAGTGCGGGTGATACTCCACCATGTCATAACCCAGTGTTATCACTACATCTGCTGCGTCCACAGCACAGGCGACAACATCTTTTGCTTGTAAGCCAATAGTATATAAACAGTAGTCAGCATCCATGTCTACGCTGCCTTTACCCATGAATGTACTGACAACACCAATGCCGGTGGCTTCACAAAAAAGACGAAGTTGTTCACTGGTACGACGTCTAATGGCGCCATTACCAGCAAGAATAATCGGACGTTTTGCATTTTTAAGTAGCTCATATGCTTCGTTAATTATTTTGTCATCTGGCCCTGGGCGACGGAAACGTCTAGGAGGTATTGGTTTTGTTGTTGCTTCTAATTTTGCAATATCTTCAGGAAGCTCTATTAAAACAGCGCCTGGTTTTTCCGAACGTGCGATACGTACAGCCTTGCGTATTATTTCTGGTATGTTGTCCTGATGTAAAACACTGGTTGCCCATTTGGTTACTGGGGTATACATCATAACGACATCCATAACCTGATGTGATTCTTTATGCAAGCGTTGTGAAGATCCCTGACCTGTTAAAACTATCATCGGCGCGTGATCCATATTGGCATCAGCTACACCAGTAATTAAGTTAGTTGCACCGGGACCTAATGTGCCTAGGCAGCATGCCGGATTGCCCGTTAGTCGACCATAAATCTCTGCCATAAAGGCTGCACCCTGTTCATGACGACAGAGCACAAACTTAATGCTCTGAGATTTTTCCAATGACATCATAAAGTCGGCATTTTCTTCACCGGGAACGCCAAAAATATACTCGATACCTTCTTCTTCTAGGCATTTAACAAATAGGTCTGATGCTTGCATTTGTAATTTTCCAATTATAGAAATAGAGCTAATTCAATTAGTTAATGAGTTTAAATAATTGTAGTTCATGTAATGAAAAGTACACGGGAATAATAGTGGTGTATAACTGTGAGGGTTGTTTTGTAAATAAGCGTGATAATTACGGTTTAATAAATAACATCACGCTTACTATGGTTTATTGACGAATGCCAACGCCGCGGTTGAGTAGATACATTGCATATGAAAAAAGTACCGCATTAAAACTCACGATAATGATAAGTGCCGTACTTAGGTTTATATCGGACGTGCCTATCATTCCATAGCGGAATGAGTTAATCATATAAAGTATAGGGTTTATGAGTGATAAGTTTTGCCAGAACTCAGGCAGCATATTGATTGAATAAAATATCCCCCCTAAATATGTAAGAGGGGTTAAAACAAATGTTGGGATAATACTAATGTCATCAAAACTATTTGCATATATAGCGTTAATAAAACCTGCAATAGAAAATAAAGTGGCGGTTAAAAAGAAGATAAGTAAACTTATAGTATAGCTATGAATATTTATATCAGAAAAGTACATAGCAACGATGGTAACAATAATGCCGACAATCATACCGCGTACTACGCCACCAGAAACATAGCCGATAAGAATTAATGAGTTAGGTGTGGGAGAAACTAAAAGCTCTTCAATGCTTTTTTGAAACTTGGCGCTATAAAAAGAAGACACTACATTCCCATATGAGTTGGTTATTACAGCCATCAGTATGAGACCAGGCACAATATAGTCCATGTATTTATAGCCATCGATATCACCTACCTGTGAACCAATTAAATTACCAAAAATGACAAAGTAGAGGGCTGTAGTAATTGCAGGGGGTAATACGGTTTGTACCCATATACGAATGAAACGTAGATACTCTTTGATGATGATGGTTTTTAATGTATTGTATTTTTGTATCCAATTCATACTAGCGCATCCGTCTGAGAATTTTCCTGCGCAGTTTGTTGCAGTGTCTCAGCTAGTTCTGGGTTGTGTCTATTTTTATCAACAAGACAAATAAAAAGTTGTTCGAGTCTATTGGTCTTATTTCTCATGCTCAAAATATTAATGTTATGTTCAGTGAGTTGATTTATTAAAGTGTTGATATGATTCTCTTCGTCCAAACTGACTTCAATAGTACTTTCATCAACTAACTGTATATTGAAATGAGCGAACTCTTTTTGTTTAAATAAATCACTGTTTTTTAATGGAGACTGTAAATAAAAAATAAATGTTTCGGTGTTAAGTTGACTCAGCAAATCTTTCATACTGGTGTGTTCAATAGTTAAACCATGGTCGATGATTGCGATGTTCTTGCACAGGCTCTCAGCTTCTTCCAAATAGTGCGTTGTTAGAATAATAGTTGTACCTTCTTGATTGATTTTTGCTAGAAATTTCCACATAGTCCGGCGAATTTCAATATCAACACCAGCAGTAGGCTCATCAAGGATAAGTAATTTGGGTTGGTGAATAAGTGCACGTGCAATCATTAAGCGGCGTTTCATCCCGCCAGATAACTCTCTAGCCATATCATCACGCTTATCCCAAAGCTCTAATTGCTTAAGGTAATATTCAGCACGCTCATAAGCTACTGTGCGGGAAAGGCCATAATATCCGCCCTGATTAACAAGGATTTCAATCACGGGTTCAAACTGGTTAAAGTTAAACTCTTGAGGGACTAAGCCTATGCATGATTTGGCTTGAGATAATTCAGAATCAAAATCGTGCCCAAATACCGTTATTTTTCCAGCGGATTTATTAACCAGACCACTAATAATACCAATGGTGGTAGATTTACCTGCGCCGTTAGGGCCAAGTAAAGCGAAAAAATCGCCGTTTTCCACGGATAAATTAACGCCTTTTAAGGCGACTGTGCCGTTCTGGTAGGTTTTTTGTAGATTGCTAATTTGCAGAGCATGCATAGGTTTTTATAGCCCGTATTTTATGAATGATAAAATAAGCTATTGATTATATATGAGAAATCATCCACTTATCAGTTTGGTCTTGAAATAAATAGCAAATAATCATACGATTGTCTGACAACGTTTAGTATGGCAGGCAATTATATTTCTGCCTACACGCTATCATACCGCCGCTTTCTAATTACACAGGTAAACCTATGGGAACCAAAGGATCAGCCAACCGCCACCGTATTGTCGATGCCGCTGACCATCTGTTTTATTCACGCGGTTATAATCAAACCTCATTTAGTGATATCTCGGATGAAACGGGTATACCTAGAGGTAATTTTTATTACTACTTTAAAACTAAGGAAGATATTTTAGCGGCGGTTGTAGATTCTCGCTTAAGTGACTTCCGTCAGATGCTAAAAGTGTGTGAAGAAAGTAGCTCTGATCCTTTGCAGCGTTTATTTAATTTAACGCGGTTTCCCCTGCTAAAAGAAAGCGAAATTCTTGAGTATGGTTGCCCCATTGGTAGCCTTAGTTCTGAGCTGGTTAAAAAACAAGATACAGAAATTTCTCAGGCACGCTTGACGGCTGTTTTTGATTTATTGAAATCATGGATTGAAGAGCAATTGAATTTTCTGGAGCAAGCATCACGCTCACATCAAATTGCACTTAATTTGCTGGCTAAAATGCAGGGGGTCATTATGATCGCCAATGTATATAAAGATGCAGAATTTTTACATAGCGGCATTGATGAAATACAAAACTGGTTAAAGCATGTGCTTTCTAATTAAATTTCAAACTAGTATTAATCTACTTTAGAGTAATATTTTATATGCAAGAACAGAAATATACTGATCCATATGTTAAGCGCTTTAAAGAAGGGCGCTTTGAATCATTGATGCGTTGGGAGCAGCTAGAAAAATTCTGGCAGGACTTACGTCCACAAATTGATGATAGCTGGTTTGTATATGCGATTGGTGAATCTGCTCCAGATTCACCAACCAGTAAGGATCAAACATTAAAGTTTATTGATGAAATTGACGAGTTGTTGCATCGTGAACACGATGAAGATTATTGCGGTATTGTATACGCCGATAATCATCAGCAGCCGGATTTTATCAAAATATTTGATCCAAATAATTTAGGTGTTAGTTGTGGCTTTAGTGAAAACCCACCTTTGCCGGGTTGGGTTATGTCAAAGATGAAGCCTATCGATTTGCTAGACGCGCTCCAACCAGCCAACAACCGCAGGCGTTGGTGGCAAAAAATATTCGATTAAAGTTGTTTCAAATTAGAGAGTAAGCTTTTATAAAAAGCCGACAAGTTCGACGTGCAGGCCGAAATTTTTTACGGTATGCAGCAGCTCTTTTGGCGTAGTCATGTCCTGATTATATTCAATAATCATTAAATGTGGTTGCGTATCATGATAACCCAATCCTACTACGCCTTTTTGGTCGCGTACCTGAGACTCTAAAACGGATTGTTCTTTACTGTTGAGGTCTTCGTCTATGTGTAACATGATATCTGACATATGAATATCCATGGGATTCTCCTTATGCGCTGAATACGTTTTAATAAAGTGTATAAACGATTATGAGTAAAAGCCAAGCAAAAATATTGATAGGTAATGGGATAGCAGATAAGTAAAACTAATAAAGAAAAATGCCACTCATTGAATACTTAGAGTGGCATAGGGTCGAAGGCGTTATTGTTACTGAGATCGTTATTTACATAAATTTCTTACGTAGCAAATGATCGACACTGGCGCGTCCTGCACCAAAAAACAATAATGGTAGTAGCATAATAAAATAAGTGGCTGCAAACTCAATGCCATTTTTAAGTATAGTGATACCGCCCGCTGATGTTAACCAGTCATAGTTACCATGCTGTTGTAATAACTCACGAGCTGCGTCACGACGTTGCACTGCTTCACTAATTAAATCTGTGCGCCATTCCCATGGAACCGTTAATGTTGTTTCAGGAAGGACATGCCAACCATTACCCCAGTGAGCAGTTACTGCAGCAACAAGCATAGTGAACATCAGAGGAATAGAAAACCAGCGCGTGGCAAATCCAATTAAAATAGCAATGCCACCAAAAAATTCTGTAGCGCCTGCAAGAAAAGCCATTAAATCAGGTAAAGGTAAGCCGAGAAATTCACCAAAATAATATGCGGTACTTTCAAGGTCGGATAATTTCCCCCAGCCAGCATAAATAAAAATAGGTGCGAGATAAATGCGTATTAATAAAGGTGCTGTAAAATCTAGTAGCTTAATCTTATTTAATAAAATTTCCTGCGCACAGGTCATAAGACCAATTAACTTGTTCATAACACTTTCTCTTATTTAAATTTCACGGTGTATGGTGGACTATTGTTAATGCTTTAAGTTCAGCTCTTAATAGCAGGGTAAATTTCATTTAATGATTGCGAGCGGCCATTGCTTTGCACAATTCGAGCATGGTCACGGTTTAATTCTCGGGGTGATTTTGCACCACATGAGTGAGCAATGACACCAACCTCATGCATCATGTTTTGAATGTAGTGAGTCACTCGCCACGATTTTTGTGTATGAACCAGTCCACGTTGTAGGTCTTTATTATGTGTCGTAATACCTGTAGGACAGCTATTTTTGTCACACTGCAATGCTTGAATGCAACCCAGTGCAAACATAAATCCACGAGCAGAGACAATAAAATCTGCTCCCATGCATAATGCCCATGCAACTTCTGCAGGCGTAATTAATTTACCTGAGGCTATTACTTTGACCCTATCACGCAGACCATGAGTCGTCAGGTTATCTATAACGACAGGTAGGCTTTCCTGTATAGGTAAACCTACATAATCAATTAGGCTCATAGGTGCAGCACCTGTTCCGCCGGTTGAGCTATCGATGGTGATGAAGTCAGGAGCGTAGTCTAAGCCGCGTTCCTGAATTTTTTGGCATAAATCGCTAATCCAGCCATAGGCTCCAATCACGGCTTTAAAACCAACAGGTTTTCCGGTGATTTCACGAATGTGATGAATCATATTTAATAAATCATCGGTATTACTAATGTCTGGGTGACGATTAGGGCTAATTGAATCTTCACCTTCCGGAATGCCACGAATGGCTGCAATTTCTGCAGATACTTTTGCGCCCGGCAGTATGCCTCCTTTACCTGGCTTGGCTCCCTGGCTAAGTTTTATTTCAAACATTTTCACTTCGTTATGTGCGGCGACTTCCCGTAGTTTTTCATCGGAAAGATTGCCTTCCTCATCACGTACACCATATTTTGCGGTGCCTATTTGAAAAACAATATCTGCGCCACCTTCTAGGTGATGAGGTGAGAGTCCACCTTCGCCGGTATTCATCCAGGCCCCTGCTTTTCGTGCGCCATGCGAAAGTGATACCACTGCGGGCTTGGAGAGTGCACCAAAGCTCATGCCTGAAATATTAAATATAGAGGAGGTTGTATAAGGTTGTGGGCAGCCTTCACCGATCGTTACTGGACGTGCTTCAACGGCATCTTTACCCAAGGTAGGAAAGGGACAATTGACAAAAATAACAGTACCTGAGGGTTTTAAGTCCCGAGTAGATCCAAATGCGACTGTATTGCTTATGTTCTTAGCTGCACGATATACCCAAGAGCGTTCTGCTCGATTGAATGGAAGCTCTTCTCTATCCATAGTGAAGAAATATTGACGAAAGAACGTACCCAGATGTTCAAACCAGTAACGAAAACGGCCAATAACTGGGTAGTTGCGTCGGATAGCATGTACGGTTTGATTACGGTCGATAATGTAAATGACGATAATAGCAACAAGTGAAATACCAATAAAGGTAACAAATAAAAAAGCGAGTATTTCTAGAGTATTTATCAGGAATGGGCTATCAATCATTTTAGTCTGCTTATTTTTATTTTTAAGTTTATTATTATACAAATATATAGACTGAAAATAGCAGTAAGTAAGTGCTATTGCAGTTTTAAATAAAAAATAACTCTAAGCGCTTTCATCAGGCAAAAAAAACGCCCTGATAAAATCAGAGCGTTTTTAATACTGAAAAATTGAATCAGCTTATGTTGTGCTTAGTTACCACCACATTTGCCTTCGCCACACTTAGACTTTTTCTTAGAGTCGCCGCATTTGCCTTCGCCGCACTTAGATTTTTTCTTAGAGTCGCCGCATTTGCCTTCGCCGCACTTAGACTTTTTCTTAGAGTCGCCGCATTTGCCTTCGCCACACTTACCTTTTTTCTTAGAGTCGCCACACTTGCCTTCGCCACATTTGCCATTTTCATGGTTTGATGCAACTTGCATGTCTGTTGCAACATTGCTCATGCCAAATGGATTTTCAGCTGCGTTTGCTAATGGGCTAAATGCCATTATGAATAATAAAGCAAATGCTGATATTGCTGAGTTTTTAAGTAGTTTTTTCATCTTTATAACACCTTCTATAGTGGGTTTGATTTAAGAGCTTGAGTTTATCCCTAAGCTTTAATAATTGACAAGCTGTTAGTCATCAGGATTGAAGACAAGTTCACATTTCTAAACATTCAAAAATTTAGACAAGCATTTATAGCTTAGTTTCATTCGTAGTTGAAAAAACATAATAAAAGAGGGTGATTTGTAGTTCTATATAAGATGTTATTAATGTTTTTACTTGTTATTTAGAAGAGATTGTAAGCAAGTTAGGTACTTTTCTTCATCTGGGGGCTGGTTATTTGATTGTGATGACCACATGGCCTCAGCGAGGCAGTCAATCATACGGTGCTCTGCATCATGTGTAGAACCCATAATTGGTGTTAGCTGTTCAAATATTGGCTGAATACCTAATGGGCGATTAGTGTCTATTTGTTCTCTAATACCAAGGTGTAATCCCATATGTAAAAAAGGGTTTACTTCACCTAGTTCGGGCAAGAAATCTTTATCTAGTTGGGTTACGAAATCATGATATTCAGGATGCTCTTGAATAACAACAGCAATTTGAGACTCTAATGCGCTGAGGGTTTGTTTTTGTAGAAACTTCTCCCAAGTCGTCTTGTACATTTGTCTAAGTTGATTTCTGTCACTACCAAACATGTTTTATTCCGATTTCTTATTTAACCCTAACTTGGGTTAATCAATGTTCTTTTGTTTAAATTCACAGAGATCTTCAATAATACATGAAGCACATCGCGGCGTTCGTGCAATGCAGGTATAGCGGCCATGTAGAATAAGCCAATGATGTGCATCGAGCTTGAATTCATCGGGTATAAACTTAAGCAGTTTTTTTTCAACCTCCAGGACGGTTTTGCCTGGAGCGATTTTAGTACGGTTAGATACGCGAAAAATATGTGTATCGACTGCAATAGTGGGGTGCCCGAATGCCGTGTTGCGAATAACATTGGCTGTTTTTCTTCCTACTCCAGGTAGGGCTTCTAGTGCAGCCTGATCATCCGGCACAATGGAGTTATGCTGTTCAATTAAGAGTTGGCAAGTTTTTAATATATGTTTTGCTTTAGTGTTGTAAAGACCAATAGTTTTTATATAGCTTTTTAAACCCGCTTCACCTAAAGCTAAAATAGATTCAGGTGTGTTGGCAACAGCAAATAACTTACGCGTTGCTTTGTTTACGCCTTTATCAGTCGATTGTGCGGATAGTGCGACGGCGACTAAAAGCTCAAAGGGCGTTGTATATTCAAGCTCGGTTGTTGGCTTTGGGTCTTCTGCCTGTAAGCGAGAAAATATTTCGCTGCGTTTTAGTTTATTCATTGTGTAGAGTGAAAATTTTCTGTTAAGCGGAAGCGATTTTTGAAGGTTCGGTTTCTATACTATCAATCGATTGTTTTTTCTTTGCGCGTTTATCTATTACATTTTTCAGGGCAATAATTAAACCCAGACCTATAAATGCACCGGGTGGCAAAATCGCTAATAAGAAGCCGGGGTAATCATCAATAATTACTAATGTCCAGTCGCGAGCAACTTCACCAAACATTAAATGAGCATTACTAAATAATGTGCCGTAACCTAATGCTTCTCGAATACCGCCCAGTAAAATTAGTATCAGCATAAAACCAATACCCATCATAAAACCATCCATAATTGATGGCAGTACATTGTTTTTCGAAGCAAACGCTTCAGCACGCGCAAGAATGCCGCAGTTAGTTACGATTAAAGGAATAAAAATACCCAGTACAATATATAAATCATAAAGCCAGGCATTCATTGCTAATTCAATTGCGGTAACAACGGAGGCAATAATCAAAACAAAAACTGGTACACGTACTTCAGGGCGCACCCAGTGACGAATCATAGAAACAATAGCATTGGATAAAACGAGTGTTAGTAAAGTTGCCAGACCTAAACCCAGTCCATTTATGACGGTACCAGTTACCGCGAGTAAAGGACATAAGCCGAGTAATTGAACCAGTGCAACATTATTGTTCCACAGACCATTTTTACTGATTTCATTGTAATTAGTGTCGCTCATAGTTACTCAGTGTCAGGCTCGATATTTGATGGTGTGGTTTTCAGTTGCTCGGTATATTGTTTAATTAAATCTTTCTTGTGTCGATCAAAGTATACCAAACATAAGTGTACCGCTTGCACTACCGCACGTGGGGTAATTGTCGCACCTGTAAACTGATCAAAAACACCGCCATCACGTTTAACTTTCCAGTTTCTCTCGTTTGGCTGCTCAAGAGACTTTCCGTTAAATCCAAGCACCCAATCATTACGCTCAATTTCAATAGCGTCACCCAAGCCAGGTGTTTCCTTATGACTTACTATACGCACACCTGCCAATGAACCATTCATGTTTATGCCTACTAGCATCTTAATCTCACCGCTATAACCTTTGGGTGCAATAACAGAAAATATCATCGCGCTGAGTTGATCTTGTTGTTTAGCAACATATACTTTGGATGGTTTGCCTTGTCCAAGGCGGTGGTCCGCATCAATATTAAAGTAGCTATTTAATAAATTATTGTCGTATAAATTGCTGGGTAAAATTTGGTTTAGTTTACGCAATAAAGCGCGGCGCTCATTGTCAGCAATTTTGTCTGCGGTGCTCTCATATGTAATGCCCACAATTGCAGTACCAAGAATGGCAAATAAACTAAGAATTAATCCGCTAATTAATATATAGCGATTATTCTTCATCCTTATCCCCTAAGTGGTGATGAGGAAACTCATTCCAGCGATGCCCAAAGGCGCGGGGCATGGTGTAGTAATCTAGTAAAGGTGCTGCCATATTCATAAGGATAACCGCAAAGGCGATGCCATCGGGGTAACTACCCCAAGTACGAATAATATAAATAAAAATGCCAATACCCGCGCCGTATAACCAACGGCCTTTTGTTGTTGTTGCTGCTGTTACCGGGTCGGTTGCAATAAAAAATGCCGCCAACATAATACCACCACTGAATAAATGAAATGTTGGTGGTGTAAAAGAAGCGTAGTCATATAAAGCAAATAGGTTTGAGAGTACTAAAATTGCAGCGATTACGCCGGCAGGAATTCTCCAGTCAATAATGCGTTTTATACAAAGATATATACCGGTCGCTAAAAATAAACCGTTAACCCACTCCCAGCCAAAACCGCCAACAGAACCAAACATAGAGCCATATTCTTTGTGGGTTTCAATTTCATTAATGCTGAGTTCTAAACCCAGTTGAGTTTTTATGGTGTCAAGTGGCGTGGCCATTGTGATGGCGTCCCAGCCGTAGGTAAGTGGTAGCTCCCCCAGGAAAATGACGCGCAGTGTTTCAGTAAATGTCAGTAAGGTATAGTCTTCGAGTAAGGGTGGTACCCAATGTGTCATTTCCTTAGGAAAGGAAATAATGACAACTACATATCCAACCATAGCAGGATTAAACGGGTTAAAACCGAGGCCACCGTATAAATGCTTAGCCACTATAATGGCGAATGCAGTGCCAATAAGGGTTAACCACCAAGGAGCTAATTGCGGTAATGCCAATGCTAATAATGCCGCGGTGAGTAAAGCGCTACCATCAAACAGATAGGGTTTAAGTGGGCGTTTACGTAACATGAGCATTAATGCTTCGCAGCTGAGTGCGACAACACTGGCTAAAATAATATTTATTAATACACCCCAGCCAAACCATACAATCATAGCGATGGTGCCGGGGATCATAGCCAACAGCACTTTATACATTACAGATTGAACGCTGTTATGTTGTGCAATATGTGGTGAGCTAGCGGTTTTAAATTGCATTTAGTATCCGGGATTATTCTTGTATGCTTTTTTCATTAGTATTTTTGCTCGCTGATGATGCAGCATCTTCTTTTTCGATTTTCTGTGCAGCCTTTTTATCTTTTACTCGTTTCATTGCAGCTTCAATAGCCGCTTTTTTTGGGTCAACTTCTGCCGCGGAGCCATCAGTTTCTTTTGCAGCAGCTTCGGCAAGTTTTTTCTTCGCAAGTAATTCTTTTTTCTTGCGAAGTTTTTCATCACGTTCTTTTTTCTCTCGATCTAAACGTTCCTGGCGAAAGTCGTGGCGTATTCGCGCATGATCCGACTTAATACGATCGCGTTCCTGATTCCAGATTTCTGTCTTTGCAAAACGATAATATTGAACCAAAGGAATTTGGCTTGGGCACACATGATTACAGCAACCGCATTCAATGCAATCAAATAGATGATAGTCCTGCACCAAATCAAAGTTTTTAGAGCTAGCATGCCAGTAAAGTTGTTGGGGCAATAATTGTGCGGGGCAAACCGTCGCGCACGCGCCGCAACGAATGCAAGGCATTGGCTCGGGTGTTTGTTCGGGTGTGTTTTCCACTAGCAAACAGTTGCATGCTTTTGTTATTGGCAGATGATCGGTTTGCAAGGTGAAGCCCATCATAGGGCCACCCATAATTAATTTGGATGCATCTTTATGGTAGCCGCCTGATTGTTCAATTAATTCAGACATTGGTGTGCCAATCATCACCTCCATGTTTTGCGGTTGCAATACGCCATCGCCAGTAACGGTAATGATGCGAGAGATAAGTGGCTGGCCTAAATAAATCGCATTATGTATAGCAACCGCAGTTCCAACATTTTGTACTAGTACGCCAATATCAGATGGGAAACCGTCGCTAGGCACTTCTTTTTGCGTGAGTACTTTTATTAATTGCTTTTCACCGCCAGTGGGATAAATGGTCGGGATAGTGACCACTTCAATGGTATGTAATGATTTTTCTTTTATGACCTGATGTATTGCGGTAATGGCTTCCGGCTTGTTGTCTTCTACAGCAATCAGGCAATGTTTCGCGGATACAATATATTGAATAAGCTCACAGCCAGAAATTAGTTCTCGGGCGTAATTTCGCATTAGCATGTCATCGCAGCTTATTGATGGCTCGCACTCAGCACCATTCAAAATAAGTGTGTCGATTTCTGCCTGTGGTCCGGTGTTAACCTTAACCGCTGTAGGGAAGGTGGCACCACCCAGGCCAACAATACCGGCCTGGCGAATCAGCTGGCGTAATTCAGCGGGGGATTTTGTCTTGGGGTGGTGCAGAGGTGACAATTCTGTCCATTTGTCTTCACCATCAGTCTCTATCACTACACTTAATGCATTTAAGCCTGAAGGATGAGGGACTGGTAGTTCGTCAATTTCAACAATTTTACCGGAACTGGGGGCATGTATGGGCGCACTTACATAGCTGCTAGCCTGCGCCAAAATTTGGCCTTTTAGTACGTTATCGCCCACTTTAACCTGGAGTTGTCCCGCTTCACCGATATGTTGCTGAGCAGGTACCACCAAACGCTTAGGTAATAGTGCCTGAGCGATAGGTGTTGAGGTAGATTTCGTTTTATTGCCGGGAAGCTTTAATCCGCCGTGAAAGTGCCATAAGTGACGTGAGTTAGACATATCTGTTTACCCGGCCTGAGGCGCAGTTTTGCCGCTGTCTGGTAGTGGCCAGCGCCAGGTGTCGGGTTCTACTTTTACGGGCTTAATGTGAATGCAATCCACAGGGCATGGTGGAATGCATAGGTCGCAACCTGTGCACTCGCTCTCGATAATGCTGTGCATTTGCTTCGCTGCACCCAAAATGGCATCTACCGGGCAAGCCTGTATGCATAATGTGCAACCAATACAGGTTTCTTCATCAATATATACAACCGTTTTTTCCGGTGCATCTTCATGCTCTGCATCCAGTGCAAGTGGCTCAACACCCAGTAAATCCGATAAAGCTAGCATAGTAACTTCGCCACCCGGTGGGCATTGATTTATTTCCGCTTCACCATTGGCGATTGCCTCTGCATAAGGACGACAACCCGCATAGGTGCATTGGCCACATTGTGTTTGTGGGAGTAGGGCATCAATTTTATCGACCACGGGATCGCCCTCCACATGGAATTTTACTGAGGCATAGCCGAGTAATAAACCAAATAAGGCGGCGATTAAGGCGAGTGTTAGAACAGCGATGAGGATCGACATAACGACTTAATTCACCAATCCAATAAAGCCCATAAATGCTAACGACATAATACCGGCAGTAATCATCGCAATGGCGGTACCCTGAAAGGCTTCAGGTACATCCGCCACGGCAATGCGTTCACGTATACCGGAAAACAGAATAAGCACCATTGAAAAACCGACAGCTGCACCAAATCCATAAAATGCCGACTGTAAGAAACCGTGCTCTTCCTGTGTATTAAGCAGTGCAACGCCTAGTACCGCGCAGTTGGTGGTAATTAAAGGCAAGAAAATACCCAGTACGTTATAGAGCAGCGGACTAGTTTTATGTACCACCATTTCGGTAAATTGCACGACCACAGCGATCACTAAAATGAACATAATAGTGCGTAAATAGGCAATATCGAGAGGGATAAGAATGAACTGATTCACCAGATAGCTACAAATAGACGACAAAGTAAGCACGAAGGTAGTGGCCAATGCCATACCTATAGCGGTTTCCAGTTTGCGCGAAACACCCATGAACGGGCACAGGCCAAGAAATTTCACTAAAACGAAATTATTAACCCAGATAGTGCTGATTAAAATGAGAGCGTATTCAGTCATTTGTGCCCAAAATTAGGAAAAATACTATATTAGTTGATTCTACCTTAAACCGTCGAGGTTCGCGTGTTGTTAGGTGTAAATATGGGGATATTGTTACCTAATGCAGCATTCTTAAAGACAGTCTATCCCTGTGCAATGCTTTTTTAACCCGGTTAAAGATGAGGGTAATGGATGAGAGGACTTGAATAAAGCGGCTAAATTTGAGTTAATGAACTTCTTTTCCCGCTAAATTGATGCTGGTGTGGCACAAGCATCATATTCCTCTGGAAACGATTTGTCGGGTCAAACTTTTTAGCATAGCGTGGAATCCGTATTGTTCGGAGCCGACTTTTGTCGGCTTTTTTTATGCCTGTACTAAAGGCATCTGCTTAGCTGTTTAAAGAGTTAAGTTGTATTTTGCTGTTTTATTCAAATGCGACCAGACCTTTTAGTACCATATCGGTATAGCTGATTAAACCGACAACCCGTTTGTTTTCCACTACGGGAGCTCTAGATAAACCACAGCGATCAAATAAACGCGCGCAATAGCGAATATCCATATTAGGGTCAACGCTTACAACCGGCTTGGACATGATCTCAAAAATATTAATGCGGTCAGGTGAACGATCTTTTGCCAAAACATTCCTGGCAATATCGGATAGCAAAACCATGCCGTATTCATCATCTTCATCACGTCTTTCAACGATTAGTGACTTGGTCTCAACGTGCTTCATTTTGCTTAATGCTTCCATAACGGTCATTTTGCCGTCAACAATATCCACCTCGGCTTTCATTACGTCTCTTACACGAATCACAGTTCTTTTGTTCATAGTTCATCCTCCACAACGGAAACCAATTTTTCTACTTGGTGGGCAACACCTACAGCATCTTCAACATCAATTTGAATAGCAATTCCTGAACCAGGCCCCGTATCAAATTCTCCAACATCACTTATTTTTTCTAAAATATGTCGACTAAGATGCTCTTCAACTAGAAAAAGTAAAACATCACGTTGAGTCTCTAAGGTTAAACCAAAAAATGTCTTGGTTATATTTAACCCTTCACCGCGAGCATTACCAATTACGGTAGCGCCAGTCGCACCAGCTTCTCGGGCCGCCTGCATGACCTTCTCGGTTCTAGAATCTTCAACAAAAGCAATGATTAGCTTGAAATGCATGATCCAGTATCTCTCATTAATTTATTGTGAACGCCTGGCACGATATTCAGACAATTGTGCATAGGCCATAACTGACATTATTGGGAAAAGGCTCGCAAATGCGATTAAGCCAAACCCATCTATTAAAACGTTTCTACCGGGAACAGTTTCGGCTAAACCCAAGCCAAGCGCTGCAACAAGTGGAACCGTTACGGTTGAAGTAGTTACCCCACCGGAATCATACGCCAGAGGTACGATCATCTTGGGCGCAAAAAAAGTTTGTATTACAACAATGACGTAACCTGTAATAATGAAGTAGTGAATGGGTATACCGGTGACTATACGAAAGCTACCTAATGAAATGCCAATGGCAACGCCAATGGCAACCGCAATACGTAAGCCCCATACACCAATTGCGCCACCCGAAACTTCGCTAGCCTTAATGGCAACCGCAATTAACGAAGGTTCTGCGATCGTCGTACTAAAACCAATTGCAAATGCAAAAATATATACCCAGTAGTAATCAGCCCAATGAAGTGTCTGAAGCGCGCCTACCAATCCGCCATGAATAAAGGTGGGATCAGTTAACTGGTCAGCCATTAATCGGCCTAACGGGAATAGTGCTTTTTCCAGGCCCAATAAAAATAGTGATAAACCTATGAGCACATAAAGGAAGCCAAAGAGCACGCGTTTTAAATTAGGAATAGGCCGACGAATAACTAGAAACTGAAAACCAAAAAGAATTGCCGCAATGGGGATTACGTCATATACCGTGTTGACTGTGGTATCAAATATTTGAGTGAGTAATTCCATTAAATTATCATCCCATAGCCCATTACGAAAATCATTGGGGTTAAGGATGCAAAGGCAATTAAACCAAAACCGTCAATCATTGGATTACGGCCTTTAATTGCCGTTGCTAAACCAATACCTAAAGCAGTGACTAATGGTACCGTAATAGTCGACGTAGTTACGCCGCCAGAATCATAAGCAATGCCAATAATTTCACGGGGAGCAAACGCTGTCATAATTACCACTAAGCCGTAACCGCCCATAATCATATATTGAATAGACCAGCCTTTTAAAATACGCACAACACCGATAACGATAGCAAGACCCACTGAAAAAGCTACGGTGTAACGCAAGCCAGAGGCATAAGATGCCATTGCTTCCTCGTTCTTTTCAATCATCCCTCCATTAGCAGCTACTTGTGATGCCTCCGCAGCGACGGCAATTAGAGCAGGTTCAGCAACGGTTGTGCCAAAGCCAAGAGCAAAGGCGAAAATAAGTAGCCAGGTCACACTACCTTTTTTAGCGAATGCATTGGCCATACTCTCACCAATCGGGAAAAGCCCCATCTCTAAGCCATAAATGAAAAAGGTGAGTCCCATCACCACAAATAGGGTGCCGATGACGATATCCAGAAAATTTGGAATAGGTTGCTGTAATACAAACAACTGAAAAAACGCAATGACAAGAATAATTGGCAGCAAATCACGTAAGCTACCTGTCATTGATTTTAGTAATGCAATTAAAGCCCGATTCAAAAAGCCTGTCTCTTTATATGTAACATCAGTTCATTCTAAACATATAAATAAAAATATCGAGTTAGATCTCATGATGCAAATCAGCTAAATTAAAATAAATAGTAGATGAAACAGATAATCGATGTGGATCATTTAGTGGTTACATCAATTCGATAGGTTTCATGACAGGCAACGCAGTTCTGCATTAGGGTTGAAAGTTGCGTTAATGTATGTGAACCATCACCCAGATCATCAGCATCCATCGCCAACTGATCAAATTTGGAATGTGTATCAAATCCCATCTTTTTAAATGCTAAAGGTAATTTACCAACTAATGTACCAGGCACTTCTCCTTGGGCTTTCTTGCCTACTTGTCTTGCATATTCAGCGACGAGCTGCATGTTGTCTTCTGCAACACCCTGAGTGATTTTTTGTACGCTACTCAAAAATGCACGCATTTCAGTTAATACAATATCTCTTTCATCTGCATTTAAATGAATGCTGCTGCGGCCGTCAACACTGGGTGAAGTGCTGCCTTGTAATATGAATTTGTAGATACCACCAGCGATTATCAATAATAACATTATGATGATTGCGTTATATGTTTTGCTCACGGGATTTCCATATCTAATTAAAAATAGTACAGGCTAGCTCTAAATCGAAACAGGGTAAAATAAATAATTGACTATGTTTGATCTGAAACAAGTTTTATATAAAACAAATATATCATTGATTGATGGCGGAGATTTATTTTATTAGTGAAAGTATACGCCAAATATCTGGCTTAGTGCAGGCTAATGTTTATAGAGGTTGAATTAGAGGGAATATTAAAAAATTAATTTCGAGCGTTTCTTATGGCGCTGGTAAGCGGTTTAATCTGTGGTCTTTTTTTACTTGTAGCCAGGCTAGGTGAAACCAATTGGTATAAATGGTTATAAGATTTATTTATGAGAGGGATTTCTTCTGCTATTTTCCCAGACTCCGTATATGTTGAGATAGCTGTGCTTACAAAAGAAAATACCAAACGTAAAAAAGCATAGGCCTCTGCTTTGTCTTCAGGTATTAGTTTCCAGATGTCCTTCCATATTGGCATAAGTTTTTCGAGATCTTTTATGATCTTATGTGGTTTGTTCTTTTTAAGAGTTTTATCAATCTTCTTTTGAATTTTTTTACAGAGCTGAATATTTTCAGTGTTGGAGACCTTGTCAGCCAGTAGCTTGGTGATGGCGCTGTAATCCAAACTAGAAATTGTGCCAGCAGTGCTGCAGTTAGGGCAGGCAGTTATCTTGCCTGGGTGTGCGTTGACTTCATTCGCATTACTGATAGTGAAGTCAGATGGATAGATCGCTCTACAGGTGGCGTCGTTACAAATTGTAGGTATAAATGGCATGAAAAATCTTTATGGTTAAGTGTCAATTGTTGCTCACTACTATTGATGATGGCTCTTGTAAAATACACAAAGCTTGCAGGCATCTAATTTGTTTTCAAATTGACTTTGGATTTTTTTGAATCCAGGGCTATGTGCCTTGCATAGTACGTGGTCTATATTCCAGCAATTTTCAGATAGGTTAGACCGACGTATGCAGTCATATTCCTTGCAGTTAAAGTAGTCATAACACATGTCTTTGCATTTTTCTGACATAGGATCATCCTTTTTATCCGTTGTGTTTATGCGGACAATTATATCGCTTTTGGAGGCTATGGTTAATATTTTATTGCATAACCAGACTGGTGGTTATTATGGTGGTGCCTAAAGTTTCAGTGAGTTAATTGTTATTTTAAAATTTATTGGGAGTGGGGTGTGATTACGGGCGTAACCATTGTTTTGTGCTGAGATTTTAAGGCGTAGTTCTGGGGGGAGTGTTTCGGGCGCTCAACGTAGTTACTGGCTGAATGTCTAAGGTTCGCCTGTTGGCGCCTTACTTTTCTTGCAGCAGCAGAAGAAAAGTAAGCAAAAGACTGCCGTTCCGAGTGCCTTGCCCTCATAAAAAGCATGAGGGTTCCCGAAAATTTTGCGAATGAATATTTAGAGTTTATTGTTCTGTTAGTTTAAAGCTTTGTTGTCGGGTCGTGTTGATGCGCCGTCCTGGCTTATCAACACTTAATATCACGTCCGTGTGATTTTTCCCTAGATAGAAATAATTTTCGGCAAGTCACAGGGAAGTTTTTCGCTAGTCCATTTAGATAGTCGTAATCGAATAGAATTAACGTAACCGTAGGATCGTAGCTTTGGCTTGCGAAACGTCGAACGAAAATCGTCAGCTAAAGCTAACTCCTACAAAACAAATCAGTGTTTTAATCTATTGAGCAGAAAACATAACATTTCTCAATCTAGTGAGATGCTTTTTACAAATCGAAGTAATTAATATCAGTCTGGTGACAACCAGCCCTGTTGCTAGCTGAAAACTGTACAACTATAGGGGCGGTTCCACAGGGATGTGGAATCAAGTTTCGAATAAGCCCGGACGGCGCATCGAAACGACCCGGCAAAAGAGAAATGAACTAACAGATAAATAGAATTAAAAAAGGAGTAACAAACAGTTTTCAGGAACCCTCATAGCTTTTTATGAGGGCTAGCGACAAAGGCGAGCGGGCTTTTTGCTTACTTTTTTGGGCTGTAGCAAAAAGTGAGGCGCCAACAGGCGAACCTTGAAGTTGCAGTGCATAAGTTAGTTTAAGAGTGTTGTGCACCAATTTAGAACTATAGTTCCATTTAATATTGTTGATATTGAGGACTGGAATGATGCAGAGAACTATATAGCAATCGCAGTTTGTAATTTATCGCTGCATTATTTATCTAAAAATATGCCGTCATTCCTACAATCACATTATTTTCCTAAATAGTTTAATCGTATGAGATGCGTTTAAGGCAAAGGCATTAGAGTGATTATTTTTTAAAGTTGAGTCGCTCAGTGCCTTGGTTTATTGAGTGTAGTATTTATAATGAAAAATTTTAGTTATGGTATTAATCACTCAATAACTTTAGCCAAACAAATCTCCGGTCTCAACTCCTTAACCAATGTCCCCTTCAAACAATTCCAGACAATCCGTCCCTTCAATGTATTCGGCGTAAAAATCAAAGTCTGCGAATCACCACCCAAAACCTCACCGCGAATAGTCACAGTCATCACCCCGTTATCGCTTATTAAAATAGATTCAATCGACTGATTCTCAAGTGACTTTGGCAAACCCGCATCAATATTCTGGTTCGGCCAGAAATTGGTTTTTTGAATAAACTCCGTTACCGTATTACGTGTATCAAATGCCAGACCTAAGTCCGTTTCAATTTGTGCGCGTTTTGCATATTGCTCGTAATAAGGTAGGCCAAGAAAAATGCCTACAATAAGAATGCAAAGACCGACAATGATATTAATTATTTTTACTTTAGTAAGCGTACCTTTAATCTCTTCAGGATCATAACCACAATGAATGCAAATAGAATCCGCGCTCGCACGTATGGTGCCGCATTCAGGGCAGAAGTTTTCCGGATTAATATCGTCAATGACCTTGTCTTCTTTTTGATCTTTTTTAGATTTTTCTACGGGGCCGCCTTCTAAACTCAGATCCATCTGCTCACTGTGTAGTGGTGAAATATCAGGGCGCGTAGGGTCAATGAGAGGTTGTGTTTCTTTAGGGGGAATTAATTCTTCTATCGTGGGAAGAGCTGTTTCTTCTTCCTCTTGAAGAATTTCTTCTATACGGCAATTTGTACCAGTGGCCATAATGGCTTTATAGAATTTTTCGGCGGTGGCTTTATCGGCCTGTTTTTTAATAACGAAACCGTCTTTTAGTAAAATAGCCTGAGCTTTTTCTACAGGGGTTTTAAATAAACTGGCAAGTTTTTCTGCCGTGTCCTCAGTGGGACTGGGATTGTTTTCGATAATGACGTTGTATTTTTTGCTATCCATATTTTTATGTCACCATGATGCCATGCAGTGTTGATGGGTATCGTTATTGTATGTTTTTTTGTTGGTTACAGTGTTGCGCAATCTGCAAATAAAAACAACTGGGTGATTCTATCAGGGTGAAATGAAGAGTAATAAGGGTAATTTTTAGAGTATAAAACAAAACACTCCTGCTAGAGGTTTGATCCATAGCAGGGGTGTTGAGTGCTGTTGCTTGTTTAAGCGGTATTTACAGTGCTTTAAAACCGATGTCTTTACGGTAGTAAACATCTTTCCACTGAATTTTATCAACCAGTTGGTAAGCCTCTTTTTGAGCTTCGGCAACTGTGTCACCCATGCCGCAGGCGCAGAGTACACGTCCACCCATGGTAACCACGTTGTCATCTTGCATGACCGTGCCAGCATGAAATATCTTGGCGTTGTCCGTATCGGCATTATCCAGGCCACTAATTATGTCGCCTTTGTTGTAATCGTATGGATAACCACCTGCGGCTAGAACCACACCCAGAGCAAATCGTGAATCCCATTGCGTACTGTGCTCGTCTAGCTTGCCATCAACTGCGGCTAAACATAGCTCAACCAAATCTGATTGCATGCGCATCATAATTGGTTGTGTCTCCGGGTCACCAAAGCGTACGTTGTATTCCAGTACTTTTAATTCACCGGTTTTACTGATCATTAGGCCGGCATATAAAAAGCCAGTGAAGGAATTTCCTTCTGCGGCCATTCCATCAACGGTTGGGCGAATCACTTGATCAATTGCACGTTGGTGTATTTCATCTGTTACTAATGGTGCAGGTGAGTATGCGCCCATGCCGCCGGTGTTGGGGCCAGTGTCGCCTTCGTCACGCGCTTTATGGTCTTGTGATGTCGCCATTGGTAAAATGTTTTTACCGTCAATCATGCAAATAAAGCTGGCTTCTTCACCCACTAAAAACTCTTCAATAACTACCCGTGAACCGGCGTCACCAAAGCTATTGCCGGACAGCATATCTTTTACGGCTTCAATGGCTTCGTCTTCAGTTTGCGCGAGGATAACGCCTTTACCCGCAGCCAGGCCATCGGCCTTAATAACAATGGGAGCACCTTGTTCTTTTATGTAGGCGATAGCTTGGTCTATTTCGGTGAAATTACCGTAGGCTGCAGTCGGAATATTGTGACGTGCTAAAAAGTCTTTCGTAAATGCTTTAGAACCTTCCAGTTGTGCAGCGCCTCGGCTGGGACCAAATATTTTTAAACCCGCTGCCTGAAAATTGTCAACGACGCCATTAACGAGTGGTGCCTCTGGGCCAACAATGGTTAAGGCAATATCATTTTGTAATGCAAAACTCTTTAATGATTCAATATCTTCAGCATTGATGTCGACATTTTCTAATTTGTCTTCACGTAGTGTGCCGGCATTGCCAGGCGCTACAAAAACTTTGTTAACATCTTTAGATTGTGCTGCCTTCCAGGCTAGTGCGTGCTCGCGACCACCGCCGCCAATTACGAGTATGTTCATAGTGTTACCTGATGATTAGTGGCGGAAGTGACGCATGCTAGTAAAGACCATTGCCATGCCGTGTTCATTGGCTGCGGCAATAACTTCGTCATCACGCATTGAACCGCCTGGCTGAATGACCGCAGTAATACCTGCTTCATGAGCGGCATCTATGCCGTCACGGAATGGGAAGAAGGCATCAGATGACATAACTGAACCCGCAACTTCGAGGTTTTCATCAGCTGCTTTAATGCCCGCAACTTTTGCCGAGTAAACACGGCTCATCTGGCCAGCACCAACGCCAATCGTCATGGAGTTTTTTACATATACAATGGCGTTGGATTTAACAAACTTTGCTACTTTCCATGCAAATAATAAATCACGTAGTTGGTTTTCAGTGGGTTTCTTTTCAGTCACCACCTGCAAGTCGTCTATACCGACCATGCCAAGGTCGCGATCCTGAACCAACAGGCCACCATTTATACGCTTAAAATCCAAACCAGGTACTGATTTTTCCCATTGGCCGCACTCTAAAACACGTACGTTTTTCTTTTCACTGAGCACCGCTTTAGCTGCATCGGTAACGCTCGGTGCAATAATTACTTCTACAAACTGGCGCTTAATTATCTCTGCGGCCACATCATCTTCTAGAGGGCGGTTAAACGCGATGATGCCACCAAATGCTGAGGTAGGATCTGTTTTATACGCTAGTTCGTATGCGCCCATTGTGTTATCGGCAATGGCTACACCGCATGGATTAGCATGCTTTACGATAACGCAAGCGGGCTCTTCAAAAGATTTTACGCATTCTAATGCAGCGTCTGTATCAGCTACATTGTTGTAGGATAATTCTTTGCCCTGAATTTGAGTTGCACTGGCAACAGATACTTCAGCAGGGTTGGCTTCCTTATAAAATGCCGCCTGCTGATGTGGGTTTTCGCCGTAACGCATTTCTTGCACTTTATCGAACTGCATATTAATGGTGCGTGGGAAATTGCTCTGGCTGCCATCGCTGTTTATTTTACCGAGGTAATTTGCAATGTTGCCATCATAGTTTGAGGTATGCTCAAAGGCCTTTACTGCTAAATCGAAACGTGTTTCTTTGCTGATGCCACCAGCATTTATTTCTGCAATGACACGGCTGTAATCTGTGGGATCTACAACGATGCTTACAAATTCATGGTTTTTTGCGGTTGCACGAACCATGGTTGGCCCACCGATGTCGATATTTTCAATGGCGTCTTCCAATGAGCAATTTTCTTTTGCGATAGTGGCTTCGAAGGGGTAAAGATTAACCACGACTAAATCAATTGGGTCTATGCCGTTAAGTAGCATGACTTCGTCATCAGTGCCACGACGACCTAAAATCCCACCGTGAATTTTAGGATGCAGTGTTTTAACGCGGCCATCCATCATTTCAGGATAGCCTGTATGCTCCGAAACTTCCTTTACCGGTAGATTGTTTTCCGTAAGCAATTTAGCGGTGCCACCGGTAGATAGTATTTCTACTCCCGCATCTATAAGGGCTTTACTCAGCTCTAGTATGCCTGTTTTATCAGAAACACTGATGAGTGCGCGCTGCACTCGGCGGGTCGTATTATTACTCATAATTCTGCAATCCACAGTCGGTAAACAAGGGGGCGAATTATAAACTAATTGCTGCTTAGTCAGAAGCTAAAAGGGATGATATTAGGAATAAGAAAATTTATCTAAGGCGAGGTTTGCGGCGAAGTGTTTTGTAGGCTTGAAATTCGCCACCTCCAGCAGGATGCGTGAGGTGGCAATTGTGTGTTTATTGTCGTGTGGCGAGATGCAGCAGGTTGCCTAAATTAACTGATAAGCCTTTAATTTTTTACGTAAAGTCCCGCGGTTAATACCCAAGCATTCAGCAGCTTTAGATTGATTGCCTTCTACGTGCTCTAAAATCAGCTCCAGTAAAGGTGCTTCTACCTGTTGCATAACCAGGTCATATATATTACCTGGGTTTTCATCACCCAGGTCATTGAGTAACTGACTGAGAGATTCCCGAATAGTAGTGTTTAAGCCGCTAGACTGGTTGTTGTTAAGTTGGTCATTTTGTAATGTAGGTAAATTTATAACATTGCTGTTGTTCATGCTGCAATTGGCCTATTTTTTGTTTTTAGTTTAAAAAATGCAGTTACTTCTTCGAGTTGCTGTTGAGCATCCTCTACACGATTTATATGTTTACGAAACGTGTGCAGTTGCTCTTCGTTTTCTAGCTGGTGGCTTTTGCAATACCAGCCAATATGTTTACGCGCAATGCGTACCCCCTGTAGCTCTCCATAAAAATCATAAAGATTAGTCAGATGTGTTTGTAATATCCGACTGACTTCCTGTTGGCTGGGGGGAGCCAAAATCTTGCCTGTTTCCAGGTAGTGGTTAATCTCGCGAAAAATCCACGGTTTACCTTGTGCAGCGCGGCCGATCATAACCGCATCAGCACCGGTGTAGTCCATAACCTGTCGAGCTTTCTGTGCAGAGTTAATATCTCCATTGGCAACCAACGGGATATTAATGAGCTGCTTCACCTGTGCGATTACGTCGTATTCGGCGTCGCCCTTATAAGCATCGGCACGAGTACGTCCATGCATGCTCAACATTTGAATGCCATTGTCTTCAGCGATACGAGCAATCGTTGGTGCATTTCGATTGTCGTGATCCCAGCCCGTGCGCATTTTCAATGTCACAGGTATATCGACCGATTCAACCACAGCTTTAAGTATTTTTGCGATGCGCTTTTCATCTTTCATTAATGCAGAGCCAGCTGCAACGCTGCAGACTTTTTTGGCAGGGCAGCCCATATTGATATCAATAATCTGGGCGCCATTTTCTACATTGAATCGTGCGGCTTCAGCCATTTTTTCTGGCTCTGTGCCCGCTATTTGTACGCTGATAGGGCCAGCTTCACCTTGGTGATCCATACGTAGGCGTGTCTTACGACTGTTCCATAAACGCGGTTCAGAAGTCACCATTTCAGATACCACCAAGCCAGCACCCATTTTATGGCATAGTTGCCTAAAGGGTCGGTCTGTAACGCCTGCCATGGGGGCAAGAAATACAGGTGATGAAAGAGAATGAGGTCCGATTTGCATTGAGTCATCCGTTACGTGGACGAGTTATGTTACTCGCAACTCGGCACAGAAAAAATAAAAATATTTGTTTTTTTTAAAGAAAAAAAGCTTGATTTTTGCTGTCCATAAAAAAATCAAACACTTGTGTGAAGTTGTTAATTCTGATGGTTCACTTATGTGACTAAAGTCACCAAGCTGTTTTCTGGGCATCCTGCCCAGTACAGATGTTATATGAGGTAAAAACTAGGCAGACTGGCTCGGGCACTCTGTTTTGGTGCAGCTATTGGAAAGGCCTGCAAGTATTTTCAACTCATTTAGCTTATGAATATTTACATACTTACGTTGTGTAGAAAGCAAACCTTCACTTTGGAAGCGACTGAATGTACGGCTGATGGTTTCAATCGTTAAGCCCAGGTAGTTACCTATGTCTTTACGCGACATGCTGAGGTTGAATTCTGTTTCAGAAAAATTACGTTGTTTCAGGCGAGCAGATAAATTAACCAAAAACGCAGCAAGTTTTTCTTCGGCACTTTTTTGTGCCATCAACATGAGTAATGATTGATCGTTGGCAATTTCTTTGCTCATGATGCGGAATAGCTGATGGTGCAGTTCGGGAATTTTGGTGCTTAGATTTTCCAGCGTGCTAAAAGGAATTTCGCATAGGCTAGTGGTTTCTAATGCAATAGCAGAACAGGGATGTATACTTTCATGGATTGCATCCAGACCTAGGAGCTCGCCGGGTAAATATAATCCAGTGATTTGCTCATCACCTTCTTCGCTTTCAGAAAATGTTTTTATAGAGCCACTGCGTACGGCAAAGATAGATGTAAATTCATCACCACCATTAAATAAGTGTTCGCCTTTTTGTAATGGTCGGCTGCGCTTAATAATGTTATCTAGTTTATCAATGTCACCCATCTCTAGGCCAAGAGGCAAGCATAGGTCGTGTAGATTGCAGCTTTGACAAGCCGTTTTTAAAGCAGATAGTTTAATAGGTGTCGTAGTCATAATTATTTAGCTATAGCTCCGTTGCTCATTATATTGAGTCTATCCGATAAACTTAGTAAAGGTAAGGCTTATTTTCCTCCTCCCATACAGGGTGGAGACTGCGGTGCCGCACCTTTTTCTGCCCATTCTTCAGGGCTCATGGTATGAAGCGCGAGAGCATGTATCACATCTAGCTCTTCCGCTAATATCTTATTAATAAGGCGATGACGAGCCACCAACATCTTTCCAGTAAATTCGTCCGAGACGGCAACGACCTTAAAGTGAGATTCTGAGCCGGGAGGAACATTGTGCATATGACTTTCATTAATTACTTCAAGGTGCTGGGGTTTAAGCGATTGTTCTAATTTTTCGGTGATTTCGTCTTGTATGCTCATATTTATTCTATCTAGTGTAAAACCATCTTTAAATCAGTGCATTGCTGCAACGATCCGCCAAGTGATTGTATTTGAAAGGGCTTGGTACTTAATATACCAAGAATGCTGGCTAATGGTGAGTGTGATGAGGATAAAAATGATGGGTTGTAGATATAGAGATAAAACGCAGGCAAAAAAAAGAGCGTGCTAGCACAAGGTGCTAACCCACTCTTTACTCCCCCCCAGGAGATTCGGTATATCAGATTGCATGAATCTGTATGTGCGTTTAGCTTATATTACGGAGTGATTGAAACGTCTTGATATAAATCAATAAAAAGCGGTTTGCAGGCTTGTTTGAACTAAATTATTTAGACTGGATTATTTGCCAAGAAAAGCCTTCCATTGTTCCTGTTGAAATAGTTCCAGGCCGCGGAAGTTTCGCTTGTAATCCATTTTAGGGTGTCCATCAATCCAGTAACCCAAATATACATGAGGCAGGTGGTATAGCTGAGATAACCATATCTGTTGTAGTACGGCAAAGGTACCGAGGCTGCGTTTACTCTGTTCAGGTTCAAAGAATGTATAAACTGCGGATGGTCCTGTTGGCAAAACATCAACGACTGCTATGTTGATAAGCATGCCATCTAAGCGAGACTCTATAAAGATGCAGGCTTTCCAGTCATTAAGCAAAAAACTATTGAAGTCCTCCCTCGTTGGGTTGGACATGCTGCCATCCTGGTGGCGGTTATTCAGGTAGCGTTGATAGAGTAAAAAATACTCTTCTTTGAATCGAGCTTCTACGAGGTGGGTAGTTAAATCGTTATTTTTCTTTAAACAGCGACGTTGGTTTTTGCTGGGTTTGAACTGTTCAACATTAATACGGCTAGGCATGCAGGCCTGACAGCTTTTGCAATGTGGGCGGTATACAAAACTGCCACTACGTCGAAACCCTTTGCTAATGAGCAGGCTATAAAGCGATGCATTCATTTCAACCTGAGGGTCTGGAATTAAATTGGCGGTCATGCGGTCATCGTAATATCCGCATTCATGTTCAGCGGTTATATAGAGGCTCAGGTTTTGCGAACTCATTCTGGCGTTAAACCGTCAGGCTACTTTCTGAGGTGTGATCATCAATATATTCGTTAATTTTGAATTGTAAGTAGAACACCTGAAACAGAAAGGTAAAAATGCCGTTAAGCCAAAACAGGCTTTTTTCACCTGCGAGAGTAATGCGATGAATACGATTACGCAGCAAAAATACCCAATAGAGATTTCCCAGGCTGAAGCACAATCCACTTATAGTCACCATTTCGCGATATTCCATATTTTCAGGATTGGTTCCACTCATTATGGAAAAGATGAAATTGATCAGTAACAAACCAATAATTGCGTGTGGCACGGCCATGGGTATTTTTTTGTCGTGAAACTGATTGATTATTTGTGTTCGAGTATATAACCAGTAGGTGCCATACAGGCCAAGGGTGAGAATGCTATATGCCACAATATTTAGGGTGGGTATGCGTGGTAGGCGCTGCATTGGACCGCTTGGAGAGCCGTTGTTTACATTGCTTGAGTCGGGAGAAGGTTCAAGCTCGGAATCTTCAGCATCGTTGGGTGTTTTATTTGGATGTTCCATTCGGTGTAAGCGTTTAACCTGTAATTGAATGATAATTGCGTCAATTATATAAAACATCGCAATATAAGTATTTGTTTTTATGAGTAATTAGAACTTTATGTGTCTATCCCCGAGGGGTAAAGATTTGCTTTGTTAACAATGGTATAATTCGCGCCCTTAATAATCACTGGTTTTGGTAGAGATATGAGTCGCGATACTCGCATAGAACAACTTCAGCAAGCCCTTGCACAGCGCATTCTAGTTTTAGATGGCGGCATGGGAACGATGATCCAGAGCTATAAACTGGAAGAGGACGATTATCGTGGAGAGCAGTTCGCTGATTGGCCATCTGATTTAAAGGGTAATAATGACCTTTTAACATTAACGCAGCCAACGATTATTCGCGATATTCATACGGCGTATTTAAATGCCGGAGCAGATATTGTAGAGACAAACACTTTCAACGGCACATCTATTGCGATGGCCGACTACAACATGGAAGAGATTGTTTACGATTTAAATTTTCAAGGTGCAAAATTGGCGCGTGAAGCTGCCGATGCTGTTGCTACTGCCGAGAAGCCACGTTTTGTAGCGGGGGTGTTAGGCCCCACTAATCGCACGGCTTCTATTTCACCGGATGTAAATAATCCGGGTTTCCGTAATACCAGTTTTGATGAACTGGTCATTGCCTATACCGAAGCTACCCGCGGTTTGGTTGATGGTGGCTCAGATATCCTCTTAGTTGAAACCATCTTTGATACGCTTAATGCAAAAGCTGCCTTGTTTGCCATTATGAAATATTTTGATGACAACAATGTGAAATTACCGGTGATGATTTCCGGCACCATTACCGATGCCTCTGGGCGTACGTTATCAGGTCAAACTGCACAGGCATTCTGGAACTCAGTACGTCACGTTGATCCTATTAGTTTTGGTTTTAACTGTGCTTTGGGTGCGGGTGAATTACGCCAGTACGTTGAAGAAATGTCAGGCATCGTAAATTGTAATATCAATGCACATCCTAATGCAGGCTTACCAAATGAGTTCGGTGAATATGATGAATCACCAGAAGAAATGGCGACACAAATTGAAGAGTGGGCGAGTTCTGGTTTCTTAAATATTATTGGTGGTTGCTGTGGTACTACGCCAGCTCATATTCAGGCGATTGCCGACAGCGTTGCAAAATACCCACCAAGAAATATTCCAGACGTTAAAGTTGAATGCCGTTTAAGTGGTTTAGAGCCATTAACGATTAATGACGACTCACTATTTGTAAATGTCGGTGAGCGAACCAATGTTACCGGCTCGGCAAAATTCAAACGCCTAATTCTTGAAGAAGAATATGAAACCGCATTAGATGTTGCACGTGAGCAGGTTGAAAACGGAGCGCAAATAATTGACGTAAATATGGATGAAGGTATGTTGGATGGCGAGAAAGCCATGGTGACATTTTTAAATCTAATTGCATCTGAGCCTGATATTTCTCGCGTGCCAGTGATGATCGATTCATCCAAATGGAACATTATTGAAGCGGGTCTTAAATGTATTCAGGGTAAAGGTATTGTTAACTCAATCAGTTTGAAAGAAGGCGAAGATATTTTTATCGAGCAGGCCAAACTGATTCGTCGTTATGGGGCCGCTGCCATTGTTATGGCTTTTGATGAAACAGGTCAGGCAGATACAAAAGAACGCAAAATAGAAATTTGTACTCGTGCCTATAAGGTATTAACTGAAAAAGTCGGGTTTGCTCCAGAAGATATTATTTTTGACCCAAATATTTTTGCCGTAGCGACAGGTATTGAAGAACATAATAACTATGGCGTAGATTTTATTGAAGCCACTAAAGTTATTAAAGATACATTGCCGCACGCCATGGTGTCTGGTGGTGTTTCAAATGTGTCGTTCTCTTTCCGTGGTAATAATCCAGTGCGTGAAGCGATACACGCCGTGTTCCTATATCACGCCATTAAAAACGGTATGGACATGGGTATCGTCAATGCTGGCCAGTTGGCAGTGTATGACGATTTACCAGAAGAATTACGCGAGCACGTAGAAGATGTGGTACGTAATCGTCGTGACGATTCAACTGAACGCTTACTTGATATCGCGGATAAGTATAAAGGCGATGGCGCCGGCGGTAAAAAAGAAGAAACACTTGAGTGGCGTGAATTAGAAGTAAGTAAGCGAATTGAACATGCGCTTATAAAAGGTATAGACGCATATATTGTTGAAGATACAGAAGAAGCGCGAACCAGTTTTTCTCGCCCAATTGAAGTGATTGAAGGTCCATTAATGGACGGCATGAACGTGGTCGGTGATTTGTTTGGTGACGGCAAAATGTTTTTGCCACAAGTAGTTAAATCTGCGCGTGTAATGAAGAAAGCAGTGGCGCATTTAATTCCGTATATTGAAGCGGAAAAAGATGGCAAAGCACAATCCAATGGCAAAATATTAATGGCGACCGTAAAAGGTGACGTGCATGACATTGGTAAGAATATTGTAGGTGTTGTGCTGCAGTGTAATAACTTCGAAGTGATTGATATGGGCGTGATGGTGCCCGCGGCTAAGATTTTAGAAAAAGCCAAAGAGGAAAATGTAGATATCATTGGTTTAAGTGGTTTGATTACGCCATCGCTTGATGAGATGGTGCACATGGCAAAAGAATTGCAACGTTTAGAAATGGACGTGCCATTAATGATTGGTGGCGCAACGACGTCTAAAGCACATACTGCGGTGAAAATAGAACAAAATTACACAGGCCCGACAGTATGGGTCAAAGATGCCTCGCGTGCGGTAGGTGTTGCGCAGAAATTAATTTCTGAAGAAATGAAAGCCGACTTTGTAAAAGAATTGAGTGAAGATTATGAGCAAGTGCGTATTAATCATGCAGGGCGTCGTCAGAAAACAAACTGGGCAAATTTACAACAGGCACGTGATAACAAGGTAAAGATAGATTGGGAAAGTAGCGATATTGGAACACCGGAATTTACTGGCGTTAAAGTGTTTGATGATTATCCGTTGGATGAAATTAAAGATTACATCGACTGGACGCCATTTTTCTATGCGTGGGAATTAAAAGGCCGTTACCCAAAAATTTTGACAGATGCAGAGAAGGGTGAAGAAGCGACTAAATTGTTTAAAGATGCTAAAACTATGCTGGATAAAATCATTAATGAAAAATGGTTACAAGCAAAAGCAGTTGTCGGTGTTTTCCCTGCAAACACAGTGAATGATGATGACGTAGAAATTTATGCAGATGCTAATCGAGGTGAAGTGTTAACAACCCTGAACTTTTTACGCCAGCAAACACAGCAGCCTCCAGGTCGACCTAATCATTGTTTAAGTGATTACATTGCACCTAAAGAAACCAAACTAAATGACCATATTGGTGCGTTTGCGGTGACGACGGGTATTGGTATTGATGAACATGTAAAACGCTTTGAAGCGGACCATGATGATTACAATGCGATTATGTTGAAAGTATTAGCTGATCGTTTAGCTGAAGCCTTTGCAGAATTAATGCACAAGCGTGTACGTAAAGAGTTTTGGGCATATGCAGCTGATGAAACATTAGAAAGTGACGCGTTGATTGCAGAAGAGTACAAGGGTATTCGTCCTGCGCCGGGTTATCCTGCATGCCCTGATCACACTGAAAAAGCCAAGCTATGGGAATTAATCAAAGCCGATAAAAATGCCGATATAACCATTACTGAAAGCTTTGCAATGCTGCCTGCTGCTTCGGTTAGTGGCTGGTACTTCAGTAACCCTGAATCAAAGTATTATGCGGTCGCAAAAATAAATCGTGAACAAGTTGAAGATTATGCGAAGCGTAAAGGAATGACAATGGCTGAAGCTGAACGTTGGTTATCACCTAATCTTGGTTATGATACATAGGTGGTTTTAAAGTTGTACGTAATTAAAAACGGCCATCAAATGATGGCCGTTTTTTTGAATAAAATATTATGATTGCCTGGTTTTTCAGAAGTTCTAAATTATTTTAACCATTGAGTTTTAAGTTTTATTATTTTGAGTTCGTAAATCACCTACCAGCAGTTGTTTTAGCTCACTGATCTCACTTCTTAACGATTTCATCTCCTGATGTAAATCAGCTTCAATATGTTCCTGAGCCTGTTGTAGAGCGTCAACCGTTTCTTGATGTTCTGACTCACTGTAATTTTGCATAGCACTTACAATTATCGCGATAAACAGGTTAAGCATAGTAAAGGTAGCAACCATAATGAAGGGAACAAAAAAGGCCCAGGCAAGCGGGTACGTTTCCATCACTGGGCGAACTATGCCCATTGACCAACTCTCCAATGTCATGATCTGAAACAGGGTATAAAATGAGCTACCTAGAGTACCAAACCACTGTGGAAAAGCCGCACCAAAAAGATTGGTGGCAATGACCGCAAATACATAATAAAAGACCAGCAGCATAAGGCCAATTGAACCAAGTCCGGGGATCGCTTCTAATAATGCACCTACCACTCTGCGCATGGACGGTACCATGGTAAGTAGTCGTAACACCCTTAATACTCGTAAAGCTCGTAAAACAGAGAAAGGACCAGATGCTGGAATCAATGCAATAGCGACTACTGTAAAATCAAACAGGCTCCACGGGTCTCGCCAAAAGCTCATCCGATAGACAAATAAACGCAGGCTGATTTCAACTACAAATATGGCGAGAATTAATTGATCGAGAGCCAGTATGAATGTCCCGGCCACATTCATAATTGTCGGCGATGTTTCTAAACCGAGTAGCACTGCATTTATTAGAATCAGTGCAATGATACTTTTCTGTAAACGGGGATGCTCGATGAACGCCTTTAAATTTGTGCGCGCCATCGTCATCAGTTTTGTTTCTCCTCGGGGCGTGACAACATTATCTTTTCTAGTGGCAGCCCGGTCATTCCATGAATCGTTTTCCATAAATAATAGAAAATAGCCATCATCATTAGCATTGAGGGGATAGCAATCACCGGATAACTTAACAGAGTCATATGCGCAAGCTCTTCATTAAAAGCAACACTACCTGCGGGGCTGTTGACAATCCATCTGGCAAGTATGTAATTCATAAACGAGGAAAAGAAAAAGGTGCCGCTTAGCAGGTAGGTTGCATTTAGCAGGCGAGTATCAAATGCAGCACTGTTGCCAAAATCTTCCAGTTTCTGCTGGATTTCCTCGACATTTAAGAAGGCCGGGTTGTATAGCAGGGTTCTAATTAACGGATAAGGAGTGAAAGTAGAAACCAGTACCGCTACTCCAATCAATCCGGGAATAGCGGCTTCTTTAACTGCTAGCCACTGTGGGTCAAGTTGTAGCAGACCAATGCCACCCGTTAACACCACACTGACCAATCCGAGCAGAGCAATAAAATTGAATTTTCTATATTTTATTAGCTCAAACAGTCCCCATCCCAAAGGAAACGCCAGTGCAAGAATTAGCGCGCCACTTGCGCCAAGTGCATCGTTCTCGCTGAACTTCATCAGAATGACTGAAGGAATGACAATGCTTACCAGCAAGTCAATCATGGGACGAGGTTTATGCGACGCTGTGTTGTTTTTTTCTGTTGATGAAGTATTCATTTTATATAATCAGTTTGCTTACATTGAATGCTCATATTATTAACGACCCATAGCCATAGAGCGTTTTTCCAATGCCGCTATTCTATCTTCAATAGGAGGGTGTGATGAAAATAACGCCATAAAACCGTTTTTATCATTTATACCAAAAGCAGCCATTTGTTCTGGTAAGGCTTCAGGTTCTACTTGCCCAAGACGCTTAAGAGCAGAAATCATATTTTGGTGACCGGCTAAATCTGCGCCACCCGTATCGGCAACAAACTCACGTTGTCTTGAAAAGTACATCACAATGGTGGACGCAAGAATAGATAAAATGACCTGCGCTACCATCACTGTCACGAAGTAGCCTATACCATGTCCCTGGTTATTTTTTAAAATTACTCGATCGACAATGTGCCCGACAACGCGCGATAAAAAAACCACAAACGTATTAACCACACCTTGAATCAAGGCCATAGTCACCATATCACCATTGGCAATATGGCTCATTTCATGGCCGACCACGGCTTCAATCTCACCTTGGCTCATGTTATCTAATAAGCCTTGAGAAACTGCCATTAGGGCGTTGTTTTTGCTGGCACCGGTGGCAAAAGCATTCATTGCTGAAGTTGGGAAAATAGCCACTTCTGGCATTTTTATACCAACGATTTCTGCCTGTTTTTCAACAGTGTTCATTAACCACTTTTCGATATTGGTAGTTGGGTTGGTAATCACTACCGCCCCCGTCATACGCTTTGCCATCCACTTAGATATCAGCAAAGAAATAATTGAACCACCAAAACCAATTACACCAGAAAGTATGACCAGTGCCTGTATATTAAGGTCTGAGCCATTCTCAGCTAATATGCTGTCAACGCCTAACAGGCGTAAAGTGATGCTCAGTACGACCATAATGGCAATATTGGTCAAAAGAAATAACATAATGCGTTTCATTGTTTTACCTGTGTTTTATTAAATAAGTTTAACTCTAGTTTACCTTTACTATTCATTATTGTTCATGCTGCTTAGTATTATGAATTGCTTTGTTCGTAACTAGAATTCTCACCTGTGCTCAGTTCATCATGAGTGTAATAGATATGTTCATTTGTATTTTTTTCAATAGCCACTTTTGTATCATTTGCAGTTTTCATATCATGCCTAAAAGATGAACGGCTATTGTCGCGTTGTCGAGCCAGGCGTCGACTAACTGTGCGGCCAGCACGATCGGCTGCGCGGTCGATAGCTACATACATATCTAATTCGATATCTTCAATTACAACATCGGTTAATTTAGGCAGCACTACTTGTATGCGACAACATTTGTCTTCACCACCTCTTGGGCCATTAATATCTGACAGTCGAACTAAGATGCGCTGAATATGTTCATCGCGGCTACTAAGTGCAAAACCCAGGCGTCGTTCAATATGGTCGCGTAGAGCATTTGTCAGGGAAAAATTACGTGCTTGAATGTCAATTAGCATCTTAATATCCGTCTGTTATAGCTGGAAATCTACGATAGGCCTATTTCAAATTAAGAAAAAGTCGATTATTACTGGTTTATTGTTCGTATTTTACGAAGTGAGTGGCTTCAGTGGTTGGATATATACCTGCACTGTTGTTGAAACTAGGTGTCGCTTTAGGGCGGAACTCTATTTATTACGTTTGTTTTTATCGCCGGTGAAAGCAAGCGCTGTCGAGCAATTTCAGCAGCGTTTAGGCTCCTAAGCTTGATTTATTCGGATGGATACTGGGTAGAGTTTTAATTAAATTATTAAATAGATAAATCTTTAAGGGTTTTATCTTTTAATGATTGTTCAATCGACTCATCAATTTCTTGTTGGATCTGTATTACGCTAGATTCAAATCCAATGTGTTTTAGAGAATGGCTTTTATTTTCGCCAGATTCGCGTATTGCGAAAATAATATCATGCAGTGATAGTGTCTCCAGGTCATATGCTGGTAGATAAGTGATAGGTGACTGCACAGTTTCTTCCAGTAGTTTTTTATCTAATAGGTCGTGAATAATAATTGAGCAGGCATCGATGCTGATATTCATATGCATGGCTAATGATTCCTTTGTCCATGCGGGTTTGTGCGAGTAATAGTGCTTGCCAATAAGTGCCATAATGTTTAGGGCGATGGATTCTTTTTCTCGATTGCTGAGTCTTAATTTTTCGGTGTTCAGATTTTGTTGTGCTGGATTTTGATGATAAAAAGCGATACTGCAACCGACTAATAGTATTACCCAGTTAATGTATATCCAGATAAAGAAAATTATCATCGATGCAAAAGCAGAATAAATGGCCGTGTATTTAGATGAGCCAACAACAAAAGAGGCAAATGCCCAGCTACTTATTTTCCACAATAAGCCGGATACCATGCCACCTATAAGCGCGGATTTAAAATTGACTTTGGTATTGGGTACAAACATATAAACAAAGGTGAAAGCGCTCGTCGCCAGTAGAAAAGGCAGCAGGTGTCCTACCAATTTGGCGACTAAGCCAATAGACTCAATTTCCATCGCATCTTGTATTATCGACACATTCGCAATAGAGGCGGTAAGCCCAAGTGCTGAGAAAAGCAGTACGGGGCCAATTAATACAACGGTTAGGTAGTCGCTAAAGCGTTTGCCTATGGAACGGTGCTGGGTTACATGCCAGGTAAAATTAAATGACTGCTCTATTTTTTGTAGTAGTGAGATAACCGTATATAAAAGTAGGGCGAGACCCACAGAGCCTAAAACGCCGGCTTTGGTGTTTTCGACAAACTCGATTATTTTTGCAGCGATTTCTGCACCCTTATCCCCAAGGGCTAAAAATAAATTGAGTAGCATGGGTTCTATCTGATTATGAACACCAAAACCCTTTAGTACTGAAAAACTAACAGCAAGTAGGGGGACTAATGCAAGGATTGTGGTATAAACCAAGCCCATTGCACGCAAGGTGATCATTCCCGCCATTAAGTCGCGAATAATTAAATGGGTAATTCGTAAGCCGGTAATCACTTTGGCTTTATTGGTGGATAACTCGGATATGGTCGAGTTCCAGACTGTCTTTAGAATAATGTCTTTAAGTTGCTTGAGGCTAAGTGTTTTTTTCATATGGATTTGCATATTTTGATTTTTTTAAGAGTATAAGCAGCTTGAGTTTTATTTGTATATTTTATGTGTATTTTTTCTCAGGTGCCGTGTTTTTCGGTATTTAAGGGTGAAATAAGCGGCAGAATAAGCTTTCAGCATGTTATCCACAAAAGCTGTGGATAACTATGTGGATGAAATCAGTTTTTGTTGCTGAAATGAGATTATGACGGAATTGTTACTAAATTGTTTAAAAAATAACCATAAAAAATAAGTCATAGTAAACAACGACTTAAAAATACTTAAATAAATTGTTGACAAATACCCTGCATAAGAAGGTTCTAAATTTCTCAGTTTTATTTAAATTATGGTGTTGTGTATAACTAAGCTTGAATACGCTTATATTGCACTTGTTTAAGGCGTAAATAGTGCGTTTTTGGTTCAGTTATAGGTATGATGTCAACATTGTTACAGTTTGGTGCAACTTTTCAGCAATTTAACGTAAAGGCGATGATTTTGACGCAAAGTAAACAGCCTGTTTTTATTAATGAGGATGGCTGCTCTTTATTGTATGACTCCGAATTACTGGATAATCCGATATCTACTTTTTTACAGCACGATATTTTTAATCAAGCGCTAAGTTGCCAGCAAATCACTCAAAGTGGTCGAGGACAGGCCTGGTTTATTGAGTTGACTGGCTTATCTACTGTGCTGCGTTCTTACCAACGGGGAGGCCTGGTCGCTAAGTTTAATCGGCAAACTTATATAGGCTGGTCAGCAAAAGGCAGTCGAGCCTATAAAGAATGGCGCTTATTGAGCCATCTAAGTAAATTAAGCTTGCCGGTACCACGCCCTATAGCCGCGTCTTTCTGTCGCGTGTTATTTGCTATCGTTCCCTTATACCGTGCGCGCATCTTGTTGCAGCGTATCCCCAATGTACAGACATTTGATTATCTCTTATCTACAACAGCGCTGGAAAATACTGTATGGCAGAGCGTAGGTGCTTGCATCCGACGTTTTCATCAGCAGGGTGTATATCACGCCGACTTGAATGCCAATAATATTTTATTGGATGATCAGCAGATCGTGTACTTAATAGATTTTGATAAGGGTGAGATACGTAAGGAGAAACAGCAGCAGGCGCAGTGGAAGCAAGATAATTTGCAACGTCTAAAACGCTCATTGTTAAAGCAGCAGGCTTTACGCGATCAGTACGCTTTCAGTGAAGAAAATTGGGGTAGTTTAGTTGATGCCTATAATGGCGCTGCAGATTCCTAAGGCAATAACTAACACTTTGTTGTCGTATGGATTACTTATATAAGCACTAAACTCATGTCATTTAGGTGCATTGCATTTTTCACCTTACTACCAGAAGCGGACCTTGAAAATGGTGGGTTTACTATTTTGGAAAATCCTTCAAACAGCACTTACCGGAAGGGTTGCGTGCCTCACATTCACAAATATGGTTTTTGGTCATTTCAATCACAAATTCTTTGGCGCCCGGATTTATAGTTGCTTGATTTACGGTCACACCAAAGCAATAACAGACTAATGCATCTCCTGTGTTTTCTTTAATGCCAATAAGTGTCCTAACTTCTGTTTTATCAATTACAGAATCATCCTCTCCAAAATACACTACATCACAGGATGGGTCATTACAGAAGTAGTAGCTTTGCTGTTTACCTTTCCAATTCCAACTTTCTTTGATGTGGTGCATTATGGTTTTTTCAGAAATTTCTTTATATTCCTTTCCATTCACAGGACACCGATGTTGTTTATGTATTTTTTTTGTCATGCAAGAATTAGAGCAGCAATCAGACATGGTAATCACCTTAGATCTTATTTATTAGTATTTTGCAGGTCTGTATTACATCTGGGGGTATCAAGATGGCAGTCATCAAATAGGTGGCAGGTTCTTTTACATAGTGATACAAGCATCAGCATTAATGGAACTTCTATAAGAACACCGACTACTGTCGCTAATGCAGCACCTGATGATAAACCAAAAAGTATAACGGCGGTTGCTATAGCAACTTCAAAGTGATTTGAGGCACCAATTAAGGCGACAGGTGCGGCATCGTGATATGAAAGCTTTAACCAACGCGCAAATATAAAATAGCCTATCGAAAAAATTAAAACAGTTTGAATAAGCAGTGGTATAGCTATCCATAAGATAGTAAGTGGGTTATCAATGATAACCTCACCTTTGAATGAAAAAAGTAAAATTAAAGTTAAAAGCAACGCTGTAATACTGACAGGTGTAAGCCAATGTAAAAACTGATTTTTAAACCAATTCATGCCTTTATATCTAATTATCCACTTTCGTGAAAAATAACCTGCAAGCAAGGGAAGTGCTACATAAATTGAGACAGAAAGTAACATCGTCTGCCACGGCACAGGCATAGAATTTACATTCAGTAATAAACCGCCTAGCGGTCCATATAAGAGAAGCATCATTAATGAGTTAATGGCTACCATTACCAATGTTAAACCATCATTGCCTTTTGAAAGGTAACTCCACATCAGTACCATTGCGGTACACGGTGCAATCCCCAATAAGATGGTACCCGCAATATAGCTTCTCCATAACTCTACCTCTTCACCATTTGCAAGAATTTCTGTTCCCGGTAAATAATCTTTAAATAAATAGCCTAAGAAGAAATAGGATATTGCAAACATGGTGAAAGGCTTAATCCCCCAGTTTATAAAAAGGGTAAGCAAAACCGGTTTTGGGGTTTTTGCTGATTTTAAAACCTGAGAAAAATCAATTTTTACCATGATGGGATACATCATGAAAAAAAGACACACGGCAATAGGAATAGACACCTGATAAACTGATAAATCATTTAATGATGTTGCAACGCCGGGTGCTACTTTACCGAGTAAGATACCACCAGCGATACAAAGCAATACCCAAACTGTTAAATAACGTTCAAAAATTGATAACTCGGTAACTGTCTTTGCCATGAGGAAGCCTTAAAAAACACTCTAATTATTAGATTTGATTAGTAAAATTTCTATAAATAATAATGCGCTAATTTGGTTAAATATTGCATATTTTCGAATAGCCCAACGTTCGCTTTGGGACGACGGCTGTCTTAGATAGGTAAGTTAAAGATATCTGCTTTGTGTTAGCCGATATCTAACAATTACACTATATCCCTTTAATAGATGATATTAGCCAAATATGCATTTAAAGTATGCTCGCACTATGAGTTCATGCACAAGTGCTTTTTGGGTTTAAGCCCGTTAGTTTGCTAGTCGACATGTGTTATTTTTTAAGTAACGCCGAAACATAAAGCTCGACAACATTTACCTGATTGTCTAATGCTTTTTTAGCATTCTCACCCATGTGTTGGTCATAAGGTGAATTTAGCAATTGGGCAAACGTACTTTTGAGTTCGGAAATATTGTAAATTTGAATGCTGCCTTTGTGAGCTTTGAGTAGCTCGACTTCGTCTTTAAAATTAAACATATGCGGGCCACACACAATGTTTTTTCCAAGACGGGCGGGTTCAAGTATATTTTGACCACCATGGGGTATAAGTGAACCACCTATAAATACGCAATCGGCCCCCGCCATAAAACCCATGAGTTCACCCAGAGTATCTGCCAGATAAATATTTGTATTGTCGTCTAAAGGTTGTTGTTTGCTGCGCACGGCAAATTTTATATTCAGGGCGCTTAATTGTGTTTGTATTTGTTCACTGCGATTAGGGTGACGAGGAACAATAACAAGTACAGTTTCAGTGTTCAGTTCAGACCATAATTGAGCGAGCTGTTGCTCTTCATCGTTATGTGTGGAAGCGGCAACGAAATATCTACGTGAATTTAAATCTATCGGCCGACTATTAGCTTCGTCACTCATATGTGCAAATTTTAAATTCCCTGTATTTAATAGCTTTTTGTCGGGCGCACCCAATTGTTTGAAATTTAGTACTTCCTGTTCTGATTTACAGAGTATTTTTTCAACGTCTCTCAGGCTTGTTTTGTAAATATTTTTAATCCAGTTATTGCTTTCGAGTGTGCGATGAGAAAGTCGCCCATTGATAATGCTGATTGAAATATTTTTTTGTGTACAGTGTTTATAGAGTAATGGCCAAATCTCTGTTTCCATAATAAGACAGCGATCAGGCAGGGCGGAATTTAAGAAACTTTTAATAGCAAAACTTGATTCTATCGGTAAATAAAAGTGTGTAGTACGTTCGCAGGCGTGACGAGCAACTGTACTGGCGCCCGTGGTGGTATTGGTGGTGATTATAAAATTGGTGTCAGGTAGTTGTTTAATTAGATTGCGATGTAAAGGCATGTAAGTATTTACTTCACCTACAGATGCGCAATGAATCCAGTAAGTTTTTTTAGATTTAGGCTTATTCGTTGTTACGTAAGAAAAACCTAAGCGTTGTAATAGATAGCGGGTAGATTTGTCTCGTACGGCAACTTTAAGGGTGTATAAGAAAAAAACAGGCCAAAGTAAAAAAACAACAATGCGGTAACTCATCATTGCGGTCTCTTATTTTTATTCTTTGCAGGATAAATAGTGGCTTCACCGGCAGGGCGATTTTTATAGCGTTTATGTACCCACAGGTATTGCTCTGGGTTTTGTAGAATTAAATGTTCCAGCGTTTGGTTAATAACTAAGGCGTCTTCCTCTATATTGCCACTGGGAAAATTTTCTAGAGGTGGAAGAATGCTTAATTTGTAACCCTGGCCTTTAGGCTTACGCGTTATGTAATAAGGTACAACCGCTGAGTTGGTCATGTCTGCAAAACGCGCAGGTGCAGTTAAAGCAGAGGCTTGTACACCAAAAAAAGGAATATACACCATGTCTTTACCGCGGAAATCCTGATCTGGTGCATACCACGCCGCATGGCCTTTTTTGAGTCCTCTCACCATTGTCATGGGCTTGTGGTAATCCACAACAGCATTATATAAACGTTCACGATGATGGCGTACAAATAGATCGAATAGTTTATTGTGTGCCGGTTTGTACATAACCTGAAAAGGCACATAGTGGTTGAGCACAGGGCCACCAATTTCCAGGCAGGTAAAATGAGCAGTAAGGATGATGACGCCACGTCCCTTTGCCTGTGCATTTGTTATATTTTCCAGACCATTCACTTCACATAGTTCTAGCAGGCGTTTGTCGTGCCACCAGGTGAGCGCCAACTCAAATGCGGCAATACCTATATTATTAAAACACTGTTTTTTTAGACGTTTGATTTCAGCCTGGTTTGCCTCAGGAAAGGCAATGCGTAAATTAATATCCGCTACTTTTTTACGCATAGGAAGTGCAATGTATAGTAGCTTGCCAAATAGTGAGCCACAAAACTCTATTCCACGCAGTGGTAGTAACGAGACCAGTCTCATTAGTCCAAGTGCTAGCCAGGTAGGCCAGTGTTTGGGCATTAGAAAGTTACGCAACTTGGGTGATTCGCTCAATGTGTTATTTCTTTAAACGGGGTGTGTGCATATTAAAGGATAAGTGTTGGTCTATAGTAATCGTCTATTTTAAGAAGCTAGGGGGCATCTGGCTATCATTAATTACTAATTAGTATTTTCTGAAAAATAAAAATGTGTTGTGTGATTATTATAAAGAGAGAACTGTTAATTATTTATCAAAGATCAGGTTGCAAATGATAGCGCCCTGTCTTGTGTTAATACGTATCTGATCACATTCAGAAATTGAATACTGGCTTGGATTCACCATATGTTAAAGGCTGTAAAACAGTCTCAAAAATGGTTTCATCGGCCCAGCTATCATCATCTGTACGGGTAATAACATGTGCCTGCATTGCAGGTGCTGAACCTATAACAACAAACATCCGACCATTTTGTGCAAGCATTTGTTTAAGCTGTTGAGGGGTTTCGCTTACAGAACCGGTAATTACAATTACGTTGTACTTTATATTGGGGTTACTTGGCTCAAGGCCGTTGCCACAGCTGATTGTGGCATTGTTGATTGAATGCTGTTGCAAACGTTGTTGCGCGGCCTCGGCGAGGCCGGCATCTATTTCAATACTTTCTACATGGCAAGCCAGGTTTGCAAGGCAGGCTGTTACAAATCCGCTGCCCGTGCCTATCTCAAGTACATTGTCTTCAGGTTGTATATCCAGTAGTTGGAGCAGGCGACCTTCAAGTATGGGGTGCATCATTTTTTGCTGGTCATTCAAGGGAATGGCTGTGTCTGCATAGGCCAGATTGGCATATTGGCTAGGTACGTATTGGTCACGCGGGATCTGTTCGAGTGTATTGAGTACTTTATTGTCTAATACATCCCAGGGGCGTACTTGTTGCTCAACCATATTATAACGACACTGATCTAAATGTGACTGCATCTACCGAACCCCAGAAAATTATGTGTATTTTTATTAGCCTTTGACTGATTCTACTCCCTGTCTGTTAACTTGTGTAGCCTGCAAACCGCACACTATTTTATGCCTATATAGTAGCCGTCTATACCTCTACTGTTTGCTTGCCCTATACCTGACTGGTTTGCTCAGGTAAACTAGGCGACCATGAAGCTAGGGGAGCTTCAGGCATGTATTTGCCTGAAACTGAGAATGCCCTGAATCAGACTATTTAATACTGTAAGTAGTCTTAAATTCAGAACAAACCCTTAGAACCTGATCCAGATTATGCTGGCGTAGGGAAGCTTCGATCCTTAAAGATCGCTGCCTCTGCGCCTATTGTGAGACATATGTCGTCACATTATTTCCAAGAGGATTCAATATGAGTGCGATTCCAGAAGATTTTATCCAGAAAACAGCCAAGTTATCTGAAGAAGTAACCCGTCCATTTAGTAACTCACGCAAAATTTATGTGCAGGGTTCTCGAGATGATATTCGCGTGGGTATGCGTGAAATACAGCAGGACGACACCTCTGACAGCATTGGTTATGAAACGAATCCACCAATTCCTGTATATGACACATCGGGTGCATTTTCTGATCCGGATGTTGAAATTGATTTAATGAAAGGTATGCCAAGTGTGCGTGCTAACTGGATTTTAGAACGTAATGATACAGAAGAACTAGATGGACCAACGTCTGAGTATGGTACGCAACGTCAGGATGATCCTGCGCTTGCTCATTTGCGTTTTGAACATATTCAAAAACCACGTCGTGCATTAGCTGGTAAAAATGTAAGCCAGATGTATTATGCGCGTCAGGGTATTATTACTCCTGAAATGGAATATGTTGCAATTCGTGAAAACCAGCGTTTAACCGAGTTACGCGAAGACCCAGCCTACAAAAAATTACTCAAGCAGCACCCGGGTGAAAACTACGGAGCTAATTTGCCAGACGTTATGACGGCAGAGTTTGTCCGTGAAGAAATTGCCAGCGGTCGTGCGATTATTCCAGCGAATATTAATCACCCTGAGTTAGAACCAATGATTATTGGTCGTAACTTCCGCGTGAAAATTAATACCAATATTGGTAACTCAGCGGTTACATCGTCTATTGAAGAAGAAGTAGAAAAAATGGCGTGGTCAGCTCGTTGGGGTGGTGACACGCTAATGGATTTATCTACGGGTAAAAACATTCACGAAACCCGCGAATGGATTTTGCGTAATGCGCCAATTCCAATTGGCACGGTACCTATTTACCAGGCGCTGGAAAAAGTTAACGGTAAGTCGGAAGATTTAACCTGGGAAATTTTCCGTGACACATTAATTGAGCAAGCTGAGCAGGGCGTAGATTATTTTACGATTCATGCGGGTGTGCGTTTACAGTATGTACCACTAACAGCAGAGCGTGTAACGGGCATAGTGTCACGCGGTGGCTCAATTATGGCGAAGTGGTGCTTGGCACATCATGAAGAAAACTTCTTATATACGCACTTTGAAGATATCTGTGAAATCATGAAAGCCTATGATGTAAGCTTCTCATTAGGTGATGGCTTACGCCCAGGTTCACTGGCGGATGCAAATGACGCGGCACAATTCGGTGAGTTAGAAACACTGGGTGAGCTGACTAAAATTGCCTGGGAGCACGATGTTCAGGTGATGATAGAAGGCCCCGGTCATGTACCTATGCAGATGATCAAAGAAAACATGGATAAAGAGCTTGAAGATTGTTTTGAAGCGCCTTTCTATACATTAGGGCCATTGACGACTGATATAGCGCCGGGTTATGACCATATTACTTCTGGAATTGGCGCGGCGAACATCGGCTGGTACGGTTGTGCAATGCTATGTTACGTAACACCTAAAGAGCATTTAGGTCTGCCAAATAAGGCTGACGTAAGAGAAGGTATTATTACCTACAAAATTGCGGCACATGCTGCGGATTTGGCAAAAGGCAATCCGGGTGCGCAAATTCGTGATAATGCAATGTCTAAGGCTCGGTTTGAATTCCGTTGGGAAGATCAGTTCAATCTAGGATTAGACCCGGAGCGTGCGCGTGAATACCACGATGAAACCTTGCCGAAAGATTCTGCCAAGGTGGCACATTTCTGTTCTATGTGTGGGCCACACTTCTGCTCAATGAAAATCACTCAAGATGTACGTAAGTATGCAAAAGAGCAGGGACTCTCAGAAGAAGCAGCCTTGAAGCAAGGTATGCAGGAAAAATCGATTGAGTTTATTGGTAAGGGCGCAGAAATATATAACAAGACGTAATTTTGTTATATATGTTGAACCATAAAAAAAGCTGGGGAATCCCGGCTTTTTTTATGCAAATAACATTTTTATTTTGACAAATAGTACATATGAATCCGGCATAATAGTCGAATTACTGCTAGATTAAGTACTGGGGACAATAAAACAACACCACCTGATATATGGCCAATTCAGAATACATTCAATTATTAAAAATGCAGATTCAAAAGCATCTAAAAGCAGTGGATATTTCTAGTGCGCCCTTAAAAGATTTTTTGACAGCGGTTGACGATGCATATCAAAATTTCGATTTAAATCAACGTACTCTTCAGCAATCACTAAAACTAAGCTCAGACGAAATATTGCATGCCAGTGAAGAAATGAATGCCATCTTTCAGGCTATTCCAGATCAGTTATTTAATATGGATGAGAATGGTCGGATTATTAATTATAAATTGGGGCAGAGCAGCCATCATTATTTAAAAACAGGTGACCTAGTTAATCGTTGCCTTACTGATGTGACGGATGGAGAAGTTGCTTCAAAGTTTGATGTATCCATAAAACAGGTGCTTGAGCAACAAGCAACAAAGCATTTCGAATTTATTATCGTGCATGAGAAAAAAGTGCACTACTACGAAGTGCGAATGATGCCACTAAAGAGTCGTGAGGTAATGGCCCTAGTTCGGGATATTACTGAGCGAAAACTGGCTGAAGAGCAAATTGCCTTTCTTGCCTATCATGATAGCTTAACTGCATTACCGAATAATCGATTGTTTAAAGATCGATTACAGCACGCAATTTCACAGGCGGAAAGAAAAGGTAAATTACTCGCTGTGATGTTCCTTGACCTGGATCGCTTTAAATTAATTAACGACACCATGGGCCACTCTGCTGGCGATGAACTATTAAAAGTTACTTCGCAGCGTTTGATTGAGGCCGTGCGTAAAAATGATTCGGTAGCCATTAATACCAGTGATTTAAGTGCCTCAGTTGCGCGCCTTGGTGGTGATGAGTTTACTATTTTATTAGAAGACGTTGAAAGTGTTCAGTCAATTGCACATATCGCGGGACGTGTTATTGATCACGTTAGTTTACCGATGATGTTAGAACGACAGGAAGTGCATGTCTCAACAAGTATCGGTATTGCAATGTTTCCTGCTGACGGTAAAAAAGCAGATGATATTTTACAGCATGCAGATACCGCGATGTATCACGCTAAAGCACAGGGACGAAATAATTTTCAGTTTTATACTGAGTCGATGAACAAATCTTCGGTTGAACTACTAGCCCTAGAAAATAATTTGCATAAAGCCGTTGAACAAGATGAGTTAAGTTTGTATTACCAGCCTCAAATTAATGTTGCTAGTGGTGAATTAGTTGGTATGGAGGCATTGATTCGTTGGGAACATCCGGAAAATGGATTTATATCTCCGGGTGTATTTATTCCTGTTGCTGAAGAAACAGGAATGATAAATCGTATTGGTAAGTGGGTTTTAAAAGAAGCCTGCGAGCAAGGCGTTCGTTGGATGAAGCAAGGCTATAAGCTACATAAAATTTCAGTGAATTTATCAGCACGTCAGTTGAAAGATGAAAACTTGCCGACTTTAATAAAAGATATGATGAGCGAGACCGGTATGCCGGCTAATATGTTGGGTATTGAATTGACGGAAAGCGCAATCATTCTAGATCCTGATATTGCCTTGATACGTCTACAGAAAATAAAAGAATTAGGTATAAGTTTATCTCTGGATGATTTTGGAACGGGTTATTCATCACTCAGTTATTTAAAACGCTTCCCCATTGATACGTTGAAAATTGACCAGGCTTTCGTACGCGATGTAAAAGTTGATCACGAAGATGCTGCTTTAGTAAAAGCTATTATTGCTATGGCGCATGGTTTGGGTATGGATGTAATTGCCGAGGGTGTTGAAGTTCAGGAGCAGCTTGATTTTCTGGGTGCCCATGGCTGTGATAGCATTCAGGGGTTTTTGTTTAGTCGGCCATTGCCAGCGGCTGAAATGGAATTGATGTTAACTAAGAAATAACAGGGCCGCATTATGGCAGTTTTTCTACGTAAGACAGATATACTTAATCAATAAAATACTTACGTAAGCACCATGACTGGTTTTTTACCAGCTTGAACACGTGTAGTGGCTATTGCAGCATATTCAACTTTTAAGCGGCTATATACATCATCTAATGACATACCGAGTACTTTGCTTGTAATGGCTCGTACTACGCCTGCATGACCGACCATTAATACACGTTGTCCGCGGTATTGCTCAGCAACTTCTTCATACACAGTCCAAACACGCGTTGCAAAATCATCCAGTCCTTCTGCCCCCGGTGGGCGATTGTTAACGGGGTCTAGTAAAAACCGTTCAAGTGCATCACCTTCATTATTTTTTATGTCTTCTGGGGTGCGGCCTTCCCAGGTGCCAAATCCAATTTCTTTTAGATTCTCGTTGATCGTAAATTGAATGCTCATTGATTCAGCCAGTGCTTCAGAAAATTTAAGGCAACGTAGTAAAGGCGAGCTGATAATGTGATCCCAGGGTGGAGATTCTGGTATAGCACTCCACATTTGTTGCCAACCGGTTTTGCTTAGCGGGTCATCAATGCCGTGACCGCGATAGCGTCGACCACCTTCAGGCTCACCGTGGCGAATGATATCTATTTGAGTTTCGCTCATGACATAACACCCATTAATGTAAGAATAGCAATAAATGAAAGCCAAACAATCAAGGTGCGTAAAACAAGCGCGCGAGCAGAGCGAATGCAGGCGGTTTCTTCTCCTGGCTTACAGTCTTTTAGTGCTCCTTGTCCTGCCGTAATAAGGGTTAGATAATTACACTCAGTGAGATTTTCCTGTTTAGTTTTGCTGTAAAATTCATGCTTTGCACCTTCATAATTTCCTGTTAATGCATAGCCTATTGCTGCCATATGAGCTGGTGCCCAGGCCATAATAGCGTGTAGTTGAGTTGCTGCATTAGCAAGCGTTTCATTCTCCGCGGTGCGCATAGTGTGCGTTGCAAGTCGGTACATTAAAGCCCCCAAAGGCCCCAATACAACAAACCAGAAAATAACAGAAAAAAAGCGATCATTGGGCTCATGCAAAATAGAGCGCATTACCTCAACGACTTGCTGGTCCGGATCTGTCGGTGCATCTTTTTGCATGATGTTACATGCTTCATTGTAAGCAATGGTTTCATCACCGTTTTCTTTTGCTTCCAAATAGTTGTTAATTTGTCGATTGAGATCTTTAGGTCCCAGACAAAATGCAAAAACCGTTAAACCAAATATCAGTTCAATTAAACCGAGTAGTTGTCCTTCAAACCAACCTTGTAATATTGCAGTTAAGAATAGAATGGGAAGCAAAAGAATAATAATAGAGATGCGACTCTGCTCAGAGACTCGCGGACAAGTATGCAGGAGCCATCGACTATAGTTATCAAACCATTCAAAGTTGCGCCGTTTTTCTAGTGTGTCACTAGCTCGTTCAAAAATAATACCGATTAGGATGCAAATGAGTGCCATAATTTTCTTGTTTTATGTATTTAAAAGTTGGTTGAGTGTGTTCCAGCTAAACTCAGGCCCGGGATCTGTTTTTCGCCCTGGTGCAATATTGCTGTGGCCGGTTATAGCATTTTTAGCTATCTCTGGATAGCTTTGTTGTAGCTCTAGTATAACGTCAGCCAGTGTTGTGTATTGCACGGATTCAAATGGGGTATCGTCGGTGCCTTCAAGTTCGATGCCGATGCTGAAATCATTACATCCTGTCTCTCCACAGTATTCCGATGCCCCCGCATGCCATGCGCGTTTGTTGAACGGGACATATTGAATGATCTCACCATTACGACGAATAAGTAAATGTGAAGAAACTTTTAACTGATGAATTTCTGCAAAATATGGGTGTTCATCTTTATCTAGCTGATTTGTAAACAGCTGGGTAATGTAGGGGCCGCCAAATTCACCTGGTGGCAAGCTAATATTGTGAATCACAATCAGGCTAACGGGCCGGTCGTCGGGTCGGTTATCAAAATTAACTGAAGTAATTTGATTTGCAGTGTCGAGCAAACCCAATTTTGCGTTTATTTTCATGGGTTTAAGTTTAACAGCAGAGCCCTAACAAGGCTATAGGAATGAAAATATTGCACACGAGGTATATCGAAAATAAGGCAGAGTCGATACACTATGCGACCTTTCTATATTGATCATTTTCAGCGTATATGTCCGAATTTTCACCCAGCTCCAAATTTAATGCAGACTCATCACCATTGGCCGGTTTGAACCCTCAACAGCGAGCTGCTGTGGAGTATATTTCTGGGCCAATGTTAGTACTGGCAGGTGCGGGGAGTGGCAAGACACGAGTCATTACACAAAAAATTGCCTATTTAATTCGTGATTGTCAGATTAAACCCAAAAATATAGCCGCGGTGACATTTACCAATAAGTCGGCACGTGAAATGAAAGCTCGTGTGGCAAGTTTATTAGGTAAAGGTGAAACCCGTGGTTTAATTGTCTCTACATTTCATAATTTAGGGTTGCGAATACTAGGTCTAGAACATAAAAGTTTGGGGTATAAATCAGGCTTTAGCGTATTTGATGCAACTGACACACTAGTTTTAATTAAGGGGTTATACGCGAATGATTCACTAAGCAATGTGGATGATGCCGAAGATGCACGCTGGCGTATATCCGGTTGGAAAAATGATTTTGTTTCACCTGATCAGGCCGTATCAAAAGCAGAGAATGATACAGAACTTAAGCACGCAATGTTATACGGTCGATATCAGAGGCAGCTAAAGGCCTATAACGCATTTGATTTTGATGATTTAATCCTGCAGCCTGTGGTGTTGTTTCAGGAACACCCTGATGTACTGGAAAAATGGCAAAAACGAATTCATTATTTACTGGTAGATGAGTACCAGGATACCAATGCCAGTCAGTATCAATTAGTAAAATTGTTGTTGGGTACAGACCCACGATTGACTGCGGTAGGTGATGATGACCAGTCTGTTTATTCATGGCGTGGCGCACGTCCAGAAAATCTAGACTTACTAAATGAAGATTATCCGAAATTAAAACTAATTAAGCTGGAGCAAAATTATCGCTCTACATCACGCATCTTAAAATGTGCCAATCATTTAATTAGAAACAACCCACATAAAATTGAGAAACAGCTCTGGTCTGATTTGGGCCTTGGCGAAAATATCCGTATTGTTGAATGCAACAGCGCTGATGGCGAAGCGGAGCGTGTGACCGTAGAAATTAATACGCATAAATTTCAAAAACGTAGTAAGTATGGCGAGTATGCCATTTTATATCGAGGCAATCATCAATCACGAATCTTCGAGAAGTATTTACGTGAAATGCAGGTGCCCTATATCGTTAGTGGAGGCACATCATTTTTTGAGCGCACTGAAGTAAAAGATATAATGGGTTACTTAAGATTACTCGCAAACCCGGATGATGATACTGCTTTTTTGCGCATCATAAATACGCCGCGTAGAGAAATTGGTGCAAGTACGCTAGAGAAGTTGGGTGAGTATTCAAATTCGCGTGATATCAGCTTATTTGAAGCAAGTTTTGAAATGGGATTAGCATCGACACTAAGTGAACGAGCGCTTACAAAAATACAAAACTTTACCAACTGGATCAATCTGTTGAGTGATAATGCAGAGCGCGGTAATCCAATTGAAGTAGTTAAAGACATGATCAAGGATATTGGTTATCAAAACTGGTTGGAGGATCAAAGCAGCGATTTAAAAGTGGCTGAAAAACGCATGGAGAATGTATACGAGTTAACCGATTGGTTGGCGCGTTTATATAAAGATGAAAAAGGTAAAAATTTAGGTGAGCTAGTTGCGCACATGAGTTTAATGGATATTCTGGAGCGTAATAAAGAAGAATCTAATACAGATGCAGTAAGTTTGATGACCTTGCATGCCGCTAAAGGTTTAGAGTTTCCCTATGTGTTTATGGTAGGTATAGAAGAAGAAACCTTGCCGCATCGCACCAGTATTATGGAAGAAAATCTGGATGAAGAGAGACGCTTGGCCTATGTTGGTATTACACGAGCACAAAAAGAATTAGTAATAACCTATGCAAAACATCGTAGGCGTTATGGTGAAGATGTAGAGTGTGATCCAAGTCGTTTTTTAAATGAGCTGCCAGAAGAAGAGGTAGACTGGGAAGGTGGCGCTCGTAAGCTAGATGAAGCGACCTCTAAAAAACGTGGTAGAGATCACTTGGCAGCAATGAAAGATATGCTGTCGTAGTAAACGTAAACGTTGTAGACGTCGGTGAGAAACTGTTTCTTTACTGACGCATGATTACTAAATTTTATTGTTTTTCATCTGCTATATTTTCTAAAGTAGCTAAATTCAGATGGTGCTGTTCTGCCAGTATTAATGCGCGTTCCAGGCGCGCTGGAGCGCTACGGCCCATGCAATTATGATCTGGGTCACCATTGAAGGCAATCAGCATTGCCTCTATTAGTTTCTCTGAGTCGAAACTTTGTCCTGTTAGTTTCTCCTGTAGTAAAATGATTTCTGTGGCTACTTCACGCGCCATCTTTTGATGATCATTCCATAGCTCAGAGACAGTACCACCTGTTTTTAAGCCTGCGATATTCGTTGTGAGAATATATACATTTTTTACTACCAGTTCGAACAGAAGTTCAGGCTCACTACTTAAGGCACGTGCTGCAATATCAATTGAGTTGAGCGCATTAACCAGAATGTCGGCTTTAGTGCCATAAGCCGGTGATGGAATGAGTACCTTAGCATCTTGCCCCTTTTTCTTTTCAAACCATACAGAAATGACCGTAGGTGTTAGTTGGTATTTTTGCCAGTCATTCGGTAATAATTCATTCTGTAACAGGGCTAATTTATCTTTCCATTGATCAGGAATCGACTGCAGTACGGATTGTATGTCTTTCTCAGCAACTGCAATGAGGATTAGCTCTGGATCATCAATTAAGTCTGCCTGTTGCTGTATATCCATATCACGGGTTACAGGGTAAACAGGGTATCCAGATCGTAAAAAACCACGTGCAAATACGCCCGCCATTTCGCCCATACCGACAATAATTATTGGTTTCTTAGTCATGTTTCTTGCTCTGTTACCTGTTAGAATTCGAACGATTATAACAAAATTCCACAGACACTAAATATGCTGACTGATAAAGAATCTGAAAATATTCAGGATAATGACCATCGCTTAGAAGACATAAAACAATGGCTAGAGTCGGATTTAAAGTTTTCAAATTACCGCATAGATGTGGCATCGGCTGATGCAAGCTTTAGACGTTATTTTAGGCTAATTACAAATAGTGATGATGCCAACAGCTTCATTATTATGGATGCGCCACCGGAAAAAGAAGACTGTCAGTCGTTTATCAAAATAGCTCAATTGATTGAGTCAGTAGGCGTTCAAGCACCACATATTTATGAGTTCAATCAGGCGCAGGGGTTTATGCGTTTAAGTGATCTGGGCTCTACAGCTTATTTAGATGAATTAACTGAAGATAAAGTTGATGCGCTATATTCAGATGCAATCGATGCCATCGTTAAAATGCAAACCATAAAGGCTGAAATACCAGCCTATGATAAAGCATTGTTAAATACAGAAATGAGTCTGTTTAAAGACTGGTATTTAACTCGGCATTTAGATGTGGGTTTGGATGAAGCACAGAGTGAAGTCTTGTCTGATGTGTTTTCAATGCTTAGTGTTAACGCATTACAGCAGCCTGCAGTATTTGTGCATCGGGACTATCATTCTCGTAATTTAATGATAACAGGTGGCAACAACCCCGGCGTAATCGATTTTCAGGATGCGGTAAATGGGCCTTCTAGCTATGACTTGGTTT
>Ga0316204_10000946_pt1 | contig 90098 bp, 89 predicted proteins | sample 6monrhotite_MG_2_FD_205661 | JGI IMG/M metagenome (GOLD analysis project Ga0316204, IMG submission 205661) | Microbial mat bacterial communities from mineral coupon in-situ incubated in ocean water Damariscotta River, Maine, United States -... | ecosystem: Environmental > Aquatic > Marine >... | reverse complement strand
GCCCAGTAGCTACGTACGGAACTGATAACCGCTGAAAGCATCTAAGCGGGAAGCAGGCCTCAAGATGAAGTTTCCCTAGTCTCTTGAAGACTCTAAAGGGCCGTTGAAGACTACAACGTTGATAGGCTGGGTGTGGAAGTGCAGTAATGTATGAAGCTAACCAGTACTAATTGCCCGTGCGGCTTAACCATATAACCCCAAGTAACTTGTAGACAAGTGACTTGGGTGAATAACACTTAGGTTAAGCGACGTGATACAAATTAAAACACATTGTTTAACAGCGATGATGTATGTGAAGACTTGAATCCAGATTTTAAATCGGCTTGCGCCTTACGCTTCTATAAGGCACAAGTTGATGATGAGACCGGGTATCTGCGCAAGTAGGTTGCTCGAAGTGTCTCAAACCAGTTTTCCTGGCGGCAATAGCAAAGTGGAACCACCTGATCCCATCTCGAACTCAGAAGTGAAACGTTTTAGCGCCGATGGTAGTGTGGGGTCTCCCCATGTGAGAGTAGGTCACTGCCAGGATTTAATACCTAAAATACCCGGTTCGAGAGAGCTGGGTATTTTTTTGCCTGCGTTTTTTAAAATACAAACAACGCATTCTATTCTGATCATTCAGTTAAATAATACAAACAGTTAATTTTTATTTATGTCTTTTCTGATAATATCTTTGCATGATTAGTTACCCAGAAATAAACCCCGTCGCTTTGGATCTTGGTGCAATAAAAATTCATTGGTACGGGCTAATGTATTTGTTTGGATTTCTCGCAGCCTTATTGATTGGTAATCAGAGAGCTAAGCTTCCTAGTAATAACTGGAATAAAGATCAGGTATCCGACGTAATTTTTTACTGTGCCATTGGAGTAATAGCGGGTGGCCGAATAGGTTATATTTTATTTTATAACTTTGGCGTTTTCCTTGATAATCCTTTAATTATTATTCGCATTTGGGAAGGTGGAATGTCCTTTCATGGAGGAATGCTGGGTGTCTTCTCTGCTTTATATATCTTTGCACGTAAAACCAATCGAACATTTTTCGAAGTAAGTGATTTTATTGCACCTATGGTTCCACTTGGCTTAGGTTTTGGCCGAATAGGTAATTTTATAAATCAGGAATTATGGGGAAGACCCGTAGAAGGCATGATTCCTTGGGCAATGGATTTTGGTGACCATATTGCTCGACATCCTTCCTCGTTGTATCAGGCGTTAACCGAAGGAATGTTACTATTTATTATTCTATTTGTTTATTCTATAAAGCCTCGACCTACTATGGCAGTAAGTGGAGTTTTTATGTTGTGTTACGGAAGCTTTAGATTTATTACAGAGTTTTATAGGACACCCGATGCTCACTTAGGTTTTGTAATGTTTGACTGGATGACGAAGGGGCAGCAACTTTCAATTCCAATGATATTATTTGGAATAGCGATTTTAATTTGGGCCTATAAGAAAAGAAAAACTGGGGCGGTATGAAACAGTATTTAGATTTAATGCGTCATGTAAAAGAAAATGGCGTACAAAAAGGTGATAGAACAGGAACAGGAACAATTTCTGTATTTGGTTATCAGATGCGTTTTGACCTGAGTGAAGGGTTTCCTCTGGTTACGACTAAAAAATGTCATCTAAAATCCATCATTCATGAATTACTCTGGTTTTTAAAGGGTGAAACAGATACTAAATATCTTGTGGATAATGGCGTTAAAATTTGGAACGAATGGGCTGATGATGGCCAGTTAGGCCCAGTTTACGGCTACCAATGGCGTAATTGGCCAGCACCAAATGGTACGCATATAGATCAAATAGAAGAAGTAATACAGCTACTAAAAGATAAGCCTAATAGTCGACGTATTATAGTTTCGGCCTGGAATGTAGCAGACTTGCCAGATGAGTCAATAAGTCCTCAGGACAATGTTAAGAAAGGCCAGATGGCATTAGCACCATGCCATGCATTTTTTCAGTTTTATGTAGCAGATGGCAAGTTGTCTTGTCAGTTGTATCAGCGTAGTGCTGATATATTTTTAGGTGTTCCATTTAATATTGCTTCTTATGCGCTGCTTACTATGATGGTCGCACAAGTTGTTGGGTTAGAGCCTGGCGATTTTATTCATACTTTGGGTGATGCACATTTATATAATAATCATCTGGAGCAAGTTGATTTGCAATTAGAACGAAAACCATTCACTTTACCAAAGATGAAATTAAACTCGGATATTAAAAATATTTTCGATTTCAAATTTGAAGATTTTGAATTGAGTGATTACGAAGCTCATCCTCATATTAAAGCACCAATATCAATATAAAAAGCTGTCAACTTTATGATTATTTCAATAATAGCGGCAATGGATAACAACCGTTTAATTGGCTCTAAGAATGGTCTGCCATGGCATCTACCTGCTGATTTTAAGCACTTCAAAGATGTGACGTTAGGGAAGCCAGTTCTTATGGGAAGAAAGACTTTTGAATCTATTGGTAAGCCTTTGCCGGGAAGAAAAAATATTGTCATATCACGTTCTGCTTTTAATGCAGAGGGTGTTGAAACGGTTGGAAGTATTGATGCTGCTCTAGATCTGGTTGCTGATAATGAAGAGGTAATGATTATTGGCGGTGCTAATATTTATGAACAAATGATCTCGAAAGCAGAAAAAATGTATTTAACATTTGTTGATGCAGAATGTGAAGGTGATGCTTGGTTTCCTGAAATCAATCAAGAGGAATGGAATAAGACTGATCAACAATTATACGAAGCTGATGAAAAAAATAATTTTAATTTCACTGTCGTTACGTATCAAAGAGTTTCTTAGTTCTTAGGTGGAATAATCGGTTTGGATTGTGGGCAATCTAAGATAATTCTTTTCTTCATTTTGGATGATATCTTTAAGGCGGTTAATTCGCCGCCCCATAGGCAGCCAGTGTCTAAAGGGTGAAGGTGATCAATCTTAGGGTTTTTAAGGGTGGACCAGTGCCCAAAAACAATATTGAGATTGTTGTCTGGTCGATTGAATTCAAACCATGGTTTTATGTTATCGGATTGTTTGCCAGGTGCGCCTTTTTCTTTTAAAGATAATTTCATATCAGTTCTTAGGTAGCGCATGCGGGTAAATGCATTTGTGATAAAGCGTAAGCGATCCCAACCGCTTAATTTTGTAGACCATTTTGATGGTTTATCACCATACATATGATGAAAAAATTCGTGTGATTTATATCCTGTTAAAATATCTTCTACTTCTGATGCATAAGATAGTGCCTGATCTATAGTCCAATCTGGAAAGAGTCCAGCATGACTCATGCAAACATGATGTTTTGATTGATAATGTAATAATGGTCGTTGAATAAGCCAGTCAAGAATGCTTTGGGAGTCTGTGGCGTCAAGTATTTCCTGTATTGTATCTTTCTTACCCTGTTTTCTATGACCATTGGCGACGGCAAGTAAATGTAAATCATGATTTCCTAAAACAGTGATTGCATTTTCCTCGAGTGATTTAATGAATCGTATGGTTTTAAGCGATTTTGGTCCACGATTTATTATGTCCCCAGCGAACCATAGCTTGTCTTTATCGGATTTGAAATCTAGTTTTTTCAATAAGTCTTTTAATTGTGTAAAGCAGCCTTGAACGTCGCCAATTGCATATGTAGACATTAATGTAATTTTTCCAGATCGATTAATCGAAACCAGCCATTTAATAAGGCCGGACTATCGCTTAATAATTTAGCTTGAGGACACTGCTCAAGCAAGTGTTCAAATACAACATCCGTACGTGTTGCAATATGCTGCATGGGTAAGTTGAGCACACGACGAATGAGAGCTAACTTTCCAGCAGGGATAAATTTATCCATAATATAAATTTTGCCATTAGGCTTTACTACTCGAATAGCTTCCTGAAGAGCTTTGAGTGGGTCAGGTACAACAGCAAGTATAAGATTCATTAAGACTATATCAAACTGACCGTCCACATATGGTAGATTCATTGAATCTGCATTGTCTAGTTCAAAATTAAGTACAGTATGTTTGAGTCTATCTTTACATCTGGAGAGCATGGCAGGTGTGAGATCGGTGCCTGTATAATTATGCTGTTTGGGTAAAAAAGGAATATCCAGACCTGTCCCTATACCATTTATTAATACTGACTGTGGAACACTAGTATCTAGTCGTTGAATGCTGGAAATACGTATCGATTGTGTAGCATTAGAAACAACAAAGTCATAGAAAGGGGCTAATAGTGTATAGCTAAATTTTAACCCCATAGTAGAATCCTGTGTTAGTGCAGAGTAGTTGGTGCCAGTAGATAGAACTCAGGAATATCTGCTTCGAAATGGAAGCCGTCGTCTGCGATCATTTGATAGCTACCCATCATTGAGCCACTTGATGTTTTCATCATGGTGCCGCTTGTATACTGGAAGCCTTCGCCAGGCTTTAAGTAGGGCTGTTCACCAACTACACCATCACCTTTTACTTCCTGAGTTTTACCCATGGCATCGGTAATAACCCAGTGTCGTGTTAGTAGCTTTGCAGGAAGATTTCCATTATTTGTAATAGTCACCGTGTATGAGAAGACAAAGTGTTCCTGATCAGGTCTAGATTGCTCCTCAATATAGCTAGGTGAAACTTCTACATTAACTTTATAAGTGTCATCATTCATAAAAAATTACCTCTGTATCAGGCTTAGCATAACAGAAATAGTATGGATTATTACTGTTCTATTTTAAAGGGAATGGTTTAGTGCCTTATGTCAGGCTGTTATGTAAATCGGCAAATTGTTGCAATGTGAGTGATTGTGCTCTGGCGCCAGGATCGATGCCTGCTTTTTCAATCTGCTCAGCAGAACATACATCGCGCAGAACATTGCGCAATGTTTTGCGTCGTTGTGAAAATGAGGTTCGGACTAATGTAGAAAATTCTTTTTCATCATTAACTTTTACAGGCTTTTCATGATGCGGAATTAAACGGACTATCGCGGAGTCAACTTTTGGAATTGGCTCGAATGATTCCGGCGGCACAAGAAATAGAGGTGTAACCATAAAGTGATATTGAGCCATTACAGATAATCGACTGTAATTACTCGTATTAGGCTTAGCTGCTAGACGAAGCACTACTTCTTTTTGCAGCATGAAAAACATATCCTGAATGATATTGCAGTGTTCAACCAGATGAAAAATAATAGGGGTAGAAATGTTGTAGGGCAAATTTCCTATAATACGTAGTTCTTTTTCGTAGTTAAGAGCAGAAAAATCAAAATTTAAAACATCTATATTATGAACTCGAAGCTTGTTTTCACTGACATAATCTAAACCGCAATTGAGCTGTAACTTAGGTACAATATCTCGATCTAATTCGATTACATCCATTTCGCCTACCATTTTTAATATGGGGCAGGTTAAGGCGCCAAGACCAGGCCCTATTTCAATAAGACGTTCGCCAGGTTTTGGGTTAATGCTTTGAATAATCCGTTGAATAATACCGGGATCGGATAAAAAATTCTGACCAAAACGTTTTTTTGCGCGATGTTGTGTTGCCATAATAATTTTTCAGATTAAATTAAAGTTTGTTTATTGGCGAGAAAAATAGCGCTGTCTAATGCTGCTTTATAACTACCAGAGTCAATGTTAGATGTGGCAGCTAAATCAAGCGCGGTACCATGATCCACCGAGGTGCGTATGATGGGTAGACCTAAAGTGATATTTATAGCATGCCCAAAACCTACATGTTTTAACACGGGCAGGCCTTGATCATGGTACATTGCAAGTACAGCATCCGCTTGTTCAAGGTATTTTGGTGTAAACAATGTGTCTGCGGGTAATGGACCAGTTAAATTCATTCCGTCTTCTCGTAAAGAATTAATTACGGGTTCAATAGTTTCAATTTCTTCCATGCCCATATGTCCATTCTCACCAGCGTGAGGGTTTAATCCACAAACTAATATTTTTGGATCGGAAATTCCATATTTGCTTTGCAAGTCATGATGTAGGGTAGTGATAACCTTGTGCAGAACGGTTTTATTTATAGCGTCGCTTACCTGACTTAAAGGTAGATGTGTTGTTACCAGAGCAACACGTAACTTTTCTCTTTCGGCTGCTAGCATCATAACAGGCGTAGCTGAAGTTAACTCCGCAAGATATTCAGTGTGTCCAGAAAATTGTATGCCGGCATCGTTAATAACACCTTTATGGATTGGCCCGGTCATTAAAGCATGTGTTTTATTATTTAGCTGTGATTCAACTGCAAGACGGATGCAGTCTAGAATATATTGAGCATTATCCGGATTTAATTTACCGGCTTCACATGGTGCAGATAATTTCACCGGAAGAACAAGCATGGTGTTTTTTTTCGCGGATGGAATATTGTCGAGAGAAGACAAGCACTGAATATTAATTTCAATATTCAGTTCCAATGCACGAGTAGCTAGCATGTCTGGGTCGGCAAAATAAATTAGATGTGCATCTATATTCTCTTGAGCATTGATGATTGCTAAGTCGGGACCAATACCTGCCGGTTCTCCAGGCGTTATCGCAATAATGGGAGTCATTTATTCTGCAGTCTCGATTTTAAAATCTACATAGGCCTCATCTCGAGCTCGGCGTAGCCATAACTGTAGCTCTTCTTCAGCCTTTCTATTCTGGATAGCTCTCTCGGCTTTTTGACGAATACGTTGAACTGTATCATCTTGTTTTCGACGATCTAGTACCTGAATAATGTGCCAGCCAAATTGGCTTTTGAATGGCTCAGATATCTGATTTTTTTTCAATGTGTTCATTACTTCGGTAAAGCGAGGTACGAAGGTTCCTTCAGTAGCCCAGCCAAGATCGCCGCCGCGATTTTTTGAACCAGGGTCCTGAGAGAATTTTGCAGCTAAATCTGAGAATTTCTCACCATTCTTTATACGAGTTTTTATATCCAGTAATTTTTTTCTCGCGTTTTCATTGCTTGTGATTTCATCTGTCTTGATCAAAATATGCCTGGATAGAGTCTGGCTTACAATATGTGCTTGCGTCTTTTTATCGATCAATTTAAGTATATGAAATCCACCGGCACTTCGTAGTGGCTGAGATATCTGGTTTTTGTTTAAGATACGTGCGGTATTTAAAAATAGAGGTGGTAATTCAGCTGCGCTACGCCACTTTAGATCGCCACCTTGTAGTGCATTTCTACCATCTGAGAAACGTAATGCAATGTCCTTGAATGAGTCACCCTCTTCAAGGTAGGCAATAGCTTGTTCGGCTTTAGTTTTTGCTGTTTGAATTTCTTCAGGGGATGCTGCTTCAGGCGTAGCAATTAAAATATGCGCCAAATGGTATTTGTCGTTAGCAGTTTCACCAGATTCTTTTTGCTGGGCCAGAAAAATGTCGATTTCCTGTGGAGATACTTTTACAAGACCAGCAATAATCCTTTGCTGAAGTTGCTGGATGATCATGTCATTTCGAGTTTGTTCACGAAAATCGGCGTAGTTAATGCCTTTGCTTTGTAACATTCTACTCATGTCACTCAGTGTGCTCTGATTATTAGATGCAATTTTTTCAAGTGCCTTATTCAAACTTAAGTCATCTATATTTATGCCTTGTGCTTTCGCAAGTTGCAATTGGATGCTGTCAAGGATCATGCGCTCTATCACCTGTTTTTTTAGCGATTTTTCAGGTGGTGGTGTTTGACCTTGAATTTGTATCTGACGTTTAAAGTCGCGCAGGCGTTTTTTTATCTGTTGAGTGCTAATGGTTTCATCATTAACAATAATGGCAATTGAATCGAGTTCTTCGAGTGCGAAAACACGAGATGAAAATAAAGTGAAAACAACAAAGGTTAAATAAAAAAATGTTTTCATTAATTGGTGCATCTTATTAATAATCCGGTTGGTAGCCAAGAATAGCATGTTTAAGTGTTTCGGTAGCGCCTCTTTCAGAGATGCTGCCGAAGTTTTTAAGTACAAATTGGAGCATTATTGATGAATTGTATTCATCTGTATTTAGGATATTACTTGTGTCATTTAGGTAACGTTGTGAAATCAAACGCAGTGCCCAACAACACGATTCATATTCTAGTCCTACAATGGTCTCTATATCTCGTTCATCGGTTAGAGAATAGTTCCAGCGACTTAGTAAGGAATAATTATTTGTAATGGGCCAGGCAAATGATATATCGGTTTGTTCTATGTTGTTATTTTCGTCATCGGTATCACGGTAAAAACGATAGCCCATATTGAAAACAGCTTTGTCTGATACGGCATAACTGAGCTGTAAGTTACGCTTATCTGACTTTTTAGTATCGCTGTTCCACTGTATTGTTGCGCGACTTCGCCAGTTATCTATATTGCTATTAAATTCAGAAATAATGTCAGAAGTTTTTCCAGGTGTATTTGTTGCGGTATTGCCTAAAAATACTTGTTGTTCATCAAAGTAGTAGATACGACCTATGTTTATGTTCATAAGTTCATGGCCACTTTCTTTATTTAATATACGTGAGCTTAGTGCCATAGTGATTTGATTGGCATCACCAATTCTATCTGTACCATTAAAACGGTTTTCCCTAAATAGAGATGCGAAGCTAAAATCTTGTTGAGTAGTATCAAATAGAGGAATTGATGACTGATCCTCATAAGGAACATTTAGATAAAAAAGCCTTGGCTCTAAGGTTTGTATCATTGAGTTATTGTTGATGCTACGCTCAAAAAATAGCCCGCTATCCAGGCTGAATGTAGGAAGGTTCCGGTCATCTAATAGTGCAGGATCGCCATTGCTATCTGTCGTGTCATATTGTGTGTGCATTAAGCCAATAGCAGGCTTCAAGAACCAGGCATTAGACTGTATCGGAAGTGCAAGCCTGGGATTTAAATGAAGCCTGGAACCTTGCGGCTTATTGTCTGCCTCATGTTTGAAGTCGACCCACTCGCTTTTTAATTCGGCACTTAAGTGACTGTCAGAAAATTCGGCGATAGTATCTTTTGCACTAACTGTAATTTGAGGTAGTCGGCGATAGGGCCTGCTGCTTTCTGTAAGGCTGGTATCAATCGTCTGAAATGATTGAGCCAATATATTTGCATTCCATATTTCATGGTTGTAGTTGAGAGAGGCGTTTCGTTCTAAATGAGTGGTGTTACTTATGTTTAAACTGCTCGATAAATCATCTAGATAATTAGCATCAGATGCGTCATTGAATAATAAGTTAAGGCTTAAATTATCAGTAAGTTTTGTGTTGTCCTTAAAGTTAACTAAATAACGCTCTTCGTCATTAAATAATTGATCACTTTGTAAGTATTCAATATTTAATGCGCCATTGCTGTTACGAGTAAGGTAACGGTAATTAGTTGTCAGCATTTGTCCACGACGTGAAATATTGCTTGGGGTGAGTATGGCGTCGTGATTTGGTGCCATGTTCCAGTACCATGGGACACTGATTTCGTAGCCGCTGGTAGATGAGTGTCCGAAAGAGGGCATTAACAGGCCAGAACGACGCTCTTCCCCTAGTGGAAACTGTATCCAGGGAAGGTAAAAAATAGGGATATCTTTCACCCAAAGCACAGCGTGTTTTGCTGTTCCTGTGGATGAAGGGTGGTCTAATTCTAGTCGCCCCATATCCAGATACCAGTCGAGATGCTCAGGTGGGCAGCTAGAGAATTGTGTGTCGACAAGAATAGTCTTTTCCTGATCGGTAACGCTAAACAGGGGCGTTTTCCCTGAAAATTGCGAGCCAGGCACAAAGTACTGACTATCAATTAATTCTCCAGTACTATTTTTCAAATTGAACCAGCCACGGTTAGCGCTCAGTGAAAGGTTCTCCGTGTCTGCATGTACATTACCGGTGAGCTCTATTTGCTGCGTGTCTTTGTTATGGGAGACTTCGTCGGCCAGCAGTCGAAGCTTATGGCGCTCTATGATTACATTGCCGGTAAATACACTATTGGTGTGATTTATGGTTTGAACCTGTTCAGCGCTAATGTTGGTTTCATTTAATTTGTCTGACGAAAAAATGGGCGGCAGACTATAATTAAGTGCAGGGCTGCTTGATGGGCATAACGTCAGCAAGCCATTATCTAGTTCTTTGTCCATCCCCCATAGCAGTGATGGCCAGACGAGTAATAGAATGCTATAAAAACAGTGTCGGTTGAAAGTCATTATTGTAATGAAAAATTTATGCAATAGGTCGCGTTAATAAAGCAATGCTTATTGTATCTTGAATAGGCCGCAGACGTTGGAGGAATATTCAAAAATGGCAGATGAAGCCTTAGAAGAAATTGTGCTAGAAGATGCTGAGTCAGTAGAGGGTGAAGACTCTCCCGTACAAGCTGTAGACAATAGTTCTGCGGAGTCCGTAGATGATATCCCTGCAAATGAGAACAGGCAGCACCAGCGATTTAGAGTCAATTTAACGGTATTTATACGCTTATCAAGTGGTGAGCTGGCACGGGCCAATGCAGTCGATTTGTCTATGGGTGGTATATACATAGAATATGGTGCGTCTGCAGATAAAGATAAGGTATTTGAGATGGCCTTTGATTTGCCGTTTAAAGATGATTTTCGCAGGGTGCTGGTTAAGGCGAAAATTGTGCGCTCAGTCGTTATAGGCAGTCGAAATATGTACGGCCTGGCATTTCTTTTTACAGAATTCGCCAAAGACACGGACCAGGTGCTTGCCAAATATATCGAATTAAGAGGTGGATTGGTTTAGCGGAGTAAAAACTCGAGTAAGGCCTTTTGAGCATGTAACCTGTTCTCCGCCTCATCCCACACGACGCTCTGTGGTCCGTCTATCACGCTTGCGCTAACTTCTTCTCCACGGTGCGCAGGCAGGCAATGCATAAACAGCGCGTCCTTATTGGCTATAGCCATTAATTCATCGTTTACCTGAAAGTTGTGAAATGCTGCTTCACGTTCTTTTTGTTCTTCTTCCTGGCCCATGCTGGCCCACACATCAGTCACAATCATGTCGGTGCTTACGCACGCGTCTTTGGGGTCGCGGAAAATACTAATTCGATCACCTGCGGCCTTTACTAATTCAGGGTCAGGGTCATAGCCCTCTGGGCATGCGATGTTTAAGTTAAAATCGAGTTGGCGTGCTGCATTGATGTATGAGTGGCACATATTATTGCCATCGCCTACGTAAGTCGCTGTTTTGCCCTGCATATCACCACGATGTTCCATCCAGGCCTGCATGTCGGCCAGTAGCTGGCAGGGGTGGAGCCAGTCAGTCAGTCCATTAATAACCGGAACAGATGAGTATTTCGCAAGTGTCGTGATTTTTTCATGCTCAAATGTACGCACCATAATGATATCGACCATACTGGAAAGAACGCGAGCAGTGTCTTCAATGGGCTCGCCACGACCTAGTTGAGTATCACGTGGTGATAAAAATAAAGCGTGACCACCTAGTTGAGCCATGCCTGCTTCAAACGATACACGAGTACGCGTAGATGATTTTTCAAAAATCATCGCCAGTACTTTATTTTTTAGCGGCTCAAAAATCTCACCCGCGTGCTGCATTTTCTTCAATTCAATTGCACGATTCAGCAGTTGCTTGAGCTCGTCGGAAGATAGGTCTAATAAACTAAGAAAGTGGCGTATTGCCATGTGCGTCTCCGCATAAATTATTTGATAAAGTCCTTGATCAGCTGACATACAATATCGACGATTTTGTCGGCTTGTTGATCAGAGATAATCAGAGGGGGAAGTAGGCGAACAACGCTGCCCGCGGTTACATTAATTAAACAGTGTTTTTCAAGTGCCGCTGCTACAAGAGCAGGGCAATCGCGGTCCAGTTCGATACCAAGCATTAATCCCTTGCCACGAATAGATTTTACCGCCTCTAGAGAACCCAGCTCCGCCTCAAATGCATCTAGCATTTTCTGTCCAAGTTCAGCAGTGCGCTGACAAAGATTTTCAGCAGTGATGGTTTCAACAACCGCACTGGCAGCGGCGCAGGTTAATGGATTACCGCCAAATGTAGAGCCATGGTTACCAGGTTGAAATAGCTCAGCTGCTTTGCCGCGCGCCAGGCAGGCACCGATGGGTACTCCGTTGCCTAGGCCCTTGGCCAGCGTCAATACATCAGGTACTGAGTTTGTGTGTTGATAGGCAAACCATTCGCCTGTTCTGCCCATGCCGGTTTGAATTTCATCGAGCATTAATAGCCAGTTGTTCTCATCGCATATAACACGTAATTCATCCAGGTAATTTTCATCTGGCAGGTTAATGCCTCCTTCACCCTGAATAGGCTCAACAAGTATGGCAACGATGTTATTGCTGTTTTGAGCAATGTTTTTTATGGCTTCAATATCATTGTAGGGAGCGCGGGTGAAACCCTGTACGAGTGGCTCAAAGCCAGCGTGTACCTTACGATTTCCGGTCGCACTTAGAGTTGCCATAGTGCGTCCATGGAAGCTTCCATCGGTGACAATAATGGATGGCAGCTCTATACCCTGTTTATTGCCGTACAGTCTGGCGATTTTGATCGCTGCTTCATTGGCCTCGGCGCCTGAATTGGAGAAAAAGACGCGATCCATACCCGATACATCACAAAGCTGATCTGATAACTTTTGCTGATTTTTAATGCAGTATAAATTAGAAGTATGTAGAAGCTTCTCAGCCTGGTTTTGAATGGCCGCAGTCACAGCAGGGTGAGCATGGCCCAGGCCACATACAGCAATACCTGCTAATGCATCCAGGTACTCGTTACCTTTATTGTCATAAAGGTATGCGCCCTGACCCTTGTCAAAACAAACATCAAGTGGTGCATAGGTTTTCATGAGGTGTTCAGATCCGCTCATATTTTATTTCGCCAGACTCATAAGTTTATATATTCAATATGGAGGGTTAAATGGGTAAAATTTTTAAAACCCTTAAAAACAAAAACGGCAGTGATAAGCTGCCGTTGAGTGGCCAATTATACTGAAGATTATGTATATAGCAAATATCACCAAAGCCTTGTGTATTGGGCTTTAAGGCTTGTTGCAAAAAAAACGACAGGTCAGAAATCTGAACCTGTCGTTTTAGGGTAGATCGGTTTGCCGTAGCAGAACCGATCAGCGCTAATAGTTTGTCTTAAGCTAATGCGTGCGCGTAACCAACCATGCAAAGTAGCATAGGTAGTGATAATGCAGTGTTTATGCGAGAAGCAAGTAAAGCTACTTTCTTAGCGCCTGCAATCGTTTCTGCACTGTGCTCTTTACCATCAAGGCCAAGGATTTTCTTCTGGTTAGGCCAAATTAGAACCCAAACATTAAATAACATGATAGTACCTAACCATGCGCCCATACCGATAATATGCATACCATTAGAGAATGTGAATGCATCTACGATACCTTGCATGCCGCCGCCGATAGTAACTAGTGCGCTTAGGCCAGTTATGAAAGTAACAGCTGCTGCCATACGGAACCAAAGAAGTGCTGTTGGCGCAAGGTATTTGTTGATTGCTGCTGGGCCAGGGCCACCATCGTTTGCTTCAGCAACGGCTTTACCAACACCTGGAACCTGAACGAAGTTGAAGTAGTAAAGTAAACCGATCCATACTACGCCAGCCATTACATGTATCCATGTCATCATTGCTGCTTTTAAACCGGTAACGCCTGCGCCCATGCCAAAAGCTACAGCCATAGACAGGATAAATCCAACTATAAGTGTGCCTTTAATTGTCATTAGTGGGTTCATATATAATTTCCTATTCTTGTAGGGTGGGAATAAAAACTTAGAGAATTCGCTAGCTTTAACTACATTAATGTATTCTTGGCTGGATGAATCTATAAGTTAAAAATACTTGATTGTTTTAGTCGGACATTAAGATATGTTACACAGAGACAATTTTCAAGTGTAAACATACATAATTCGCATTAAACCGGCATGAAAAAGAAAAAATAGGAAAAATAAGTTGGATTCGATAGAACTAAGTGTATTCGCCAGTCGGATAGAGGCTGTTTGCGATGAAATGGGTGCCGTCTTAAAGCGTGTTGCTTTTTCTCCTAATATTAAAGATCGACTAGATTTCTCATGCGCAATCTTTGATGCGCAGGGAGAATTATGTGCTCAGGCGGCCCATATACCTGTGCATCTTGGAAGTATGGCATTTGCAGCAAAAGATATTGTGAGTCAGATGGATTGGCAACCAGGAGACATGGTAGTACTGAATGATCCCTATTTAGGTGGTACTCATTTACCCGATATCACTTTAATAGCGCCTTTGTTTTTTCAACAGCAGTTACAGGGTTTTGTTGCTAACAGGGCACACCATGCTGATATTGGGGCTAGTAGTCCTGGCTCAATGCCAATTTCCAGTCATCTCGATGAAGAAGGTCTGTTAATTCCTCCTACTTACTTGTTAAAAGAAAACAGGGAAGTAGAAAACGTGATGTCATCTATTCTTTCGTCTTTACAGAATCCTACGGAATCTCATGGTGACTTCTCGGCGCAAATTAGTGCAAACCGTCGAGGACTGAAACGTCTGCATGAATTGCTAGAAACGATGGGGGCGAGTAATTATCAACAAGCACTCATTGCGCTGAATGACTACGGAGATAAAATTGCAGGATATGCCATGCAAGAAATTGAACCGGGGTTTTATACATTTGTTGATGTCATGGACGATGATGGACAAGGCAACAAAAATATTAAAATCAGCGTTACAATTAATATTGTTAATGGCAGGGTGCATGTGGATTTTGCAGGAACAGCCAGGCAGGTTAAGGGAAACATAAATTGCCCATTATCGGTTGTAGCTGCTGCTGTATATTATGTGTTTAGATGCTTTTTACCGGAAAGTACGCCCGCGTGTGCAGGGACATTTCGACGCATATGTTTAAGTGCGCCTGAAGGGAGTTTGCTCAACGCCAGGCGACCCGCTGCAGTCACTGCAGGGAATGTCGAAACCAGTACACGTATTGTTGATGTAGTAATGGGCGCTATGGCAAAAGCCATACCGCAAAAAATACCCGCAGCCAGCCATGGAAGTATGAACAATTTGGCAATGGGTGCAGAGAAGAGTGCCGAGTTTAATGCGTGGGATTACTATGAAACGATTGGTGGTGGAATGGGGGCAAGTCATTGTTGTAATGGTTTGAGTGGAGTGCAAACTCATATGACGAATACACTGAATACCCCCGTAGAAGTTTTGGAGATGAATTATCCACTGAGAGTGAATCAATATGCATTACGAAATGGTTCGGGCGGTAGCGGTGATCATAATGGAGGTGAAGGCTTGGTCCGTTCGTATACCTTATTGCAGAACACGCACGTGACCTTGTTAACAGAAAGAAGATCTAACCAGCCCTGGGGTATAAATGCGCAATCAGGTGCTGTGGGTGAAAACATGATAAATAATCAGATGTGTCCGGCTAAGGTTTCGACATTTTTAAAGGCTGGAACGAGTGTGACAATTAAAACACCCGGTGGTGGTGGATATACTAAAAAATAAAAGTCTGAATATTTACTTTATAGTTTGCTGTACCGACGACATGCTTTTTACCCAGGGTTTAATAGAGCGTAGATTTTTGGGTAGTGTGGCAATGGAATTCCTTGCCTGATCTCTATTTGCATAGTTGCCGTATACCAATACGTAATAAGGTTTTCCTTTTAACCACGTTTTATACCAGGCAGCGTTGTGCGTTAATGAATATTGACGGGAAAATGTCAATAAAGTTTCAGGCTCTCTAGCGCCAAGTAATTGCAAGGTCCATGCAGTATTTTTTTGTTTTAGTAGCCAGTTAGAATCATGTAAGCCCATTCTGTTTAATTGCTCAAGTGCCGGGTGAATGGGTTTAATTGTTTCTTTTGTATTGGTGGCAGCACTGACTTCTTTTTCAGGTTTTTCATTTTGTGGCTCTAGTGCTTGTTGTTTGGCTAGTGGCTTTTTAGCTTCGATTTTATTCTCAGGAGGGCTTGCTGGTAATAAAGGTTTTGTTACGACTTCTGTAATGGCAGGCTCTTTTATTGGTTCCTCAGGGTGTTTTTTACTGGATGACGTGACAGGTATTTCTGATGTGTTTATGTCATCAGTTAAGGCAGTATCAACTTCGTTTTCAATATCAAGCGCAATAGGCGATTCAGATTTAGGGTTTTCAACAGGTCTGGGGTTTAGAAGAGGAGAATCTATTTCTGAATGTATTTCAGACGCAGGAGCTAAGCTCTCTTGATTGTCAGTGGTGGTTAATGTTTTTTCATTTATAACAACAGCAGGTTCAGGTGTCTTTTTAGCGTCGGAAATAAATTTATCAGTATCTAGTAGATCAAAGTAAATAGAGATTGCGATTGTAACAATAATTAATAGTGCGAGGCCAATCAGGCTCTTTACCCATAGTGGTTTTGGTGGGTTTAATGTGTTGGCGATTTTTTTTTCGATAATGTTTGACGCAATGTGCATGATGCTTAGAGGGCTGTGACTGCTTTTATTATCGATTAGTTGTAATTCGTTTTCGTTTAAGAGGATGTCGCCGTTATAGCCTGCATTGTGAAGTTTGTGAGAAATGAGTTCAGCTGTTAATTTTTCGATGTATGCGGGCATGCTCTGTACATACATTTTATTGGAGTCTAGAGCAGTTACATTTTTTAGCGTATTTGATATACCGTCATTTGCAAATAAGATAAATTTTAAATTAATATCATGTTCACTTTTAAGCTGATCTTTATAGCGTATTAATTCCTGAAGTGTGGTGTCACTTAATACGTGGAAATTGTCAATTATAATTAAAGGTGTTTGGCCGAATGATTCCAGACTTTTCAGATTGTCATCCAGATGGTTGGCGTCGCCCAGATCTTGTAAATGGTCAGAAATTTTTTGTTGAATTTGTACTAGTGTGTCGGTTGCTTCTGCCTGTATGGGTAAGGATTTGGTGTTTGCAATCTCATGAAGCATAAAGTTGCGAAACAGGGATGTTTTACCGGATCCGTAAGGTCCTTCGACAATGAGTAATAAATCGCTAAATTGAACCTGGTGCTGTAGGTTTTCAATTATCTTTTCTAATGCCGGGAAGTTAAAGAAAGTTTCTGCTGTGAGAATGTCTGCGGCAAATGGCTGTTTATTAATTTTTAAATAGTCGAGACAGTCCTGACTAAGTGAACAATCAAAATCAATATTGCTGGATGTTTTCTTTTTAGAGGCCATTTGCTATTACTTTATGGTATTAAGTTGGCAAAAGATAATTGTCTAGGGTTAAAAATTCTCTCATATTCAACAATGGCATAACGATCGGTCATACCCGCGATATAATCGGATACGCCACGTGCAATACCATTTTCACCCATTGTTTCTTTTAATTTATTACAGTGTTTTAACGCGTCTGGTGGCAATATACGTAGGTCGTTAATAAATGCTTCAAATAAGGCATTTAATACCTTCTCTGCCTTGGTTGTCATGCGTTGAACGCGATAGTGCCGATATAAATTTGTCATTAAGAACTGTTTGAGCTCGAGTGTTTGTTTTTTCATGTCGTCACTAAAGCTAACGATATAGCCATCCTGGTTTCTTGCGTCGTCTGGGTGTTGTAAATCTAGCTTCTCAATGCGGCTACGGCTGGTATCAATTAGGTCAACAACCATACGACTGATCATGCGGCGAATGACTTCATGTATTAAACAGGTATGACTGATATTGGGATACTTCTGCATTACGACTTCGTGTTGTTCTCTAAATAATTGAGTTTCCAGAAGCTGTTCTGTGGTAATTAGTCCGTATCTTACACCATCGTCAATATCATGATTGTTGTAAGCTATTTCATCGGCTTTGTCGCAGGCCTGTGCTTCCAGACTGGGCTGATTTTTGTTAAGAAAGCGTTGCCCTAATTCACCGAGTTTCTGAGCATCTTTATTAGAACAGTGTTTTAAAATACCTTCACGTGACTCAAAGCTTAAATTCAATCCGGGGAATTCGGCGTATTTTTCCTCTAACTCATCGACAACACGTAATGATTGTAAATTGTGTTCAAATCCGCCAATGCCTTTCATGCAGCGATTTAAAGCATCCTGTCCCGCATGACCAAATGGTGCGTGGCCCAGGTCATGTGCAATTGCGATTGTCTCTGCAAGGTCTTCATGAAGGTTTAGTTTTCGCGCGATTGAGCGAGCAATTTGAGAGACTTCCAGTGAGTGGGTAAGTCGAGTACGAAATAAATCGCCTTCGTGGTTAACAAAAACCTGTGTTTTATATTCTAAACGGCGAAAAGCAGATGAGTGAATAATACGATCTCGATCGCGCTGGTACTGAGTGCGATGAACCGGATCAGGCTCTGCATAAAGGCGGCCTTTAGAGGTTGCGCCACTGCATGCATACGGTGCTAGGTTACGTAAATCGTATCCATTCGACATGTATTATTTCTCAATGTTTTTCGAAAGTTTTTAATAACTCTCGGAAATGGTTTCTAGTAAAGCTGCTTCAGTATAGTCTTTAGTTACAATAGCATTGCCAATAGATTTATAGAGTATTAGTTTTAAAACGCCATCAGATACTTTTTTATCAACAGACATTAGTTCAAGAAACCGGTCGGGTGTCATTTTTTCAGGTGCTTTAACAGGTAAATGCGCGCGTTCAATAATATTAATTGTACGGTCAACATCCTCTTCACTTATATAACCAAGCTTGTTGGACAGACGAGCCGCCATAACCATTCCGCTTGCAACTGCTTCGCCATGTAGCCAGGTACCATAGCCCATGCCTGCTTCAATGGCATGGCCAAAGGTATGCCCTAGATTAAGTAAGGCGCGCTGACCACTTTCTTTTTCGTCAGCTGCAACCACTTCTGCCTTGTTTTTGCATGAGCGTTCTATTGCATAGGCCAGGGCTTCTGGTTCTCTATCTATCAGGCGATCAATATTTTCTTCTAGCCATTCAAGGAATTCGGTATCACGAATTAAGCCATATTTAATGACTTCTGCAATGCCAGAGCTAAGCTGCCGATCTTCAAGTGTATTGAGCGTAGCAGTATCAGCAATAACGGCTCTTGGCTGATAGAAAGCGCCAATCATATTTTTACCCAATGGGTGATTGACCGCTGTTTTACCGCCGACAGACGAGTCAACCTGAGAGAGTAAGGTGGTTGGTATTTGTACCAGATGAACACCACGCTGATAACTCGCCGCGGCAAAGCCGGTGATATCACCTATAACGCCACCACCTAATGCTATTAATGTGGTATTACGGTCGAAACGATTTTTTAACAAAAAATCGTAGATGGTCGTAAGGACATTTAAATTTTTATGTTCTTCACCGTCCGGTAAAATGAGTGACTTATGACGAATATCAACAAGCGATTCTTCGACTTTATCCATGTACAGTGGTGCAACGGTTTCATTGCTTATAATCAGGGCGCTATTGCCGGGGATATGTTGGGTAAGTAGTTCGCTCTCGGAGAGTAAGCCTTGTCCAATACAAATAGGGTAGCTACGCTCTCCCAAATCAACGTTAAGTGAAATCATTCAGTGGTCCTGAAACTTTTTAATTTTATCCAGCATAGTGCTGATTACGGTTTTGATTGACTGCTGCCCGGTATTAATAATGATATCTGCGGTCTGCCGGTATAGTGGCTCGCGAATTTCCATTAGTTCTCTAAGTTTAGCGGCAGGGTCGGCGGTTTGCAGTAGAGGGCGATTTTTATCATGCCGGGTGCGTTCAATCAAATGTTTAATATCGCTGTGTAGGTAAATCACAATACCGCGATTTTTTAGATGCTGCCTGTTTTCTTTGGCGAGAATAGCACCGCCACCAGTGGCAAGGACTAAATGGTTTAACTGGGTGAGTTCATCGATAACCGCAATTTCGCGTTTACGAAAACCTTCTTCACCTTCTTTTTCAAAAATCAGCGGAATGTCGGCGCCGGTATGTGCCTCAATGGCATGATCGCTATCTTCAAAGTCCATATGCAGGCGCTTGGCGATTTGGCGCCCCATAGTGGTTTTACCCGCACCCATGGGGCCGATTAGGAAGATATTATTCACAGGCTATGTATTAGAAGTAAGTGCAAAGTATCTACAAGTCTATGTTTTTTGTTTGAATTATACGAGGCTTTTTATCTGCATAATCCAGCATTCAATCGAACAAACTAAGCCCAGTGACCACTTGCAGGATTACAAGTGCTTACATGCTAATTAATAATGAGTAAAAAAAGCCAATACGTATGACTGAATATCGAATTTAATATAAAGATAAAGATATTTTGGCAAATATAGGTATTAAACCTGCACCTGCACAATCAGTTCGATTAATTGCATCACAGTTTGGACCATTATAATCTGTATCTCCAGTGTCATGGGTTCCATTTAGAATTAAGACATCAATAACGTTATCATTATTATTAAAGCTATTGTCGTCGTTACGATCTAAATATGGCTCTTCAACATTGATATAACTTTCGCCTACAGACAGAATATTATCACCATTATTATCAGTAAATGATTCAGCGCCATACGTCCATGCGGTGATGCTGTCCTGTAAGTCGACAGTTCCAGTGTTGCCATCAAAACATTCAAAGTCGGATGTGGATGCTAAATTATCAATATTTGTTTGAGCCGACCATTCAACAGAGCATGTGCCATCTTCCAACTGGCATTGAGGTGAGCTAAGTTGGCCCCATTGAGCGCTAAAATAAATGGTACCTGAAGAAACTTTTGCATTGTTATTGTCGCCAGCAGTGATGACAATAGTGGCTTTTTTAGTTCCGTCGATACTGTCCAGATCTGCGCAACTAGCTGTTAGGGCGCCTTCATTTGAATCGGTAGCAGCGTTAATAGCTGCCGGGCCACTGAGTGTGAAAACTGCTGTATCTGCAGCAGTTGCACCAATTGAAAAGTTGCTAGCAGCAATAATATTGCTAGATGAGGTCCCAGTTGAAGTTGAATCTGGTGCAAATGGACTCTCGTCAGTTGGACACCCAGCTAACAATGAGCTCAATAAAGTTATCGATAAAATTTTTAATTTAGTGTTCATAAAAAAATCCCAGTGTTGCAATTCCATTAAAGGCTAAGCGCATCTTTTAATATTTTAGGAGTAACAAATATTAATAGCTCCTGCTTCTCAATTGTTTCTGCTGTATGTCTGAACATAGAGCCAATTAATGGTAAGTCACCTAATACGGGTACTTTGTCTAATTCGTTACGTGTTTCAGTCTCGTAGATACCACCTAATACGATGGTGTCACCATTATCTACAAGTACCTGTGTAGTAACCTGACGAGTATCGATACTTGGAATATTTGCAAATACCTGACCAACAGCGTCTTTATTTACTGACAAGTCCATAATGATGCGGTCATCTGGCGTAATTTGAGGCGTTACCTTAATGCTCAAAACAGCCTTCTTGAATTCAACCTGAGTCGCACCGCTAGAGGTTGCTGACAGGTAAGGAATTTCAACACCCTGTTCAATAAACGCTTCGTGGCGATCAGAAGTAACAACCCTTGGGCTAGATACAATTTCACCCACTTCTTCTGCCTCTAAAGCTGAAAGCTCAAGGTCTAACAAGCTGCCGCCACTTAATACTGTAAATGCGATACTACCTGTAGCACCAATTGCGGGCAGATTAACATTCAGTCTTTCGGCGCCTGCAGGTGTTGCTAATGGAGCAGGGCCTGTGCCAGCAGCTATGTTAGCCACGCCGCTATTGGCAATTGTATTGGTAGCCGTAAAGGTGCCTGATGACGCTGAGAAACCATCGTTACCATTTATATTGGCAGCGGTAGCGCCAAAGCGAACGCCCATTTCTTTCTTGAAGTCGTCTGTTGCAATAACAATACGTGATTCAATGAGTACCTGACGAACAGGGATGTCTAATTTTGCCAGGGTGCGTCTAATTTCAGAAATAACACTGTCAGTATCTTTTACGATTAGTGTGTTAGTTCTCTCGTCCATAATAACGCTACCACGAGGAGACAACAGGCTTAACTGTCCTTCCTCGCCACCGCCTTCAAATAGTTTTGCAAGGTCAGTTACTTTAGCGAAATTGATCTCAAAGAAGGCGCTACGTACAGGTGCAAGCTCAGTTACCTGTTGCAATGCTTCAAGGTCGAGTTTTTCCTGGGCAGCAATTTCTTCGCTAGGTGCAATCAGCATTACATTACCTGATTCACGCTTAGATAAACCTTTTGCTTTTAGAATGATGTCTAAGGCCTGATCCCATGGTACATTTTTTAAACGCAGTGTCAGGTTGCCATCAACTGAGTCACTAACCACTACATTTAGGCCTGTAAAGTCGGCAATAAGTTGAAGCACTGCACGTACAGGAATGTCCTGGAAGTTAAGCGATAATCTGTCGCCTGTGTAACCAAACTTTGATTTGTTTTGCTCTTCTAATTCATCTTTAGAAATGGGGATGAACTCAATTGTGAATAGCTTATCTGTTTGATATGCAAGATGCTCATAGTCATTATGAGTAGGCTCAATCAATATGCGAGCATTACCATCTAATTCAAAGCTGTCTATAGATTTAACCGGGGTTGCGAAATCTAAAACGTCCAGTCTTTGGTGCAGTTCTTCAGGTAGGTTAGTGTTTGAAAAGCTAACAACAATTTTTCCAAACTCTTCGCTAATATCCATAGGAATATTGGCTTCAGTTAAATGAAGTAGTACACGACCTTCGCCTTTGTCGCCGCGACGGAAATCAATTTTATCAACAGATTTTCCACGAGTATTACGGGATGCATCAGTGATTTGAGTTAATCCATCAGTTGATCGTGATGATTTACTTGAAGACTCGCTTTCTAACACAATTGAAACGGTATCTCTATTAACAGAAATATCGTATGGAACTGATTCAGTTAAATTTAAAATTACACGTGTTTTGTTTTTAACTGTAACAGCGGTTAAAGATTGAGCGACACCTATACCAATTTGTTGTTTTCTTTTTGGTAGGTTACTGCTTGTGTCTTTAAAGTCAAAAGCAATACGGGCAGGATTGTCAATATTAAAACTAAGTGGCTTGTCAGCTAGTTCAGTCATTCGAATATTGACTTGTAATCTATTGCCGGGAAGAGACGTGTAAGTCACTTCTTCAATGTTGTTTGCATTAGCATCAACGTACGACAGATTAAATGCTGTAAAAATTACCAGCATGAAGCTAAAAAGCGCCCTGTTGTGCATTGAGCTTTTAATATGTGTAAATAAGCTTTTCATCGTTGCTCCATACTCTTTATTATTTAGAACCAATGGCTAGAGAGGCGGTACGCTCAATGTAGCCTCCAAGTCCATCAGGTATAATTTCGACAATATCAATCTGTTTTTCAGTTACGGCAATTACCTGACCTTCATTTTGACCAGCATAATTACCTGTCTGTATTCGATGTACAACGTTGTTAGGGTCTTTTACTAATCCCCATGTGTTTTCGTGTTGTACTAAGTTTCCGACCATTCTTAAAGTATCTAAAGGATAATTTTCTAATGGTTCTTTCGGCCTGTTTTCATTTGGTCGTAAGCCTGAAGTGTTGGTGCTCGCTGTCTGGCCTGTTTCAGCTTCAAATGTTGGCTCAAATGGGTCGCGTAATTCAGCCGCCGAATAAGCGAAGTTCTTATATGGCTCGAAAGTTGGTAATGGCTGAACACTACCCAGATGCTTCGATTTTGTTTCATCGATAAAGCTATACAGGTCTTCATTGCTCTGTGAACATGCAGAGAGACTCAGGGCTAAAACTAAAATTGAGTATTTATAATTAAAGGACATGATTAAATATCCTCACTTTCGTCAAGATATTGATAAGTCACAGCGGTTACTTCCATTTCTAATAGAACACCAGAGTCTTTGGCTTTCTTGATGCTAATATTCCGCATGTTAACGATTCGTGGTAACGCTGCGACGCCGCTAACAAATTTACCAAATTGGTGATAACGACCAGTTACTCGAAGCTTGATTGGGAACTCAGCGTAAAACTCTTTTGGTGAAAGACCCTCAGGCTTGAAGTAATCAATTTCCAGGCCACTAGCAATACCCGTTTGTGAGATATCTGTTAGTAATGATTCTATTTCAGTTTTATTTGGTAGTTGTCTTAGCAGGGCACCAAAAGATTGCTTCATTTCGTCTAGTTGCTGCGAATAAGCATCGAGGTTAGCTGCCTTACTCTGTTTCTCGTCAAAAGTATTTCGTAGAGTTAGTTCTTCCTTCTCTTTCTTTTCGAGTTCTTCAAACTGTTTTTTTGTATCGAAAAAAAGACCTGCGCCAGCGAGAATAATGCAGAGCAAGACAATCATGATTGCCTTTACTGCATTTGGAGCGCTACCTATTTTCTTAATATCATTAATATCAATGTTACTAAGATCTATTTCATTTAATTTAGCTAGATCCATTTACAATTCCTCAGCCTTTTCGTCATCAGTCTTAGGTACTGATTGTTGTGCAACTAAGATGAATTTGCTGCCTCGGCCATCCTTACGAGTGCTTTCAATTACTTGAAGACGAGGTTTGGTCATCCAGTCGGAAGAGTCAATGTTTCGCATATAAGCTGAAACGCGGCCATTTGATTCTGCAAGACCGTCAATGGTTATGCTGCTACCGGATTGCTTAAGTTCGTTTATATGTAAGCCTTCAGGTACGGTGTGAACTATGTCATCAAAGAGGTGTACTATTTGAGGGCGTTTTTGCTGTAGAGACTGAATTATTTCCATACGAGACAATAGTTTTGCTTTTGTCTCTTCTAGACCCTGAATTTTTAACAGCTCAATATCAAGACGCTTAATTTCTTCTTTGAGTATATTGTTGCGCTTAACTTGATGATCAATCATGCCAGCTACGTTCATGTGAATAAGCGCGATAACAGCCGCTGTAAAGAACAGCGACAAACCCGTCATTACTAAAAACTGGTTGGTTTGTTCTTTGCGTAGTTCTTCACGCCATGGGAGTAAATTAATTTGTGCCATCAGTCAAAGCTCCTCATGGCCAGTCCACAAGCAATCATTAGGGCTGGTGCATCATTGCTTAGCGCCTGAGAGTTCACTTTATTGGATAAATCCATTTCCGCAAATGGGTTGGCAATAATTGTTTCTACACCGAGCTGATTTGAAATTAGCTCGTCAATACCAGGGATAGATGCACAGCCACCAGCCAGTGCGATCATATCAACTGATTCATGTTGACCAGCTGTATAAAAGAATTGCAAAAAGCGACTGACCTGTTGCGCCATGTTTTCCTTAAATGGCTCAAGTACTTCAGGAATATAATTGTCGGGAAGGCCGCCAACTTTTTTCAGTCTGCCAGCTTCTTCATACGCGAGTCCGTAACGGCGCATAATTTCTTCAGTTAATTGTTTTCCACCAAATGCCTGTTCGCGGGTATATATTAATTCATTATTTTCAATAACATTCAGGCTTGTCATTGTTGCGCCAACATCAAGTACGGCAACTACAAACGGAGGTGCATCTTCTTCAGGTTCTTCTCCTAATGCCTGTGCTGATGAGCTAAGCAGGCTGGTAGCTTTTTCTATTGTATATGCTTCCACATCAATAATTTTTGTAGTGAGACCGGCTATTTCTGCAATAGCGGTTCGCATCTCTACGTTTTCACTACGGGATGCTGCGAGTAATACGTCCACAGTATCCGGATTGCCTTTTGTTTCACCCAAAACCTGAAAATCCAGATTGATCTCTTCTAGTGGGTAGGGGATGTACTGGTCGGCTTCTAACTCTATTTGAGTTTCCATTTCACTTTCAGATAGGCTGGCCGGCATGGTAATTACCTTAGTAATAACCGAAGAGCCGGGAACAGCTAAAGCTGCCAGCTTGCATTTTGAGCCTGACTTCTTAAGTGCCTTGGATAAAGTATCTCCAACGGCCTCAACATCCTGAATATTTTTTTCAGAAACTGCATTTGCTGGCAATGGCTCAACAGCCAGACTTTCTACACGATAGCCCGCATCTGTTTGAGACAGTTCGACGAGCTTGACAGATGTCGAGCTTATGTCTATTCCCAGTAATGAAGGTTTCTTGCGTTTCAGTTGAAACACGTCGCTTTCCTCTCAATCCACTATATGTAATAGGTAGTTATAGTTCTTTTGTGTGGTTTTGCATTAAATATTAGCTGCAAGTATCGAATAATACTAGTCTATTTTGAAATTACTGTCGCTTGGATAGTGTTCTAATACTATAATTCAGCCACGTATTCATATGTCTATTTAGGGTCTATAGATAGAATGAAGACATCCATCTACAGGTTTAAATTCTGTATACTCATCAGTAGGTGGCTGAAAAATAAGTTAAATTCCATTTGTTTCAGCGATTGTTCAGTGCTGTTATTGTTGTTTTAGTTATGCACGGATAGCTGAAAGGTGAATACTAAGAATATGCAAAAATTTTTAAAGTTTCTTCGAATTGGTTCAAAAATTTTCTTTTCCCTACTGGTTTTAGGCTTTGCAATCCTTATAGGGCTTTATTTATATCTTGAACCCAAATTGCCCTCTATCGAGGGATTAAGTGATATTCAGCTACAGGTACCTCTACGTATTTATAGCTCAGAAGGTGGCTTAATTGCAGAATATGGTGAAAAACGTCGTTCCCCAAAGGCCATTGATGATATTCCACTGAAATTACGCCAGGCATTTCTCGCCGCTGAGGATGATCGTTTTTATGAGCACCCAGGGGTGGATTATCACGGCATACTCCGGGCGATAGCGGTTATGTTGATGACGGGCGAGCGAGGTCAGGGCGGTAGTACGATTACGATGCAGTTGGCGCGTAACTTTTATTTAAGTAGCGAAAAGACGTTTGGTCGTAAGCTAAATGAAATTTTTCTGGCATTAAAAATTGAACAACAACTCACCAAAGATAGAGTGCTAGAGCTTTATCTGAATAAAATTTATTTGGGTAATCGAGCATATGGTGTTGCAGCAGCAGCTCGTGTTTATTATGGCAAGCCGCTCGAACAGCTGGATTTGGCTCAGATAGCTATGATTGCAGGCTTACCTAAGGCACCGTCGCGTTATAACCCGATCATTAACCCTAGTCGCGCGCTAACACGTCGAAATTATGTCTTAAATCGAATGTTGGCTTTAAATTATATTAGTGAAGCGGATTTGCGCCTTGCTAAGGCACAGCCAGTTACAGCGGGCTTTCATGATTCACAGCTGGACGTATCTGCTTCGTATGTCGCTGAAATGGTACGTCACGAAATTTCGCAACAGTTTGGTGGTATTGCTTATACCAAAGGCTTAAATGTCTTTACCACCATAGATGGACGTTTGCAGACGGCAGCCAATGAAAGTGTTCGAAAAGCGCTACAGGCATATGATATTCGCCATGGGTATAGAGGCCCTGAAAAACAGGTTGATATAAGTGAAGAGGCGATTTCTCAGCAATCAATAGAACCTGAAACACTGTGGGAGCAAACGGTAAAAAAGATGAGTGTAGTGGGTGGCTTACATCCTGCACTTGTACTTGATGTGTCGGAGCAAACGGCACGTGTATATCTAAGGGGTGGGCGGTTAATTAATCTGGATTGGCAGGCACTAAAATGGGCAAAGCCATTTATCGATAGAAATACACAAGGTAAAGAACCAGAACTGGCAACAGAGATTTTGCAGCCTGGAGATGTGGTGCGTATATATCAGCAAGACGGTGTTTGGGTGCTAGGGCAAATACCTGAAATACAGGGTGCGCTGACCAGTATTCGTTCAAATGATGGGGCATTGCAGGCCCTGGTTGGAGGTTTTGACTTTCATCACAGCAAGTTTAATCGTGCGGTACAGGCGAGGCGACAGGCAGGTTCTAGCTTTAAGCCGTTTGTTTATAGCGCTGCTTTGAACAAGGGTTATACTGCGGCTTCATTGATTAATGATGCGCCAGTAGTGTTTCATGATCCAGCACTGGAGGGGACATGGAGGCCAGAAAATTATAGTGGTAAATTCTTTGGGCCGACCCGATTACGTGACGCCCTGGTTAAGTCGAGAAATCTGGTTTCAATTCGCATTTTGCGTTCTATAGGTATTGGTTATACAACTCGCTTTGCAGAGCGCTTTGGTTTTAACAAAAATGATTTGCCGCATGACTTATCTTTGGCTCTTGGCACCGTTGAATTGAGCCCTCTTCAGCTATCTAGAGGGTTTGCCACTTTTTCGAATGGGGGTTATAAAATAGAGCCTTATTTTATTGCGCGTATCGAAGATTTGAATGGCAATGTGCTGTTTGAGGCAGACCCGGAAGTCGCTTGTGTCGCCTGTGAATTGAAAACTCGAGGCATTGTATTGCCAGCGCAGAAACAGGTGGGGCTGGTAGATGAAAAAGCTAATTTTATGAGAGAAGAGGCTTTACTCAGTCAGTCACTACAGGCTCAACAACAAACAGTGGATAGTAAAACTACGTCGGTGGTTGATGTGGGTTTAGGTTATAAATTACCAAAGCAGGCAGAGAAAGTGCTTGATGAGCGTATCGTTTATATTATGAATTCCATTATGCAGGATGTGATAAATCGCGGAACAGGGCGTCGGGCAAAGGCTCTGGGTCGTAATGACCTGCATGGGAAAACCGGCACAACCAACGACCAGAGAGACGCATGGTTTAATGGATTTAACCATAATATGGTCACTACGGTATGGGTTGGCTTTGATCAGCAACAGTTATCGTTAGGTAATTATGAAACCGGTTCAAAGGCTGCGTTGCCGATGTGGGTTGATTATATGCGCAGTGCTTTAAAAGGTATGCCGGAAACAAAGATGCAGCGCCCCGAAGGCTTGGTTAATGTGAAAATAAATGCTGAAACAGGTGAGCTGGCAAATGCGACAGATACAAATGTTGTGTTCGAAATGTTTCGTGCAGAATTGGCGCCGCAATCAGTCTCAGCAGAATCATTGCCAGCAAATTCAAATAATACAAATGCGATACCGGAGCAGTTATTTTAGTTAATCGCTGCAGTTAAGTGTTTCAATAAATAAGTAGAGTTAATTATGTGCGGTATATGTGGTGAATTTCGATTTGATGATAAGGCGCCAGATCTTGCGCTGACACATAAGATGATGACACGACTTGAGCGTCGTGGGCCTGATCACGGTGGCTCATATTCTGATGGGCCGATTGCTTTAGGTCATCGACGTTTAGCTATTATTGATTTGTCTGAGCATGCTAATCAGCCATTGGTCGACCAGCAGTTAGGTTTGTCTCTGGTATTTAACGGTACTATTTATAACTTTCCGCAGCTGCGTTCTGAATTGCAAGATAAAGGATATCGGTTTTTCTCAAGCGGTGATTCTGAAGTTATTCTTAAGGCATATGCAGAATGGGGTGAGGCTTGCGTCGAGCGCCTGCATGGTATGTTTGCCTTTGCGATCTGGGATATGCGTAAGCAGCATTTGTTTCTTGGACGTGATCGTCTTGGTATTAAGCCCTTGTATTACAGCTTTAACGGTAAGCGCCTGCTTTTTGCATCTAATGCTCAAGCACTGCTGGCGACGTGCGATATTGATACCTCAATCAACCCGGTTGGTTTGCATCATCAGCTCACGCTCCATGCAGTGATCCCCGCACCACATACCATTCTTAATGGCATCAATAAAATGCGACCAGCGCATTGCATGTGTTTTCAAGCGGATGGTAGTTACAGTGAGCGTGAATATTGGACTTTAGATGCGGTGCGTCCAGAAGAAAAAATGGACGAGCAAGACTGGGTAGAAGCGATTCATGAGTCGCTTAAGTCCGCGGTCGAAAAACGCAAAACAATTGCTGATGTTCCCGTTGGTGTTTTACTTTCCGGTGGGCTGGATTCCTGTTTATTAGTCGGCCTGTTGGCGGAGTCTGGCGTTGGGAACTTAAAAACTTTTACCGTTGGTTTTGAAGATCAGCCAGAAGAAAAAGGCAATGAATTCGAATTTTCAGATCAGGTTGTCGATAAGTTTGGAACAGAGCACCGCAAGTTTTTTATTCGCAACGACAAAGTATTAGATTACTTGCCTGATGCGGTTGATGTGATGGCAGAACCGATGGTGGGTCAGGATGCGGTTGCGTTCTATATGTTGTCTGAGCAGGTGTCCAAAGAAGTAAAAGTAGTACAGAGTGGGCAAGGTGCAGATGAAGTATTTGGCGGCTATTTCTGGTACCCACAAATGCATGAGGCTCAGGGCGAAGATGATCTCGAGCGTTTCTCGTCAAGATACTTCGACCGAGATCATCAAGAGTATCTACAAACCGTCAGTGCGCAATATCGAGGTGAGGACCATACCAGTAAATTAATTGGTCAATTATTAGCGAAAGGTAAAACGGATGAGTATCTAGATAAGGTGCTTAAGCTAGATGTAACTACATTGATAGTGGATGACCCCGTTAAGCGAGTCGATAATATGACTATGGCCTGGGGGCTGGAAGCAAGAGTACCGTTTCTTGATCATCAGTTAGTCGAATTGGCAGCGAGCATGCCGTCTGCAATGAAGTTGCAATCCGGCGGTAAGCACGTATTGAAAAAGATAGCCCGAGGGCTGATACCTGATCCTGTTATCGATCGGCCCAAGGCCTATTTTCCAGTGCCTGCATTGAAGTATGTGCGAGGTGAATTTTTAGGATTTATGCGTGAAATTTTACACAGTGAAGCCGCTCAGCAGCGTGGTTTGTTTGATGCTGCCTATGTTGAAAAACTCCTCGCCAAGCCTGAGGATTATCATACTCGACTGCAAGGCAGTAAACTTTGGCATTTGGCTTTATTGGAAATGTGGTTGCAACGCAATGTGGATGGTGTGTGTTAAACCCTTGTTGTGAAGGGTGTTATCGAGGGCTTGAAAACACTACAATTAGCCCAATGTAGCGTTATTATATTTTTATTATTTAAATTTGAGGTGAACTATGGACGTATTGGAACGCATTGATGAAGCGGTTAAAAAGCATTCTGTGTTTCTTTTTATGAAGGGTACACCACAGTTTCCTTCGTGTGGCTTTTCAAGCCGTACAGTAGAAGCACTAAAGCAGTGTGGCAAAGAATTTGGTTACTGTAATGTATTGGCAGATCCTGAAATCTTTCAAAATTTACCACGATATGCTGACTGGCCAACATTCCCACAGGTTTATATTAATGGTGAATTGATTGGTGGCTGTGATATTACGATGGAAATGTTTGAAAAGGGTGAGCTAAAAAAGATGATTGACGAAGCGACTAGCTAATTCACACTAGTAGCTTTGCGCAATAAAAAGGCACACCATTTGGTGTGCCTTTTTATTGCGCGTAAATCGTGTTTTAGAAAACTATCTGATCTCGACCATTGGCCTTGGCTTCATATAGCTTTTCATCGGCGCATTTCATTAAATTTTGTACTGAAGGTTGCTCGCCTTCCCCTCGGTAAAAGCACACGCCGATAGATGCAGTAATTGGAATGTCACCAACAGTAGTTTTAAATGGACGTTTATTTATGCTGCTGAGTAGGCGCTGCAATGTAGAATGACGAAAGTTTTCGGCACGTGTGTAATGCATAATAATGCCAAATTCTTCACCCCCCATACGGCATACCAGATCAGTTGGGCGCACTGTACGACGAATACGACGAGTAAAGCCAATTAAAATCTCATCGCCAATATCATGGCCATGGGTGTCATTAATAACCTTAAAGTGGTCAAGATCTAGCATCACAAAGCACACGCCACCATGACGTGCTGAAGCGTCCAGCAAATGGTGCTCCAGTTGCCGAGACAATAAACGGCGATTTCCAACACCCGTTAAAGGGTCCGTTAAAGCCATTTCTTCCAGGTGTTTTATGGTGTCTTCAAGTTGCTGAGAAGTTTCGAGTAAATCGTTTTGTAGTGCCGCAATACGTGCTGCTGCATTAACACGAGCTGCTAGCTCCTGTGGGTTTGGTGGCTTTTTAATATAGTCATCAATGCCGCGGTCGAATGCTTCAACCAGGGGTTCAATACCTTCCTGTGCCGTGAAAAGTATGACAGCGGTGTATAAGCCTAGCTCTTCGTCGCGTTGGCGAATGAAATCGGTGAGTTCGAGGCCGTCCATTTCAGGCATAACCCAATCGGCCAATACAACATCGGCGTGTTGTTCTTCCATCATACTGAGGGCAAGTCGTGCACTATCTGCAACACGAATGTTACTAAAGCCCGCTTTTTTAAGTGAGGCTTGAATAACCACGCGGCTAAATTGCATGTCATCGACAATGATTATGGAGACGTCTTTATTGGACATAAGTGGTTTCTATCGAACCTTATTTTTATTCTGTTGGCCTAGCATGGCTAAGCGTGCATAAGCTAATTCCATGAATTACCTCAGCAAATTATAGCTGTTATTTTTAACTGTGGGTTATTCAATGTGCTTTTTTATACATTATGATTATTCACAGTGTCCCTGTGTGTCGACTTCTAATTCGACATTTCCTGATAAAAAGTAAACAGTGTTTTAAATTTGCGTGTAAATTTTATAGCCCTATTTTCGTATCGTAGCACTAACTGTCTATTTGCGCAGTCCACACCATGCCATTAGATTTTCGCCAGCGATTAACTACCTTGCAAAATAACTCTGCTGTTTTCAGTGTGTCATAACTAGCAGAATGAGCCTGATCATTATCCCATTCGATTTCGGCGGCCTGTACTGCTCGAGAGAGGACAGTTTGTCCATAAGCCAGACCAGCGAAAGACACGGTATCAAAGGTGCTGAAAGGGTGAAAAGGGTTACGGCTTATCTTGCAGCGTTCAGCTGCAGCATTAACAAAGCTTAAGTCTAAAACTGTGTTATGGCCGACCATGATGGCCTTTTTACATTGGTTTTTTTTCAGGCTTTCGCGAATAAACTTAAAGATTTCGTTAAGAGCCTGAGGTTCTGCAATAGCCATGCGAAAAGGATTGTATGGGTCTATTCCATTTACTTCCATAGATTTTGGGTCCATGTTTGAGCCTTCGTATGGCACGATATGGCGGCATATCTGTTCGTCAATCTCAATAATGCCATTGTCATCCATTTTTAATGTGGCGGCGGCAACTTCTAACAGGGCATCTTTTTGTGCATTAAAACCACCTGTTTCAACATCTACAACAACAGGCATGAAGCCTCTGAAACGACGTGACATAGGTGTGCGTTTATCTGTGTTTGTACTCATACGATAAAGGTTCTTTTATTTATATTTGTAATAAATATGGATGCGATAATAAATATTAAGACGCGTTATGTTTTAATAATTGTTATGGGCACACTTAACAGCTAATCAAGCCGGTCATTCTACACTTTGAGGGCTTTTTACGAAACACATGCAGTTACAGTATTAGGCCCGATGATGCTTGTGTTCGATAAGTTACTCGTGATCAATCAAACCATCTTCCAGGTTTCATTCTCGCCTGCGTGTATAGGTACAATTTTGCCATCGCCTAGTGGGTAGTTATCTGGAACCGTCCAGTTTTTCTTTTCTAGTGTAATAGTGCCGGTGTTTCTTGGCATGCCATAAAAATCAGCGCCAAAGAAGCTCGCAAAGCCCTCCAGCTTATCTAAAGCATTGTTTTCTTCAAAGAAGCGAGTATATAGCTCGATAGCTAACGGAGCAGAAAAAATGCCGGCGCATCCACAACTGCTCTCTTTTTTATCCTGAGCATGCGGCGCACTATCGGTGCCTAGAAAGAATTTACTATTTCCCGAGGTAGCGACAGCTGCTAATGCCAGTCGATGCTCTTCTCTTTTCAATACAGGTAAGCAGTAATAGTGCGGTCGTATGCCACCGCTAAAAAGCGCATTACGATTATAAAGTAAGTGTTGTGGTGTAATAGTAGCGGCTGTGTGTTTGTCTTCACTCAATACAAACTCAGTCGCTTGTTTAGTCGTGATATGTTCAAACACAATTTTTAGTTCGGGGAATGCCTGTCGAGTCGGGATGAGTACTTTATCAATAAATGCTTTTTCTCGATCGAAGACATCAATAGCAGAATCCGTCACTTCGCCATGTACCAGCAATGGCATGTCGTTTTCCTGTAATGCTTCAAGCGCTTTGTAGCATTTTTTTATGTCTGTAACGCCGGCATCTGAGTTGGTGGTTGCTCCAGCTGGATACAGCTTTACTGCATGTACATGGCCGCTATGTTTAGCTAATGCGATTTCTTGAGGATCTGTGTTGTCCGTTAGGTACAGAGTCATCAAGGGGTTGAATTTGGTGCTCTCGGGTAAAACCGATAAAATCCGTTCACGATAGGATAATGCCTGTTTCGTCGTGATGTTTGGTGGCACCAGATTGGGCATAATAATCGCGCGTGAAAATTGTTTGGCAGTGAAAGGGACAATGTCTTTCAATAGATCGCCATCACGAACGTGCAAATGCCAGTCATCGGGGCGTGTAATAGTGAGTTTCATAATTATCAGAATGTCTAAGCGGCTTGAGGTTATAATTATCGTCGATTCGCGTTTAACATGCTATTAACATAATTAAAGAATAACTAGACCTTGATATGAATATGTTTTTTAAGATGCTGTTCGGCAATTTCGTTTTGAATAAAGGGCCACAGGACCTGCCGGCCTCTAGAGTGCTGATGAAGCTAAGTCTGCTCGTATATTTGGTGACGGGCTTGCCAGGCTTATTGGTTAGTGTTGATTTTGGGCAGGCCATATTGGCGCAGTCCCTGGACGTTGTCGTGTTGTTGTTATTCACGTATTTGTGCTTGCAGGTATTTGTGAAGCCTGAGCGCTTCACTCAAACAATAATCGCGCTAGCTAGTGTGGGTGCTGTATTTCAGATTGTTGTGCTCCCCATATTGTTTGAATTTAAAGAGGTTGAAGAGGCGTCGCAGGTGATGTTGGTCATGTCTCTTTTGTTGCTGGCACTTGTTAGCTGGAATCTTACGGTGATCGCGCATATCTTTCGGGAGTCTTTTAGTGTGCGACTCCCTGCTGCAATAGCGCTAACTATTTGTTATATGTTCATTACCTTGTCGGCGAGAAAGTTCTTTTTTCCTGGGCTGGCCTAATCTAAGCGGAGTATTGATTTGCACATTCATATTTTGGGAATTTGTGGCACCTTTATGGGTGGTGTTGCAGTGTTGGCACGGCAGGCTGGTCATAAAGTGACGGGTTCTGATGCCAACGTGTATCCGCCAATGAGCACTCAGCTAGAAGAGCAGGGTATAGAGTTAATGCAGGGATTTGAGGCGGAGCATTTGGGTGATCAGGATCAGGTGGTGGTGGGCAATGTGATGTCCCGCGGCAACCCTGCAATTGAGCATGTACTAAATAAAAATATGCCTTATAACTCCGGTCCTCAATGGTTGGCTGAAAACGTATTAAAAGATAAGTGGGTACTAGCCGTTGCCGGTACTCATGGCAAGACAACAACGAGTTCTATCCTTGCATGGATACTGGAGTATGCGGGTTTAAAGCCGGGGTTTCTGATTGGTGGCGTTCCCGCAAATTTTGGCATTTCTGCACGCCTGGGTGAGGGTAGTTTTTTTGTCGTTGAGGCAGATGAGTATGACACAGCCTTTTTTGATAAACGTTCCAAGTTTGTTCATTATCATCCACGGACATTGATTCTCAATAATCTTGAATTTGATCATGCAGATATTTTTGAAGATCTGGATGCAATTAAAAAACAATTTCATCATCTGGTGCGAACGGTACCTGGTGATGGCCTGATTGTGCAAAATGCAGACGAGTCAAATCTGCATGATGTTATTGAAAAAGGTTGCTGGAGCAATAAAGCTGAATTTTCCAGTGACCCTGCTAAGGCAGCAAATGGCTTATGGGCAATTGATAATGTTTCGCAAGATGGTCGGCAGTTTGACGTGCTCTATCAGCAAAAAAAACAGGGTACAGTAAAAGGCCATTTATTGGGGCCGCATAATCGCATGAATGCGTTGTCGGCAATAATTGCGGCACAGCATGTAGGTGTTCCTGTAGAGCAGTCTATAGAAGCATTAAAACACTTTAAGGGTGTTAAACGTCGCATGGAAGTTAGCGGAGAAGTTAATGATGTAACGGTTTACGATGACTTTGCCCATCACCCAACAGCTATTACCGATACGCTTAAGGGATTAAGAGATGCAATTGGTGATTCACGTATATGGGCAGTACTAGAACCGCGTTCTAATACGATGCGTATGGGTGTGCATAAACAGCAATTGGCGTTATCACTTAATCAGGCGGATGAAATCATCATGTTTCAACCAGCGGACGTGGATTGGGATATGCAATCGGTGGTGAATGAAGCTGGCAGCTCTGCACGATTGCTTAGATCTGTGGATAGTATTGTTGATCTATTGGCAGAGCAGGTTCGCCCCGGAGATCATATACTTGTTATGAGTAATGGCGCCTTTGGCGGTATACATCAAAAGATACTTAATGCACTGGCTTAGTCGTCAAGTGATTACAAAGCATAAATAAGGCGAATTATAATGGCATTAGATGTAGAGAAAAAAACCGTCATAGTCGCTATTAGTGGAGCATCTGGCGTGCAATATGGTGTGCGTCTGTTAGAGCAATTATTAACGCATGGGCATAAAGTTTATTTACTGGTAACGCGTGCAGCGCATGTGGTTATTAGTATGGAAACAGAGTTATCGTGGCCGGCGAATACGCATGAGTTGGCCAAGCAGCTGCGCCTGCGTTATGGGGTGGATGAACAGCAGCTGAAGGTATGTGGTGAATCTGAATGGACATCACCTATTGCCAGTGGGTCATCATCGGTTGATGCGATGGTGGTGTGTCCATGCTCTATGGGGACTCTATCCTCAATAGCCGTTGGGGCGAGCGCTAATTTGCTGGAGCGTGCCGCTGATGTAATATTGAAAGAACGAAAGTTGTTGATTCTAGTGCCAAGAGAAACACCGTTTTCGGAGATACATCTAGAAAATATGCTTAAGCTCTCTCGTATGAATGCGGTTATTTTAGCGGCTAATCCAGGATTTTATAATAACCCGCACTCGGTGGAAGATATTGTAGACTTTATGGTGGCGCGCATACTCGATCACTTGAGCATAAAGCAGGAATTGCAGCCCAAATGGGGGGAAGAGTAAACTGCTAAAAAACTACCTCGTTGTAGTTTTTTATTCAACCTCAAGATATAAAAAAGGCCAGTTAATAATAACTGGCCTTTTTTGATTATATCTCGGTATTGGAAACGTCTTCAGCTTGTAAGCCTTTTTGGCTGTCTATCAGGTTGAAGTCAACCTTTTGGCCATCTTTTAGTGTTTTAAATCCATCGCCTCTAATAGCTCTAAAGTGAACGAATACATCATCACCCGTATCTCGTTCAATGAAGCCATATCCTTTAGAATTGTTAAACCACTTTACGGTTCCTGTTTCACGATCAGACATTTACATATACCTTTATTCATTTTTTATTTAACGGCTTATCCTTAAGCCTGCTAAAGTTACAACGTTATGAGGCGATAGCAACATCCTCTGCCTGTAGCCCCTTATCACCTTCGGTGATGCTGAATTCAACGCGCTGCCCTTCAAACAGGGTTCTATGACCCTGGCCGCGAATTGAGCGGAAGTGGACAAAGACGTCATCGCCATTATCACGGGTGATGAAGCCAAATCCCTTACTCGTATTAAACCACTTTACGGTTCCCGATTCACGAGAATTGTCAGAATTTTCGTTTATTTCTTGATTGTTGGTTGTTTTTACGGTAGCGGTATTAGGTTTTGCTAATGCAGATACGATAGTAGAGGCAAAAATGAGTGCTGCCAGTGTAATTAAGCCATTTGTTGTGGCGATATTTTCAGCGTTTAAAAGTTGTGTTGCGATGGCCGTAGATATGGCAGATATAACAATGCTAATAGCAATAAGACGAATCATATAATGTTCCTAAAAAAGAAAAATAAAATAAAGTAAAAATAGACACAGCTAATAATTTGCTGCGAACTAATAATTGACCGAAAGCGAAGCAGAGTCAATTATTAGCGGCTTTATTATAGACATGTTTTTAGCATGGCTACTAGTAGTAACTCTTTAGCTTCCGTGAGAGCCTATTCTGCATCCTTTGATTTGTTGAGCCTGGCCATTAATTCTTCAATCGAAGTCTCAGAGGGTAGTTGTAAGTGAAAGCCCTGTGACTTTAGATTTTCAATGATTTTTTTAGGATCTTCTTTCGCCAGCTTTGTATCGTCCTTAATTTCCAGTACCATCGCAAAATCTAATGTACCCAGTTTTTTCTTAATACTGCCATCAATGCAGTCAAAGTCATTTTCCTTAGACAGATAAATATACATATCAAGCTTTGCGGAACAGCGATAAATGTAGCAGGTAGTTGTCATTATAGTGTCCCAAAAACTTTGTCGGCAGCATCAATAGTAGCTTGAATATCTTCATCGCTATGCATTGTGCTAACAAAACCAGCTTCATAAGCAGAAGGGGCCAGGTAGATACCTTGCTCGAGCATGCCATGATAAAACTTCTGGAAGAGCTCTGTATTGCATTGCGTGGCTTGCTCGAAGTTGGTTACCTTGTCCGCATCAGAGAAAAACAAACCAAACATTCCGCCCACGATATTTTGTGTCATGGCTATATTGTGTTCAGCGGCTTTTTGTAAAATACCTTCAACTAATGTAGTCACTTTTTTGTTTAAATCTTCAAAAAAGTTGTCGGCTGAAATGAGGTCTAGTGTTTTAAGTCCTGCAGCCATTGCGACTGGGTTACCAGATAATGTGCCTGCCTGATACACAGGGCCAGTTGGCGCGATGAATTCCATGATATCTTTGCGCCCACCAAAAGCACCAACCGGCATGCCGCCACCGATGACCTTACCTAGTGTAGTGAGGTCTGGCTTAATGTTATATATCGATTGCGCGCCACCCAGAGCTGTACGGAAACCCGTCATCACCTCATCAAAAATGAGTACTGTGCCGTGTTCATCGCACACTTCACGTAGCCCTTCAAGGAAACCTTCAACGGGAGGTATACAGTTCATATTACCTGCAACAGGCTCAACGATAATGCAGGCAATTTTGTCGCCCAGTGTTTTGAAAGTTTCACGTACCTGATTTAGATCATTAAAGGTAAGTGTGAGAGTGTGTTCGGCTAAGCAAGCGGGTACCCCAGGAGAACTAGGTACACCAAGTGTCAGCGCACCAGAACCTGCTTTAACGAGTAATGAGTCTGAGTGACCGTGGTAGCAACCCTCAAACTTAACGATAGTATCTCGGCCAGTGAATCCGCGCGCCAAACGAATAGCGCTCATAGTTGCTTCAGTGCCTGAGCTAACCATGCGCACAGATTCAATTGAAGGCATGATTTGGCAAATGCGTTCAGCCATCTCGGTTTCTATTGCGGTAGGGGCGCCAAAGCTTAAGCCTTTCTCGGCTGCGTCTTTTACGGCTTTAATAACGTCAGGGTGCGCATGACCAAGAATCATTGGCCCCCATGAGCCAACGTAGTCAATGTAGCGTTTATTGTCTGTATCCCAGATGTAGGCACCACTTGCCCGGTCTATGAAAACAGGATCGCCGCCGACGCCCTTAAAAGCTCTAACTGGAGAATTGACACCACCAGGGATAACCGATTGTGCTTGGGCGAAGAGTTCGGCCTGAGATCTTTTCTGGGACATATGAGGTTCCTGATAGCGCAAATTTATACGCGGATTTATAAATGGGCGGCTATTTTACATCAAAAATTGCTTGTATATTAGCCTCTCATTTAAAAAACATCGGCCTATTGCAGGATAGAATGGGATACCAGCTGGGTAAATTTGGGGCATAAGAGGGATTGGTATGGCAAAGCAGATAATACGTTGTGAGTGGGTGGGTGATAATGTTTTGTATCAGCAATATCATGATACAGAGTGGGGCGTTCCTAGTTATGATGACAGGCATTTATTTGAAATGTTAATTCTTGAAGGGGCTCAAGCGGGATTAAGCTGGTTGACTGTTTTAAAAAAGCGAGAAGGTTATCGAAAAGCATTTGATGATTTTGAAGCAGAAAAGATAGTTAAGTATTCGACAAAAAAAATCGAGAAGTTATTAACTAACCCACAGATTATAAGAAATCGATTAAAAGTAAATGCTACGGTCGTTAATGCTCAGGGATACCTAAATGTGCTTGATGAATATAAGTCGTTTGCAGATTATATTTGGCAGTTTGTAAATCACAAGCCGATTGTTAATAAATGGAAGTTGGTATCTGACGTTCCCGTGACAACAAAAGAATCAGATGCAATGAGTAAAGACTTAAAGAAAAGGGGGTTCAAATTTGTAGGTTCAACTATTTGTTATGCTTACATGCAGGCGGTTGGGATGGTGAATGACCATACTCTAAACTGCTGTTGCCATAAGTCGCCGAAGAAGCTCTAACTATTGATATCAAGTTCACTTAAAAACTGAGTACATTTTTTTTGAATATCAACGGTGTTTTTTGAAGAAAACAGATCGCTGATTACGGCCAGCATATCCGCTTTTTCGGTGAGCAGTTTGTGGCAGTTTTTTGTAGTAATGCCACCAATGCAACAAACCGGCGTGTCGTAATATTTTTTGATAGTCGAGATTAACCTAGCATCTGCTTTTGGGGCATCAGGTTTTATGCTCGAGCCAAAAAAACTACCGAAAGCAACGTAATTGGCACCTTCCTTAATCGCCTGTTCAGCCAGGCTGGTTTTATTGTAGCAACTGACGCCAATGATTTTATCATCGCCTAAGCGCTTTCGAGCTTCATTAATTGAGCTATCATTTTTTCCAATATGAATACCATCTGCAGCGGATTTTATGGCGAGTTCTATGTCGTCATTAATAATTAGAATGGCATTATATTGATTGCATAGCATTCTCAGTTCATTCGCCTGTTTGGCTCTTTTTTCGAGGTCGTGGCTTTTATCTCGATATTGAATGATGTTTGCGCCAGAGGAGAGAGCTGCCTCTGCCATGGATCGAAATTCATTAACAGGCATTAATGATTCGTCGGTAATGGCATAAAGGCCGGACAGCTGTTTGTTCATTCGTTGTTTATATTCCAGAATGTGGCTAATGGCGATATGGAATTAACTGGCCGTTACCAAGTGCCTGTGCTTTTTTTAATGACTTGTATGTGAAATCGAGGGCGTTTTGACAGCCATTGATGGGCTCAATTTCCTGTGCGACTAACGCCGCAAGACTAGCAGTAAGTGTGCAGCCGGATCCATGATATTCATTTTTTAGACGCTTGTATCTGTATGTCTTGGCGCATTTCATTTTGTGATAAAGCTTATGAATAACATCTGGCAGTTTGGCGTGTGTTCCAGTAATTAAAACGTATTCGGCTCCCATGTTGTTTAAATGCTGTGCGGCATTTTCGGGCGAGAGTTTTGGGTTGGTTAAATGAAGGGCTTCGATAATGTTTGGCGTTAATATATAGGTGTTAGGAATGATTAATGTGTTTACCGCATCAATGAGATTTTTTTTTGCCAAACTCGAACCACCACCTGCAAATAAGACTGGGTCATAAATTACCGGGATGTCAGGGTATTGTCTCATCAGTGTGTAAATAGCCTCTGCTACTGACCCAGAGCCTATCATGCCAATTTTTATCGCTTTTACTGGCATGTCTTTTAATATTGTTCGCGCCTGTTTAAGTATTAGTTCGGCTTTTACGGGCTCAAAACTTTTTACATTGCGGGTGTCTTGAATAGTATTGGCCGTAATAATGGGGGCTGCATGACAACCGTGTTGTCCTATTGACTCAATATCGGCCTGAATGCCGGCGCCGCCTGTAGGATCAAGTCCAGAAAAGCAGAGAACTATAGGGGAAGTCGCTTTTTTCATTTTGGGTCAAGCCCAGGAAAGCAGAGAACTATTAGTGACGTCTTTTTTTTCATTACAGACTAAGTCTTGATCTATGAAGTGAGTGGGGTGCTTGCCCTGTTTTCACGCGTTTCCCTGTGAATTTTATTAAAGTAAAGTTATTAATTACGATGTGTATTTTAGTTTTTTTTGCAGCGGCCTGTCAAAGCCATGAGATATATTTATTAACATACCTGACGAACCGTCTGAGCTAAATCAATTACCCGTGAACGAATATATTTATTACCCTGTGTCTCCGGAGAAATTTTAAGATAGGCGCTGTAGTCAGAAAGGGCAGGTGTATGGCATTCTAATTGGTCATAAGTAGCGGCGCGTGCCTTTAATGCATCGGCCAGATCACTATCTAAATTGACTAAAATATCGGCTATGGGTAGCGCCTTTTCAAAGCTGCCTTCCTGCATGTATAGATTTCGTAAGTTGCGCAGCATGCGTAGAGCAATTTCCTTGTTGCTACAATTGGCTAATACACCGTATAGACGAGATTTATTTACTTCTGGGCCGTAAAACTCTTGTAGGCGCTCCTCTATATCTTCTTCATTAAGAGATATACCGCCAAAATAGGGATCAAGCACGATAGCGCCATCGCTGATTTCAAGTTTTACTAAAAAATGTCCTGGAAATGATACACCTGTCAATGGAAGCCCTAGTGCCTGTCCCAGTTCTATATAAAGAATAGATAGGCTAATGGGGATGCCGAGTTTTCGGTCTATAACATCATTTAAAAAGCTGTTACGTGGGTCGTAATATGAAATGGTGTTTCCCTCGTAACCTTTCTCAATGAATAGCATATGATTCAATTGTTTGAGAATTTCAGCTGCGTTTGCATTTTCAGGTAAACGATTATCGATTTCATTTGCTATAAGCTGAATTTTAGACAAGTAATCGCTTATGTTTAGCGAAGGGTATTCCAGTCGCGCAATCATCAAGGCGGCTTGAGCTAGATGAATTTCCTGATCAGGAAGATTAAGTAGCTTTTCTATAGCAGTTCTGTCGGGGCTGTTGAGCATTTAATTGCGTGCCTTGTATCTCATTCTAGTGCCATGTTCCAGGGATAATAGTATTTCATCGGCATCTAACGCCGTAGGGAAAAAGACACCGGAAATTTGAGCGCCATGAATACTCGATCCTTCAAGGCGAGTGTTGGTGAAATCAATGCCACGAAGGTTGCTCATTCTGAAATAACAATTACTGAGGTTAAGTCCGTCTGCATTAATGCCGGTAAGATCTACGCTGCGAAAATCAGCGCCTTGTAAATCGCAGTCATCACCGTTGCTACGACGGGTATTAAATTCTTCGATCTTACCGTCTCTTAAGAGACGGTAAAGCTCATTATCTTTAATTTCTGGTGCTGTGCTAGACATCGTTATTTCCTCATGATCTATTTGTACAAGTATAGCAGCAGTACTATTCGCCGTAGAGGCTTATGATAATTCGACGGTTATGTGGCCGGGTTCGATGTTCCCACAAAAACACTCCCTGCCATGTGCCTAATAGTAGTTGTCCAGCACTTAAAGGAATGCTCAGGCTGCTATCTGTTAATACGGTTCTTACATGTGCGGACATATCGTCAGGTCCCTCATCTATGTGTTGGTATAAGGGGTCTCCATCAGGCGTCACTCTAGACATAAAGGCTTCTAAATCACGCCTTACAGTAGGGTCTGCATTTTCACACAATATTAAGGATGCACTGGTATGTTGAACAAATATATTAGCAATACCTGTTTTAATGTCGGATGTTGAGATAACAGCATTAATCTGCTTGCTGATATTTATGGTGCCTCGGCCATTTGTGTGAATATTTAGTGCTTCTTGAGTGATCATAATAAAAGACCGTATAGGTGGGAGTGAGCGGAGGTGGTGAGGCTGAAGAGTCGGCAATATAGCCTAGGCCCGACCCTTCATGCCGATATGCTTATGCTGCGTGGATCTTTTGTAGCAAGTCAAGATTAAGGTATGTCTCACCAAAATTGTTTCCTGCAAGGGTGTTAAACGCCTGATCAGGTTCGCCCATATTGTCCAGAACCAGAGATGCGCCACTGAAATCATGATTTTTGGTGTATTCATTGATAGTGATGATGGTTTTTAGGTGAGCGCCTAAAGATGATTTTATGCCATTCTCTGAGTCTTCAAATGCCAGGCAGGCTTCTGGCTCAAGATTGAGTTGTTCTAAAGCCCATACATAAATATCTGCTGCAGGTTTTTTTGCGGGGACGATATCGCCAGCAGCAATAACCTCAAACCAGTCGGTAGATCCCGATTCTAGTGCGTGTTCAAGCAGAGCAGTGACATTTGCGGGTGTAGTTGTGGTTGCAATGGCTATACGCAACTTACTGGCTCTGGCTTGCTCTATAAGGCGTTTAACGCCCGGGCGAAGAGGAATAGCGCCGGTAGATAATAGTTCAGTATAAAAGGCTGTTTTGGATTTGTGGAGTTCCCTGATAAGTTCAGGTGTTTTGTCGTCTACAGGAAAGCTCGTATTGAACTTTTCAAGGTAAAAAGCCATGCGCTCTTTACCACCGGTAACGGCTAAAAGCTTGCCGTATAGCTCTACAGACCAGTCCCAGTCGAGTCCGGCCTGTTTAAAGGCTTTGTTGAAGGCTACGCGATGGCCATCGCGTTCAGTGTCTGCAAGTGTGCCATCAACGTCAAAAATAAGTGCTTGAAGGGGAGCCATAATGCATATCTCATACATAAAAAAGAATGCAATCTTAGAGTAAGTAGTCCAATAAAAATAGCCTATACTTTAATCGGTATTGAAGATGCTAATGGCCTAATAGCCTCTGACGTAAGTATATTTATGACAACAAAACCATCATATTAAAAAAGTTATCAATGATTAGACCTTACAATTATATTCGCTCTCTCTTATTAACGACTTCGATAAAGAAAAAACTCATGGTTATTACCATGACAGTTAGTTTTGTCGGCCTGCTTGTTGTGGGTAGCAGTATTCTAATAAGAGAAGTTATTAGCCTTAATAAAATACAGCAGATTGATATGCAGGTACTGGCCGATATTATGCTTAATAATACATCGGCATTTTTGGTGTTTGATGATGAGGTAGGAGCAAAGAAATCATTGTCTTCATTGGAAGCTAAGAAACAGGTGACGAAGGCTATATTGTTTGATAAAAACAAGCAGGTTTTTGCTTCGCATATAACAGATAATGAACATAACGTGTCATATGATTATGTTCAAAGAAAAATTAAAGATGAAAGTAATACCTTTCATGTGTTTAAAGACGCAAAAATTGAAAATGAATTGGTTGGCTATATTTATATTGAGTCAAATGATTCGTTAGTTAGGGAATTTGTTTACGGTGCAGTCATTGCTTTATTAACCGCGCTAACAGTAGGTTTTTTTATAACATTTCTTTTGGCTTCTCGATTACAGAAAATAATATCTGAACCAGTTGAGCACTTAACGGAGACCGCATCTAAAATAACAGCTCAACAAGATTATAGTTTACGCGCTGAGAAAGAAAGTGAGGATGAAATCGGCGTATTGACCGACGAATTTAATAAAATGCTTAATCAGTTGCAAATACGAAATATGGAGTTGAAAGAAAGTGAAGAAAAATTCAGAGAGGTTGTGGAGCAGTCTGTTGATGCGTTGTTTATATTTGACTTGGATGGTCAGCTATTTGATGTGAATTATGCGGCAAGTGAAACATTAGGTTACGCGCGGCAAGAGCTTCTAAAATTAAATATTATAAATATAAATACGGCATTTAATGAAGTGCCGTATTTTTATGAGTCGATGGATAAATTAAAGCATGAAACTAATTTAGTTATAGAAGGTGAGCAAAAGGCAAAGAATGGCGATTTAGTACCCGTGGAAATGAGGTTGGGGTTTGTAAATATAAAAGGTCAAAAACTGGTTTTGGCTTCAGCTAGAGACATTACTGAGAGAAAGCAAGCGCAAAAGGAATTGCTGCAGGCTAATGACTTATTAGAAATTAAGGTAAATGAAAGAACGAGAACATTGGAAAATGTTAATGCAGCTTTGTCAGTTGAAAAAGAAAGAGCAGAAGCTGCAAATAAGGCAAAAAGTTTATTCCTGGCAAATATGAGCCATGAAATAAGAACACCAATGAATGCTGTTATAGGATTTACAGATGTTCTTGCGTCTAGTGAATTGACTGATCAGCAAAAATCTTATGTAAAATCAATACAGTCAGGAAGTAGAAATCTACTAATTTTGATTAATGATATATTGGATTTATCAAAAATTGAGGCAGGGAAAATTAAAATCCAATCTGACAAGGTTTACGTCAGGCAAATGCTAGAAGATCTCAAACAAGTTTTTTTTATGATGGCGGAAGACAAGGGTTTGTCTTTTAAGTTAGAGGTTGATGACTCTGTGCCTGATGTAATAATGTCGGATGAAGTTAGGTTGAGACAGATTTTATTTAACTTGACTAATAATGCGCTTAAGTTTACTCGAAAAGGTGCTGTTAAGATAACAGCAGAATATAAAATTGCAGCACAAGGTGATATTTTTTATAGTTTAATTATTAAAGTGATCGATACAGGGATTGGAATAGAAAAAGAATATCAGGAAAGTATATTTAATATATTTGAACAGCAGGATAATCAAAATACGCGTGAATTTGGTGGCGCAGGTTTGGGGCTGGCGATTAGTACTCGGCTGGCAGAAAAACTTGACTCTACTTTAACAGTCGAAAGCAAGAAAGACATAGGTAGTTGTTTTACATTGTTGCTACGTTCTCCAGAAGTGATAATGAAAACCAACGATGCGGTGGTGAGCGCTGATGTTACTGATGTTCGCTTTGAATCATCAACTATACTTATAGTTGATGATATTGAAGCCAATAGAAGTCTTATCGAAGAGTATTTGTCAGATCAGGATTTTAAGATTCTACATGCATCAGATGGAGCGGAAGGTTTGGCGCTAATTAAGTCTAAGATGCCAGATTTAGTTCTTATGGATATTAGAATGCCAAAAATGAATGGTATTGAAGCAACGCAATTAATCAAACAAGATCCTCTGGTTTCGAATATTCCTGTTATAGCAGTCACCGCATCTGTAGTGGAAGATAGTCGGTCAGATAAGAAAAGAGGGGTTTTTGATTATGTGTTATATAAGCCGCTGAGTAAGAAAAAATTAAATCAATGTCTGCAAAAATTCATCAAGATTGTGTCCTCTACTAAGGATGATACTGTGGTTGAGACTTTTAATGATCGTTTAGAGCGAGAGATGAAAAATTCAAAACAGACATTTCTTCGTGAAATATCAGAGTATGAGAATGCTATTTCACAATCTATTAACAGAGGCAGTTTTGGCGGTGTTAATGAGTTGCTGGAGGAGTTGTGTGGTTTAGCGACAGAATACGATATGTTTGAATTTAAAGAACTGATTTCACAATTGAGAAAAGCAAATAATCAATTTGACATAGAAGCCACACAGAAATTGCTGACATTGTTAATGGTGAAAACACAAGGTTTGAAGGGTTAGTTGTATGTCTAAACGATTCAAGATTCTTATTGTAGATGATGCACCAAAGAATATACAGGTTGTCGCTAATTTGTTGGGAGATACAGAATATGATATTTCATATGCAACAAATGGATTTAGAGCACTGGAATTAATTGAAGAAAATACATTTGATTTGGTATTGCTTGATGTGATGATGCCAGAGATGAATGGTTATGAAGTTTGCCGAATAATTAAAAAGGATAGTTTTTGCGAGGATCTTCCAGTTATCTTTATTACGGCGAAAACAGATGAAGAAAGTTTAGTTGAAGCGTTTGATGCGGGTGCGCAGGATTATGTTACCAAACCTTTTAACTCAGCTGAGTTGATGGCAAGAATTAGGACTCATCTTAAATTAAAAGCATTTGAAGATTCTCAGCAAATAGTAATTGATAATGCAATGGCGGAGTTAAAGGTTCTAAATCAGGAAATTATTGAGACGCAGAAAGAAGTTATATTTACTATGGGCTCAATTGGTGAAACTCGCTCAAAAGAAACGGGCCTGCACGTAAAACGAGTCGCTGAATATTCAAGACTGTTGGCAAGATTATCAGGTCTGGAAGAATATGAGGCGGATCTTATTGCTATGGCTTCGCCAATGCATGATATTGGAAAAGTAGGTATCCCGGATTCTATTCTAAATAAAAAAGGCAAGTTGGATGCCGATGAATTTGAAATCATGAAAACCCATGTGACAATTGGCTACGAAATGTTAAAGCACAGCGATCGTCCCATATTGAAGACAGCGGCTACTATAGCTCTTGAGCATCATGAAAAGTGGGATGGGAGCGGTTATCCAAAAGGATTGAAGGGAGATAAAATACATATTTATGGACGTATTACAGCATTGGCTGATGTGTTTGATGCGCTTGGTTCAGACAGGTGTTATAAAAAAGCCTGGCTTGATGAGGATATATTTGCATTATTGAAAGAGCAGAGCGGCAAGCATTTTGATCCATCTCTTATTGATATGTTTTTCTCTAATTTGGAAGATTTCTTTTCAGTTAGAACGCAGTATAGAGATGAGTCATCCGACACCTAGCTTTGTTTTTCTTGTATTGGCTTCAGGGTGTTTTTTTTCTATATCTATTTTCGAAATAATTAGTTCGGCGCTGGCACGGTAGGCAGTTAGTTTCCCTCCAATAAGAGTGATGAGCCCGGGGCAAGAACTGTCTTCTACAGCAAGGCTGTCTCTTGATTTGTTGAAAATAGAGGAGCTATTTTTAGGAAGTACTCGCAATCCGCAAAATGTGTCGATAATGTTTTTTTCATTGATTTTGATGTTGAAATTTTTATTATATGCATCAATTAGATAGTTGATGTCATCTTTTGATGCAGGGATATTGTCAGTCGTACCTGTGTGTGCTGTCTCCGTTGTGCCAATTAAAGTGTGCTCTTCTTTCCACGGGATAACGAATACTGCTCGTTTATCTTTTGTTTCAATGTAGTAGGCACCCTGCGTCGTCTTAATGTTGATGATAATGTGTGATCCTGAAATTAGTTCTATAGCTGGTATGCTTAGTTTTGGCTGTATTTTTTTCTGCGTTTCTTCTACCCATGGGCCGCTACAATTAATAAGATATTTCGCGCTTATAGTATGCTCTTTTGTATCTTTCACATAGTTAATAATGTGCGATTTGCATTGGAAATTCGCACTGGTAAAATTTGCATTATATATAAATTTGGCGCCAAGATTTTTTGCTGACTTTGCTACGGATCTGGTGAGTAGTTGATCGTCTGTTTGTGCGTCATAATATTTAAATACGAATTTCAGTTCTTTTGTCTTTATGTGATCAAGTGATGGCCATTGTGTTTTTTTTACAATTTCAAAGGGCTTTAAACTGAATAGCGAATAGATACAGAGTCCAAGCCATATTTTCCAGCTGGAACGAGAGCTACTTCTATACACAGGTATGTAAAAAGGTATTAACTTAACCAGCTCAGGTGCGTTTTTTAGTAGGAGATTTCTCTCCTGTAAGCACTCTTTAACAAGTCGGAGTTGTCCGCTTTCCAGATAACGTAGCCCACCATGAATTAACTTACTTGATTTGCATGAGGTGCCCATACCCGCGAGTGGGTGTTTTTCTATTACCAGTGTTTTGTAACCACATACAGCCGCCGCCTGAGCAATTCCCGCTCCTTGAATGCCTGCACCAATAACGACTATGTCATAATGCTCGTTGTCAATATCGCAACGGTGTTTATTTATGAGCCTGACCTGATGATAAGTTAAGTGCGAGTATTGGGTGCTCAAGCATTTCGCGAACATTCCGTGTCTCTATTAATGGAATATTGTGACTAGCATAGTGTAGCGCTAATTCAGGGTCGGTAATGTCATATACCATCCAATGCCAATCGCCGGGCCATGGGTCTATATTGTGAGGGATTTTTCTATGATTAGCGATAAGGTACTCAGGCGAAATTCTTTTTGCAATTTTATGACTAACCTCATCATAACTTCTTAAAATCCACCCCGTTTGGAAGTCACTGTTTTTCTTTGTGTATTCTATGGCGGATATGTCATATGAAATAATAACGCATTGTGAATGAATGATATCAAGAGACTTAAGCAAGTCTTGCATGATATTTGCTGTTCCATATTGCTCTAATGTTTCACTCTTTATTTCTACAAAAGCCGTTGCACGAGGATACTTTTGTAGCAGCTGAATAACATCCGTGAGACGAGGAATGCGTTGATTGAAAAAGGCTAATGAGAAACGCTCTGGTTCATGGGCGCGGATGTTTTTGATTTCCTCATAACTCATTTCAAACAGGTTTCCCTGTATGCCTGTGGTTCTCAGTAGTTCAGTGTCATGAAATACAATTAGCTCTCCATCAGCCGTGCATTGCACATCAAATTCAATATAGGTGGCGCCGCATAGTAAAGCGGATTCCAGAGAAATCAAGGTGTTTTCAGGGTAGCTCTCCATTAGTCCTCGATGAGCTACCAGGTGTGGAATGGCCATGTGTTTACTCAGTATTGATGTTATCAATATAAGTTTAGTTGTTGTTTCAAAGATTTTTTAATTCTCCGACAAACTGTTGGTAACGATTGACCAATAAGTCATTTTTAATGGGTGAAAATGTTTTTTCTACAGGCAGTGGACGCCACTCTTCGTTGTTAGTGAGCAGTTGTCTGCTTAACCATGCGCATCCCCGCGCGCTAGATTCGCACTCTCTATAGCGTATTATTTTTATAGATGAAAGATCTGCCAGTTTTTGGCATAGACCATCAAGCTGAGAGAGACCGCCACTAAGTAAAATCGTGTCGGTAGACTGCGCTAGTTCTTGTAGATTGTAAAAAATTAAAAAAACAATACTCTCGATTATGGCGACGTATTCTTCAGCAATTGTATGGTGGGTTTTCCAAACAATAAATTTGGGATTGCTAGCGCTATTCCACCAGGGGGATCCAAGTCCCGCGACGGTATTGATAAATAATGGAGGTGATTTAATTACATTTAGCCAGTCGGGTAATCGCTTAAATAAATTGTCGACAGGGTGAGATTGTTCTTTCCAGCTAAGCGCCGCACCTGCACCATTTACAGTTCCCTCGGTTATATAGTTAGTTATATTCTGATGCTCAATTTGCTGACTACGAGCAATGCTGCGGAGTAATCGTCTGGGGTAATGTTTTTCATCTGATGTTGATAGTATAAAAGCGCCAGTACCGATATTAACTAGAGCTGTATGATCAGCAAGCGGCGGATATGCATGCAGGGCTGCATTTTGATCACCGCACACGCAAGTTAAAGGGATGTTTAATGTCTTTAGATATCCGTAACAACTAATAACGGAGTTTAATTGAGGTAAGCAATTGAGAGGGATTTCGAATAGCTTCAACAGCTCCTCAGACCACTCAAGTTTTTCTATATCAAATAATTGAGTTCGTTGAGCGTTGCTATGGTCGATAATATATGGCTGTTCCTGTAGTAGATGAAATAACAGAAAGCTTGCTATTGGAGCGATACATAGCTGTTCGTCTTGCAAGGCTTGGGCCACTGAATTGTTGTGTGACAATAACCAGTTCATTTTTCCTGCAGAATAGTGTGCGGAAAGAGGCAGGCCGGTGGTATTTATTATGAAATCATCGTCACAATTTATCGAATCTATAAAGTCTTGAGAGCGTAAATCACGCCAGCTAATAATGGGTGAAAGTGGTTGGCCACTGGTTTTATGCCAGGCTATAACGCTTGAACGCTGTGTGCACAAGCCGCAGTTAATAATATCTGGAATATATTCAGGATTAATTTTCTTAAATAAAGTGTGAAATGAAGCGAGTATTTCGGAGGCATCTTGCTCGTAGTGAGAGCTCTGGTGTTGCGTTATGATATTTTGTGAGGCTATTTGTAATAGTGAGCCATCGGCAGAAAATATGGCAACTCTACTTGCATGGGAGCCTTGATCTAGTATCAGGGTTAGTTGTTTAGTTTGATGCTTCACGCGTCGCTCGTTGTATTGCCTACTATCAATTAAAGACTAGATTCGAGTAAATGCTCATATACCTGCTTGATTTCCAGTATTCGACCGCAACATAAGAAAATGTTAATATTTACAGGCTTTATTTAATAGGGCTGCGGCATAGAGCAAGGTGACAGCTCGTTTTCGGCTACAGATTTGTTAAATTTTAAATAGAATTGAAATAGATTGGGAGACTAGCTAGTGGCTACTGTTGAACTGAACGAACAAACGCTTGAAAAAACGGTTGTTGAAAACGACATTGTGATTATTGATTTTTGGGCGCCCTGGTGTGGTCCATGTAAGTCATTTGGGCCTATTTATGAGGAAGTCTCTGAAAAGCATCCAGATATTGTGTTTGCCAAGGTAAATACTGAAGAAGAGCAGGCCATTGGTGCTCACTTTCAGATTAGATCTATTCCAACCTTAATGATTTTCCGTGAGCAGGTTGTGCTGTTTTCTGAAGCAGGGATGTTGCCGGCAAAGGCTCTTGAAGAGTTAATTGAGCAGGTAAAAGCGCTGGATATGGTAAAGGTTAAAGCTGAAATTGACGCGGCTGAAGCTGAAGCTAAAGGTTAGTTGTTAAGCAGTTGATTGCCTAGGTGCCGGATGGTTTCCATTCGGCAATCCACATTTCCAGCTTATAAAATGAGCGTCCAGAAAGGCTTTTCTTTAGCTTATAGTGTAAAAATCGACGTTTTTTATGTATCGATTTGGCTAGCTGGGGATTGTTTTTAACTGCCAGGCTAAGCCATTTGTAGGCGAGTAAGTCGTTTTTCTCGACACCTTTTCCCTTGTAATACATATTTCCCAGCATGTGTTGAGCAGGGCTCCAGTTTTTATTAGCCAATATTTTAAAAATTACAGCTGCTTTTTCGGCTGATTTGTCAGCACCGTTCTTGCCGAGTAAGTGATTTAGCGCTTTTTTGTATAGGGCTATAGGTTGTTGCTCGTTGCTAATGCTTTGATTTGAATATGTGTTAGCGGGGTTGTTTTGAGTATTGGCCACACTCAGGCCTGACTGAAATAGCAGTCCCGCAGAGGCAATCAAATGAAGTGTCACTACATGTTTAAAGTGCATGTATAACATCCTGTGTGAATTTGTTGTTTTTGTGCCAATCCATGACATTGTGCTCAGGTGAAAGCTTTGAGTGCTGTCTTCCGTTTTTGGTTTTTATGTGTCGTGCCGTAGTGCTTTAAACAGCTATCTGGTATTTAATGCATTGAATATTCCATTATTTAAAAAAAGCTATAGAAAACAATAAGATTGTGTTTTTTAGATTATATTTCTATGTCTTTGGCGCCAAATGTTTGGCTTGAAATTCAAATTAGAAAACAAAAAAGACCGCTAAATAGCGGCCTTTTTTGTTTTTTGGATTAATACGTATTTGAATCAGTGTTTATTTGATTGTTTTTAGTATTTTTAGCAGGTTTTTATGATACTGGGCAGAGAATAACTTTCTTTGCTTATCTTTGTTTAATTCTATGTCTATCAATGATTTATTGCGTTTTTCCACCTCGGCTATTTCGCTATTGAGTAGTTTGAGCTCGATCTGTAGTTGCTTTAGGTGGTCGCGCATAGATTGTATTGTGTCTGTCGGTTTTTTTACTACGGCTTTCTTTTTCAGAGCTACGGCTTTTTTCTTTGGTGCAGCCGCTTTTTTTACCACTGCTTTAGGCTTACTTGCTTTTTTGTTTTTAGGCTCTTTTTTAAGTGTTTTTTTGGCTGTGGTGCTTGTCTTTTGTGGTGTTGAGTCAGACTTGGCTTTAAGTACCGGAGATTTAGGCGCGACAACCGGCTGAACGAAGGGCTCAACTGCTGCCGGGGCAGCTATTGTTTCCACCGGAGCCGGTTGTACGGCAGCCTCTTTAACCGGTGGTGGTGTGGTCGTAACGGTTACTGTTGGTTTAGGTGTCACAGGCTTGGCTGCATTGCTCATAAACTTTACAGATTTGAGAACTGACTGTAGCTCGGCAAATATGCTGTTAATGTCGCCCTTGCCATCTATGATAGAAAGTTTGCCCTGTTCGGCATAGTAATCAGCCACTGGCCTCGTTTGTGTTTCATATACACGCAAACGCCTGCTAATAGTTTCTTCATTATCATCTGAGCGGTGGTGTAGTTTGCCGCCACACATATCACACTCTTCATCCAGTGAAGGTGGGTTAGTGAATGTGTTAAATACGGTGTTACATTCTTCACAGGTGAGTCGCCCCGTCAGGCGTTGCATCAATTCATCAAAGTCCACCTCAATCAGAATTGATTTCTGAATAGGCATGGACAGGCTGTTAAGCAGATTATCAAGCTCTTCGGCCTGTGCAACATTACGAGGGAAGCCATCTAAAATAAAGCCATTAATGGTGTCAGGGTTGTTCAGGCGCTCACGAATTAAGCCAAAAACCAGGTCATTCGGCACTAATTGACCGGCATCCATAATAGTCTTTGCCTGTCTGCCAAGTGGAGTTTGTGCTTCTACTGCTGCACGTAATAGGTCGCCAGTTGAAATTTGTGGAATATTAAATTTATCAATTAGTAATTGGGCTTGTGTGCCTTTACCGGAGCCAGGAGCTCCCAGTAGTACAAGTTTCATATTCTCTGGTCCCCTAACGGCCCGTTTTGAGTGAAATACAGCTGGATTTTAATCAATGCGTAGAATATGTCGAGTATTCTAATGCGGCTTTTTGATATAATGCGCCAACTTTGAATAGTCCGTTCAGCTTGTTTGTTGATAATTACTGATGCGGTTTGTAAGTAGCGTAGCAGTAAACGGAATTGATTTTTAAACACACTATATATTTAACTATATATTTAAGGTAATAGTAGTATGAATCTTGATAACCTCCCATTAGGGGAAGATGTACCCCGCGATATCAATGTCATTATTGAAATACCATCACATGGGCCCCCAGTTAAGTACGAAGTGGAAAAAGACAGCGGTACTCTGGTAGTTGATCGCTTTATGGGTACAGCAATGTTCTACCCATGTAACTATGGCTTTTTGCCACACACATTATCACTGGATGGTGATCCGGTTGACGTATTGGTAGTAACACCAGTGCCATTGATTTCAGGCTCGGTAATTCGTTGTCGTCCAGTTGGTATGCTGGAAATGACTGATGAAGCCGGTGAAGACCACAAGATACTAGCCGTACCTGTAAGCAAGCTAACCAAGCTATATGACGATGTGCAAAAACCTCAAGATTTACATGATGACACACTGAATCAAATCACTCATTTCTTTGAGCAATACAAGGCTCTGGAAACAGGTAAGTGGGTTAAGGTTGAAAACTGGGTAGGTGTTGATCGAGCGCATGAAGAAATTCTTAGCAGTATTGAACGTTACAACAATGCATCAGACTAAATCACAGGAGATTTAGAAATCGTCTAGATGTCACGTCATGCAGTAATAAAGAATCATACACTGGAGGCGCTGCTATTTAAGCGGCGTGCTCTGGTGGCTGCATTATTCAGTATTTTTTTAATACTGGTGTTGCTTTCACGACTTGTGTATTTGCAATTTTTCGAATTTAGTCACTTTTCCACACTTTCAGATAATAACCGTGTTCGACTCTCTCCCATCGTACCTAATCGAGGGCTAATCTATGATCGTAATGGAGTAGTACTGGCAGAAAATCGACCTTCATATCAATTAGAAATTATTCCCGAGCAAGTTAAAGATATGCGAGAAACGCTATTTGAGCTGGCTCGTGTCGTGGATCTGGATGAATCGACCTTAAAGCGCTTTAATCGTCAATTAAAACGCAGTCATAAATTTGAAGCAGTACCGTTACGCACCAAATTATCTGAGGAGGAAGTCGCTAAGCTTGCTGTGAATCGTCATCGGTTTCCCGGTGTAGAAGTCAATGCTCGTCTGGGCCGTTATTATCCGATGGGTGAGAGCATGGCTCATGTCGTGGGTTATGTTGGAAGGATCGATGAAAGAGAGCTAAAGCGAGTTGATCAAACCAACTACAAGGGTTCAACTCATATTGGGAAAACAGGACTAGAACGGTACTATGAAAGTCAGTTGCATGGCCTGGTTGGTTATAAAAATATAGAGGTGAATGTGCAGGGGCGAGAGCTTCGTGTACTGGATAAAATCCCACCTGTACCTGGAAACAATTTATGGTTAACACTGGATGCGCGGCTTCAGGTGGTGGCCGAGAAGGGGCTGGCAGACTATAACGGCTCTGTGGTAGTGATGCAGCCACATACGGGCGAAATTTTGGCTATGGCCAGTATGCCAAGCTTTGACCCCAATTTGTTTGTTCATGGCATTAGTTATAAAAACTATAAGAAGTTGCGTGATTCACCGAATCGTCCTTTATTTAATCGATCTATTATGGGGCAATATCCACCCGGATCCACGGTTAAGCCCCTGATTGGTCTGGGTGGCCTGGAATCTAAATCGATCGGACACAAAGAGAAAATAAACTGTGAAGGTAGCTATATGCTACCGAACGATGAGCGCAAGTACCGAGATTGGAAAAAACAAGGGCACGGGCATGTCGACTTAAATATATCTATTGAGCAATCATGTGATGTTTATTATTACGAACTGGCTTATAGAATGGGAATAGATCGAATCTATAGCTTCCTGCATCAGTTTGGGCTAGGCGAAAAAACAGGTATCGATTTGCTCGGTGAGCGATCGGGTCTACTGCCATCAAGAGAATGGAAAAAACGCTCAAAAGGAATGATATGGTTTCCGGGTGAAACGCTAATTACAGGTATTGGTCAGGGGTATATGCTGACAACACCTTTACAGCTTGCTTCATCGACCTCTGTTCTGGCCATGCGTGGCAAGCGATTACAGCCTCATTTACTTGCGCAAATAGAAGAATCAGCTAGTGGTATTAAAACGATACCGACCTGGCCTACGCATGAGACAGTTGTGCTGAAGCGTGAGGCTAACTGGCAACACTCCATCAAAGGAATGATTAGTGTGTTGCACAGCGATAGAGGGACGGCGAGAAGTTCGGGGTATCGATTGCCATTTATAATGGCCGGTAAAACGGGAACAGCTCAAGTGTTTGGTATTGCGCAGGATGAGGAATATGATGCAGAGACAATTGCTAAAAAATTACAGGATCATGCCTTGTTCGTCGCTTTTGCCCCGCAAGATAACCCTAAAATAGCCGTGGCGGTTATTGCAGAAAATGGAGGCCATGGTAGTAGTGTGGCAGCACCCATTGCACGAAAAGTAATAGATGAATGGATTCGAATCGGGAAACTCGAAGGCAGTAACTTTGACTCTACACAAAATAAAAGCAAACCATGATTGATAGTAATGTTCGTGATAAGCATTACCGCCCCAGCTTTAGCCTCAGGCTAATGCAGTTGCTCCATTTAGACCCGATACTTTTATTGGGTATTGGTCTGTTGATGTTGGCAGGTCTGGGCGTGTTATATAGTGCTGGTGATCAATCACTGGCACTGATTAATCGTCAGCTTACGCGTATTTCTTTAGCCTTGATTGTAATGTTAATCGTAGCTCAAATCCCCTCATCCACCTTACGTTTCTGGTCTCCCTGGATGTATGCGCTAGGGGTGATTTTATTAGTGCTCGTATTAGTTGCGGGTGATATAGGTAAAGGTGCACAGCGTTGGTTAGACCTGGGTTTTATCCGCTTTCAGCCATCGGAAATGATGAAGCTGGTAACGCCAATGATGGTTGCCTGGTATTTTGCTGAAAAACCATTGCCACCTTCATTTCGAACTCTTGGTGTAGCAGCAGTACTTATTTTGGTTCCGACATTTCTAATTGCCAAACAACCGGATCTAGGTACCTCGTTACTTATTTTTGCAGCCGGTTTCTTTGTGATCTTTCTAGGTGGTATGAGCTGGCGTTTAATGATGAGTCTGGGTTTGTTAGCGGCAGCCATGCTACCTGTTCTATGGCATTTCATGCATGATTATCAGCGTGGCAGAGTAATGACATTGCTGGATCCCCAGCGAGACCCATTGGGTGCGGGCTATCATATTATTCAATCTCAAATAGCGATTGGTTCGGGCGGTGTATATGGACGTGGCTGGTTGAATGGCAGTCAATCTCATTTGAACTTTTTGCCCGAACAATCGACAGACTTTATATTCGCTGTTTTTGCGGAAGAGTTTGGCCTTATTGGTGGCATTGTTTTGTTGATGTTATATGCCTTTATTATTATACGTGGTTTGATAATTGCGGTGCATGGACAAGATACCTATGCAAGACTGTTGGGCGGTAGCCTTAGCCTGACATTTTTTGTTTATTTGTTTGTAAATGTGGGCATGGTATCAGGCATTTTACCGGTGGTTGGGGTACCATTGCCGTTGATTAGTTATGGGGGAACTTCAATGGTGACCCTGATGGCTGGATTTGGTATGTTGATGTCAGTAAACTCTCATCGTCGATTATGGTCAAAATGAGTTGAAATATACTTCACTGGAAGCGTGAACAAAAATATGAAAACACAGTTAATTTTTAAGAGTTTAATCAGTACAGTTTTAATATTGTGCTTAATGCCAATTAGTGCAAATGCCAATTACACTCAGCGCGAAGACGTGCAGCAATTCATAAAAGAAATGAATAAAAAACATGGGTTTGATAGCAACTTATTGAATACATGGATGTCGGGTGTGAAGCAGCAAAAAACAGCTCTGGAAGCTATTGCAAGGCCTGCTGAAGGTGTACTTAGCTGGGGCGATTATCGCAAAATTTTTATTACTGATAGTCGTATAAATAAAGGCGTGAAATTTTGGCAGGATAATGCAGAAATATTAGCAAAAGCAGAAAAACAATACGGTGTTTCAGCGGAGTTTATTGTTGCCATTATTGGTGTGGAAACCTATTACGGTAGACGGGCCGGGAATTATGCCGTTCTGGATGCGCTCACAACATTAGCTTTTGACTATCCACTGGAAAACACAACTAAAGAAAGAAGAGATAAAAGGGAAAAGTTTTTCCGTAAGGAATTGGTGCAATTTTTATTAATGAGCCGTGAAGAGAAGTTCGACCCTCGTGAGTTGAAAGGCTCATATGCTGGCGCAATGGGTATGCCACAATTCATACCCAGTAGTTTTAGGCATTATGCTGTAGATTTTGATGGTAATGGAGTAAGAGATTTCTGGACAGGTTCAGCGGATTCTATTGGTAGTGTTGCTAACTACTTTAAAGAGCATGGATGGAAACCTGGAGAGCCAGTGACCGGTAAAGTTACAGTAAATGGAAAAGCACAAGAATTAGGCGGTCGTGAAATGAAACCGAAAAAACTAGTGGCGGATTATAAAAAGGCCGGTGTTACTTTAGAGGATAAGTTTTCTGACTCAGCATTGGCTACTCTATTAAAGCTAGATGGTCATAAAGGTGATGAATATTGGTTAGGGTTGCATAATTTTTATGTCATCACTCGTTATAATCATAGTCCAATGTATGCGATGTCTGTATATCAATTGGGTCAGGCAGTTTCTAAAAAATATCACAGTAATTAGGTTTTAAATATCAACGCTCACAATTTTAAAAAATATACATACTATTCAGCCTTAGTCGCAGTACTGGTTACGTTTTGTTTTAGCCTAACTGGTTGTGCAACGGGTGATAGTGCCCCAGATAATTTTTTTAAAGATGATACACCTGATGCAGTGCCTGCTAATGAACCATTGAGCCGTTACGGTAATCCACCTACCTATACAGTGATGGGTAAAACATATGCAGTAATGGAAAGTGCAAATGGATTTACCGAAGAAGGAATTGCTTCCTGGTATGGCACTAAATTTCACGGTAGAAAAACTTCAAGCGGTGAACCGTACAATATGTATGCGATGACAGCAGCCCACAAATCTTTGCCATTGCCCACGTATGTGGAAGTTACACATAAAGGTAATGGGCGAAAAATTATCGTTAAAGTAAATGATCGTGGGCCATTTCATGAAGGGCGTATTATTGATCTTTCATATGCTGCGGCGCGTAAATTAGGTGTGTCAGGTACAGGTACTGGCCCAGTGAGTATTCGCGTTATTAATACCGGTGCTCTCGATCTTAAAACTGATGCTGTTGTTCTTCCAGTGCCAGCCAGTGGGAAAGGAAAAATTCATGTTCAAGTGGCAGCAATGGGAACAGAATTGGCAGCTGAAAGAATGGCTGATGACTTGCGTAGTAAAAAAATAGCCAGTGTACGAGTGCATGTTGTAGATAACGATGGAGCAAGGTTATATAGAGTACGTGTTGGTCCCTTGCCTGATGTGGATCTCGCTTACAAAGTAATAAATGAATTAAATGGTATTGGTTTAAATAAGGCGCGAGTTATTGTCGATTAAGTCGATGCTGTTATTAAGAGTGTTATAAAAATGATGAATAAAAAAATAATTATTAAAAGTATCGTATCTGTTCTTCTACTTTCCTTTTCGATTGCCGCTACTGCATTGGCGCCAGTACCATCTCCGCCAAAATTAGCAGCTAAGAGCTTTCTTCTTGTTGATTTTAATAGTGGTCTGGTTTTGGCAGAAAAAAATATTGATAGAAAAGTTGAGCCAGCATCAATTACAAAATTGATGACGGCTTATGTGGTTTACAAGGAAATGGAGTCTGGCCGTTTGTCACTGGATGAGGAAGTGACTGTAAGCAAAAAAGCATGGCAGAAGGGCGGCTCGAAAATGTTTATTGAAGTAGGCAAAAAAATCAGTGTGGAAAACCTGTTAAAAGGAATGATTATTCAGTCAGGTAACGATGCGACCATAGCTCTGGCTGAGCACATTGCTGGAAGTGAATCTACGTTTGCAGACTACATGAATCAATATGCAGCACAGCTTGGTATGAATGATACTAATTATGTTAATGCAACAGGGTGGCCAAATAAAAAACATGTAACCACAGCACGAGACCTAGCAACTCTTGCCGCAGCTATGATTCGTGAGTTTCCAGAACGCTATAAGTGGTATAAGGAAAAAGAATTTACCTATAATGGCATCAGGCAATACAACCGCAATAAGTTATTATGGAGAGATAAAAGCGTAGATGGAATAAAAACAGGGCATACTGAATCGGCTGGTTTCTGTTTGCTGTCATCGGCTAAGCGTGAAGACATGCGATTAATTTCAGTGGTGCTTGGAACTAAAAATGAGAAAGCTAGAAGTGATGTGAGTCAGTCTTTATTAAGCTATGGATTCAGGTTCTATGAAAGTAATAAGCTTTACAGTGCGGGTGATTCTCTGAATGCTGCGCGAATTTGGAAGGGTGATGCAGAAACTATAAACTTAGGTTTAAGTGCTGATTTATTTGTAACGATTCCTCGTGGGCAATATAAAAATCTAGATGCTGTAATGGATGTGAATACCGATATTGAAGCACCTGTAGAAAAAGGTACAAAGCTGGGAATGGTTACTGTGAAGCTTGAGGGTAAAGTCCTCGTTTCACAGCCGCTGATTGCGTTACAAACAGTAGGTGAAGGCAGTTTTATTCAGCGCAGTAAAGATCAAATTATTCGTTTGTTTCAATAAGCGTATATAACGGAATTTAGAATATGTCACTTGTGTATTTGAATGGTGAGTTTATACCGTTAGACCAAGCTAAAATATCGGTGCTCGATCGTGGTTTTTTGTTTGCTGATGGTGTGTACGAAGTAATTCCCGCATACGGTGGTCGCTTATTGCGATTAAAAGAGCACATGGACCGCTTACAAACAAATTTAGATGCCATACGTTTAGATAACCCGCTATCTACTGAGAAATGGAACAAAATATTCGAACAATTATTGAAAGAAAATCCCAGCAAGGATCAATCTATTTATTTACAGGTGACGCGTGGCGTAGCGGCGAAACGGAATCATGGTTTTCCGGATGAGGTTAACCAAACGGTTTTCATTATGGTTAACGAGCTGCAGCCAGTTAATAAGGAAGAATTGCGCCCAGGGGTTTCTGCAATAACGCTGGATGATATTCGCTGGAAGGCATGCAATATTAAATCAATTTCTCTATTGGGAAATATTTTACTACGTCAGCAGGCACATGATAAAAATGCAGCAGAAGCCATTTTAATCAATGAAGGTAATGCGGTTGAAGGTGCTGCAAGTAATATTTTTATTGTGAAAGATAGTGTCATTATTACACCGCCGACGAGTATCTGCTTGCTTCCGGGCATAACGAGAGACCTTATTCTCGAATTGGCAGAAAAGCATAATTTTAAATACCAGGTGCGAGACATTACAGAAGATGAGCTTGCTACAGCCGATGAAATATGGCTTACAAGTTCGACAAAAGAGATACTGCCAGTTGTCGAACTAAACGCCAAACTTGTTGCAAATGGTCAATCTGGCCCCATATGGGAGCGTATGATAGATATTTATCAGGCTTATAAAGAAGAATTACGCCGGGGGCGTACTCAGTAAGCTATTGATTAATCAGTAATGTTTGGAGTGTGTGATGGCTGACAAGCCTGGCAAAGAGATCTACTACGATGAAGAGCAGGAAACTTTATTTGAGTTTCCCTGTGAATTCCCTGTTAAGGCAATGGGGAAATCGGGCGATGAGCTAGAAATGGCTGTGCTCGAGATTATGAATCGCCATGTCGATGATTTGATTGAGGGAGCGGTAAAATTTAATCAAAGTAGTAATGGCAAATATACCAGTATCACCATTACCTTTACTGCGCATAGTAAAGACCATCTGGATAAAATATATCTTGAGCTGACCAGTTGTCAGCATGTTTTATACTGTCTTTAATTTCACAACGTTTTCACTTTCGTGAAGATGATACATAACGATTTACATGATGTCTCAACCCTTAGAACACTTTGCTATTATTCGTCACTTAGGCATGCAGGACTACCAAAGCACGCTTGAAAAGATGCAGGCGTTTAACGCTACGCGTGATGAAAACACAGCAGATGAAATCTGGTTGTTACAGCATCCTCCTGTTTTTACATTGGGTACAAATAGTAAAGAAGAGCACCTGCTCAATACAGAAAATATACCTGTCGTGCAATCTGACCGTGGTGGTCAGGTGACGTACCACGCTCCAGGGCAGTTAATTGCCTATGTTCTACTGGACGTAAAGCGTAAAAATATGGGTGTGAGAAATCTCGTTACAGCTTTAGAGAGAGCTGTCATAAAATTTTTAGCCAAGCAGGGAATAGAGGCGAATGCAGACCCCAAAGCGCCAGGTGTTTATGTCGATGGTGAGAAAATAGCAGCACTGGGATTGAGGGTAAAACGTCGAGGTTGTTACCATGGGCTTAGTCTAAATGTGGACATGGATTTGGCTGATTTTGATAGAATAAACCCCTGTGGATACCCAGAATTAAAAGTGACAAGTTTACAGAAGCTGGGTCGAAATTTAGGTCTGCAGCAGGTAACCTGGCTGTTTATGAAAGAACTGTGTATGCAATTGAATATTGTGAATATCAGTGAGCATAAATTAGATGTCTAGGTTCAGCGCTCCATGCAGGATTAATAATTTTTCTGCTAGTAAATATAGTGATTGGAAAAGATGAGCAAACATAAAGTCATTGCTGGCGTAAAACAAACGGGCGCTGAAAAGGTAGCACGTATACCAGTAAAGATTCAAAAGACTGAAGTGATGCCACGGAAGCCTGAATGGATACGTGCAAAGGCGCCGACGCACCCGAATGTCAAACGGCTTAAAAAAATTCTTCGGGAACAAAAATTATTTACAGTGTGTGAAGAAGCCTCGTGCCCTAATTTGGGAGAGTGTTTTGGTCACGGTACAGCTACTTTTATGATTATGGGTGAAATCTGTACGCGTCGATGCCCATTCTGCGATGTAGGGCATGGTCGTCCGTTGCCGCTTGATACCGAAGAGCCGCAAAATATGGCAGATACAATCCATGCGATGCAGTTAAAGTACGTTGTTATAACGTCTGTTGATAGAGATGATTTACGCGATGGTGGTGCTGCACATTTTGTGGAGTGCATCGAGAAAACACGTCAACTTACACCCGGTATAAAAATTGAAACTCTGGTGCCAGATTTTCGCGGTAGAGAACAGGTCGCATTAGATATTTTAAAGACATCTCCGCCGGATGTGTTTAATCACAATTTAGAAACAGTGCCCAGGCTTTATAAAGAAGCGCGACCCGGTGCGACATATCAGGGGTCTTTAGATTTGTTAAAAGACTTCGCTGATGCCTGCAAAGATGTGCCGACCAAGTCGGGTCTAATGTTGGGTCTTGGTGAAGAAAAAGACGAAGTAATTGAGGTTTTGAAAGACTTGCGGGCACACAATGTAAACATGTTAACGCTGGGGCAATATTTGCAGCCGAGCGCACATCATTTGCCTGTTAAACGTTTTGTTACACCAGAAGAATTTGAAGAGTATAAGCAAATAGCCGAAGAAATGGGCTTTGATCAAGTAGCAAGTGCACCGATGGTGCGATCATCCTATCATGCAGATTTACAGGCAGCAGGTGAATTTTAATTAAGTTGTCAGTGTAGCTTCCAATAAAAAGCCCGCATCTGCGGGCTTTTTATTGGAAGCTATAATCTAGTAATTAGAGATTAAAATTCGAATTTAAGGCCGATGTGAGCATTATCATCCAGCTGGAATTCATTATTACCCTCGAGCTCATATTCCGCATTACGGTAGCCTATATAAGCACGTGCGCTGGGCGTTACTTCTAGCTCAACTGCAGCACTAAATTCAGTATACTGATCCGCTCCGCTAAATGAGGTGATGCTCGGTGCAAAATAAACTGAAGTCGTAAATGCAATGGGTGCGGAAGCTGGAATCACATAACGAAACTGTCCGCCTATAGCTACGGCTCCAACTTTCTCTTTACTAACATCAATCCTGGTTAGCATGATCTTACCGCCAACACCAAACTGATAGGCCTTGTTATTGCCGGCAGGATTTCCACTAATCATTATTTGACCGTTAAACTGTACGTCATCATTTTCAGTGAACATGAAACCAATGCCTATATCCGCACCGCCATAACCAAAGGTAGATGACTCAGTAAGGTAGACAATTTCTGCTATTTCATTGGCTAGTTTTAGGTCAACACCACGTGCTTCAGCTTGAAAAGAAAGAGGAAGAACGGTGAACAATAGAGCAATTTTTTTAAGCATATTGGTATCCTGGTAGATAGGTGTATCTGGGTGTAAATGATTTGCATGCATTGTAAGCGTGAGTCGAATCATATACAAATTACATGCGAAAAAAAACACGGCCACATCTCATTTACGAGACAGGGCCGTGCTTTTTTAGAAATATTTATACCGTCTGGTAGTAAATATTTTGTGGGTGATTTGCTTGAGCAAAGAAGTACCAGCGCTCAGCGATCAAACCAACATACTGTATTGCGAAAGCAGCAAATAGAACGCCTGTGTTAGACGTATCTATAGCAGAAAACAGCAATATTAATGGAACAGGGAAAACCAGAACCATGAATATGTATTTAACTGATTTCAAAAATGCGGCTGTTTTGCCGTGGAAGTATTCACGTGTGTTAAATGAACCACCCATTGCACCCTGCGATATTTGATTGATCTTATTGTGACGAACACCAATAGCAGATTGCACAGAAGACTTAAACTTAATGCGGCTATTTCTATACAAAGAAGCTGAACGTGTCAAAAGCACTAAAATAGTCAGTGCAATTGCCCAGTTACCAAGGAATGAAACGTGCTCAGTTAAGCCAAGGTAGCTTGCTAAAGCTGTTGCTAATGCAAAGCCAGATGCCATACCAAACAGAATGTAGTTAACAACTGTTAATGGTGTTGACCATTCCTGTAAAAACTTAATGCAGGCATAAATCATTGCTGTGCAAACAAACAATATAAAAGTAGCAAGTACACCGAAGATGCCAACGAATAAGCTAGTACTTAGGTTGATGCCGCCAATTGTATATGCAATACCATCATAACCACCTAAATGAATTACGCCGTAAAAGAATACAGCTGCCATCATTGTGGGTAGTGCAAGTACTTCACGTGATAACCATGAAGTGCGCCACATAGCAGCAGCGCGCCATGCACGTTCTGGGTGACCTAAGTGGAAGAATGATGCAATCAAACCACCAACTAATAGTAATAATGAAATTACTGCGCCAATACCGTAAAAATTAGACTCAGATACACTTGGTAAAATGTTTAGCTCTGAATATAACTGTGTTGAAAATAGCGCCAGGAATAAACCCTGAGCTACGCCAATCAATGTTGTTAAAAATATGACAGAAAATGCGGGATGCATCGTTCTCTCCTAATTAAATTAATTTTAAATCACTAAATCAAATAACAATATTTAAGCCGTACTCAATACGTGTTCATACTAAGTGCGGCTGTAAATACTAGATATATGAATTATCTTCCAATGTAGGCTCATCAACAGGATCGTGATGTTTCTTCTGCTCTTTGTTAAGCGGATTATCAACACGGATCAGTTCGTCTTCATGGATAGTGATCTTGTTCTTACGACGTGGTAAGTAATGGTTTGAAGGCTGTGTGCCCCATTCCGGCATTAGCTGGTAACCACCATCTTCACGAATCATTTCTGAAACATTTGAATCTGGATCATGCACATCACCAAACAGGCGAGCATTGGTTGGGCAGGCTAATACACAGGCTGGTTTACGCTCAGACTCTGGAAGTGCTTCGTCATAAATACGATCCACACACAGCGTACACTTCTTCATTACTTTCTGGTGTTCATCGATTTCACGAGCACCGTATGGGCAAGCCCATGAACAGTACTTACAACCGATACACTTGTCGTAATCAACCAGAACGATACCATCTTGTTCGCGCTTGTAGCTTGCGCCAGTAGGGCAAACAGGTACACAAGGTGGTTCTTCACAGTGTAGGCAAGACTTAGGAAAGTGGACTGTTTCCGTTTTAGGATATTCGCCAACTTCATAGGTTTGTACACGGTTAAAAAACGTACCGTTCGGGTCTTTATCGTATGGGTTGTCATCGGACATAAAGCCCGCAGGGCCAGACGTGTTCCATTCTTTACATGAAGTAACACAGGCACTACAACCAACACATACATTTAAGTCAATAATCAGAGCTAGCTGAGTCATTATTTAGCCCCCTTCTTGTCAAACTTACCGGCGAAATAGCCAAGCCATTTACGGCGAACGCTCATTCCTGGTAAGACTTTCATTGATTCAAACTGTGGTAATGAGTTATCTGCATCATCTTCCGCTTTGTATACGCGTACACGGACGTCGAACCATGCGGCTTGTCCCGTTACCGGGTCAGAGTTAGATATGTGCTCACCACACTCATTTTTTGGTAGCTCTTCTGAAATTAAATGGTTCAGAAGGAAGCCTTTCTGTGATTCATTTGCTTCATCACTCAGGTTCCATGCGCCTTTAGCTTTACCAATTGCATTCCAGGTCCAGACAGTGCCTGGTTCTAGCGCTTCAGAGAAACGAGCTAAACAGCGAATTTTGCCATGCATTGATTCAACGTAAATCCAGTCACCATCTTTAAAACCATGCTTTTCACCCAACGAAGGATGAACGTGCAAATAGTTGTGAGCATGAATCTGACGTAACCACGCATTCTGTGAATCCCATGAGTGATACATCGCCATTGGGCGTTGAGTCAGTGCATTTAGCGGATACTTTTGCGTATCCGTCAACTGGCCTTCTAGGGTTTCTGAGTAAAATGGCAATGGATTGAAGTGTTCTTCAACTCGCTTACGCAAATGATCAGGTGGCTGGCGACCAGGGCGCTTGCCCTGTGCTGCTAAACGGAACTTCTGCAAAATCTCAGAATAAATATGAATGTTAATAGGCTCATCATATTTAGTTAAGCGATGTTCCTGTGCCCATGTTAGGTAACCCTGGTTCCAGTTACGCATGTACTGGTAAGAAACCGGTAGGTGGTACTGGAAAACACAGTTGTTTTCTTCGTACATCTTCCACTGGTTAGGATTTGGTTCACCTTTCATGAATTTCTCGCCACCCTTACCACGCCAGCCAGCGAGGAAGCCGATACCAGAACCTGGCTCAGTTTCGAAGTTAGTAACGAATTCAGGGTAATCACGGAACTTACGTGAGCCATCTTTGTTAGTAAACGCAGGTAACTTAAGACGTGAGCCTAGTTCGATTAGAACGTCCTGGAATGGCTTACATTCACCCTTAGGTGCCACAACAGGAATACGTACTGAATCAACTGGGCCGTCATATTCAGAGATAGGACGGTCAAGCATAGAAATTGTATCGTGACGTTCCAGATATGTAGTGTCCGGTAGAACCAGGTCAGCAAAAGCCACTGTTTCAGAATGGAATGCATCTGCGACAATTAAGAATGGTATTTTGTATGTACCATCCTCTTCTTTGTCATTCAGCATGTCGCGAATTTCAGTGGTATTCATGGATGAGTTCCATGCCATGTTCGCCATAAAGATCATCATTGTATCGATCTTATACGGGTCGCCGCGCCATGCATTCGTTATCGCATTTTGCATCATACCGTGTGCTGATAATGGGAATTCCCAAGAGAAGCCTTTATCCAAACGTACGGGGCCATTTTTCTCGTCCAAGAACAGATCTTCAGGTGACGCAGGGAAGCCTAATGGCATGCCGCCCAATGGAGTGTTTGGCTTAACGCCTTCTGGACCAGTCGGTGTTTTCGCGCACGGTGGAATCGGACGTGGGAATGGTGCCTTATGGCGGAAACCACCCGGACGGTCAATTGTACCCAGAATAGACATTAGGATAGATAGACCACGAATCGTCTGGAAACCGTTAGAGTGTGCAGCCAGACCACGCATTGCGTGGAAAGCAACGGGGTTACCGGTAACAGATGCGTGCTCACGGCCCCATGTATCTGTCCAGGCAATCGGTAGCTCGATCTTTTCATCACGTGCCACAATACCCATTTCATGAGCCAGGCGACGGATCGTTTCAGCTGGGATGCCTGTAACATCTGAGGCCCATTCAGGCGTATATTCTTCAACCGATTCTTTCAATAACTGGAAAGAAGGCTTAACAGGCGTGCCGTCTGGCATGGTGAATTCACCTAGCAAGAACGGATCAGCACCTTCAGTGTGGGTACGTACAGCAGTGTTAGTGTGACGATCCCACCACATCTGGTTTTGGTGATCGAAACAGCCTTCTTCTGGATCGGTAATATCCATGCGGACAAACATACCGTGGTGTTCTGAAGACTCATCACAGTTAACCAGTTGGCCTGAGTTTGAGTAATCTTTCAGGAACTCACGGTCGTACAAACCAGTTTCAATTAACTCGCGAGTAATCGCAAGGAATAACGCATTGTCGGTACCCGGCTTAATGGGGATCCACTCGTCTGCAATTGCAGAGTAGCCTGTACGTACCGGGTTAACCGAAATAAAGCGGCCGCCGTTACGTTTGAACTTCGACAATTCCATTTTTAATGGATTCGAATGATGGTCTTCCGCAGTACCAATCATTACGAGTAATTTTGCGCGTTCCAGGTCAGGACCACCGAATTCCCAGAAAGAGCCACCGATTGAGTAAATCATGCCCGCAGCCATGTTTACTGAACAGAAACCACCGTGTGCCGAGTAGTTTGGTGTTCCGTAGTTCTTAGACCACATGCCGGTTAAGGCCTGCATCTGGTCACGGCCTGTAATCAGGGTGAACTTCTTAGGATCGGTTGCACGAATATGTGCCAGGCGTTGTTCCATGATATCAAACGCGTCATCCCAGGAAATTTCCTCGAACTCTGCATCTCCACGGTCGGCGCCTTCTTTACGCATTAATGGCTTGGTCAGGCGAGCAGGAGAGTACTGCTTCATAATGCCTGATGCGCCTTTTGCACAAATTACACCCTTATTTAGAGGGTGTTCTGGGTTGCCCTGAATGTAGCGTACTTCGTTGTCACGTATTGTTACGCGAATACCACAACGACATGCACACATATAACAGGTGGTGTTTTTGGTTTCAACGTGACCTTCTGGTTGTTTGGTCGCGTCATGTATCACTCTAGTTGTCATACGTAGGTCCTGCCTTTACAAGTGACCGAGCATTATATGGATTGAAACTAATAATGCTAATCATCTTTGTTAAGCGAATCATAAAATTCTTATATGCTTGATTATTAAATTTAATGCCGACCCTAATCAGAGTTATTGGCAAAAGGAGTAGTGATATAGCATATAAAGACAGGGTTTACAGAGTAGCAAAGCCAGATGCGATTGCCTTTCTACTTGTTAAATCAGGTATGGGTTTATAGCGACCATGTCTAAATAGCTGTTTTTGTTGGTATTAATTTTTAATAACTTTCAGGATGTCAGTAATGCCAATATGGCGCTTAAAAGTCATAAGTCGACAAACGGAGTAGTTAAATATACATATTTATTGTGTTATCTGTTGACCTTAAATAATAACCCTACAAGGTATGGTGTAGCGAATATTAAATTTTTCTTATATTATTAGGGTGTTACTCAGGTGTCTTTAGCTTAAAGTGTCTGGGTTGAACAATCCCGCCAATACTTTTGAGCCAATTAATATGGCTTAAATACGATACGATTCAATTACAGCGGGTCAAACTCAAGCGTAACCAGCTTTGCGCGAGGAAGTCAGGCCATGTCAGAAACAGCATTAATTGATCAGTTTGGACGCAGTATAGATTACGTGCGCGTGTCAGTAACTGATCGATGTGATTTGCGTTGCAGCTATTGCATGCCCAAGCACTTCCGTGATTTCCATGAGCCAGAAGACTGGTTAACCTTCGACGAAATAGAAAGAGTCATTGCTGCATTCACACGCATGGGTACTAAACGAATTCGTTTAACCGGTGGTGAGCCCCTGGTTAGAAAAAATGTTCCGGAGTTGGCGCAACGATTATCAGCCTTACCAGGGCTGGAAGACTTATCCCTAAGTACAAACTGTACGCGCATGAATAAACATGCCGAGGAATTAAAGTTAGCGGGTATTAGCCGGATCAATGTAAGCCTTGATAGTTTGAGTGCTGACACATTCAAACAACTTACTGGTGGTAAGTTAGAAAAAGTGATTGACGGATTGATGGCGGCGAAAGCCGCAGGATTAAGCCCAATCAAAATAAACATGGTATTAATGAAAGACGTTAACGACCATGAAGTAGAAAGCATGGTTGAGTTTTGTGCGCAACATGGCTTCACACTTCGCTTCATCGAAACAATGCCAGTGGGTGAAATGGGGCGTAAAGCAACGGACCAGTTTGTTAATCTTCAAGATATTAAACAACGCCTGTCAAAAAGCTTTGATTTAGTTCCCGGTGTAATGCCAGGAGGTGGTCCTGCACGTTATATGAATGTAGTGGGCACGGATATTAATATTGGTTTTATCACTCCACTGTCACAGCATTTCTGTGAAACCTGTAATCGAGTTCGTTTATCCGTAGATGGCACTATTTATACTTGTCTGGGGCAGGAAGATAATTTTGAATTGCGTCCATTGTTGCGCGCAGGAATATCAGATGAGGAATTAGAACAGGCTATTCTAACTGCAATTAATCTTAAGCCTGAAAAACACGAATTTAACGAAAATCCTGAAAAAGTATTGCGTTTTATGTCGTATACAGGTGGTTAGTCAGTTTGAGTAAAAACACCCTTCTTTAAGGGTGTGTCATTTTTGAGCACTGTACATTAGTCTGAATTCTCCCGGTAAAAAATCCCCCAGTTCCATGTCTTTATTATTTTCTTACCACCTAAAGCATAAGTTTCCACTTGCATGTCAGGCAGATTCAAAATCATACAGCTATGGTTAAACTGCGTACTGCCTGGATTAATTACCTGAATAGATCCAATTTTTGTATTAAATACCTGGTGGGTATGACCAATAATTAATACATCGTGATCAAAGTCATGAAGTGATTTTTTCCATGTCTCCAGTCTATCAGGAAAAATATTGCCATCAGGATCAAGTAATTTAATACCGCCGTGTTGAAAATTTGGTGGGTGAGCGTGTACTACATAGATTCTTTTATCTTCCAGCGTTAAGGATAAATAGAGGGGAAGGCTGCTGAAAAATTGATTGATAAAGTCTGCATGGGGTGAACCTATTAGTTGATCGGGTAGATGGTCGTGATTACCTGATATTATTAAACAGTTATAAGATTGTAGAGTGTGAATTACCTCAAATAATTCGTCCTCGCCATAACCTGCAATGTCGCCTGCACATATTATTAAATCAACATTGTGTCGCTCAAAGATATCCATAGCTTGCTGAAGAGGGGCAAGGCTTGAATGGAGGTCGCTGATTATACCGATTCGTGTAGTCATCTTGATATTCAGATAGCTTAGCTAAGCGCTATATAGGTACAGATTACACCCTAAGTAATGTATATGGCCAGATTGAATATTGGTAAAGAAAAATATAAGGGTAATGTCTATACTTAAACAGGGTTCGTGCATTGTCATGCTATGTGGCTGTGTACAGGTATATATTTCACCGGGGTAAAGATGGGTTTCTGGAATTTAAAAACAAAATCAGTATTAATTATTGATGATTTTCCTCAAATGAGGGCCATGTTGTCTTCAATGCTAAAAAATTATGAGCCAAAAGAAGTGCATCAGGCGGGTAATGGCAAAGAAGCATTGGAAAAAATGTCCAAGCATCGTTTTGATATTGTGTTGTGTGACTACAATTTGGGTGATGGCAAAGATGGCCAGCAAGTTTTAGAAGAAGCAAAGTATCAGAAGATTTTACCATTTTATACGTTGTTTATTATGGTGACCGCTGAAAATACAAATGCAATGGTAATGGGTGCCGCAGAGCATATGCCAGATGCATATTTGTCCAAGCCAATAAATAAAACCGTATTGTTGTCGCGAATGCAAAAATTACTGGCAAAAAAGCAGGCGCTACATCCTTTGTCTGATGCCATGGAAAATAATAATGCGACACAAGCCATAAAATGTTGTGATGAATTGCTAGCCAAAGATATAAAATTCAAGTTTGAAGTGTTAAAAATTAAGTGTGAGTACCTACTCAAATTGGGTAAGTATGATGAAGCGCTAGCAATCGCCAATGATGTCATTAAAGAAAGAAATATACCCTGGGCTATGATGGTTGTCGGCAAGATACAAATGCATAATAAGGATTACTATAATGCTGAGTTGCAATTCAGGGACATTATTGAGTTGGATAAAAAATTCATGCCGGCATATGACAGTTTGGCAGAAGTAATGAAACTCACAGAGAATTTTGAAGAAGCTCAAAACGTTTTGATGGATGCGGTTAAAGTGTCGCCTAAATCAATACTAAGGCAGCGTTCATTGGCTGATGTATTAGATGTTAATGATGAAAAAGAACTGCTAGAAAAAACACGCAAAAAAGTAGTTGATATAGGAAAGGCATCGTGTCTGAAAAAATCCACTGACTACACGAAGTTGGCAAAAGCCTATGTAGATAATAATTCACCCAATAAAGCCATCGATATCCTTGGGGAAACAGGTAAAGTTTTTCGTGGAGATGATGAGGTGGTGCTAGGAAGCAAGGTCCAGTTGGCCGATGTGTATAAAAAAACAAACAATACTGTAATGTATAAAGACACAGTTGAAGCATCACTTAAACTGGTAAATAAAAATAAAAACCTTGCTAAAGGTGAAGTTGCAATAGAGTTGGCTCGTGCCTGTATAGATTTGGGCAAAGTGGATGAGTCGAAAGATCTGGTGTCATCGGTGGTGAAAGATTATTCTGATGATGAAGAAATAATGGCGACAATTGTTCAAATGTATGCTGATGCAGGTATGGCGGAAGAGGGTGAGCAATTAATATCAGCGGCCAAAGGTGAAGTTATAAAAATAAATAATGAAGGTGTGGGTTTAATTAAAGAAGGAAAAATTTCTGAGGCAATTAATTTGTTCCAGGTAGCGGTTAGGGAAATGCCAAATAACATTACGGTTAATTTGAATGTCGCTATGGCACTGTATCTAAATATGAAAAATACGGGATTTAATGAAAGAACGCAAAAGCAGGTATTTGAGTATCTTGATGCTATTTTTGAAAGAGACGCTAATAATCCCAAAGCATTGGACTTGAGGTCTAAGTGTTTGTTGTTAGAAAAATAATTGAGAATTTATAATGCCGGATAATAATGACGAAGCAGATTTTTCAGCAATAATCGCCAGCTCTGTTCATGACATGAAAAATTCCCTGTGTATGTTATTAGGAGCACTGGATGAGATAATGGCGCGTTATGATTCTGAAGATAATTCGCTTGAGGAATTTAGTCACGTACGTTATGAAGGTAACAGAGTAAATAATAGTTTAATTCAGTTGCTCTCTTTATATCGAATAGGCAATGGTCAGTACTCATTGAATTTAAGTGAGAATGATGTTGAAGAATGCATTGAGGAATGTTTTTTAGAGTCTGAAGGTTTGTTAGCTCTAAAGGGTATTGAGTCGCATATGAATTGTGATGATGAGCTGATGTGGTATTTTGATAGAAATCTGATCATTGGCATGTTGAATAGTGTAATTAATAATTCATATAAGTATACGAAAAGTGTTGTTAATTTACATGCCTATACCGAAGATGGCTATTTGGTAATAGCAGTAGAAGATGATGGAGATGGGTATCCTGATGCAATGCTGCATGAAGATAAAGAACATGTACCAGGTATCGATTATAAAAGCGGTAGCACGGGTTTAGGTTTATATTTTGCAGGGCAGATAGCACATATGCATGAGAATAAAGGCAGAAGAGGTTTTATTGAAACCAGTAATGACGGTGTAGGTGGTGGTGGTAAATTTGCCATTTATTTGCCTTAATTAAATGCTATAGTGACGCGGTTTTTTAATAGATAAATTTAAGTGTGTGTTATGAGTAAAGAAGAGCGGGATCAAGAGTTTTGGGAAATGACCGATGAGTTTATCAATTTGGCGAATACGCAATGTGATAAGCACAATAACGGTAAGGTTAGTACGTCAGTTTTATTTTCAGCTGCGCGCTTCAATGCGTTTATGTTTGCATCAACAACAAAGGATGTTGCAGAGTTAGTAAAAGATAAGGAATTGGCTATAGAATATTTTACAAGCCAATACAAAAAAGCATTAGAAGAAAATTTAAACGACTATGAGAAGAATTATAAAGACTATGTACCTGCGAAATAGTCAGGTTTAATGTAGCAGCTAGGCAGCAATAACCTGATTGCGACCATTTTTCTTCGCGGTGTATAAGTTTTTGTCGGCTCGCATCTGAATGGCATTCAGGTCATTGTCCTTTTTGTGTAATTCAGCAACGCCTATACTCGCAGTAGGATGCACCGTTTCATTTTGTATTGTGATAGGCGAACTTTCAATTGTTTCACGTATTTTTTCAGCCAGAATTCTGCCGCCTTCTGTATTTGTTTCAGGTAACAAGATACAAAATTCTTCTCCACCGATGCGAGCTAAGACATCGCTTTTACGCAATACGGTTAAAATTGATTGGGTGACAGAAATAAGTACCTGATCCCCAGAATAGTGGCCATGATTATCATTAATTTTTTTAAAGTGATCTAAGTCGATATATAGAATCGTTAGGTTCTGGTTTTTACGCTTAGATAGTTCAAATAATTGTTCCCCAATATGATAATAACTACGAGCATTCATAATGCCAGTTAGAGGGTCTTCCTGGGCTAGCTTCTCGAGTAGTTGGTTCTTGTCGATAAGCAGATCAGCGTAATGCGAAGTTCGGCTAGTATATACCTGAATCATTAAACCAAAAATGACTAGACCTAAGATTATGCTGGTTAAGGTTGTTTCGGAGATGCCAAGGTCGTTAAATAAACTTGATGCAATAAGGGTGACAAGAGCTGTACAAGTAGTGAGTATGCCTGTTTTTGACCCGCCTAGCATATAAGCGACTAACACTAGTAAATAAAACCATATTGCTCGAAATCCATCATCTGGAACATTGATTAAGGCGGAAGTAAAAGTAAGGTGCGATGCAATAAGAAATAGTGCGGTTTTTAGCTGAAAATGAGCCGGGCTGCTGAGAACCCATAATAGAATAAGTAAGCATGTAAACGAGTAAACATAATTCACATTGGCATGTACATTACTTATTGGGTTGATATTTAAATCATGTAGTAGGCCAAACAGCATGGAGAAAATCATCGCGACACTGAGAATCGAGGTGAATAAATGACGTCGATAGGCGAAGTGGTCACTGTCGGATATAGGTGCTGAAATTTCGCTAAAAAATGAAGGCGGCTTGGTCATTTGCGCAGGATAACATAACCATTTGGCGAAATGGCTAGTTTTATCGTGATGTTATGACGGGTCTTATTATTAAGTAATTTATAAAGTGAATATAAGTGATTGTATATTCGAGTTTTTTATATCTTATTATTTATCAGGCCTTCACGGTAATTAAAATTACCATGGAATGATCGAGCCATCTATTTCAAAAAAGCTGCCGCTTTTCTCCAGCGTTAATTTGCTTAATATGTTCTTTAGCTGCTTTACACATTCAGTTGTGCTGATTTCTGCGTTTGGGCCGCCCATATCCGTTTTCACCCATCCCGGATGCATAATAGCCACTTTAATACCTTTTGGTTTAAGGTCGATCGCTGCACTGGTCATAACTGCATTCAAGGCGGCTTTAGATGAGCGATATAAATAACTTCCACCTGAACCATTGTCTGCCATGCTAGCCATTTTACTACTCATCGTTGCAATGGTTTTGAGTTGACTATTGGCTACATGTGTAACAAAGGCCTCTGTTACTTTCATTGGTGAAATAGTATTAATGTTGAAGCACTCTAGCCATTTTTTTTGGTTCGTGTTGCCAAAGTTAGCATCATATGGGCCATATATACCGGCATTATTAAATAAAATATCAATTGAAATGTCTTTAAGTTCTTTGGCCAGCTCTAAAATTCTCTGATGATCAGCAACATCAAGCGAATGAATTGAAATGTTTTTATTTAAATTGGCAAGCTCCTGTAAAGTCGTTGCTTCTTCAGGTGAACGACAGCAGGCGTATACTCGCCAGTTATCTTCTGCATATTGAGTAACCAGTTCCAGGCCAATGCCACGATTGCTTCCTGTTATTAAAATATTATTCATAATATTGCCTGTTGAAAATATTTGATGATATATGGGTTTTATAAAAGTGTTGATTATATACGTTGTTGGTTTATCAATATTCGAGATACTAGCAAGGCCAAATTGGCAGGTTGTCAGCGGTATATTCTGGAAATAGTGTTATGTGTTCAATCACGCCGTTGACCGTCCAGAATGAGATCTCTTTTTCTTGGCAAACATAATCCTTCACCGTTTCACTTAAGTCTTCATCGAGTACAATGGTTGGCAGTATATTTATTAATGTGTTTATATCTGAGCCGATGAGTTTTATATCATCCAGCTCAGCATCTTTCGCAGTGACAGTAATAGTCGATAATCGATAATCCGTATCGGAATCAAAATTTAGTACGATACCCAGTCCAGGGTATTTCCATGCCTCTGAAATAGTACCATCTGGCCACTCGTCGCTGCTGGAAGACTCAGGTTCACCTAGTAAATCAAATAGTGCTTCTTTAGAGCTGCCAAGTACGATGTTATCGATGCCTATTAATGGTTTTATTTTCATATGCGTATTAAGTATTTTTTAATTTATTTAACAGTGTTAATGGCAGGGTAAGTACAAGCAGTGCAGACCATTGCCATAAAGGTGAGTTGCTGTGAATGGTTGAAGAGCCTATAACTGGGTTAATTAAAGTTGCATCAGTTAATGTTAGTAATCCATATGTGCAAGTAATAATACTTATTGCCAGTGCTGCAATGGTGGTCTGTTTGGTTGCAACGAGGTTTATTAAAAATACCAAATAAGCATAAGGGGAAATAAACCACACGATGGTCGCTATAGCTGCTGATGTGTATTCGTTACTAAATATATATAAACATATAAATAGAGTAGTAAGTGCGGAAAATAGCGCAAGGTATTTTGCGTAGGATTTAAAGTTGTTATGCATAGGTATATAATTTTTTAAGTATGCGAGAAGTATAAGTGTTTATCTAAGGCTATGGAAATAGCCTGTCTTATTACTAAACTATCAGTCATTATTCTTATTCTCTCGAAGCCGATTACGGTATTTTCCCTTAGCAAATTTATGCAAGTCCTCAATGGTATCAGTTTCATCAACAATTTCACGACCTAGCATAGTTTCAATAGCATCTTCGAGCGTCACTATGCCAGCTGTTTGGCCCAACCGGTCTTCGACCAGAAAAAGGTGTTCCTGTTTTTTTATAAACAAGTCTAAAAGTTGTTGTACTGGCAGGCTTTCTGAAACACGTGTGATGGGTTTGGTAAATTGGCTGATTTCCATATCGGACTTTCCTTGCCGTTCTTCAAATAAAAGTTCACGACTAAGAACTATGCCAATGATGTCGTCATGATTGTCTCTATATACAGGGATACGTGAAAATTGTTTCGTTTGTTCCTCATCAAGTGCTTCACTGATGGTTAAGGCTTCACTCAGGCTATGCATAACACTGCGCGGCGTTAGTATTTCTTCTGTTTTTATTTCACGCAGGCGCAATACATTGCCAAGGTATTCGTTCTCCTGGCTAATGAGTGTGCCCATTTTGTGGCCTAAAGAAGCTAATGCAAGTATTTCTTCTCGACTTATTTTGTTTTTCTTTTTCTTGCTAAAGAATCGCGTGATGAACGTAGAAATCCAGATTAATGGATAAACTAACTTTATAAGCCAGTTGATAGTATGTGCAGATGGAATGGCTAATTGTCGCCAGTATGTTGCACCAATAGTCTTGGGAATGATTTCAGAAAAATACAGAATAACCAATGTAAGCAAAACTGCGATTAATGTTTCCCAGCGTGCACCGAAGACATAAGATGCCTGAGCACCAACACCCGCTGCGCCCATAGTATGAGCAAAGGTATTTAAAATTAGAATGCTGGAAATCGATTGATCGAGGCGGTTTTTTACTCGGCTAAGTATCTTGCCTCGCTTAGGGTATTGGTTGGTAATGCTCTCAACGTAGCTCGGTGTTATAGAGAGTAAAACGGCCTCCAATATCGAGCAGACAAAAGAAACCCCAATGGCAATGGTAAGATAAATAATAAGTAGAGTCATTAGAGTGTCACAGTTAGTCTGTTGTTATAGGTCATTGAATTAAGATTGGTAATACTATACTACAGTGGATTAAATCTATTGTTAGCTCCCATCTTTAATGTGATTGGTATTAGTCATTGTCCTTATTGTCGTATGGGAATAAAGTGTGGCCATATCTAATGGCAAGAATAGAAATGGCGAGAATTAATACGGCGCCGGCAAGTCCAAGTACTCTTAGTGTATCTAAGTTTTTCATGTCAAGAATCATATAGCGAGCTATTGCTACTATGGCAATATAAAGCGGGATACGAACAGGGAGTTTTCCCGTTTTAAGGTATATCCCAACCATTGCCAGGACTTCAAGGTATATAAAAAGTAACAGAAGGTCGGCAAGCGTTACCTTCATGGCCTTAAACATTACTGATACTTCAAAGCCAATTGCAATAACAGTTGATATGGCAATAATTATTAGTCCAATATCTTCAATGACTACCAGAGCCTTGTGTCCAGATTCTTTTAATTTTCTCATTTGTATACCTGATTATGTTTGTTATGGCTAGCTTCCACCAGGCCATATAAATTCTATGCGGATGCCACTTGGTTCGTAACACATCATATGTTTTGCGGGGCCGTCGCGTAAAAACTCTGGTTTGAACTCTATGCTTATATTGTTGGATTCAAGCTTATTATATATCTTATACAAATCATTTTCGCTTTCTACATGAAATGCTACATGGTGTAGTCCAACATTACTGTTTTTATTGAATTGATTGACAGGCTCTTCTTTTGTCGCCCAGAGTGTAAGCATTATCTCCCCGTCCGTAACAAATATGGCAGGGTATTCTTTATTTCGTCTAACTTCTTTCCAACCTAAAAGTGAAGTGAAGAAATTGGCGCTTTCTTCAAGATTCGAAACAGTTAAGCCGATGTGGTGAGAGCCGCTTGTGATTGGTTTAGTCATAATTTAAAGTTATTATGTCACACATTTTTAATACTACACATTGATAAATACTGAAGCGTGATGAAGATGAATATTAAACACTTAAACTACGGAACTAAACGCCTATACATCATGGTCTTTGGTGCTCTAACACTTTTGTTAACCAGTGGCTGCAGTCTTGTTGGTATCAATAATGGCGAAGAGGCTGTCTACACCGTTGTAATTAAAGACGATAACTTTGAGCTACGCGATTATGACCCCATGGTTATCGTTGTGACCACGATTGATGATAGCTTTGAAAATGCAGGTAACAAGGCTTTCAGGCGTTTGTTTGCATATATTACAGGGAATAATGTGGCGAATCGTGAAATTGCAATGACGGCGCCCGTAATAGCTGACCCGGCTGATATGAGCACTGGCACGGATATCGCGATGACCGCACCGGTGCTTCAGGAATACAGCAAGAGTGGCTGGCGTTATGCATTCGTTCTACCCACTGACTTTACCCTCGAAACAGCTCCAAAACCGCTGGATGACAAGGTCAAACTAACAGAAGTCGCTGGAAAGAAAGTCGCCGTTATACAATATTCTGGTTTCTGGAGTGAAGAAAATATGCAGGAAAAAACCTCAGAGTTGAAAGACTGGATTAGAGCTAACAATTTAACGGTTTCATCCGAACCACGCTGGGCCGGCTACAACCCACCGTGGACGATACCTTTCTTTCGCCGTAACGAAGTGATGATTGATGTGCAGCAGGGTAAATGAATAAATGAAAAAGGAATAAAATATTCGTATGTGCTTCAATTAAGAAACTTTGTAAAATCACTAGTGTGAAAAAAGCACAATGAAACGCTTAAAATTTGTAACGCTAATATCTCTGTTTATACTTGCCTCGTGCACCATAAACCTGAACTATGATGCGGCAAAAGCCCACCATACTCAATATGGTTTTAAAAACATTGATTACAATGACGACAAAGGATTTCTGGACTTTATTAAGTGGCGTTGGGAAAGGTTCTTCAAGGAAATACCGGATGCCGATGATTATGATTTCACGATTGATCGAACAAATCACAAATTTATAAAAAACAATACAGAAAAAACTACCCTTACATGGGTTGGGCACGCAACTTTTCTCATCCAGTTTCACGGTCTGAATATACTGACCGATCCCCAGTTTTCCAAGCGAGCTTCACCGGTTTCCTGGGCTGGCCCGAAACGCGTTGTTGCGCCGGGGTTGGCAATAGCTGATATGCCTGATATCGATGCGGTGATCATTTCACATGATCATTATGATTCTCTGGATGCATCATCCGTTATAGCCTTGTCGAAACATAACAGTGAGCGAAAACTTACCTTTCTCGTGCCGCTCGGTATGCAGTCATGGTTTGATGATCTGGATCTTAGCTCGGTTAATGTTGTCGAGCTCGACTGGTCAGAAAATCACGAAATCAATGGTGTCAGATTCATCGCAGAACCGAGCCAACACTGGGGTAAACGCACTCTGGCCGACGCCTATGAGCGACTATGGGCTTCATGGGTTATAGAAGCGGAGGCTAAGCGTATATTTTTTGCAGGCGATACAGGTTATGCAAATCACTTCAAGGATATCGGCAAAAAATATGGGCAATTTGATCTCGCACTATTGCCTATTGGCGCATATGAACCAAGATGGTTTATGAGCGCATACCATGTCAACCCGGATGAGGCTGTCAAAATTCACATGGACGTTAGAGCAAGGCATTCCGTTGGTATGCATTGGGGAACATTTATACTAACCGACGAGCCACTCGATGAGCCCCCGAGGAAGCTTGCCGAGGCATTAATAAAATACGATATTCAAACTTCAGAATTTCAAATTTACCAACATGGTGAAACACGGATTCTAGATGATTTATTTTAGAGCTCATTCTAGTATGATTAAGGTATTCAAGCCGTTTATAGTTTGATAAAGCATATAAATATGAATAAATTTTGTTTGATTTTTTTGACTGGTTTTTATCTGATTGCTTCATCAATAACTCATGCAACTGAGAGTTCATCTATATCGAGTGAGAAACTATATAAACAGGGTAATCCAGACTTAGTGCTAGTCCTTTATGATAATCCGATGGAAGAGCATACGGTTATTAGTTTGCTAAAAATTCATGGCTATGATGTTAAAAACGAAAAAGAACTGAATGCAGCAATTGAGGCATTAAAAAAACAGGCGGCAAAGTTAGGCGCACATGCAGTTATTATTTTATCGCCGGAATATAATAAGAATATCGATTCAGGTTCAGGGAAAGATTATGAAGATAAAAATATATCTGCTAAAGCGATTCGATATAAGCATTTTTATTATTAAGTAATTAAAAATAGATGTTAAAGGCTGGTTTTACTTGTATGTACGATAAGATGCACGAGCTGTCTCATTAGGTGTTGAACCAGAGTTCTGCTTCCGAAATATTTTTAAATAATTTATGCTGTGCATGCGGTATCTCAAGCAGTGAATCTGTTATGAATTTTTCTACCAATAGATTTAGTTCTTTGTTGTTAGAAATTAAAGCCACTTTTAAATTGCGATTGTAGTGATCTGTATTAATTGCGAAATTAATAGAAACGTTAACATCAACATCATTAACTTCTATATCTGTAATGTCTATAAAATCAACAATTAGAAATTTAATTCTATCGAATTCAGCATCACCAACCATTTTGCTATTAGATTTAATCAAGTCTTCTGAAGTAAGCTTATCAAAAAATTTTACATGAAGTCCTTGGTCAATCCATTTATGCGTAAACGCCATCAACACTCCTAAGGGTTGAATTTAGTTGATAACAATACATGGCGAAGCAGCGTATTGATATATTTTTGGTTTTATATATTTAGCTTTCATAGCGTCTGCATGCGTTCAATAACATGCTTCATGAGATAAACCAATGCCAATTACATATCACCCCGCCGCTAAGGTATGCGGCGGGGGATATGTGCCGAGAGTTAGGTCAAATCAAAGCGATCAGCATTCATAACCTTGGTCCATGCGGCAATAAAGTCCTGCACAAACTTTTCCTTATTGTCATCCTGTGCATAAACTTCGGCATAGGCCCGCAAGATTGAGTTGGATCCAAAGACGAGATCAACGCGTGTTGCGGTCCACTTGACCTTGTCTGATTTACGATCGCGGATTTCATACAAATTACTACCACTTGGCTTCCAGGTGTAATTCATGTCTGTTAGGTTGACGAAAAAATCGTTTGTAAGTATACCTTCTTGATCAGTGAATACGCCGTGCTTGCTGTCACTGTGGTTGGTGCCAAGAACACGCATACCGCCAACCAGTACTGTCATCTCGTGAGCAGTCAGACTCATTAGCTGCGTGCGGTCGAGCATAAGTTCTTCCGCGCTAACGACATAGTCCTGTTTTATCCAGTTGCGGTAGCCATCATAGAGAGGCTCTAATACATCGAAGGACTCAGCATCAGTCATCTCGTCTGTTGCATCCCCCCGGCCCGGTGAGAAAGGGACAACAACCTCAAAGCCAGCAGCTTTTGCCGCCTGTTCGACACCGACATTACCCGCCAGAACGATTACATCCGCTACACTTGCACCGCTTTCTGCAGCAATTGGTTCAAGAGCGGCTAGTACCCTGGCTAGACGATCAGGCTCGTTGCCTTGCCATTCTTTCTGTGGTGTCAGGCGAATGCGTGCCCCATTGGCACCACCTCGCTTATCAGAGCCGCGGAAGGTTCTTGCACTATCCCAGGCGGTAGCCACCATCTCGCTGATACTCAAACCACTGGCAGTAATTTTATCTTTCACAGCCTGAACATCATAGTCGTTGCATCCAGCAGGAACTGGATCTTGCCAGATCAGGTCTTCTGCAGGTACATCAGGGCCCATATAACGTATCTTTGGCCCCATGTCTCGGTGTGTCAGTTTGAACCATGCGCGTGCGAAGACCTCAGAGAAATGCTCTGGATCTTTATGGAAGCGTTCAGAGATCTTGCGATATTCCGGATCCATCTTCATAGCCATGTCGGCATCGGTCATGATCGGGTTGTAGCGAATCGAAGAGTCTTCAACATCAACTGGTTTGTCTTCTTCCTTGATATTAACGGGTTCCCACTGCCACGCACCTGCCGGGCTCTTTTTCAGTTCCCAGTCGTAGTTAAGCAGCAGAGAAAAATAGCCGTTGTCCCATTGGGTTGGATGAGTTGTCCATGCGCCTTCGAGGCCGCTAGACACTGTGTCACGACCAATGCCGCGCTTGGTCTTATTTAACCAGCCAAAACCCTGGTCCTCAACATCTGCACCTTCCGGTTCCGCTCCAAGCAAGCCTGCATCGCCGTTGCCGTGAGCTTTGCCAACAGTATGACCACCAGCAGTTAAGGCGACGGTTTCTTCATCGTCCATGGCCATACGGGCAAAGGTTACGCGCACATCGTGGGCGGTCTTGAGTGGGTCCGGTTTACCATCAACACCTTCGGGGTTAACGTAAATTAGGCCCATCATCACCGAGGCCAGTGGATTATCCAGATCGCGCTCTCCAGAATAGCGGCTGCCTTCGCTACCGCTGGGGGCGAGCCACTCTTTTTCTGAGCCCCAGTAAGTATCCTTTTCAGGATGCCAGATATCTTCACGGCCGAAACCAAATCCAAATGTTTTAAGGCCCATAGATTCATAGGCGATGGTACCCGCGTAGGCAATCAAATCGGCCCAACTGAGCTTGTTGCCATATTTCTTTTTGATTGGCCAGAGTATACGGCGTGCTTTATCCAGGTTTACATTGTCTGGCCAGGAGTTGATGGGTGCAAAGCGCTGATTGCCGGTGCCGGCACCACCTCGTCCGTCTGAGGTACGATAGGTTCCAGCAGCGTGCCACGACATGCGGATCATCAGGCCACCATAGTGGCCCCAGTCTGCTGGCCACCAGGCCTGACTGTCAGTCATTAGTGCGATCATGTCTTTTTTGAGCGCTGCTGTGTCGAGTTTCTTGACCTCTTGCTGATAATTAAAACCCTTTCCCATCGGATTGGTCTTGCTATCGTGTTGGTGGAGAATGTCGAGGTTAAGCGCCTTGGGCCACCATTCCATATTAGACATGCTGCTCTCTGTTGCGCCGCCATGCATTACCGGGCATTTGTTCTCAGCCATCGATATATCTCCTAATTTCGTATGTAAAAAAGATTTGTTATCAGCTTAATTTTATATTGTACTAACAGCACAGTATTCGCCTTTTTTAACTATTTGTGAACAGTTTATTTCTATTTTCACAACAGGCTTTTTCTATTGAATTCGACATGGTAAATAATAAATAGATCACTTACTAATATAAAGGATTTAGCGAAGCTGCGTAGGCTGATGAATGAATGCATAAGGCATGAGCTTAACCGTCACGTTAGCAGTTCGCTGGTGAGTTTTTATAGGCTTAAATAACCTTAAGAAATCGATGCTTACTAAAAACCAGAGACAAGCTGCTCTGCCAAATCGAAATACTTATCTAAGTGATCTTCCGTCATTAGTTTTCGATTATTTTCAGAAGAAATATGGATGTCTTCTACAACAAGGGCGATTTCATTTGCAAGCCCCTGCCTCTCATCCTTTAGATTTTCAACAAAATAAGCCACGCTTTTTTCAAGAGTGTACGTAATAATATGTATTTGTTGTAATTCCAGCGGATCAAGTCTCTTCTTGCTTTTAATCTCGGATGTCTTTTCTATGAAGATTTTCTTTGCATCTATCAAAGAAGTGACATCTGCTATTCTCAGGTGTTGAGTTGGCTCTTCTTTGGATTTATCACTTGCCATAGCATGCATAGTAAAAGCGAGACAAAAAATTAATAACATTAACTTTTTCATTTTATTTTCTCCAATGCCCAGTTATAAGGCTGATTAAAAAACGTCGGGTGAGTCCCATTTATTTTCCTTGATATGACTTTTCTTGAACAATGTATCTAGTCTCAGTCTTCCAAACGTTCCATTCATTGCCTATATCTTGAAAGAATAGTAGAATTTAACATAACTTGTAATGGTTCCCATGCTAAATATTAGCAGCTAGCAAGAATAGGAATTTCAAATATGGCATTAGATCAACTTGAGGCATTTTTAAAGAAAATGCAGTCTGAACCTGCGCTTAAAAATGAGGTGCTCGCAACATCAACTGCAGATGATGTCGCTCGAATAGCACTAAAACTTGGATTTGAATTTTCAGGTGATGAATTATTGAGAATGTCAGGTAAGAAAGTTGGTCAGGTTACTGTTAAAAAAAATGATCTGCCTGGAGAGTATAATTAAATGCTTTTTGAATCTCTGTTTTTATAGCTATAGGAAGAATAAACACCATATTTCCGATATAAGCGTATCTTGCTTGAATTGAACGTCTTCTTTATTTAGCTAATAACCCTCATAACTCCTTTATGGATATAGCGTGTGCTTAAACGGTAAATCTTTTTTTTGCACGGTGATTTAAACGACTTCTTATGCATTGTTAATGATGTCTATGTTTAGTAGTGATTCATTATCACTATCATCCCAGTATATAAGGCTTTTCAATGAGTGCCATTTTTTATGATTTGGAATATATTTATACCAATTACATTGGTGCTCCTTATTGATATAGAATGATAAGGATGTAGTTATTTCAATATTAAAGATGGCTGCTTATGTTCAATAGGTGTTTATTGAGGGCGCAAACTTTCCAATGAGTTTTTATTCTTTGTGTCATTGTCTTTCAAGTTGTTTTTACGTTCAAAATCCTTACATAATTCTATAAGGCCATCACACTGCCAGCTATCAAGCTGGTTTTTATATAGCGCGGTGTTCAATTCGTTTATTTTGTCCGCAAGTGCATTATCTACACGTGCCGCCAATTCTCCTAGTGAATAAGTTGGAGACTCTGTAAATATAGCTTGTCCCCAGTTTAGTAAAGCATCTTTACATTGTTTGGCATCGTTTTCTAAGCAGGATTTGCCTAGTTTTTTATAGCTTTTTTTAAGTGAAGGTTTAATGCTCGATGGAGATTCTTCTTTTTGTATTTCGCGTTTGCTACGCCACAATATAAACAGAGAGCTTAAGAGGGCGATGAATAATAACAGGGAAATAATTTGCCATAGAAGGGCGTTGCCTGATGGTATGTTTTCAGTAACTGTTTTAACGGGTGCTTGAATAGCTTCTGTCTGTATGACAGGTTTCGCCTGCTGACTAGTAGGTGGGGCAATAGGATTGTTAGTGTCTGCCGCAGCTACGCTAAATGTGCGGGCGGCTATTTTCGCGATCTCCATTTTACTTGTATTTACATTCCACCAGGGCACGCTTATTTCTGGCAAGGTGAAGCTTCCAGCATGGGATGGAATAATCGCGACTTTAATTTGTTGTGCGCCAACAATACCCGCATTGCTATCAGCGGTAGATAGTGTGTCATTTAATACGGGCTTGTCCGGGTATTGTTTTAATCCGTGAATTTCCGGAATTGAAAACTCGGGTAACTGCGAGGCGCTTTGTCCATCGACCAATAAGGAAAGTGTACGGGTGATAGGTTCGCCGACTTTAAATTCTTTACCTTCGGGGAAGGCTTCAACCAGTTGTACTTCATTTGCGGGTAACCAGTGATTACCTTTGAACGCGTTGGGGACAGAGTTTACCGTTATACTTCTTTTTTCTGAGGCGCGGCGCACGGTTTTTGTGTTACTGCGGAACGGGTCACGGTTTGTGCGGTTGTTTAAGGCAATGCGTGCACTGGCGATGCTTGGTTCAATAGTTAATTTGCCCGCTGTCTGCGGATAAAGTGTGTAGCGCTGCTCGAGCACTAGATAAGCTGTACCGCCACGTTCTGTCTGGTATTGCTTAAGTTCACCTAGTGGCTGTATAGATGCATCAACACCGGAGGTGCTGAGTTTTGAAAACTCATAGCCATTAATATTGCTTGAGCTAAGTAGGCGTTGCGTAACAATAATCTGTGCCTGAGGATAAGTGTTTTGAGTGCTAATGCTCAGCTCGGAAATAAATTCTGCATTGCTACCTGTTGCGGATGTTTGTACGGGCCTAATTTTAATTTGATACTGAGGGCTTTTGTCGCTGCCGAATGCTATGGATGGAATAATGATTGTGCCTTCACGCAATGGCATAAGAGTTACATTCCAGCGCATATTTTTTTGGTACTGACCATTTATGATGCTGATATTACTGCTGGAACCTTTATTGATAACCTGAAAATCTTTTTCCAGGGGGCTGAAGTCGGGGTCATCATCTACGTCGGATGAGGCTTCAAATGTTAGGGTGAAAGTTTCATTAAGTTCTACATTGTTTCTGTCGATTTTCACCTGAATGTCAGCGGCGTAAAGATTACTACTCAGCAGGCCGAGCATTATAAGTATTAAATAGAAAAGCCAGTGATGATGTGATGATGTTTTCATATTATATATTTACACTATATCAATATTTATTAAGTGAGTATTTGCTATTACCATGGCTGTTTTTCATTCCGATGTTTTTCACGGCCATATTGGTACTGAAATTTTCTGCGTAATAGTCCGCCCGGGTCATCGGGTATTTTTTTCAACCACTGTTGTGTTTGTTGTTGATCCAGGTCGAGGTCTTCTGTTGTTTCGTTACTGGCTGATTCGGCTTTTTCTTCTTCGTCTTTAGCTTGTTGCTCTGCGGCCTGTTTTTCAGCCTGCTCTTTTTCTGCTTCAGACTCTTCTGGTTTTTTATTTTGCTGAGACTCTTTATCAGCGTTTTCCTTTGCATCCTGTTTGTTATTTTTAGCTGATTCTTGTTGATCCTGACTTTGTTGTGAGTTCTCTTTATTGTCCTGTGAGCTATCGCTTGAATCGCCTTGTTGTGATTGCTGATCCTGTTGGTCGCTGTCTTGTTTGTCCTGATCCTGTTGTTTGTCATCTTTGTTATCAGATGATTGTTGCTCATTTTGTTGTTTGGCTCTTTCTACCAGCTCTTTATTGTGTATTGCGTCTTCATGATCGGCCTGTAATTCGGTGGCTCGATTGTAGGCCTTAATGGCTTCATCGAGTTGACCGGCTTTGGCTAGAGCATTACCACGATTATAGTGGGCATCTGCGGTGTTTATGTTGCTCAGTTGCTCAATGGCCTGTTCGTAGTTTCCAGCCTTGTATTCCGCTGCCGCTTTCCATTCGGGATTATTAAATAGTTCGGCTGCTCTGGCGCTATCACCATGTTGTAATGCATCATGCCCGAGTTGATCTTTATTACTCCACAGCTCATTCCATTCCAGTGCCTGTGCGGGTTGTGGTAAAGGTAAAATAAAAATAAGCAGCGCAAATACCAGGCCACGGCGAAACACATAGGCGGCGAAAGGGATTACTACTAATAATAACCATGGGCCTTCTTCGTGCCATGTGTCCGTTTTAAATTTATTGCCACTGGCATCTAATTGCTTATCTTTATCTTTGCTCGATTTATCAATATCGATTTTACTGAGTAAACGATTGATGTCTTTGTCGTCGGCGCTTAATAAAGTGAATTTCCCACCACCAGCTAGCGCGAGTTTGCGCATGTTTGCGCTATCGAGTTTCGGGACTACTATAGAACCGGCACTATCTTTTATAAAGCCACCGCCAGCTGCGTTAATTGGCGCGCCCTGTTTTGTGCCAATGGCCAGTACAGAGCTTGAGTAGCCTTTAGCATTTAATTCGCTGGCCTTGTTAATATCGGCCTTGCTTGCGCTATCACTTAATATAAATATATCGCCCTTTGCATGACCGGCATTGGTAAATAATTCCACGGCTTTATCTAGCGCGATGTCCAGACGACTACCTTGTGCAGGCATTATGTTTGTGTCTAAGGCCGGTATTTGTGCCGAAATGGTGGCGGCATCATCGGTGAGAGGGCTAACTGCATAGGCGTCGGCGGCATAGACGATTAAAGCAGTTTGGCCTTCCTTGCGCTGTTTTAAAATGTCGTTAATTTTGAAATGGGCACGACTTAAACGGCTGGGCTTGATGTCGCCTGCATCCATCGAGCGGGATAAATCTAAAACAATAACTAAAGCAGATTGTGCTTTAAACACGGGTTGCGGGCGTTTCTCAAATGCTGGACCGGCCAGTGAAATAATTAAGCAACTAGCGACTGCAAACAGCAATAAGCTAGATGGTGTTTTGTTTTTTATATTTTGCGTGGCTGTAGTAGTGCCTTTTAATAAATGCGGTAGTAGACGTGGATCTATAACCGATGCCCAGTTTCTACTTTTTAACTGAGTGGTGGAATATAGCCAAATGAGCAGAGCAGCTGGGATAAGCGCCAGTAACCAGTAGGGTCGAATGAAGTGTAATTGCTGTATTAGGTTTAATAATTCCACGTTACTCAGTGCCCCGTTTACCGGTCAGCATGCCTTTTATTTGCAGTACCATTTTAGATAAAGAAGGGACTAGCATAATGAGTGCCGCTAAAATAAAGGCCAGGCTAAGCGGCCAAAAATATAAGGCCTGTATAGGCCGAAAGCTCTGGCTTTCCTGTTCTATAGGTTCTAGTTGATCGATTAAGCTATAAATTTTATTTAGTTCATTAATGTCGCGTGCACGGAAATATTTTCCACCGGTGGTGTCGGCAATCGTCTGTAAAGTCTTCTCATCTATTTCGGTGTTTTTAACTGTTCGTTTAAAAAATAGCCCGCCGACTTCACGACTTTCCGCGCC
>Ga0316204_10000945_pt1 | contig 90206 bp, 73 predicted proteins | sample 6monrhotite_MG_2_FD_205661 | JGI IMG/M metagenome (GOLD analysis project Ga0316204, IMG submission 205661) | Microbial mat bacterial communities from mineral coupon in-situ incubated in ocean water Damariscotta River, Maine, United States -... | ecosystem: Environmental > Aquatic > Marine >... | reverse complement strand
AGAAACCCGCCCACCGATAGACTAAGGTTTCCTGATCAACGCTAATCGGATCAGGGTTAGTCGGGACCTAAGGCGAACCCGAAAGGGGTAGTCGATGGACAATTGGTTAATATTCCAATACTACCGTATGCAGCGATGGGGTGACGGAGTAGTGAAAGTCCCGCGTACTGACGGAATAGTACGTTAAAGGGTGTAGGTATATGGACCGTAGGCAAATCCGCGGACCATGCTGAACCTGATAGTACCACAATGCTTCGGCAGCGTGGATAGTGGACCTAATCAGACTTCCAAGAAAAACCTCTAAGTAATGTATATGGTACCCGTACCGTAAACCGACACAGGTAGTCAAGGAGAGAATCCTAAGGTGCTCGAGTGATCCGTGGCTAAGGAACTAGGCAAAATGGCCCTGTAACTTCGGGAGAAGGGGCGCCTCCTCATGCTTGCATGAGAGGCCGCAGTGAATAGGCCCAGGCGACTGTTTAGCAAAAACACATGGCTTTGCGAAATCGAAAGATAAAGTATAAGGCCTGACACCTGCCCGGTGCTGGAAGGTTAAGGGGGGATGTTATCCGTAAGGAGAAGCATTGAACTGAAGCCCCAGTAAACGGCGGCCGTAACTATAACGGTCCTAAGGTAGCGAAATTCCTTGTCGGGTAAGTTCCGACCTGCACGAATGGTGTAACGATCTGGGCACTGTCTCAGCCACGAGCTCGGTGAAATTGTAGTAGCGGTGAAGATGCCGCTTACCCGCAACGGGACGGAAAGACCCCATGAACCTTTACTATAGCTTCACATTGGTATTGGGTAAATGATGTGTAGGATAGGCGGGAGACTTTGAAGCTGTGTCGCTAGGCATGGTGGAGTCGTTGGTGAAATACCGCCCTTTATTTATCTGATGCCTAACCCCTTTAGGGGGACAGTGTGTGGTGGGTAGTTTGACTGGGGTGGTCGCCTCCAAAAGAGTAACGGAGGCTTTCAAAGGTACCCTCAGTACGCTTGGTAACCGTACGTAGAGCGCAATAGCATAAGGGTGCTTGACTGTGAGGCCTACAAGCCGATCAGGGTCGAAAGACGGATATAGTGATCCGGTGGTTCCGCATGGAAGGGCCATCGCTCAAAGGATAAAAGGTACTCTGGGGATAACAGGCTGATCTCCCCCAAGAGCTCATATCGACGGGGAGGTTTGGCACCTCGATGTCGGCTCGTCACATCCTGGGGCTGGAGAAGGTCCCAAGGGTTGGGCTGTTCGCCCATTAAAGTGGCACGCGAGCTGGGTTCAGAACGTCGTGAGACAGTTCGGTCCCTATCTGTTGTGGGCGTAAGAAGTTTGAGAGGACCTGTCTTTAGTACGAGAGGACCGAGATGGACTAACCGCTGGTGTATCAGTTGTCCCGCCAGGGGCACCGCTGAGTAGCTACGTTGGGCAGAGATAAGCGCTGAAAGCATCTAAGTGCGAAACTCACCTCAAGATGAGACTTCTTTATAAGGGACGTTAGAGACTATAACGTTGATAGGCTGCAGGTGTAAAGGCAGGAATGTCAAAGCCGAGCAGTACTAATTACCCGTAAACTTTCCGTAGGTGGGTTGCTTTGGTAACTATAATCGAAGCAACCCGCCAGCCTCACTTTATTGTGTGATACTCTTACAGCTATTATGTCATTCCACCACTTACCTTGTGTAGCTGGTGGAAAAGAAATTAAGACCATGACAAAAGAGTCATGGCAGGCTTTATGGTGATTATAGCGGTGGGGTCCACCTCTTCCCTTTCCGAACAGAGAAGTTAAGCCCACCAGCGCTGATGGTACTGCCTTTACCGGTGGGAGAGTAAGTCGTTGCCAGTTTTTATCAAAACCCTAATCGTAAATCGGTTAGGGTTTTTTTGTTATCATAAATCTACAAAACCTAACACAATCACATCGTCAGATACCAAGTCGTCCATACTGCCGAAATCGAGGTCGAAGTTCTTACGACTAATTGTGCAGGAGACTTTTAGTTTATTTGACTTGTTGATCTCATAGTGTAATTCAAGTGTACGTGTTACTCCTTTAATGTAGGCAGTAACCCGAACTACGGCAGGATTGGTGTTTTTTTCAAAACTTAAGTTTATGTGAGGGAATGACTCGGGGTTAAGGAAGTCTTTTGTTTTGAGACTTCTGTCTCTTGATTTGCTGTCTGTAGTTATGCTGGCGACTTCAATTATGAGAGAACCAGATTTAAGGATACCATTTTTTATTTCTAACTGTCCTGAGAAATTTTTGAATGTGCCATCTACCTTTAATACACCAAAGTGTTTAGCGGAGAATTCAATTTGAGTATTGCCACTGTTAAGTTGGATTGTGCTGGAAAGACGGCTTTCCTGGACTTCAACTCTGGGTAGCGTGTAGACCAGGAGAATAATAGTTATATGGAGGGAGAAGTTCATTTATTGAATTACCCCAAGTACATTGAGCTCTATAGCCACTTCGTTGCCAATAAACTCTTTACCATTTGGAAGTTTTTTGGTGAATGTGATTCCAAAATCCTGGCGGTTGATTAATAGGGTAGCATGTGCTGCAATGGTCATGGCACCCGTGGGGTCTTTGAAAGGTTCAAGCAGGGTGAAGGAGAAGCTGACTTCTTTTGTAACTCAGTGTAGATTCAAGTCGCCAGTCATGAAGAGTTGGTTGCTTTGTTCCTCTACTTTCTTCGAAGTGAATGTCATTTCAGGAAATTTATTGACATCGAGAAAGGCCTGACTTTTCACTGCGTTTTCTCCTCCAATGTTATTACTTGAATAGCTGGATGTATTTATAGTAACAGTTGCTTGGAGTTTAGTAATGTCACTTTGATCATAAATGATGATACCAGTGACGTCATTGAACCTGCCGAGTACATCGACCATACCGAAGCGTTGAACTTTTGAAGTAACGGCAGTATGGCCGGAATCAATACTGAACTCTTGAGAAAATGCCGTTAAAGAGGCTGTCAGAAGCAGTGTAATGAGGGTGTTTTTAAACATAATGGTTTTTCCACTATGTACTGATTCTCATTAGTGTGGTTCCGATAAAGGGGTAAGGCGTGTTGAATTGGGGCTGAGATGGAAGTGCCTCGTGTCGAGATGCATACCCGAGGTGCTTCTAAAAGCCTAAGTTGCCTTTAAAAGAACGGCTTAATTTCAGTTGATCGCCATTTTTCATAATAACGATGAACTCACCATTGAAGTAGTTTTGTAATTCCTTGATCTCTGACTTTTTAACAATACTGGAACGGTGTATTCTGACGAAATCTGCTGGGTCTAGGTCTTTTTCTATATCTGCTAGGGAAGTTCTACTCAACCTTTTCATATCACCTGAAACGAATTCTACATAATTGCCACTGGCAGAGATATGGCTTATGTCTGCAACTTTGAGTAGTTCGATTTTCCCCTTGGACTTGATAGAAAAGTAATCGCGATAATGCTTTGGAGTATTGGTGGTTTGGACGAGCTGGGTGAGTTCTTCCAGCTTGTCTTCCAAATTATACATGTTTACATGTTCTTTTGCTCTAGCGAGACTTTGATAAAATCGCTCGTCAGTATAGGGTTTTAGCAGGTAGTCTATTGCATTAAGCTCGAATGCCTTTAGGGCATGATCTTCAAAGGCTGTGACCATGATGAAAAAAGGAGCCCCTTTTCTATTGAGTTTAGAGAGCACATCTATGCCTGTTATATAAGGCATTTGGATGTCGAGAAATACAATGTCTGGAGCTAATTCCAGGATTTGGTTAAAAGCATCTTTTCCATTACTCGCTTCACCCACCAATTCGCAATCATCTATTTTGGATAGAAGCACTTTGATGGAGTCTATGGCCAGGCTTTCATCATCGGCCACGAAAATTCTATAGTTCTTCATGGTCATGTTTGGCCGACAGGGATTCTGAGACTGGCGATGGTACCACCACCAGGATTCTCAGCTAGCAGGAGCGTAGCCGATTGTTGGTAGAGTTTGTTTAACCTGGATTTCACATTGCTAATGCCCAGGTGATGATTTTCATTTGGAGAAGGGCCGGATAGGCCTATTCCGTTGTCAGAAATGGTTAATTCAAGGGTGTGTTCATCCAATTGACTTTGAATGGTTAATGAACCCGTTTCCCTGTCTTTGAATGCGTGTTTGAAACAGTTTTCAACCAGAGGTTGAAGAATAAAAGCTGGAACTAATGCGCTGGAAGTACCTTCAGCAAGCTGGTAATCAATTTGCATACTTTCACCAAAGCGTATTTTTTCGATCTGCAGGTATTTTTGAATGAACTCTAATTCTTCTTTCAGGCTGATTAAATCTTTTTCCTGATTATTGAGTGTGGCTCGTAGCAGATCGCTAAGAATGGCCAGTGTTTCTGTGGCTTTATCAAGTTCTTCTGTCCTTATTAATGAGGCAATTGAATGAAGTGTATTAAAAAGAAAATGTGGCCTTATTTGAGATTTGAGTGCATCGAGCTGAGCGCTAATCAATTGTTTTTCTAATGACTTGACTTCCAGGTCTAATTGATATCGTTGCTCTCTGTCGTTCAAAGATTTCTGATAGTAAACGACCAGCAAACTGCAGAATGCAATCAAAAGGTAAACCAATAGGTTGGCTGCAGTGCCAGTGGTTAGGTTTTGCGAAAGGTACTGCCAAACGGATGCATCGGCACTAAAAAAAACTGTGCTTAAGAGGCTAAGGATCAATGCGTAGGTTAGCGTAAATAAAAGGGCGCTTGTGATATGGACAACCACCACTTTCCATCTAGCCAGTCTGTTGTTTATACGGATGATTGCCTGATAAACAAGGGGGGTTAGAGCGGCCCAACCCACCCATACTACTGCCTGCCTCCAGAAAAAATTAAACCAGCCTCCATCATACTGCCCCTGAAAACGGACAAATAACTGTGTCGCAGAGATCACTGTGATGGCCAACCAAAAAACGAGGTTGACTGCAATGAGGACTTGGGGGCGAAGTGTAATGCGGTTTGACAAAATGATTTGATGCGTTTGGGTTGTGACCCATTCGTAGAATTTTCACGATTTCTTGAACATAAAGTTAATTAAATTACGTAGTTATGTTTTTGACGTTAGTTCTATAAACGCGGAGATTTGCAGACATACCTGGTACTGACTTTCCTAAACTCATCCATCCTTTGGGGACTTTTGGCAGTTTCAATTCCTATCATTATTCACCTTTTCAATTTAAGAAGAGTGAAGAAGGTGGAGTTCTCGAATATTGCTTTGCTCAAAAGGGTGAAGGAGGAAACATCGGCTAAGAAGAAGCCAGTTGAATTGCTGATTCTTCTGGCCAGAATTCTTTTCGTTGCTTTCTTAGTGCTGGCTTTTGCCCAGCCCATCTCCAAGGATGAAGACAACGCGCTTGAACTCAATGATACGGTCTTGATTTATGTAGACAACTCTTTGAGTATGCAAAAGGCTGTAGGTACGCAGAGTAGCGCGTTCGATCAGGCTTTCACTTATGCGAGTGCCATTGTAGATGCCTACCCGGACAATACTAAGTTTAAGTTTATTGAGAACACCTACAGCAACTCATTGGTGGTGAATTATTCAAAAGAGACTATTAAGGACAGGCTCACAGAACTTGAATTATCGGCTATCAACCGTTCATTACCAGAGGTATATCAGCGCTTAAGTAACACGGATTTTCGAGGGGATATTTACATGATCTCTGACTTTCAAAAAAACGATACAGAAACTTTATCGGATATATCTACGGATACCACCCGCAATTACTACATGGTGCCTATTGACACGGAGGAGAGTGGTAATATTTATTTTGATTCGGCTTATCTGGAGAATAGTTTCTTGCTAGGTGAGTTGACTAATGAATTGAAAGTGTCTGTGAGAAACGATAGCAGACAGGCCATTCCGGGCGTGAATTTGAGATTGTTCCTGGGTAATCAACTGACGAGCACTGCACTTTTAGACCTACCAGCAAATGGTTCGGTGGTACAATCGTTTGAGATTGACAGGGATGCTAATGGTCTCAATGAGGCCCGCATTGAATTGGAAGATGCTCTGGTGGATTTTGACAATGAGTTGTTCCTGACTTTGAATAATATAGAGAAGATCAATGTTTTTGAGATTAGGGGCAGTAATTCAGGGGCTTATGTCGCACAGCTCTTTGGAGATAATGAGTTGTTTAATTTCCAATCGTTTAACCTTGGTAATATTGATTTGAACCAGCTGGAAAATGCCGACTTAATTGTTTTGAACGAGCTAGGCAGTTTCTCTAATCAGCTTGTTTCTACTGTTAATGATTTTCTGAATGAATCGGGTTCAGTGGTGGTTATCCCATCCAGAGCACTGGCAGCAGGATCATATGGAGAGTTAGGAATTAGGCTTACCGATGATTCGAGACAGCGACTTCAACTAGCCAGTCCAGATTTTCAGAATCCATTTTTTGATGGTGTTTTTGAAGAAAGTGATGATGCTATTTCCATGCCTCAAGCCACCAACTATTTGAGATTAAGAAATGAAGAGTACAGTTTATTGACCTTTAAGAATGGCAGACCTTTTCTCTCCAAGGTGAACAATAGCGGGAACCTTTACTTCTTTTCAAGCTCATTTGAGGCCAGTCAGACGAGTTTCCCAAATCATTCTCTGTTTGTGCCGGTAATGTATAAGCTGGCATTGGGCAGTAAGGTGAATTTGTCGAAGCTTTATTATTCTACAAATGATGAAACGATTGCCTATCCACTGGAAAATCCAGGTTCGGGCATTGTTAGTTTGAAAGCCGGGGAAGAACTCATTACTCCTGATCAAAGATTTGTATCGGGTAGCCTGATCCTTGAAATACCCAAGGATGAAATCAGGCCGGGGCATTTTACTATTGAGAACAACACTGCTAGTTTGGGCACAATTGCCTTTAACCTACCTGCTTCTGAGTCGTCTGGATTGCGATTTACTAACGAAGAACTGTCTGCTTTGGCTGTTGCCAGTCACATATACCTCATTCAGGCTGATGATGCCTTGGCTGTTGACCGAACTATTACTGCTGGAGTGAAGGGTGTAGGCCTGTGGAAATATGCTTTGATTTTGGCACTGCTTTTTCTTTTTGTAGAAATAATATTAATCCGATATTTGTAGCATGGAATTTCTGATCCGAGCTGCGCTCATTGTAGATAGTAATTCTCCCCACCACCTTACTCAAAAAGACATCCTCATTAGCAATGGTATCATCTCTGGAATAGGCGATGACATTGAATTTGCCGGAGAAGTCATTGAGGCAGATGGGTTGAGAGTATCGCCAGGGTGGTTTGATATGAGGGCCCACTATCATGATCCGGGCCAAGAGCATAAAGAAGATCTGGAAAGTGGCTCAAGGGCTGCTGGTGCAGGAGGTTTTACCAATGTACTGCTGCTGCCCAATACCACTCCCTGTATAGATGGGAAAAATTCGGTGATCTATTACGAAAAATGGAACAGAGGCGCTGCGGTGAAATTGCATGCTTCTGCTGCTGTTACCTTGAAATGTGAAGGCAAGGAGTTGACCGAGATGATTGATTTGCATCATGCGGGCGCCATGGCATTCACTGATGGCACTTCGCCTGTCTGGCATACTGACATTATGCTCAAAAGCCTGCAGTACCTGCAAAAGTTCAATGGACTGTTGATCAACCGACCAGAAGACCAAATGTTGACTGCCTTTGGTACGATGCACGAAGGGCATGTGAGCACCAGAATGGGTATGAAAGGCATGCCCTCACTGGCCGAAGAAGTGATGATCAAAAGAGACCTACAACTGCTGGAATACACTGGCGGCAGGGTGCACTTTAGCTTGCTCTCCAGTATGGGTGCCGTTGAGATGATAAGGGAAGCAAAAGCTAAGGGACTTAATGTAACTGCCGATGTAGGCATACATCACCTGGTATTTGAAGATAAAGACCTGAAAGGTTATGATACTAATCTGAAGGTAAATCCACCTTTCAGACTTCATGACGACCGAATGGCCCTGATCGAAGGTGTGAAAGATGGGACTATTGACGTGATAGTGAGCGATCATCAACCACATGATCAAGAATGCAAGAAACTGGAATTTGACCTGGCCGACTTTGGCATCATAGGTCAGCAAAGCTTTTATTCTGCATTGCTTTCAGTATTTGGAGAGGACACGGATCAAATAATCGAAAAAGTATCGCATGCACCCCGGACCATTCTGGGAGTAGAACAGGTAACCATTGCCAAAGGTAATGAGGCTTGTTTGACACTTTATACACCTGGTAGTTCCTGGCGGTACAGTGCACAGGTTAACCAATCTAAGTCTCAGGCTTCTCCTTTTCTGGGGCAGAACCTGAAGGGTAAGGTGGTAGGAATTATCAATGACGGAGAGAAGCTGACGAATGGCAATTAAAGTTAACCCACGACTTACAAAGCTGGCCGGTGCATACGGACTGATGTCAGCAGGGCTCACCATTGTGGCTTTTTTGGTGTTTTACTTTATGGGTCAGGAGCCCTGGCGAAACTTGTTTTCGCTTATCATGGATGTAATACTTATCGGTTTGGTGAGTTTCATGGCTACCAAAGATTTTCGTGACAATGTAAATGGTGGCGAATTGAGGTTTTATCATGGTATGACCATCGGCTTCATAATTTACACCGCTACGGCATTGTTATTCTCCCTCTTCTTCTTGCTGTTCATTACGGTCATCATCCCAGATTTTATGGACATGTATCGTGTGTCGATGGTTGATTTTTTGGAAGGCCGTAAAGACTTTATCATTGCCAATGGCAGCGAAGAATCGTATCAAAAGCAGTTGACTGGGTTGAATGATGTGAGTGCCACGGGACTTTCTTTAAGTGCATTCGGGAAAAAGATTATTTCGGGGCTTTTTCTTGCCCCGGTATTCAGTATTGTACTACGTACACCCCAACACTGATATGTTTCGTTCAAAGGCTTTAGAAGTCGTTTGCGTAAAATGAACACCAAGTTTTAGCCCTACCTACTTTATTGGATTTAAATTCTTAATTTCAATCCCATTAACCTTACAACTATGGAAGAAAACGTAACCCCCGGTCAAATAGGTCTTAAGTATGGTATCATTTACGGTCTGGTGTCTACGGTGGTGAATCTAATTCCCATTCTGACGGAGACTGCAGCTGATATAAGCTTCACCATGAATATTGTGAATATCGTAATCGCATTTGCCATATTCATCATTGCTGGCCGCGATTTCAAGAAGCAGAATGGAGGAATGATGGGCTTTGGCGAGGGCTTTAAGATCAATATGATAGCTGCGAGTTTAACAGCGGTGATAAGGTCGATAATAACCTACATTTATATGAAGTTCATTGATCCTGAATATGGTAGCAGGATGTTGCGTGCAATGGAAGAAGCCTGGGAAGAGAGCGGTATGCCAGCTGATCAGTTGGAGCAAACCAAACGCTTTACCAGTATTTTCGTAAACCCGGAAGTAGGAATAGCTCTTGGGGTAATTATGGCTATATTGGCCGGTCTTATTTGGGGCGCTATTTCAGCCGCCATTACTAAGAATGAAGAAGACGAATTTTAGAAAACATTGAAACAAGTTTCTGTAGTAATACCGCTTTTCAACGAAGAAGAATCACTACCTGAACTCATAAATTGGATAAGCCGTGTCATGTCTGAACACGGCTTTCATTATGAAATTGTGATGGTAGATGATGGCAGTGACGATGACTCCTGGCAGGTGATAGAAAACTTGTCGAAGGAGCATCCGATCAAGGCCATTCGGTTTAACCGGAACTATGGAAAGTCGGCCGCGCTGAATGTAGGTTTTAAGCACACCGATGGGGAGGTAGTAATTACCATGGATGCCGATATGCAGGATAGCCCTGATGAAATACCCGCCTTGTATCAGATGATCAAGAATGGCAACCACCTGGTGTCGGGCTGGAAGCAGAAGCGACATGACCCCATTACCAAGACCATTCCCTCTAAGTTTTTCAATGGTGTAACTCGTATCATCTCGGGTATCAAATTGCATGACTTCAATTGTGGTCTTAAAGCCTACGATCACCGTTTGGTTAAAACCCTGGAAATTTATGGGGAAATGCACCGCTACATACCGGTAATTGCCAAGCGCAACGGTTTTGGTAAGATTACCGAAAAAGTGGTTGAGCATAGGGCACGCAAATACGGTACTACCAAGTTTGGTCTTGAGCGGTTTGTCTATGGTTTTCTCGACCTTATTTCCATCTCTTTTGTGTCGCGTTATAAAAAGCGCCCAATGCACTTCTTCGGCACATTGGGTACTTTATCATTCCTGATAGGCTTTCTGTTTGTGGGCTGGATTGGCTGGGATAAGATACGGGCCATCTATATCGATAAAACCGACCAGTACCGTGAGATCGTTGAGCAGCCCCTTTTCTTTCTGGCGCTTGCCGCCATCATCATTGGGGTACAACTGTTCCTTGCAGGCTTTATAGGGGAGATGATGACGATGAATGCGCACAAGCGAAGCGATTATATCTTCCAGGAAACCATTGGGCTAGACTAACCATGCGGTTTTATTCGGTAGTCATACCGGTCTATAACAGGCCTCAGGAGGTGCTCGAGCTACTGGAATCTCTCACACAGCAGACATTCAAGAATTTCGAGGTATTGATCATCGAGGATGGTTCAACTGAAGACTGCAAAGACATAGTTGCCAGTTTTGAAGACCAACTGGCTATTCAGTATCACTTCAAACCCAATTCAGGGCAAGGCTTTACCAGGAATTTCGGTTTCGATTTGGCCAAAGGCGATTACCTTGTTGTATTCGATTCAGATTGCCTCATCCCGGCTCACTATTTCGAAGCTGTGGAGGCTCATCTGGCTGAACATCGCTTAGATGCTTTTGGTGGACCTGACCGGGCGCATGAGTCGTTTACTCCCTTACAAAAAGCCATTAGTTATTCAATGACCTCTCCATTTACCACTGGGGGCATTAGGGGTAATAAGAAGCATGCGGGCACCTTTCATCCTCGCAGTTTCAATATGGGTATTTCTCGTGAGGTATATCAAAAAACCAAAGGCTACATCATTACCCGCAAGGGCGAAGACATTGAATTTAGCATACGCATCATCAACAACGGCTTCCAGACCGGCCTAATTCCTGAAGCCTATGTCTATCATAAAAGAAGGACCAGTTTGGGGCAGTTTTACAAGCAGTTGCGGTTTTTTGGTACTGCCCGAGTTAACATCAGACGTTTTTTTCCTTCTGAACTTAAACTCATCCATACCTTCCCTGCCGCATTTGTCATAGGCTTGATTGTTTGGTTGAGTACCTTCTTTTGGTCTATGATGTTATTCGAAGTAGGGGCGGGGCTTATTGTTGTCTTCGCTTTGCTCAACTTTCTGCATTCGCTAATGCTTAATAGGAGTCTTTGGGTAGCTTTCCTCAGCATTGCCACTTCTTTTACTCAACTGATGGCCTATGGTATAGGTATGATGAGTGAGGCGTTTAAGTCAGGAGATCAGCCGCGTTCACAGAAGTAAACGATCTCCTTGGCGGGTAAGGCATAACGGGCTACCGTCTCTTCTGGTAGCTCCATCACATAATGATCTTCTGTCACTTTAAAACCTGCTTTTTCAAGTCGTTTCCCATAGTCCATGCCAAACAGCCTCACGTGGTCACTTTGCCAGTAAATCCGCTCACGTTCTTTGGGGTCGGTAATGCTGGGGTCTTCAAGGGTCTCTTCCCGTGAATAATCTTGAGGAGATTGAATAATGGCCCAGCCACTTGGCCTCAATACCCGGTTAATCTCGCTCATGGCCTTAATGTCGTCATCCACATGCTCCATTACATGGTTGCAAAAGACCACATCAAAACTGCCATCTTCAAAAGGGATGTCATGCACATCCATTTTTATTTCTGCCAGTGGAGATTCCAGATCGGCAGTCGTATAATCGAGATTCTCCATGCCTTTGAAAATTTCGATGAAACAAAGCTCGGGAGCAATGTGCAGCACCTTTAAGTCGGCAGTGAAAAAGTTGGTTTTCTCTTTTAGATAAAGCCACATAAGCCTGTGCCTTTCCAGAGAAAGTGAGTCGGGACAAAGCGCATTAGACCTGGGGTTTAGCCTGCCATATGGGAGGAATTTGCGATAGCTAATATCACAAATAGGGCAGGTTACCTTATTGCCACGCATAAACAGACTAACCACCTTCAGAATGTGGTGACTGAAAAGTTGCAGGTACTTTCTGGGGACCTTTCGGATAATAAAACTGATCAGCGACTTCATATGGCAAAAAGAAGTGCCAAAGATACACATTGATTCAAACTTTTAGGTGCACCGCTTACATCTACTAAAGGGGAAATGAAAATTGCTATTGACCGTTCCAATAAATGTCCGGTTTGAGGTTAAACCTTAGGGTGGTTCAATCAATCTTAAAATATTAGTTAAACAAAGTGAAATGCGAAACAAATGATCAACTGGCAGGTTTAAGATTCATCAAATCAAAGGGGGCTAATGAAACAAAATGGCCTGGAATCCTTTTACTTTAATGGCGCCATACTTTTACCTATGGAAGCCGTGAAATGTCAGAATAGGCATAATTTCGCACAATTGAGTTAAGAAACGAACAACACCATGAGAAAGAAGCTCATCATATTTGGAGGAATAATAGCGGTAGGGCTATTCGCAGCACTTACCTTTTTAAAGCCCGGGTCATCCGAGGAAGGGGGGGCGCTTTTTGCTACTGCAGAGAAAGGAGAATTCACGGTGGAGGTTACCACTACTGGTGAACTTTCAGCCGAAAAGTCTACTAAGATCATGGGCCCCATTGCGGCCAGAGATTATGGTATCAGGCAAATGACCGTACAGAGATTGGTCGAAGAAGGAACCCAGGTACGCCAGGGCGACTTTGTGGCAGAGCTTGACAAAAGTGAGCTTTATGACAAAACTCAAACTGAGAAAGATCAGCTGGATGCCCAGGTGGCTGAGTATGACAATGCGAAAATTGATACAGCACTAACCCTTAGAGCTGAGCGTGATAAGCTGATCAATCTTGATTATCAAATTGTAGAAAAACAACTGCAATTGGAGCAATCGCAGTATGAGCCGCCAGCAACGATCAAGAAATACGAAAACGAACTGGAAAAGCTCAAGCGAGACGTAATCAGGGCGAATGAGAACTATGAGCTCAAAATAGAGCAGGCCAAAGCCAAAATGATAGAAGAGACGGCCGACCTTAAAAGAAGGCAGGATCGCTATAACCGCATGGTGGCCCTTTTGTCGGACTTTACTATACGGGCTCCTCAGGATGGTATGGTGATTTATGCCAAAGGCGGGTTTGGAGGAGACAGGATCATTGAAGGGTCAACGGTAAGCCCCTGGAACCCACAGGTGGCAGAGTTACCTGACTTGTCGAGCATGATTTCAACTACCTTTATCAATGAGGTAGACATTAGAAAAGTAAAGAACGGGCAAGAAGTGGAACTGGGCCTTGACGCCTTTCCTGAAAAGCAGCTCAGCGGTAGAGTGATTCGTGTGGCACGTGTGGGTCAGCAAAATCCTAATTCAGATGCAAAAGTGTTTGAAGTGGTGGTTCGACTGAACGAACGCGACAGAGACTTAAGACCTTCGATGACCACTAGTAATGTGATTGTGACCAAGCAGTTAGATGAAGTGGTACACATTCCTTTAGAATGTCTGCATGTATTCAACGACTCTATCAACTATGTAGTCAAGAAAGGAGGTTTGGCACAGGAAGTACACGTAGGCTTAACCAATAGCAACGAGGCCGAAATTATAGAAGGCATAGATGAAGGCGAAGTGATTTATATGAGCATGCCTGCTAACCTTGCCGATAAGGAACCTAGCCTTTTGGCTTCTCGCGATGGTAAACGCATGGAGAAGTATGAGATTAATGAGGTAGAGGAAGATGAGGATAAGTGGGAGATGCCTGACGGCTCACCTATGCCAGAACAAATCATCCAGCGATTTAAAGACAGAGGTGTTTCTGCGGCCGATGCCAAGGAGCAAATGAAACGATTCACTCGTGGTCGCTCAGGAGGCGGTCAGAGAGGTGGCGGATCAGGCGGTGCAAAACCTAGTACTTCAGGCGGTAGCCCCAACCAGTAAGGTATGGACAAGAAGAATTTATTATCTAATTTCTATATAGCCATGGAGGCCGTGCTGGCCAACCAGGTGCGTTCCCTGCTTACTGCTCTGGGTATCATCTTTGGAGTGGCAGCTGTAATTGCCATGTTGGCAATTGGTAACGGTGCTCAGAAAGAGATACTGGAACAAATTGAGCTGGTGGGTGTGAATAACATCATTGTTCAGCCCATGATTGAACAGGTTGAGCAGCAATTGGGTGATGCCGATGAGGAGGATAAAAAGAAATTCTCTCCCGGCTTGAAGTTGCTCGATGTCGAGAGCATTGAAAATAGCATTCCAGGTATCAAAAAGCTGAGTCCGGAGATTCTGCTTGAAACCTACATTATCAAAAATGGGATCAGAAGATCTGCCAAGTTGGTTGGGGTAGAACCCGCCTACTTTGAAGTAGCCAACTTTACTGTATCCGAAGGCAAGATGTTCAGTGAGCAACAACTGAGGCTGGGTGCTCCAGTCTGTGTGATTGGAAAGGGAATCGAGAACAAGTTTTTCCCAAAAGAAAACCCAATCGGCAAGCAAATTAAAGTAGGTAGCCAATGGCTGGAAGTAGTAGGTGTTCTGCAAGAGCGCTTTATCTCTGAGAAGGCGATTTCTAACCTCGGTATTCGCGATTATAATATGGACGTTTATACGCCCATTCAAACGGTGTTGATCCGTTACATCAATCGCGACCTGGTAACCGGTTCAGGCTTGAAAAAGAACTTTGGCAGTGGTGTTATTTTCTTTGGCAGAGGGCGCGGAATTTCTATTGGAGGAGGCTCAGGCGATAACGATGGAAATACAAGCAACTACCATCAAATAGACAGGCTGGTGGTGCAGGTAGACCAATCAGAGATGTTGAACCCTACTGCAGATGTACTTTCACGAATGTTAGAGCGTAGGCACTATGGAGTGGTCGATTTTGAGATCACCATACCCGAATTGCTGCTCAAACAACAGCAGCGAACACAGAATATTTTTAACGTTGTTCTGGCGGCCATTGCGGCTATTTCACTGTTGGTAGGGGGTATTGGCATTATGAATATTATGCTGGCCTCGGTAATGGAGCGCATCAAAGAAATAGGTCTCAGACTGTCCATCGGAGCTAAAAAAGCAGATATTATTACGCAATTCCTGTTCGAAGCTGTAATGATTTCGGTCACAGGAGGTATAGTAGGTGTAATCTTAGGGATTGCACTGGCATACGGTGTGTCGTCCATAGCTGAATTCCCAACATCCATCAGCTTTTCGTCTATCATCATCTCGTTTGGGGTAGCGGCAACTGTTGGACTCGTTTTCGGTATTACTCCTGCAAAAAGAGCAGCCAGCCAGGATCCGATCACATCGCTGAGGCATGAATAGATAAAAAAGTAGAATGAGTGGGTTACTTTTTAAAAAGGCATGGAACTAATAGTTGGTGTCTTCTTATGAAAACCACCTGCTATTTCAAAAACATACTGAAAACAACATCAATTTTAATATGAAAAAGGTCATCATACTGGTTCTATTTTTTCTCGCTGTAGACACGGCCATGGCACAGGAGGTAAGAAGACTTACACTTTCTGAAACCATCGAACTGGCAAGGCAAAACTCAAGAAGGGCCAAGCAAGCAGAAACTTCATTACAATTTGGTTATTGGGGCTACAGGGTATATAAGAGTGATTTCAACCCTACACTCAATCTTTCTGGAAATGTTCCCTCCTGGAACAGAAGAGTTACCTCGGTAACACAGCCAAATGGTACCATTGCATTCCGCGAAGTAAATCAGAGTAACTCTGATCTGGAATTGGGTTTGATTCAGTCCATTCCATTGACAAATACCACGGTTTCAATCAACACAAGCATGAACCGTTTTGATAATTTCAATGCTGAAAATGGAGACCCTGATGTTATTTATTCAGGAACTCTAATAAACCTTCGGGTTATTCAACCGCTGTTTCAGGTCAACCCATTTAAATGGAACAAGCAGATTGAGCCGCTGAATTATGAGCAAAACAAAAGAGAATATGCTCAAACGCAGCAGGAAATTGCGGTAGAGGCTACTGCACTTTTCTTTGATTTGTTGGCGGCACAAATCGATTTGCAGATTGCAGAGCAAAACCTGTCTAAAAACGATACGGTTTACAAAATTGAGCAGGGTCGTTACAACATTGGTACTACCACTGAAGATCAATTGCTACAGACTGAGATTAATCTGCTGAACTCTAGAAGAGATGCACAGCAAGCAGAATTGGATGTGCAGACCAGAGGCCTGGACCTAAGAAATTACATTGGGCTTACTGACAATGTTAACATTCAGCTGGATTTACCCGAGGAGATTCCTTTCTTCAACATTGACTCAGAACTGGCTTTACAGTACGCAATAGATAATAGGGGTGATTATCTCGACTTTAAAATAAGAAGGCTGGAAGCTGAACGAAATGTAGCCGAGGCCCGGGCACAACGGTTTAGTGCAGATGTTTTTGCATCGGTAGGTTTGAATAACCAGTCGCAAACCTTTTCAAACCTTTATCAAAACCCCAATAATCAGAGTATTGTCAATTTTGGCTTTAACCTCCCTATACTCGATGGCGGAAGAAATAAAGCCAGAATGGGGCGTGCTTTAGCGCTACAGCAACTGACAGAATTCCAGGTAGAGCAAGACCTGATTAACTTTCAGCAAGAGATATCTACCTCTGTAAGGAATTTCGACCAGATTGTGCAAACCATAGAAATTTCCAGAAAGAGAGATGAAATTGCCCAAAAGCGATTCGATATTTCTAACAACCGTTACCTGATTGGCAAGATCGACATTCTTCAATACACTAATGCCCTGAACGATAAGGATCAGGCCAAGAAAGGATATGTAACCACTTTGAGGCAGTACTGGAATGCTTACTACCAGATGAGAAGCCTTACACTGTACGACTTCTTGTTGAACCAGCCACTATATAACCCGCTATTGGAGTGGGATCCAAGAGAAGGTGTAAGAATAGGTGATGCGGCAGTAATCTCAAAAGAAAATTAAAGACCTGTATAGCTGAAGGGGCTGATCACACGCAATTCTCCTTTCACTCCTTCAGAAACATCAAGCGTTTCGATAAAATCACGGATTGTTTTTTCCGTGATTTTTTCGTTGGTACGCGTCAGACCTTTCAAGGCCTCATAAGGTTTAGGGTAGCCTTCTCTTCTCAAAATGGTCTGAATGGCCTCAGCCACTACTGCCCAGTTATCATCCAGGTCGGCATCTATGGCACTCTGATTCAGCTCCAGTTTATTGATGCCCTTGATGAGCGACCTCAGGGCAATCAATGTATGCCCCAGAGGCACACCAATGTTTCTGAGTACCGTAGAGTCAGTCAGGTCTCTTTGCAGCCTTGAGATAGGCAGTTTAGCAGACAGGTGCTCAAACAGCGCATTGGCAATGCCCAGGTTGCCCTCAGCATTTTCAAAATCGATGGGGTTTACCTTGTGTGGCATGGCCGAAGAGCCTATCTCACCCGCTTTGATCTTTTGCTTGAAATAGTTCATGCTCACATACTGCCAAACATCTCTCGAAAAATCGATGAGGATGGTATTCACTCTCTTCAGTGCATCGAACAAGGCAGCAATGTGGTCGTAGTGTTCTATTTGTGTGGTGGGGTTGCTGCGCTTCAAGCCCAGGTACTCACCCACAAAATGATCGCCAAAGGCCATCCAGTCTTGATCAGGGTAGGCCACATGGTGTGCATTGAAGTTGCCTGTGGCACCACCAAACTTAGCGGCAAACGGCACATCGCCCAGCAATACCAGTTGCTCATCGATACGTGTGCTGAAAACTGCCATTTCCTTGCCCAGTCGGGTAGGAGAAGCCGGTTGGCCATGTGTTTTGGCTAGCATGGGAATGCCAGTCCATTGCTCAGCCATGTCTTTAATGAGGTTGTTTACCTCCAGAATAAGAGGTTCAACCACCTCATGCAGTCCTCTTTTCAATGAAAGAGGAACAGAGGTGTTGTTGATATCCTGAGAAGTAAGGCCGAAATGGATAAACTCTTTGTAAGCTGCTAAATCGAGTTTGTCAAACTGCTCTTTGATAAAATACTCTACCGCCTTTACATCGTGATTGGTCGTCTTTTCAATCTCTTTGATGCCCGTAGCGTCTTCTTCAGAAAAGTTCTGATAAATAGCACGCAAATCGCCAAAGAGGCTTGCATTTACTCCAGAAAGCTGTGGTACGGGCAGTTCGCACAAGGCTATGAAATATTCGATTTCAACTTCTACCCGGTATTTGATCAGCGCAAATTCAGAGTAATAAGTGCCCAGTTCTTTGGTGACCCTTCGGTAACGGCCATCAACTGGTGAAGTGGCGGTAAGTTCGTTCAGCTGCATAGTTGATTTTAACAAAGCGCAAAGATACAAAATTGGGTGTCAGCCACGACCCTTAACTGCAGATATTAGGTCGTATATCATGTGGACTTTAGGTCGAAAGCTTTATTCATAGGCAATTACTCACTACTTTTGTGCCGCCTACTGCAAAGGGTTGTTTTTTATACATAAAAAGCGAAACCAACTTCGCTCAATTGGGTTGTTAAAAAGTGGCTATAGTACAGGCTTAGAGGAAATTAGGATTATGGCATTCGGATTATTCAAAAAGAAAAAAGAGGCAGCCCAGGAGGCTCCTAAAAAGTCGGGTTATTTAACACTGTCTGTGAAAGAAGTGGTGCATGAAACGGAAGATGCCGTGAGCATTCATTTTGAGCAACCTGAAGGTGGAGATGTTGAATACCAGTCGGGCCAGTTTTTCACGGTCATTGCCGACATCAATGGTAAGGAAGAAAGAAGAGCCTACTCATTGTGTTCATCTCCTTTTGTGGACGCTAATCCCGCTGTAACGGTAAAACGTGTTGACGGAGGTTTGATGTCCAATCATCTGAATGACAATGCCAAGGCTGGGGAAGCGCTGAAGCTAATGGACCCTATCGGTAACTTCATAACCCCTTTCGATTCTGACAATGAAAGGCACATTGTGCTGTTCGGAGGTGGTAGCGGTATTACTCCACTGATCTCCATTGCCAAATCGGCCCTCGATCAGGAAGCTTCTTCTACAGTTTCTCTGATCTATGCCAACCGCAATATTGACTCTATCATCTTCAAAGACAAGCTGGAGGAAATGGTAGATGAAAACGTGGGCAGGTTTAACCTGGTACATGTGCTCGAAACCGCACCAGAAGGAATGGATTGTCATGAGGGATGGTTGACTGAGGCGATTATCAAGGATTCTCTGGACAAGCTACCTGAACTGTCAGAAACAGAATATTTCATGTGTGGCCCCGGCCCTATGATGGACATTGTTGAGACCAGTCTTGATAATCTGGGCATAGAGAAAGCCAAGGTGCATAAAGAAAGCTTCACCAGCTCTGCAGATACAAAAGAAACAGATACCGACAGTGGTGAAATCGTAGCGAGAGAAGTGACCATCATCTACGATGATGAAGAGCATAAATATACAGTAGCGCCTGGTGAAACCATTCTCGAAAAGGGTTTGGACGAAGACATCGACCTGCCATTTTCTTGTCAAAGCGGTTTGTGCACAGCCTGTCGAGGTAAGTGTTTGAGTGGTAAAGTGAAAATGAATGAAGACGAGGGATTGTCTGAAGCTGAGATTGATGAAGGCTACGTATTGCCCTGTGTGAGCCAACCACTCACCGATGATGTAGTGATCGAGATCGGTTAATCACTTTTTCTTATCAATAGTTCTTCTGGCTTTCTTCACAATGTAGGCCGTTTCATTGCTACCTGATTCTTTCGTCCAGCGATCACAAACAGCTAATACCCATTCAGGACAGGTTTTGCTGGCATCGTTGAGCCAGTTGCCCACTGAGTCACGTACATATTTAGCTGGGTCCGACTTCAGAGGTTCGAGTATGGGCAGGGCAGGCGAGGGGTCGTCTTTCAGAGCATCAATGTGTGGACACCATACCCCTCGGGGCCGAGTTGCTTCTGAAGCAAAGCGCCTGATGTTCGCATCAGGAGAGCGTGACCATTCTGTCAGTATTTCCAATGCATCATCCAACGCTCCGATAACGTCATTTCGCATGGCCAACCAGGCAATTTCCCTTACCCCAAAATGGTTGTCGGCTGCAAAATGAGATATAGCATCGAACTTTTCTTCTAAGCTAAGGTCTTCATCCAGCCCTGTGGCGTAAGCCGCCCAGCAACGAACGGTATCCGATTTATGACTGGCCAGGTCATTTCTAAGTTGAACACTATCATCAACCTGTTCAGAGTCTAATAGTAACTGCCCAATGGCCTTAATCAATTGTGTAGCTGTTTGCTTTTTCAGACCGTCCATTGTCTCAATAAACTCAGGTATCAGTGAGGCAAAACCCATGTCCTTAAAGACAGATTTGAGCAAATGTTTTTGGTCTATGGCCAACCATTCTGATAGATTGACGCATTCTATTGCCCCTGAATTTAGCAACGATAAAACATCAGCAGGAACTTCTTTGGGGCTTCTGGCTCCTTTTCTAGAAATTACGGATTCCGAAATATTCATTTTTTGAAACATTTTCACCTTTATGCCAGTACTTAACTAGACGGTAACGACAAATAATCTTACCTTTATAGAGAAGGCATTGGATTCATCCATTAAAATCACTCACTACTAATGTCGGCAACTGAGCCAGTAATTAACCAGGTCACCTCACTTTTTTCTGCATATCAGTCAGTGAGGTTGCTAACAGAAGAAATTTGCGACCCTTTACAACCGGAAGACTTTGTGGTTCAACCGGTAGTAGACGTCAGCCCCCCAAAGTGGCATCTTGCACACACCACCTGGTTTTTCGAAAACTTTATTCTTAAAGACCATATGCCAGGCTATAAGGTCTTTGATGACGACTATCATTTCCTTTTTAATAGCTACTATGAAACGGAAGGAGAACGTTGGATCAGGGCCGAACGTGGGGTGCTTTCCCGCCCCTGGGTAAAAGAGATCATGGCTTATCGCAATTATGTGGATGAGCACATGAAGCAATTTCTTTCAGGTGATGAGGAAATCTCTGATCACCTCACAAAAGTGCTTAACATTGGGTTGAATCATGAACAGCAACATCAGGAATTGCTTGTGTATGACATCAAGCATATTTTAGGCGTAAACCCGCTATTCCCAGTCTATAAATCAAGGTCAACGCACCCTGAACGAGTTCATTTAGAAGAAAACTACCTGCCTGTTCCAGAAGGGCTATACGAAATTGGCTATGATGGCAAAGACTTTCATTTCGATAATGAAGAAGGGGTACACAAAGTATTTCTTCATGCCTACAGTGTTTTAGACCGGCTGGTGACTGCCGGTGAATTCATGGAATTCATAGCCGCTGGTGGTTATCAGGATTTTCGTCATTGGATGATGGAAGGCTATGAATGGGTAAAAAAGGAGAATGTGAAAGCGCCTTTCTATTGGATAAGGGAAGATGGGCAATGGAAGCATTATACCATGGCAGGTCTTGAACCAATAAACCCTGACGAGCCTGTGACGCACATTAGCTTTTATGAGGCTGATGCTTACGCCCGTTGGAAGGGGAAACGCCTGCCAACTGAGTTTGAATGGGAGGTGGCCTGCCAGAAGTATGAGCCCACAGTGCCTAAGGGCGCCAATTTTATGGACGAGCGCAACTTCAGGCCCATGCCCAGAAAAGAGAACCACAACCAGTTTTATGGAGATGTTTGGGAATGGACCAACAGCGCTTATTTACCTTATCCCTTCTATGAAAAAGAAGAAGGAGCTCTAGGTGAATACAATGGCAAATTTATGATTAACCAAATGGTCCTCCGCGGAGGCTCATTCGCTACCTCCAGAAACCACATTCGTCCTACTTACCGAAACTTCTTTCACCCTAATTTACGTTGGCATTTTACCGGCCTGCGCCTTGCACAAAACGACTAGCATGGATAACGATACCCTTGTGATGAGCTCTTTTGCAGAAGATGTGAAAAACGGACTGCTGCAAAGTCCTAAAACCTTGCCCTCTAAATACTTCTACAACGAGGAGGGAGATCAGCTTTTCCAAACCATCATGGGCCTGGGAGAGTATTATCTTACCCGTTGTGAGTTCCAGATTTTCGAAGATCAAAAAGATGAAATTCTTAATGCATTTGTCGGAGATGGAGGAGCCTTCCGTTTGGTGGAGCTTGGGGCCGGAGATGGTACTAAAACCAAGGTGCTTTTGTCGCATTTCCTTAATAAAGGTGCCGAGTTTACTTATGCGCCTATTGATATTTCGCACAATGTGCTGGACCAACTGGGTAATGACCTATCTGTTAACCTGCCGGGGCTGCACTTTGAACCCATTCAGGGAGATTATTTCGATGCGCTGGCAGACTTGAATGCACAGCATGACATGAAGGAAGTGGTGCTTTTTCTCGGTTCAAACATTGGTAATTTTTCCAATGAGGGGGCAGGTGAATTTTTGAACAAGCTATCGGAGAACATGTCTACTGGAGACATGCTGCTCATCGGTTTCGACTTGATGAAAAATCCACAGACCATCCTGAATGCCTATAATGACAAAATGGGGGTGACCAGTGAATTCAATCTGAACCTTCTCACCCGGATTAACGATGAGTTAGGTGCCGATTTCGACCCGGCTAAATTCAAACATTTCCCTACTTACAACCCTATAAATGGAGAAACACGCAGTCACTTGGTAAGCACTGAGGCCCAGGAGGTGTACATTGCAGCCCTTGAGCAGCGTTTTGAGTTCGATGCCTGGGAGGCCATCCACACAGAAGTGTCTCAAAAGTATTCTCCTAAAATGATCAGAGAGTTTGCCAGAAATGCTGGTTTCGAAGTGGTGCACGACTTCACAGATGAGTGCAATTACTTTGTGGATTCATTGTGGAAGAAAGTGTGAATAAACAGCACTTCTGACATTGGTTATAATGCCAGAAGTGCTGTTTATTAGCTTCCAAATCCTAAGTACATCACATAATTGACATACCTGTTTCCTGTGGCATCAATGTGAATGGCATTATCTCTTCTAATGGCCAACGTAGTTTTACCATCTCCATTCCAATCTCCTGCGAGGTACTGATCTTCAGAATTACCATAACCAAAAGAATAAGAGTTGTCGATTACCCCATTTCCTGTCAAATCAAAATGAAAAACATTGTTGTCTCTAATGGCAATTGTAGACTTACCATCGTTATTCCAGTCACCTACTAAAATTTGACTACCGATTTGATTGAGGACAAATTTTCGATCTATGTGCCCATCCCCATTGTCATCAAAAGAATATCCATTGCGCCTTTTATAGGCGACTGTGTGTTTCCCATCTCCATTCCAATCGCCCACAAAGAAGAGATCTAATGCCCCTGGCCCAATAATTGGGTAAGAAGTATCAAATTCAGTATCTCCATTCATGTCTATCTGGAAAGTGGTACCCTGTCTTGTAGCGAGTGTTGAGTGACCATTGCCACTCCAATCGGCTGTGAAAAATTCATCATGATCAAATTGTGCGTAAAATGGCCCAAACTCCTGCACAAGGTTAACATTGCCATCCATGTCGATGTCATGATGTAAAACATGACCTCTACGGATACTCAAAAACGCAGTCCCGTTTACTTCACTCACCAGATAATCATCTTCTTTTTCAGGATATAGTGTCTGAACGGCCAGAATATCACCCGCGCTAAAACCAGCCCAATCAATTGATGCTGCATAAGAGAGCATTACTGAATTATTATCGGTAGTCGGAGTGCCTGGTATGTGTTCCTCATCGGTTAGGTTAGTGTGAGCAAGCGCTATGGTATGGCCGAACTCATGGACCATGATGTTTCGCTTTTTAGCTGAATTTGGATTTCCTGTGTAGTTGAGAAAATTAATCATAATCCTGCTGCCTGGAGCCCCACTGGCAAGAACAGCTGCGGCAGCCCAGGTAATCGACAAGTTATCAGATACTGTTGCCGCTCTGACGGTAATATCTGCATCTGGATCATTCACCAGCGCAAATTTGATCATGCAATCAGGAACACTGTTCCAGTCATTAATTGCCAGTAAGATTTCTGGTCGCCAATTGTTAGGCCCTGAATTTGGAATACTAGGGTCTATCGTAACCGTAATGTGATCTCTCAAACCAGAAAATACCTCAACACCAGAATACTGTTGCGACCTTGGTGATAAGATGCTCGGAGACTTTTTTTCAAAAAGCATGTCACCTACCGCGTAGTAGGTACCAAGGTCCTCAATTTCCGATTCATCGAAACCCAGGTCTAAAATCCGTTTGATTGCCGGGTCTTGTTGAACTTCCGGTTGCCAACTTTCTTGACATGAGAATGTAAGTAATGCAAGTATAAATCCTGCGATTATGAGCCTGCCACTCATTTTAATTGGAAAAATAGTGTGATTCATGATTAACGTCTTTATCAGTATTCTTTTTAATAGTTTTCAGTAGTTAGTAACCATTCTTCCAAAACGTAATCAGTTGTAGTGTTTTGTATTATTCATGCAATTGATGACCAAACCCTGTGACGTGAATACCGTTTGTGCAAACTATGGTAAAGTACCTTGTAACAGTTCTATGTGCAGTTTTTTTGAATTTTGAAGCTTTAGGCGCCAATTATATACTTAATGGCAAGCTGAGTGATAACCGAATAATTTCCAGTGAAGTACTCGGCTACGATCTGCAATACAGAGTTTATACCCCTGCCAATGTAGATGCCCAGGATAATCTCCCGGTCATATACCTCACCGATGGCCAGTGGTACATCAGCGAAGGAGGCATGCACAAGGTCATTGATGAGCTGATTAGCTCAGGCAAAATCGAACCCATTGTAGCGGTGTTTGTAGACAATCGAGATCCTCATAATCTGAGAGACAACAGGAGGAATAGCCAGTTTTTGGGGAATGAGAAGTATGTAGACTTTTACCGAGATGAGCTGGTGAAAAAAATTGAGAACGACTATCCTGTAAGCAAACAGCAGGAAGACAGGGCCATTATGGGGCTTTCTTTTGGAGGGCTCAATGCTACTTTTTTTGGCGCCAAAGCTTCCGATACCTTTCATATGTTGGGCATTCAATCGCCCGCGTTACATCCGGTCAATAACATTTACACCCTCTATAAAGAGCAGCCCAAGCTTCCGCTGAAGATTTTCCTAAGCACTGGCTCTTCTAACGATACGGAGGTACATGCCCGCAAACTGAAAAAGACACTGGAAGGCAAGGGCTATGACTTCGAATACATTGAAGTAGATGAAGGTCATAACTGGCGCAACTGGGAGCCCCTTTTAGACGATACCCTGATCTACTTCTTTGGAAGGTAAGGGGACATTAACGCTTAGGTTCAAATTGCAAACTATCTCCATCCAGGGGGATTTTTCCTGTTTTGTCGAGAATCCCGGAAAGCTTCAGGTTGGCCAGTTCAGGGCCATCGGTGGTCATGGTTACCATGGTGATATGATCAAACGATCCCTCATTTGCAGGGTTTTGAGAGCCACCCGTAGTGCCTAGAATGATGTAGTCTCTGTCGTTTTTCATTCGATGAGAATAGGCATGAAAATGTCCATTAATCACAGTATAAGGTCTGTTGGCCAGCATAGCTTCCATTGCCTCATAGTTGTTGCCTTCTTCCCTCATCCAAACCGGCTTGTGCATCAATATGAAGGTCCACCTGGCATCTGAATGTTGTGACAGCACTTCACGGAAGTAATCATTTTGCTCTGGACTAATTTCACCGGTCCTGCGCTCTTGCATAGCGAAATAGACGGTCTCGGGATATTTCTCAGGATTAGGGCCGTCTAATATGCGAATGGCTTCTGCTCTGGCCTCATAGATTTCCTGCATGCGTTGAGGCTGATAATCTTCAGAGTCCATCATCAGAAAAAGCACATCCTTGTATCGGAAATGGTAATACCTGGGGCCATATCGTTCTGCCCAAAACTCTCGCATGGTGCCATTGGTCAGGTCATGGTTTCCGCCCAGGTGGAAGAATGGAGCCTTCAAGCCAGCGGCACGTTGATCAAAGCTTTCCCATTCCTTTTGCAGCTGATTTCTGTCTTCGGTCCCTCCATCAATGAGGTCTCCTACACTCAGTACAAACTCTGGGTGCAATAGGTTGACCTGTGCCACGGCCACTTCAAAGATGCGTTCTCTCTCTCCTCCATTCAGGTCAGAAATAATGGCAAAGGTGAATTGGTCTTTCTCAGTATCGAAGTCGGTACTGCTCCAGGGCTGAGGAGCACCATCAAGGTCATGCTGAAAATCATTGGCTTGCTCAGTGGCGGGTTGGCAGCCTAGAAGCATGAGCAGTGTAGAAAGAAAAAGTGAATGTTTGATCATACAGGCAATTTATAAAATGCCTGCTAAACCAGGTTAAAGAGGTTTGAACTGCTCAAAGGCCTGATGGCAGTTGTGGCAGTAGTGCATAGAGCGGCAGAGGGCTGGTCCAAAAGGAGTTTTCATTTCTGTGTTCTCACTGTTGCACTGGGGGCAGGTGGCTCGTTCAATCAACTCAATGTCTACGATCAAGTCATGCTTGGGAGGAGGCGCCAGACCAAAGTCTTTTAGGGCCTTTCTGCCCTTCTCGGTGATCATGTTCGAGTTCCACTGCGTTTTGAAAGATAGCACTACTTCATAATCGGCAATGCCTCGTTTTTCCAGTACCTCTTCCACATCGCTTTTCATCACGTCCATGGCAGGGCAACCAGCGAATGTGGGAGTCATGTCTACGCGTACATGACCATTATCTTGGATGGTGATGCCAGTAATTACGCCCAGGTCGTTCAATGAAAGCACGGGTATTTCAGGGTCTTTCACCTCATCTAGCCACGCTTTGATTTCTGCTTCGCTATGTGATTGCAGGGTGTTCATTTACCAGTCGGCAGTAGGGTCAATTTTGAATACCTCAGACATTTCGTCTAGTAGAGGCTGTAGGTGCTCAGTGTGTTCGCCATAGCGGCCACCCGTTTGAGGAGTAAGGGCGTCCAGGTCGGGCAATTGCAGTTCGGTCTGATCAATGATCTTGGTGATTTGCTCTTTCCATTGGGCCATTAGAGCACTTTCTCCTTCAAATATGCCATCGGCTTTCAGTTCCTCATCAAATCGTGATGCTTCAAAAATGCCCAAGGCATAAGGCATTGCCAGGTCCAGGCTCTCCTGCAGTCGGGAGATGCTGTCATCTGTAGCAGCACCCAATTGCTTGATCCAGATATCGGCATGCATCTTATGGTATTTGATTTCGCCTTTTATCTTTTTGGACAGCAGGGCCAGTGGCTCATAACTGCTATCTGCCAGCATGCTAAAGCGCAGGTATTCGGCAGTATCGAAAAGGAAGTGCCTGATAAGGCTAAAATCATATTCGCCATTGGGCAGCTCTACAAAGTGGCAGTTGTGAAACTGCTCGGCATTGCGCATAAAGGCAACTGTATCAGGGTCAGATTCACCCAGCTCATTCAGTATTTTATACAACTGCCAGCTTTGGCCTACTTTGTCTTGTGCCATAGAAGAAAAAGCGATGTCTTCCTCCAGCAGAGGACCAAAGCCGGTCCACTCTGAGTTGCGGTGACCAAGGATCAGCTGATCATCGGCAATCTTGTATAATAGGTCTTTGAGCGCTTCTGTGTTCATAGCTTATGCCGACTTTTCTTCTTTAAATGCTTTGATCTTGTCTTGTGCCCGATAGTCAATAGCATCTCTGTATTGCTTCTCTTTCAAGGTGTCCCAGATATCGCGATCGTCTTCATCTGAAGACAGAACATGGTCTGTTTTGCATATCCAGACGTTGAAAACGGGCTTAGCATCCTGGTGATGGTCCTTGGCTGTGACAAAGGCATCTTCATAGCTGCTGGCCATCACATCACCAGCATACTTGTGCTGCTTACCACGCTTCATCAGGTGAAACACCTCGAAACTTTCGGTCTCCTCACCTGAAGGGCTGGCAGTAATGGTATTGTACACATCCTGGCCATCATCGGTAAAGTCAGTAGCAAAGATGTTTTCAGTTTTAACCACACACAGTGCATTGCAAAACATGCCTCTGCGGCTGTACTGCTCTTTGGCAAAAAGAAAGGCCATTTCTTCATTTGGTGCGTGAACCGGGCCTACGTGCTCCAGTGCTTTGCCTTCTTTTACCTGTAAAAAGGCTTCGTAAGTTTCAAACTGATCGAGCATGCCTTTGGGCTGTAGCTCAGATTTTTCCTCGGGAATTCCCAGTCGATTTACTCTGGGATCTAAAGATTTCATGGCCATGGCTTAGGCAAGTGGAGTTACATACTTGGTTTTTGGTGCCAGCAGGGCCTTTCTTACCCAGCGTCCGCGCTCTTCGGCAGTACGTCTAACGGCAAGACGCTCTGCATTGCAAGGTCCATCACCATTGATTACGCGTTTAAATTCTGCCCAATCTGGCTCGGAGAATTCCCACTCACCAGTTTCAGTGTTTTTCTTCAGGTTTTCATCTGGAATGGTCAGGCCTAGCTCCCAAATCTTGGGTACGTACATGTCCAGGAACTGTTGGCGACAGGCATCGTTAGAGGCCATCTTCACTTTCCAGCGCATCAAGATTTCTGAATGCACAGAGATTTTATCTGACGGACCAAAAAAGTGCATCATGGGTGGCCACCAACGAGTGATAGCATCTTGCATCATTTCGCGCTGCTTTTTAGTACCAGTTGCCATGTGTATCACACAGTGGTGACCATATTTGAGGTGGAAAGATTCTTCGGCACAGATACGCTCTAATGCCCGGCAATAGGGGCCATAGCTGCCTTTAGAGTTCGCTATTTGGTTCACAATGGCACCAGCATCTACCAGCCATGAGATAAAGCATGAGTCGGCCCAGGTAAAGGCAGGGTAGTTGAAAATATTCGAATATTTAGACTTGCCAGTGATCAGGTCGTCAATCATTTGCTCGCGCGACTTGCCCAGTGTTTCAGCGGCACTGTAGAGCAGCTGGGCATGGCCCACTTCGTCCTGCACTTTGGCCATAAGGGCCAGTTTACGCTTAAAACCAGGTGCCCGGGTTATCCAGGTGCCTTCTGGCAATGCACCGATGATCTCAGAGTGCGCATGCTGCTCAATCATCCTGATAAGCTGCTTGCGATAAAGCTGAGGCATCCAGTCGGTAGGTTCTATTTTTTCACCGCGATTGATCCTGGCTTCAAACTCAGCCAGTTTTACCGGATCTTCATCTGCCAGGGCAGTACCCTTCAAAGCTTCAAATGTATTTCCACCTCCGTACATATTATGATCTTTTAAGTCCGTTCAATAATAGATTAGCCAACCGTGTTCCAACTTCTTCCGGGCTCAGGTTACCACTAGGCTTGTACCAGTTGTGAGTCCAGTTGAGAGAAGAGAGTAGGGTAAGCATGGTAAATTTTTCGTCTACCTGTGAAAATTCACCCGCAGCCACACCATCGCGAATGATGGCCATAAAGCGACCTTCATAATCATCGCGCATGGCTAGAAAGCGAGATAGGCTGGGTTCGCTCAAATGGCGCCATTCGTTAAAGAAAACTGCAGAAGCACCCGTGTCTTTGGTGATTACCTTAACATGAGCGGTCATGGCTTTTGCCATCTTTTCGGCCATGCTGGTGTTCACTTCTTCCACCTCTTCCCAGGCATTGAAAAACTCTTCTGCCATGCGAAAGCAGATCTTTTGCAAAATCTCTTCTTTCGATTTGATATGAGAATAAAGACTGGCCGCTTCAATGCCGAGCACCTGTGCCAGGTCACGCATAGAAGTGGCCGCATAACCACGCTCTTGAAAAAGTGCGGTCGCTTTCTCTTCTATTTGCTCCTTTCTGCTTTTCTTTACGGTGATTTCCATCCCTACAAATATATACATACTAACGTTCGTTAGCAAAAATTGTTAATGCTTTAAGCCCCGGAGATGAGACTGGAAGACCCTGAATTTGACAAGCTTGCTTTTTTCAAAAAACTGGAAAGCTACATTTACCTCATTTTGATGCTGCCATTGATTCTTTTTGGTTGGGCCTTTCTGGAACAGCAGCATGCCGGAGGACTTCGTTCGGTGGTGTTTGATGAGCCCGACATTATGTTTCACTCGGTGATGGGCATAGGGGTAGGCTTTATCTTGATGCGCACCCTTTTGGCCTGGAGGCGAAACGCCTTAAGGTCGTTAGATGACACGCCAGAATTGGACGTAAAGCTTCAAAGGCTTTTCAAACCAATCATTTACCGGAATGTGATGTGGGCCTTGGGTGCTGTTATTGGCGCTTATGGACTCTATGACAAAGGGGATATGGTGTATGCTATGGTCTTTACACTCTTTTTAATGCTGATCACCACCAACCGACCAACCGGGCGGTATTTCGCTAAGCTTTTAAAATTGAAAGGAGAGGAGAAGACCTGGATAGAGGACAGAAAAATACCCTGACCTTCAAAGAAAGCCAGGGTAGGGTTTGTTGTTTGCCCTGATATCTATCGGGAGAGTTTTTCTAGAATATCACCCCAATGCTTACGGGGTTGAGTTGTGGTCCACGACCATCTTCAAACAATTCGTTCATGTCATAATTCACAAACATGTCGAAGCCATTGATGCCAATTTGTAGCCTGGCACCATAGCGGATGTCGTTGATAAAGAAGCTGCCCTTGTCTTTGTCTTTGTTGCGGTCGCCTCCTCTTTTGTAAATGTACTTGGCCTTTTGGCTGATGCGATAACCCACATAGCCTCCGAGTCCGATTCTGAAGCCTCTCTTTCTACTGAAAGCCAAGCGTACATCGTCTTCATCGATCATACGAACCAGGCGTTTGCCTCGGCTAAAGTCGATCATCGGCACAGCGGTGAAGTTCACATAGGTGACTTTCAGCTTACTCTTTATAGCACTGCTGATGGTCATGTCTTCTATAAAGTTGAGTTCTCCGCCATTGGGATCGAGTCTGACGGCTGCGTTTTCAAACTTGTAATTGTACCAGCTGAGACCGCCACCCCAGTCTATGTAAAGTGGTCCACTTACGTAAGAAGTGTGGTTCCAGGTGAGTCCTACAAAGGTGGAGCCTATGGGTTTTACTTGATACAGATCGCTGCTCGATGGAAAGTCGCCATCATTCAGGAAGTTGGCAAAACCATATTCGAAGTTGAGACTCTTGAGGGTGCCGTGGTCATGCTGTTCGAAATATTCGATGCTGCGTGACCTTCTTCTACTGTCTCTCCAGTCGCGATCCCAGTCGTCTTCAATTTCCAGGTCTATGCCCAGAAAGCCCATCCTGAGGTAGAAGTCATCATCACTGATGTAAATGCTATTGGTGTCTTCTTTGGGGATGCTTACTACGGTATCTACTCGTTCGAAGCGGTACCTGCGGCCCCAGTTCCAGCCCCATTGGGCTTGTATGGTATCGGTAGCCAGTAGCATTAGCGCTGCCACCAGACTGAGTTTGTAAAGTCTTTTCATGTTGTTATCGATATTTTGTCTGAGTTCTATTTAAAAGATCACCCCGAATGTCACAGGCGTCAACCTGGGAGCAATGGCATCTTCATCGAAAAATTCTGTAATGTCATAGTTGAAGAAGAGATCGAAGAAATCCCAACCTACCTGACCTCTGAATCCGTATCTGAACGGGTTGATGTGAAAGCTATCTTTCACCCTGTCTTTTTGCTTGTCGCCATTGATGTCGTCAAACTTCATCCTTGAAAAGCTGCCAATGCGATACCCGCCATATACTCCGAAGCCTACTCTAAAGCCGTTGTATCTTCCAAAGCTGAAGGTGGGTACAAAGTGTACATTCAGGTAGGAGGCATTGATTTTACTTACACGGCCTCTAATATCCGGCACCTCTGAAAATAATAATTCCGAAGGATCACCTACCTGTTCTCTATCAATGCGTACGCGGGTGTTTTCGAAGGCAAAATTTTGAAAGCTTACTCCCACGCCCCAATCGAGATAGATGGGCCCTATGATTTTTGAGATATTATCGAAATTCACGCCCAGGTACCAGCTGTTGATTGGGCTGAGGCTATAGAGTTTGTCGCTGCTGGGCAGGTCTCCATCTTCCAGCCAGTTGTTGAGGCCTACATAGACATTGACAAAGTTGTCTGTTCCTCGCCTTGGGTAGTAACGGTCCAGAGCCCAGTTGCGGTCCCAGATGCTGTTTCGGTTAGATACCCTGCGACCTTTGCGGGTCAGCGGAATGTTCCTTCCTCCTCTTTCGTTTCGTAATACGATACGCGTAGGTTCTCTCAGGTCGAAATTGAGGTGCCTTACCTGGTCCAAGGCCTCGTTTACCGCCTGACTGATTTCGCGGTCGGTCGACCTGTATTTTTGGCCGTTCAATCCCATGGTACTTATGGTGACCGCCATAAGTATGAGCGTTATTCTCATTCTAGACATAGTTGAAATTGTATTTTGAGTTGTTAATCTTTTCCTGGTAGTTCGGGGTCATCTTCCCCGCTATCGCTGTCGGCCTCTTTAGTTCCGTATTTGAGGTCGCCTTCAACGAAATTGTTCTTGGCATTGCGAAGCTCCTGGAAACGGAGTTTGCCTGAATTTACTTCTTTGGCTACGCTGATAATGCCATTGAGCACTCTGAATTTCCTTTTTCTGGGGGCCAACTTTATATCTTCAGTATAAGGTATATAGTAGGCGGTAACATCCAGCGGCATAATCATGTCGAACTTGAATTCACGAGCCGTCATGGCAGGTGTCAGTCGCTCATCAAGGCTGATCATGGTAACCTCTAAGGGTACTCTTTCGATCAAGGGCTCCTTTAGGGTGCTTCCCTGGATAGGAGCATGCGCTGAAGATTCCTTAGACGCTGTATTGTTTTGTGCTACCAGTTGTTCGAGTTTTGGCTCGGCCAGTGCTGGCTTTATTACTTCAGGATTATCTGATTCTTTTGCCACATGGTCTTGAACCGGTACTTCCGCTGCTGCCGGTGTTTTTACGGTGGATTCTTTTGATTCTTCTACTTTAGCCTGGGTTTCAGGACCTATTACGGTAGGGTTTGCTCCCTTGTCTAACACTAACCAACCAATGGTGAAGATCACTAATATACTGGCGGCAATGCTCATCCAGAAATAAGCTCCTTTCTTCTTCTTACCCGGAAGGTTCTGTTCTATGGCACTCCAGGCCGCGGGGGGCGGAGTGAGTTTCTGATGACTCAGCTTTTTGCGGAAAAGGTCATCGGTTTGGTTACCCTTCATTTCTAATCAATTTTTCATTCATACTTTGCTCAGCATTCAGTAAGAGTCTCTGTAAATGTACTCTTGCCCTACTTAGTTGGGATTTGGAGGTGTTCTCGCTGATACCCAACTTCTCTGCTATTTCTTTGTGAGAAAAGCCTTCGATGGCATAGAGGTTGAAAACGGTTTTGTAACCCATGGGCAGGCGGTCGATCATTTTTTCCAGGTCTTCCACCTCCAGTTGGTCGCTCAATTTTTGAAAATCGGGCTCCCGACTTGCCTTTTCAATCTCCACTTCCAAATACATGCTTTTGTTTCTGCGAATAAAGGTGAGGCACTCATTGACCATGATCCTCCTCACCCAGCCTTCAAAACTTCCCTGTCCTTTGAACTGGTCCAGCTTTTGAAACACCTTAGTGAATCCGCAAACCAAAATGTCTTCGGCTTCCTGAAGCTGCATGACATACCTGCGACAGACAGAAAACATCAGTGGAGCATACTTTTCGTATAACTCGTACTGTGCCTTTCTATCCCCCTCTCGGCAAGCCTTGATAAGCTTCTCTTCAGTTTTTGACCTTTTGATTTGAAGCATGTTTTGGTCGATTCAGTGGGTAGATGTATGAATGAATAAATTGGTTGCTTCTATAGAGAATATTTTTTTCAAAAAAGGTTGCACATAGAGCATGCAACTCTTAAAGTTCTTGTATTTCAATGATTTAAACAAACAAGGAGGCACCGGGGCGCCTCCTTAAATTTGTAATGGATTGATTGGACTAGAATGTACTTACTGTAGCAGAGCTACTGGTATTTACAATGTCTAAAGTGGGGTTGCCTTCATAGCGTACCATAGAGCGGCCACGGGCATCTACCCTCATATAATCTTTTACTTTGATGCGAACAGAGCTGTCGGCAAAGGTGTCAAGTTTGGCACTGGTAACTTCTGCCCCTGTGGCTGTAAGCCTGCTTTCGTCACGCAGATCGGCCAATATTTCGTCTACTTCTCCCAATAGGGTAAGTCTGCCGCGGTTGACCAATGATACTTCGAGTGTCGCAAAGTTTCCATCTATTTCTACTCGTGCTTCATTTCTCACCGTCAGCTCTATGGCATCGCTGCGGCCAAAGCCCCGAATCTCCAGGTCTATGTTATCTCTGGCAATTACTTTGTTCAGGTCAGAGATATAAATGTGCACTTCAATGTCTCTGGTTTGGCGATCGCTCATGCCCGTGCCGCTAATTTCCAGCTCATCAGCGATTACCTGAGCGCGTACATTGCGGACTCTTCGGTTGCTACTTTCAATGATTACCCGCTCATCATCACTTTTTTCAACGGTGACTTTGAAGGCATCTTTGAGGTTGAGCTGATGAACCCCGGACAGGTCTATGTTTTTGCGAAAGTCTTCGGAAATGTCTACCGATGCGCTGCCACCATTATTTCCACTGCTGCTACTTGTGCAAGTCATGCACTCCAGGCCTCTATCTGTAAATACCCAGGTATTGCGATAGGCGGTACTCCATCGATAGCCTCTGCCAAAGCGACCTAGAAGGTCTTCCATTCCTCTCTTTACCTTGAAGGGCTGTCCTTCGGGTATGTACAGTGTCATCTCTAATTCCTGTGCACGGTACTCGCTGTTAGGCTTGAGTGTGAACATGTCATCGAAGACAATGACAGAATCGCGAACGGTGTAGGTGTAGTCTACCCGTCCGGCATTCTCTTCAGCACGGCCTCTGTTGCGGCCACGAGAACGGATGCGGCTTTCAAGTCTCATCTGGTCATCATTGCTTGACCTGATGTCGAGGTCAATGATGAAGAAGTCGTTGCTTCTATGATAGTTGTATCGGTCGTCTATGTCCAGTACAATGGTTTGACCACTTGCTTCAATGTTCTCTGTAGTGGTGATGCTGCTTTCATCTCTGAAATCGCGAATCACCTTTGGTACTGTAGCTGCGCCAATTAGCAAGGCGATGAGCCAGATGCCCAGAACAGACCAGCCAAAAGAGCTGCTCATGATTTTTCTTTTGGCAATGATGGTGATGCCCGCTATGAACAGATAGAGGAACGGAATGAAGATCACAATGATCAAAGCTATCAGGCCAGCCAGGGGCACGGTATCGTTCAATACCTCATAAGGAATGTAGCTGAGGTCGCCATCAATGTAATACCACTCGTCTCCGTTGTACAGGCCGAAAACCACGCCTGCTACAACTAACAGTGCAAACATGTTGGCCAGACCAACGATTGAAATGATCACTCCGGTAAAGATTCTTATGACTGCCACAATGAACAGCATCAGAGGGGCCAGTGCCTGTGAAATACCAGAGAGTATTTTGCCAACCAGACGGAATGGGAAAAGGATTACTTTGGTGAATACGCCTTCGTCCTTAGAACCAAAATCGTCTTTGGTTTTCTCTTTTTTGATGTTTTCATCAATGTTAGAAAGGGTTACTTTTTCGCCTTTCATTTGCATGCGGTCTGTAATAGAGCTGGCCTCCGGGGTAATTACCCAGAGGACCAGATATACGATAAAGCTCAGTCCACCACCAATGAGGAATACAATGAATATGATTCTGACAATGATGATGTCTATGTTCAGGTATTTGGCCAGGCCTGAACAAACACCGCCCAGTACCCGGTCATCGGGGTCGCGATACAGCTTTTTGATAGAATCCAGTTCCTCTAATTGGTCGCTGCCTGGCACTGCTATCCACAATATGAAGTAGCCGATAAAGCTGATGCCCGTAGGGAGCAGCAATAAAAAGAGTACTCGCACCCAGATGGCGTCTATCTTCATGTAGTGGGCCAAACCAGATGCCACACCGCCCAAAATTTGGTTGTTCAGGTCGCGGAATAGACCTCTGCCACTAGTGTTTTGCGAGGTATTCTGTGAGGTGCTTCCTGTGTTACCAGCGTTGCCAGTGTTGTCTGTGCTGCCTGAAGTGCTTTGCTCTGCCGAGCTTGAGGTGTCGGTATTAGAGCTTTGTGTACTTTCAGTGGTTGCACTGCTGGCAAAATCAGCTTCTTCCTCGATGGCTTCAAAATCTGAAGTATTACCCATAGTGGCAATCAGATCAGACACATCTTCAGCAGAAACCACCTGCTTGCCATCTGTCAGTTCTTCAAGAAATATTTCTGCTATTCTGCTTTCAATGTCAGCAATTATTTCTTCACTCTCTTCGTAGCTAGAGAAGTAGTTATTAATAGAATCGAGGTATCGCTGTAGGTTTTCATACCCATCTTCCTCTATATGAAATATGATGCCGCTTATGTTGATGCTAATGTTCTTTTTCATGACAGCACTATTTTGAATTGTCGTTTGAGATGATTTGAGAAGTAGAAGAGACCAGTTCGCCCCAGGTCACCTCCAGGCTTTCAAGGAATTTTCTTCCTGTATCGGTAATGATGTAGTACTTCCTTGGTGGTCCGGCATTTGACTCTACCCACTTGTACTCGACCAGACCGGCCTTGCGCAAACGCGTGAGTAGGGGGTAGAGGGTGCCTTCCACGACCATGATCTTGGCCGATGTGAGTTCTTTCAGCATGTCTGATGCGTAGACCTCACCCCTTGAAATAACGTGCAGGATGCAGAATTCAAGAATTCCTTTCCGCATTTGGATCTGGGTGTTTTCTAAATTCATCTCATATTTATTTTAAGATGTTGACCTTTTACTCTAGCAAATATACGAAAGAAGGTACTATGTGTTGCAAAGTACCTGATAAAAAATATTACCTTGTATAGCTCAGGCCAAAAAAAACGGGCTCAGTTTTGAATAAAGGCCGATCCTTTTCGTTAATTTGTGGAGAAATAAATCTGGTGGTCTGCCTATTGTCAGGTAGATATCTTGAAAAAGATTGAGGGGTATTTAATTTTAAGGAGTAGAGTCTCCGGATTGATTTTGAAAAGAAACATATTAAAATTCTTAAGCTGGGGGGTGTTTGTCATCCCCATACTTTTTTCATCACCTAGGCTCTTCGGGCAGAATGCCCCGAAGTACAGTAATGAATTTCTGTCTATAGGAGTAGGTGCACGAGCTTTGGCCATGTCCAATGCTATGACTTCGACTGTAGATGATGTTACGGCCGCTTACTGGAACCCTGCGGCTCTTACAGACATTGAATATCGCTACCAGTTCAGCTTTCAACATGCCGCGTATTTTCAGGGTGTAGCCAATTACGACTACCTGGGTGTGGCTTATGCTGTAGATCAGGACAGCCACCTGGGCCTGGCCATAATCCGTTTGGGTATTGACGATATACCTGATACTCGTTTGCTCTTCTCACCGAGCGGTGCCTTGGATTATGATCAGATAAACTTCTTTACGGCTTCTGATGTGGCACTGATACTTTCTTATGCCAGAGGTGTTTCATTTGTGAGTGGAGAACCCTTTGCCACAGGGCTTAATTTTGGAATCAATTTTAAAGTCATTAGAAGGAAAGTAGGCGACTTTGCCGATGCCTGGGGATTTGGAGTGGATATATCAGCCAAGTACAGGTATCATGGATGGGATTTTGGTCTGATGATTCGCGATGTGACTACTACTTTTAATGCCTGGACTATTGATCAGGAAGAGCTGAGGACGGCTTTCGGCCTCACTGGAAATGAATTGCCGGGCAACTCGCTCGAAACTACATTGCCCAAAATGCTGGTCGGTGCTTCGCGTTCTTTCCAAATCACAGATAAGATTGACTTACTCACTGCAGCTGATCTGGTCTTTACTTTTGACGGCAGGCGCAATGTACTGGTGAAAACGGGGTTGGTGAGTTTCGAACCTCAATTTGGCTTTGAGTTCGATTATGAAGACAAGTTCTTTTTAAGGATGGGGATGGGCAATTTTCAGCGAGTAAAAGAATTTAGTCGGGACCTTCCCGGACAGGAGTCAACATTTTGGACCTTTCAGCCCAACATGGGCATAGGTATTCAATTGGAAGATTTTATCATCGATTATGCCTTAACAGACATTGGTAATGTGGCCGAATCGCCTTATTCCCATGTCTTTTCTATTAAGTACAATCTGGAGGCTTTGCCAGGGATTTATTCTACGAATAAGCGAAAAATGAAGGAGGTGAAAGATGAGAATTGATAGGCAAATACTGCTGATCGTTTTTAGCTTTTTTGCAGTCCAGATGGCGGAGGCACAGAATGGCAATAGCTGGATTAATTATGATCTGGATTATGTGAAAATTGTAACCGGTAAGGACGATATCTTCAGGGTAAACTATGATGATCTGCTTAGTGCCGGTATGACGGTAGATGGTATAGACATCAATAAACTGAGGCTCTTTCACCGTGGCGAACAGGTGGCCATTCATGTAGTGGACGGTGGTGATGGTTCTTTCGACACGGGTGATTATATCGAGTTTTTTGGTCGCAGAAATGATGGTGTGAGTGATGTGGAGCTTTTCAACAGAGCCATTGACCAGATCCACCAATATTATAACCTGTTTTCTGATAGTACAGCTTTCTTTTTGACTGTGGATGCAGGTGGTTCAGACGGCTTGAGAATGATCGAATCGAATGAATCGGCAGCAGGTCTTACACCGCTGACTTCTCATATTAATGAAGAGTTGCAGCTTCAGACCAGTGAATTCTCTTTTGGGCAATATTACCCCATTGGCAACCCAACGGGAGAAAGTAAACTCTCCAAGTACGATTTGGGGCAAATGTTTGTGGGCGACACAATCATGAAGAACGAGTTTACTTTAAGGAGTGGAAAGACTTTTAGAGATTTCAGGTTTGACGGCTTGAATCTCCGCCAGGAATCGGCAGGTAAGCCCAATATTGAGGTGCAGATAGTGGGTTTTAACAACCGACTTCACAACGTGTCAATATTCGTGGGGCCTGAATCGGACCAGTTAAGAGAAATTAAAAGAGACCTCATATTCAGCCATAACGATGCAATTGAACCCAGTAGTCAGATAGAATGGTCTGATGTTTCTTTACAGGGGCGACTTATTGTGAGGGTAGAAGTAGTGGGGTTTGATGAAATTCCGGATGACAGGGTGGCTGTGAGTTATATAAAGGTCACTCACCCGCAGCGCACAGATCTGCAATCGGCCGATGAGGGTGTGTTTTATATAGAGCCCAGTGCCCAAAACCAACTGCTTGCTCTGCAAAATGTAGTGGGTGATGTAGCCGTCTGGGATGTGACAGACTATCGACAGCCGATCCGTTTGGCTTCTACCATAACCAACAATGTTTTGTCGACTGTAATACCGCCTTCTGCTGTGCAAAGAAAGCTATTTGTAAGGCGGCTGGATGGCAATGCAGGCATAGTTTCGAGGCCTGCCACGCTTATGGACTTTAAGTTTAATCGCGATTATGTAAGCGACAAGAACTATCTGATTGTTTCACACTCCTTTTTAAGGACTTGCACAGATTGTGATTATGATGATCCCATTCAGGCCTATATCGACTATCGCAGTTCTATGGAAGGTGGAAGCCATAGAGTACTCTATGCCGATGTGCAAGACCTTTTTAACGAGTTTAATTATGGCGAATACAGCCCCCTGGGCCTACGCAGGTTCATAGAATTTGTGTATAACGATGGAGATTTGCAGTCCGAAAGAGATGCTTATCTATTTATCATTGGTAAGTCCAGAAGGGTGGATAACCGGATTCAGAGGCTGCCACAGCCTCTGGCGGTAGGAAATAAAGACCTGGTGCCAACCATGGGTGCACCTGGTTCTGATATATTGTTTACTGAAGGCCTGAGCGGTTTGGCTCATTATCCGGCTTTCCCGGTAGGTAGACTTTCCGTTTCCAACCCACTGAACGTAGGCTACTATTTAGATAAGGTAAAGGAGAAGGAAGCGGCCATCAAGAATTCTCCATGGACCAAAAATTTCATCCAACTCAGTGGAGGCCTTAATACAAGTGAGTTGGTACGTTTCCGTGAGTTTATTGATCGGTTCAAAGAGACGGCTGAAGGTAATTTCCTCGGTGCCAATGTGAACAACATTTCCAAGGAGACTAATAATGCTGTACAGCGGTTTAACATTTCCGAGGAAATCAATAAGGGCGTTGGCTTCGTTACTTTCTTCGGCCATTCTTCGGCCACATTCACTGATATTGATATTGGAAGGGTCACCGATAACAGCAACGGTTATAATAACGAGGGCTTATACCCTGCCTTTTTAGTAAATGGTTGTAGAGGGGGTGAGATCTTTTTCTTCAATTCGTTTGGTGAAGACTGGCTGGCGGCTGAAGGACGAGGTGCGGTCAGCTATATGGCGCATAGCGATGTAGGCATTAGCAGTGTATTGAATAGTTATACCAGTAAGTTTTACGATTTGATGGCTGATACCTTGTGGATGACGCGCTCTATTGGCCACATTCAGCAGCAGGCCATCGCCAATTTCTTGAATTCTAATTCTGTAGATCAGCTCATCATTGCTACCGCAGAACAAACTGTGTTGCAGGGCGACCCCGCAGTACCCTTGTTTGGCCATGACAAAGTGGATTATACGGTAGGCACCCGAGATATTTTCCTACGATCTATCGATGGCAATGACATTACCTCTGCCACTCAGTTTTTTGAAGTAGGTGTGGTTGTTAGCAATGGAGGGCGTACTTCACAAGATCCGCTTACCATTAGGGTAAACCGAAGATTGTCAGATGGTTCTGTCATAAGTTTGCCTGCAGTAGAGCTGCCACCTATATCATTCAAAGACACGGTTTATTACCAGGTTTCAAATACTGGTCTGGATGTATTAGGTGATAATACTTTTGAAGTTTTGATTGATCCGGAGAACCTCGTTGAGGAAGGGAATGAGATTAATAATTCAGCAGAGCAAACCTTCAATTTTCCAGCCAATGGCACCTTCAATACAAGCCCGGGTAATTTTAGCATCGTCAATGAAGTGAATCAAACATTGGTGGTTCAGTCGGCTGATTTACGGCTCAATGATAAGACCTTTGTTGTCGAATTGGATACGACTGATTCATTTGATAGCCCCTGGAAACAGCAGGCTACTTTGACGGGTAAAGGCCTGGCCAGTTGGGACATTCAGTTACTGCCCGAGAGTTTTGCAGATACTGTTTTCTATTATTGGAGAACGGTTTTTAGTGATGACTTAGCAGAGGCCGAAGTGCCATGGAGAAATAGTACTTTCACATTTATTCGCAATGGGCCGGAAGGCTGGGCGCAGATTGATTTCGATCAATTTGAGGAGCTTAACCTCAGTTCTGTTGCTAAAAACGAAGGTGCGGAAACCTGGTTTTTTGCCGGTACCGAAACAATATTAGATGTAGTGACTTTTGGTAACGAGCATCCGACAGAAGGCAATCGGACGGGTTCGGTGGTGGTTAATATCAATGGAGACCCACAAATACCGAGCAATCCCTGTAGGCTCAATACCCTAAACGCCCTCGCTTTTAACAAAGACAGTGGCAGGCCCTATTTTGTGTTGGCTACACCAGGGGAGTTTGATGAATTTGATACACTTAAATGTGGTTCACTCCCCAGCGTAATCAACAGCATTCCAGAAACACATTTGGCAGATATTGATGTAGACCTCAGTGAAAGCCTTATAAGACAATATGTGGATGGCATAGATGAAGGCGATTCAGTATTGCTCTTTTCTGTCGGGCAATTGAGTTATCAGTGGCCACAGTTTGTATTAGATGACCTGGGTAGGCTAGGGGTGGGAGAAGGTTCAATCAGTAGCCTTACTACCGGAGAACCGTTTATTGCCTTTGGTGCCAAGGGCTCACCAGCAGGTACCGCCCGAACAGTTTTTGGTGTGCCACCGGGTACGGAAGATAATGCCAGAAGAACCAGAATTGAGTTTAGTACAGTCATAGTGGCGAGTACCGATAGTGGTACGGTAGAAACGCCTGCTATTGGGCCAGCCAGCCAATGGGGCCGCATGACTAAGCGTATTAACAGCGAAGTGGGTGAAGATGAGCTTACTTTTGAAGTACGAGGAGTGGCTTTGGATGGCACCTCTACCACACTCTTCAATGATGTGACCATGGATGAATTGGACTTGAGCAGCATTGATCCAGATCAATACCCCTTCTTAAGGCTGTATGTCAACATGGAAGACCGTTTTTCGGCCACTCCACCTCAGCTTGATCAGTGGCAGGTTACCTTCCAGGGAGTGCCGGAAGGTGTTGTTTCTCTACAAAATGAAGACAATCGCGATGTTGAGTTGATAGAAGGGCAACCGCTCGAAGTTCAACTGAAGTTCACCAACATTTCCCCTTTCGATTTCCCGGTGCCTTTGGCAGTACGTTATAAGATCACTAACCAAAGCACGGGTGCGGAAAACACAGAAACCATTGAAATACCAGCAGTGGCTGCAGGTAGTGAAGAAAATTTCAGCATCAATATTGACTCACGTGGCAGGATAGGGCTTAACGACCTGGAAGTGTTTGTGAATCCGGGAGCGGCAGTAGTAGAGCAGTATGATGCCAATAACATCATCCGCCTCAACTCCTATTTCAATGTGATAAGAGATAATGTTAACCCGAACATTGATGTGACTTTTGACGGGGTATATATTCTTGATGGAGACATTATTTCTCCTACTCCTTTGGTTTCAGTAGAGCTAAGAGATAATAACCCATACATCTTAAAAACGGATGGTTCCGGGGTGGAACTCAAACTAGGGCAGGCCTGTGTAGGCTGTGTGCTGGAAACCATTGATGTGAATAGCCCTGACGTTGAGATAATACCAGCAACTGAAGACACTAACTTCCGACTGGAGTTTAGACCAGACTTCCTGCAAGAGCAGTTTGGAGATGGAGTATATCGCCTGGAAATAGAGGTGCCAGATGCATCGGGTAATCAATCGGGTGTAGCGCCTTACACTGTGAATTTTGAGGTAGTAACTAGCTCAACTGTAACTCATTTCTACCCCTACCCAAACCCATTCAGTACCAGCACACGCTTTGTGTTTACCCTTACGGGAAGTGAGATTCCGGATAGAATGAAGATCCAGATATTTACGGTAACAGGTAAACTGGTAAGAGAGATTACTCAGGAAGAACTAGGGCCTATCAGAATAGGTCAGAACATCAGCCAGTATGCGTGGGACGGTCGCGATGAGTTTGGAGACAAGCTGGCGATTGGCACCTACCTGTACCGTGTGCAGATTCAGTCTACCTCAGGCACCCAGTTTGGTAACCGATCGGTCAATGGCAACCGGGGCTTTGACAATGGCTTCGGTAAACTACAGATAATCAGGTAAGTCCTCAGCGCACTATCATCATGCTCTTATTAGTCTTCATCATTAAGATGAGATTTAATTTTGAATATGCTGTTGGTGAAGAACACCAACAGCGGAAAAACCGGGGCTTTGACAATGGCTTCGGTAAACTACAGATAATCAGGTAAGCCCTCAGCGTTTTATCAACATGCCCTTATTTGTCTTCATCATTAAGATGAGGTTTTTGTTGAATATGCTATTGGTGACAACACCAACCATGGCATGAATATTATCCATCTCCTCGTTGGTGTTCTTCACCAATGAGATGAAGTTGGCACATGTACTGGTGGTGAAGAACACCAATAGCGGGGAGGTGTTCAAATCGGCTTTAAACCTTTTGAATGGGCTTGATTAAATCATTAAAGAGAGCTTCTACTTCCCGATGTTTCAGAACACTGGTGGGCACACCAGACCATAGTGCTTCCAAATCGAAGTTTCCTGCTGCCTTGGCCTTCTTTCGCAAAGGGGCTAACAGTTTACTTTGGTACGGGAAGTTCAATGTAGGAGAGCTGGCGGTTTCTTGTACAAAGGGCGTTTTGATAACGCGAGCTTCTCTGCCCGTGAATACCGAAGTTAACTGGGTGCCTCGTGACTGTTCAGATAGCAGTGCTTCCCTATGATACTCACTTGCATTGGAGGCAGTAGTGGCCAGAAAAGCAGAGCCAATTTGAACAGCTCCTGCGCCCATGTCTATGTACTTTTCAACATCATTGTTGGTTCGTATACCGCCTGCCGCAATGATGGGCTTATTGATCTGTTGCAAAGCTGTCATCACCAGGCCAGGAGTAGGGGTGTATTCTTTGATCTTATTCTTCAAAAAGGCCGCTCTATGACCACCTGCCTCAGTACCCGAGCAGATAATGATGTCTATGGCCGTCTGGTCCAGGTAGAGTGCTTCTTCAATGGAAGTGGCTACCGCCATGGTTATAATGCCCTTGGTTTTGAATTGCCTCAATACGGCATTGTCCGGTGCTCCAAAAATAAAGCTCACAACCGGAGGCGCTGCTTCAAGCAGAGCAGACAGTTTGGCTTTATAATTATCACCTTGATGTGTGAGCCTTTGAGGCATGTCTAATCCATACTGCTTAAAGTAAGGCGAGTACGCCTTTCCAATTCTTTCAGAGACGGCTACAGTGGTGTGCGCCTGATTATAAGGCACCCAAAGGTTGAGGTTATAGGGTTTGTCTGTTGCTGACCTGATCTCCTTGTTTATTGAAAGTATTTCGTTCGGGTCATAGGCATTGAGCCCGAAAGAGCCCAGGCCTCCAAGATTGGAGACCTGAGTGGTTAAATTGACTGTAGAAAAATTTCCTCCAAAAGGACCCTGGACAATGGGGTAGTCAATACCCAGCATATCAGTAACCTTTGTATTATTCGACATGACTAAAGATTTTACCGACAATTTTCCATTTGCCTTCTACAATGCTTAGGAAGTCATAGTAATTGTAACCCAACATAGGCAAGTGAACCTTGACCAAAGCATTCATGCCTATAAAGTTGACACCTTCAATTACCATTTCAAAAGATTCACCCAATGCTGACGGACTTTGTCTGGAAGCCACCCCGTTTAGGTATTCTTCAAGTGACCTGGCATATTCTACTCCCTTTATGTCACCATAGATGTAGGCGGTATCTGCAAAGCTACTTTTCAGTTGGGCTACATTGCCATGGTAAATGCCCTCGAAGTAGTTCTTAACTACCTCGTTGACTTGTTTGACTTTATCAATAAACATCACCTTTAGATTGCGTGTCCTACAGTATGTCCGCCAGCTATGTTCACCGTCTCTCCGGTTATGAATTGAGAAGTGGCCAGGTAATGTGCGGCTTCTGCTACTTCATTGGCTTCACCAATTCTGTTGAGCAGGTGCAGGCCTGCCAGACTGTCTGCGTCTCCCACACCCATTTTGCCTTGTAGTGGACTTCTTATAATTCCCGGAGAGATGGTGTTCACTCTGATGTTGTCTTTGCCAAACTCGGCTGCCAGCTGGCGGGTAAGTGCATGTATGGCACCCTTGCTGGTGATGGGCGCTGTGGCTGGAAATCCTGCGATGGCATGGTCTACCAGCACAGTCCCAACGTTGATAATGGCGCCTCCACTTTGCTTAAGCATCTGCTTAATAGCGGCCTGAGAGGTGTAGTAAGTGCCCTTTAGATTTACGTCCAGAAATCCATTCAGATCTTCTTCAACCACATCCAGAAAGGGCTTGGGTTGGAAAATGCCGGCATTATTAACAAGTACATCTATACTGCCAAATTTGTCGATGGCAGTTTTTACAAGTCTTTCTCCCGTCTCTTTTTCAGAGATGTTGCCTGCTACCAAAATGGCATTAATGGGTGACCCGAACTCAGCATGCGCTTTTTCCAGATTGGAAAGGTTGCTGGAGTTCATGATTACATTGTAGCCTTTGTCCAGAAATAACCTGGTGATGGCCTTACCGATGCCTGTTGAGGCACCCGTGATAATTGCTGTTTGATTATCCATTTTACTTACTGGTTGTTGATTTTAATTCTGAATACAATCGCCCTTTAACTCCCCAGTTATCTACTGGTACTTCATCTATCACCACGTGTGTGGTTTCGGGGTCTTTTCCGAGCACATCTACCACCAGTTGGGTGGCACCGGCTACCAGTAGTCTTTTTTCTTCCTGAGTCACTCCTTCATCGGTAACCTTAATGTTGATGTACGGCATGTCTTTGCTTTTTTGTTTGATACAAAGCTATACCGGGTTGCAGGGGTAGAGAAGGAGCTAAATCACCACTTTAAAGTGATCTATGTCACATTGGTGGTATGCGTAATAGAGAGGCTTAATTATGGAAACGGCTCAGGGTCTCGCGGGAAACCCCCAGATAAGCTGCCAGCAGCTTTTTGGGCACTCGCTGAAAGAGGGCTGGGTATTGGCCGTAGAGAATGTTATATCGTTCCTGTGCGGTATTCTTAAGTAGAGTCAGGATTCGGTTTTGCAAAGCGATATAGCCAGCCTTGGTTTTGGTAGCCCAGAAACGTTCCATTTTGAGCATTTCCTTGCTCAGTTTTTCCCGGTTTTCATACGTGATGTACAGCAAGTCGCAGTCTTCCAGGCAGTCTACCGAAATGTTGGCATCTTTCTGATTGACAAAACCATCGTAGCAGGTGATCCACCAGTTTTCCAAACCAAAGTGCAGAATGTGTTCCTTGCCCGCATCGTCTATGGTAAACGATTTGATGCAGCCATTCACAACCCAGTACTCCCGCTTGATGGGTTCGCCTTGCTGCACCAGGTACTGATGCTTCTTTTTCTTTATTGGTGTGAAATGGCTGAGAATGTATTCGAACTCCTCATCGGTCAGGTCGATCAATTCTTCCAAATGTGCTCTTAGTGGATGTTGAGGAGTGCTCATGGTTTGAATATACAGAAAGGCGACTAATCAGTTTTAAGTTCCCGCATTCCGCTATCGCTCCTTCGGGACAGACTTCTTCTCCGTCCGGTAAACTTCTCCTCCGTCCAGTACAAACGAAAAAAGCCCCACAGATTGGAGCTTTATTTCATTTGGTACCTTGGGCCGGAGTCCCGCCTCCGCTGCGCTTTGTCGGGTAAACTTCTCCTCCGGCTGGGTATTAAATGCAAAAAGCCTCTCTTGTGGAGAAGCTTTTAACATTTAAGTACCTTGGGCCGGAGTCGAACCGGCACGCCCGAAGGCATTGGTGTTTGAGACCAACGCGTCTACCGATTCCGCCACCAAGGCTTTTTGCTTTGTTGCGTCTACCCCCCGATAACTATCGGGGCCGCACCAAGGCATTTTGCTTTTTGTGCGTCTACCTCCCGATAGCTATCGGGACTGCACCAAACATATCCAGTGTCGAGAGAAGCTCTCGCTGAATCGGGATGCAAAAATGAGTAAACATTTTTGATTATACAATACGTCCGCGCCTGAAAATTGACCTAGACTTCGATATATTTTTTTGAAGAGAAAGCGACCGGTTTTTCGCTGAATTTGGGTTTGGTCTGCGCCCACACCGATTTGAACAAGTCGGAGTGGCGATAGGCGTTCAATGCCTCCTCATTTTCCCAGATGCTATAGGTAGAAAAAATGTTGTCGGCATTATAGTCTTTGTGCAGCTCCAGGTGCTGACAGCCGGGGAAGTTTCGGATCTTTTCCTTAGACGAATCAAATACCTGTAGAAAGGCTTCGACTGCTTCGGGTTCAAAGGTCATTCTGACGGTTCGGATCAGCATTATTCTTGAAATTGAATGTAAACGGGGCTGTCAAAGTTGAGTCCCAGTAGTTGTGAAGCCTGCCCCTGGTTGATGCCAATCATGAGCAGCCCTTCCTGATTGAAAACAAAGAAAGCCTCCCCTGGCTCTACCTGGTTGATAGAATGGTGAATGTTGCTGCTTTGCTCTCTGCCAAAGTGCAGGTTATATTTTCGATCTCTACTCAGAATGTCAAAATCCTGCTTTTTGATATTGGTGATCAGGTTGCCATACTGGTCTACCCTGATTACGTGCCCGGAGATTTCTTTTCTGGTGGCCTTTGGCTGACGCAGCATCAACTGAGTATAGGTGGTGGTAAGTTCTCCTAGCTGGTCAGGATTTTCTCCATTGGCCAGCTTTATAGCCAAAGCAGCTGCCTTGATTCCTAGAAAGTTGGAAGGCGTTTCATCTGTCCACTGATATACAGCAGCCAGTGGCTTTTCGGAGAGCAAACTGATCACTCCATTGTCTGGCGCGACAAAAAAGTGTCCGTTAATTTCGCTTATCAGTAACACATCTGGTCCGGTACCGTTTCCATTGGTAGCAATCAGGTGTATACTGCCTGGTGGGAATTTCTGATAAACCGAACGCATGGTATAGGCCATGTGGGCTATATCAAAAGGTGTGATGTCATGGCTGATGTCAACCAGGTTCAGATCAGGCTTTGCCGACAGCAGACTCGCTTTCACCGCTGCCACATAGTGGTCGCTTGTGCCGAAATCGGATGTGAAAGTGACGATAGGCATGAAGCAAATCCAGTTTATTTATCTAATTTTATAACAGACAAAATTATCAGAATTTTCGAGGCTTAACACTCAATCATTAGATAGTTCAGACATTTGGTAGAAAAATTAATTACGCTTGAAAACATCGCCATGGTCGATTTCCTTGGCGTAGAAAACGAAAACATCAAAGAGGTCGCTTCTGCATTCCCTAAGAGCAAGATTGTATCCAGGGGAAATGAGATTCTCATACAGGGGAATGCCTCGGAGATTTTGCAGATCAATGATGTGCTCAACTCTCTGGTGCAGCACTATCATAAGTTCGGGAAAGTGACTCACGAAAACGTGCAGGCCTATATCAAACGCGAGTCTGATTTGAGTCAACAGGCGGGTGACGATGAGGTGTTGGTTTATGGTACCAAAGGAGCAGTAATAAAGCCAAAAACAGCGAATCAGAAGGCCCTGGTAAAGGCGGTTAAGTCGCAAGACCTGGTGTTTGCCATTGGTCCGGCTGGTACGGGTAAAACCTACATTTCGGTGGCCATGGCTGTGAAAGCCCTGAAAAACAAGGAGGTAAAAAAGATCATCATTACCCGTCCCGCTGTAGAAGCAGGGGAGAACCTTGGGTTTTTGCCTGGTGACTTAAAAGAAAAGATAGATCCGTACCTAAGGCCCATCTACGATGCCCTGGACGAAATGATTCCGGCCGAAAAACTGAGATACTATCAGGAAAACAGAGTAATAGAAATTGCGCCCCTGGCTTATATGCGCGGCCGCACACTGAACAATGCCTTTATATTGCTGGACGAGGCGCAGAACACCACGGCCATGCAAATGAAGATGTTTCTCACCCGTATGGGCCCCAACTCGAAAGTGATTGTCACAGGAGACCGCTCACAGGTCGACTTGCCACATCATCAAAAGTCGGGATTGGCACAGAGTATTGCCTTGCTTAGAAATGTGAGTGGCATTGGAGTAGTAGAGTTAGATGCTAAGGATGTGGTGAGGCACAAACTGGTTAAAAAGATTATTTCAGCTTACGATAAAGATCAATCAAAAGAGTGATACGTGTAAAAACCGTTGAAAGCCAGGAAGAGTTGGATCAGGCTTTCGCAATCAGAGAGAAGGTATTTATAGAAGAGCAGGAGTGCGATCGTGACGAAGAGTTCGATGGTTTCGACCAGGAGTCCGTCCACTTCATTGCCTATTATGATGGCAAGCCAGCTGGTACATCACGCTATAGAAGAACTGAAAAGGGCATCAAGCTCGAAAGGTTTGCAGTTTATCAGGACTATCGCGGAAAGGGAGTGGGTAAGCGATTGGTTCAAAGCACTATAGGGCAAATAGAGGCCACTATAAAAGAACCGGGTTTGCTGATTTACCTGCATGCTCAACTGGCAGCCATGCCACTATACGCTCGTCATGGCTTTCAAAAAGTAGGCGAGAAATTCGTTGAAGCTCAGATTGAGCATTTCGAAATGCGTAAGCAGATGGCATAAAAAAAGAGGCCGAAGCCTCTTTTCATTCTTTCAATCATTTTATCAAGGTAAATCAGGTGCCGGAATGGCTCCGTTTTTAGCAGGAAACTCATAGGCTAATGGCAAATCAGGGCTGTCCATATGGTTCATGTCCATCACGTGACTGCATCTCTTGTAAGCCTGATTAGGGGTTTCTGGTTGGTAAGAACCTCCCAGGTTACTCACCTGAGCTCCCGTCATCGAAGCATTACTAATACCAGTTGAAGGCACAAAATTGCCATTATCTACAGAAGGTGTTATGAGTACTTCTTGCATCATACCATTGTCTTCATGCTGCAAAATATGGCAGTGGTTCACCATTTTACCGACAAAATCGGGGAAACGGGCTCTGAAAACTATCCTACCACCATTGCGAGGAATCCACATTACGTCATGCCATTGCGGTTCAGGAAGTATGTTGATCAGGTTTCCGTTTTCATCCGGTACCTCTATTCGCATAAGCCAGAATGGGTTGGTGTGAATATGGAAGGGGTGGTCGATGCCACGGGTGGTAATGTCGAAATCCTTATCATTGGCTTCCTTGCGGGTGATGGGGTAGCCTATCCTATGGTCTATATCAAAACCTTGAGCACCCGAATTACTTCCGGTAGGGTTGGCAGGCCATTCACCGAAAAGTGAAATGGTTTGATTGTAGACAACCCACTCTTCAGAGGTATTCAAAATAGGCCTGGGGGCCAAAGGATCATCCGGGTTAAACTTTTTCCCGTCAATGCACATAGACTTGGTACTCGCAGGGGCTATCACCGTACCGTTGGTGGTTGGGGCCACTGGCAAGCCTAAATAATCTGAGGGTTTCCAAATAATCTTTTCGGGTACCTTGCCTAAGGTGGCTTTGCTTTCATCGTATTTCACCACCTTTTCCGGGTCCAGAATGGGCCAGGTGGCCGCACCCCATCCAGAATAGGTGATCTGGCGAGTTCTGTACTTGCCTATATTATTGCCACTATTCTTGCCTGCATCCACATCTCCGGCTTTCACCTTCACTTCATTCGGTGTAATGGGCGACAAGTATTCAGGAACCGGAACAGCTGAAACAGCCGCCATTAGTCCATTAATGCTAAATGGCTGGGGAAGAATCTCAGAATTGCTCGGCTGCTTCTTTTTCACAACGATGTATGCCATGATGGTATCACCGGGTATGCCCAAATTGCCGAGAAAGGCAGGGTTCTGGCCGCTTCCGGAGCCGTATTTGGCAAATTTCTGAATTACCCGCTGTTGATTTTCTGTATGGATGGCGGTGCCTTTGGCAATCACCGTATATACTTTATAATCTTCAGTTTGGGCAGGGGCTTCAAAAATGAAGTCAGCCCTGTTGGCCGGAGCCATGTACATCTCATTGGGCAGGTTATAACAAGCCTTCAGATTCGTTGCATTTTTATAGCAGTCTCCCAGGTTGGAATAGTCCTGGAATAGCGGATTTTGGTTGTCATTTTGTAGATCCTTGATATAGTATTTGTCCTGACCGCCTTCTTTTTTCACCAGGGTTACACCATCTGCCGCCAGCTGATAAAGGTGCTGTTTTCTAGATTCAATGTCCTGAGTAGAAGGCAGGCATCGCGTACCTTCAGTGGGCTCTACATAAAGCAATTGTTTCACCTGGTTCAATTGTTTACGCATTTTGCTGCCTTTTGGGAAGGCTGATTTTCTTGGCTGGCCTGTAATAGTTTTTGCCTTTTTCGAAGGTTTTTCACTCACCCATTGTCCTTCCAGTACCATAAAACGCACATAGCCCTTGCCATCAACGCTACCATTGAGTACGCGCCAGCGCTCTACATCACCTTCAGTCATGGTTATGATATCGGCAGTAGGGCTGCCATTGGTAGCAGGGGTTGCTCCATTTTTCAGACCAATGCGATTGGCATCTTTATCTGCCGCAGGCACCAGTACGCGCTGTAGCATCATTAGTCTTTCCCGGTAATTGTATGATCCTGTTTTGAGGGTGGTATCAATGTCCTTTTTACCGGTCATGTACTCGTTTATGGCCTCATCTACATCGCCTTCAACCACCAGAAAACCAGCCATACCACTGGCTACTTCCATATTCGTAGAACCATGACTATGTGGATGGTACCAATGTGTTCCGGGAGGGTGCGTGGCTATTTTATGTCCATTGTTTTTCCCCAGGCGAAACTCGTAAGATGCTTCACCGGCCTGTTCGCCTTCCAGCAAGAAGTCGCCATTGTAGTCGGGGTCACCCTCACGCTTTTCCAAATCTTCCTGAGGGATAACACGCAAATAAATATTATCAGAATGGGTGCCATCGAGGTTCAAGCCTGGCCTAACATGCAGGCCATGCGTGTGCATGTTAGTGGTATGAATGGCATGAATGCCATTTGCATGTTCACCCAGCTCCCAATCGGGTTTGAAATTGTATTTGCTTGCATCGTAACCTACCGGATTGCCGCTATTGTCAGATGGATAGTATGCGGGGTCTGTATCCAGGCCTATAGGGGTTGTTCCCTGGTTCAGGCCCAAATGGTTAAAAAGTTTCACCCTTAAAGTCTCATCGCCCTTCATACGGATGGTAGGTCCGGGAGTGGCTCCATTGTATGAAAAGAGTGCGGCATTGGCGTTGCCCAAGCCTACTATGGTGCTGGGGGTTTGATGCTCTACTACATTGAGATGCAGCGTTTCACCCGGCCAGCGAGAAGGTTTCCACACCCAGGGCTCGTCCCAGGTTTCTGTAGCAGTTGAAGGGTTGACCGGAGTTGTGGTAGTAGCGGCTGCTGGGTTTTCTTTTGGCGGTTCTTCTCCGCTTCCAGTATTGGCATTTAATGGGTTTACCAGAAGAGGGGCGGCCGCAGCAGCTCCTGCCAGGCCTAAAAAATTCCTTCGGTTTAACCCTGTTTTGGAGGAGTTTTCAGGCTCCTTTTGCCCTGGTTTAGCGGGCTTTTCATTTTTACTCATAGTGTTTTGAAAGTAAGGTTGGTGCTTTATAAGTTAGTTAAATTCATTAGTAACGTAAAACTGTGAATTGGAAGGTTCCAATTTCCCTCGTTGACTAAAACCCGGCCTTCGTTAGGTTTTTCAGGCCTAACACTCATTAATAAGCAGGTATAGTTATATTATATATTCAATATGTATCTATAGCTGTGTTTTTTTCTGCTGCCCCTTTTCTTAGAATCTGCTTTCCCTTTATGCTGGGGATTGTGTGCTATCACTACTTGGGTAGCGGTATGGAGTTTGGTTGGCATTGGCCGCTTTTAGTTTTCTTGTTGTTTTTTCTTTTCGCCAGGCGCATGTCACAGCGCTACAACCAATGGCTGACTGTGCTGGCCATGATCATGCTCTTTATGTTTGGGATGCTGCGCCTTCAGTCTTATCGTTTAGACAATTCGGCTGATCATCTTCTCAGTTTTCAAGGCATTGAAGCCTATGAGGGAGTGATCATTGATGAACCCGTGATGAAACGCAGGTCTGTCAATGTAAGGCTTGATGTAAAACGAGTATTTGTGGAAGGTACCTGGCAAAAAGCCAGTGGCAGGGTGAATGGGTACGTAAGTCAGGAGCATGCGACTGCAATGCGCTATGGAGACCGTTTGCTTATCAAAGGAAGCCCGGAAAAAACACAAGCACCATCTAACCCCGGAGAATTCGATTTTGCCAATTACCTGGGCTATAACAACATATTTCATCAGCAGTTTATTGGAAGTGACTTTGCCATGCTTGGCCGTGAAATGCCCAATTGGTTTGTTGAAAAATCAATCAAATGGCGCAGCCAATGTAGGGACTTGCTCATGGCCCACATCAGTGATGATGAGGTGCGTAGCGTAATGCTGGCTATTGTTTTGGGTATAAAGGATGAGCTTGATCCGGAGTTGCAATCGGCTTTTTCGGCTTCCGGGGCCATGCATGTATTGGCCGTATCGGGTTTGCATGTGGGTATTATCTATATGATTGTGCTCGGAGCATTCAAACTGATTCGGCTCGATGGGTTTAGATATCGCTGGTGGGTAGCCGTTGCCAGTTTACTGGTGCTCTGGATGTATGCCTTTGTTACAGGGCTTTCACCTTCAGTGCTCAGGGCCGTTACCATGTTTAGTTTTGTGGCCTTGGCCAAGGCCATGAATCGCAATAGCAACATCTACAATACCCTGGCTGCTTCAGCCTTTGTGCTGCTTTGGTTCAATCCCTACCTGCTCATGAGCGTAGGTTTTCAACTGTCCTACTTAGCAGTATTTGGTATAGTGTATTTGCAGCCTCGCTTTTACCGGCTTTTAGATTTCAACCATACCCTGCTAGACAAAATCTGGGCCATCACTTGCGTGTCGTTGGCGGCCCAAATTGCCACAGCACCACTAAGTGTACTCTACTTTCACCAGTTTCCCAGCTATTTCCTGATCTCCAACCTTTTCATAATTCCTTCGGCTTTCATCATGTTGCTAATGGGCTTGGCCATGCTCATTTTGTCACCACTGCCTTATTTAGGAGAAGGGCTTGGCTGGCTCATTGAGCAATTCGTTTACATAGTGAACAGCCTGGTGTTTTGGGTGCGCGACTTACCAGGTAGCACGCTGAATGGCATTCGCATCACCACAGCAGAAACCTGGATGATTTATGCAGTGGTCTTTATGCTAATTCTGCTCTTTCACAGAAAGCGAATGGCCTACCTCAAAGCTGCCTTTGCTATGGCCTGTTTGTTCTGCTTTACACAAGTGAATCATATGGCCAATTATGCCAATTCCGGGGCCCTGAGAATTCTCAATGTGTCCAATGCCACTGCCATCGACTTTCGGTTCAGCAGGCAGGCCAGACTCATGGCCGATTCTGCTTTTATGAATGACGAGAACAGACGAAGGTTCCATTTTGAGCCGGGTAGATTGCAGGCAGGCGTGATTCAGAACCCGGCCAAAGATGAGTTGTCATTGGTTCAGGCCAGTTTTTTCGGCAATGACCTGGTATGTTTTAACGGAGAAACCTTTTTGATTTTGAAAAAGGCCGTGCCTTTCGATCGATTTCGGAAAACATTAAGAGTAAATCACCTGGTTCTCAGTGAGAATGTGATCAAAAACCTGGATGACATTCAGGGCAAATTGACCTTCGACCAATTGTTAATTGACAGTTCTAACAAAGGCTATATCACAGAAAAGCTCGTAAACCAGGCAAAAGCTTTAGATTTGAAGGTACATGCCATCCGGCAGGATGGGTACTTTGAAAAGCTATGGCAGGAATGAATTACGTAAACTATGAGGTGGCCGATAGAATAGGCACCATCACCCTCAACCGACCCGATAAACGCAACGCTCTTTCAGGAGAAATGGTGGTTGAACTCAAGTCGGCTTTAGAACGTGCCGCAACTGATGATGATGTGAAAGTAGTGGTGCTTGCAGCTGCTGGTGATGCTTTTTGTGCCGGTGCCGATCTGGCCTATTTACAGCAGCTTCAAAACAATACATACGAGGAAAATCTGGCCGATTCAGCTTCGCTAATGGCCCTCTTCAAGATGATCTACCAGCTGGAAAAGGTGGTGATTGCCAAAGTACAAGGACATGCCATTGCGGGGGGCTGTGGTCTGGCTACGGTCTGCGATTTTTCCTTTACCGTACCAGAAGCCAAATTTGGTTACACCGAGGTGAGAATTGGTTTTATTCCAGCTATCGTGAAAGTGTTTCTGCTCAGAAAACTTGGAGAAGGAAAGTCTAAGGAACTGCTGCTCTCAGGTGATTTGATTGATGCTGAGAAAGCTGAAGCCATGGGGCTGATCAACTGGGTGGTGGCATCAGAAGAACTAGATGAAAAAGTTGGCGCCTTTGCTGCTAAACTAGTCGCTAAAAACTCAGGTCAGTCAATGGCACTGACCAAGCGCATGATTGCTGAGGTACAAAACCTAAGTCTGGATGATGGCTTGCAACATGCTGCTGAGCAAAATGCAACCGCCAGAGCGACAGAAGATTGCCAAAAAGGCATTGCGGCATTTTTGAATAAGGAAAAAATATCCTGGTGATCGCCTCACAGTTTGCCCTTAAGGGTTAGCTAGCCATCGTCAGAATTTTTAAATTCAGCTTGTGAAGCAGGCCATTGAAGTCTTACAACAGTACTGGGGCTATCCGCAGTTCAGACCGATGCAGGAAGACATCATCGAGGCAGCGGTGGCTGGCCATGATGTGCTGGCTCTGCTTCCTACGGGTGGAGGAAAATCCATCTGTTTCCAGGTACCTGCGCTTATGATGAAAGGGCTTTGCCTCGTAGTTTCTCCATTGATTGCTCTTATCAAAGATCAGGTGAGCCAGCTTCGTCAAAGAGAGATAAGGGCTGAAGCGATTCACGCAGGCATGTCAAAACGCGAAATCGACATTGCGCTTGATAATTGTGTGAATGCCGATGTGAAATTTCTATACCTGTCTCCTGAGCGTTTGAAGTCTGAGCTGTTCATTGAACGCATCAAAATTGTACTTGAAAGACGAGGAGTTTGCCTCATTGCAGTAGACGAGTCGCATTGTATCTCGCAGTGGGGTTACGATTTCAGACCCGCTTATCTGGAAATAGCCGAGGTGAGAGAAGTACTTCCAAGGGTGCCGGTGATTGCCCTTACCGCCACGGCAACACCCAAAGTTCAGGCCGATATACAGGAGAAACTGGCCTTTACTAACGCTAAGGTATTTACCAAAAGCTTCGCCAGAGCCAACCTGTCCTATTCAGTGCGCTTTGAAGAACATAAAGAGCGTAAAATGCTCGAGGTTTTGAACAGAGTGCCAGGTAGTGCGGTGGTGTATGTAAATACACGCAGGCACACCAAAGAGCTGGCTTATGTTTTACAACGGCATCATATCAGTGCCGATTTTTACCATGCAGGGCTCGAATATACCGAGCGAAACAGGAAGCAGGAAGACTGGATTCATAATCGCACGCGGGTTATTGTATCTACCAATGCTTTTGGCATGGGCATAGATAAACCCGATGTGAGGGTAGTGCTCCATATGAACATTCCTGCCAACCTGGAAGCCTATTATCAAGAGGCAGGCAGGGCCGGTCGGGATGAGAAAAAGGCTTTTGCAGTGATGATCTGTAATCAAAAAGACATCCAGGACCTTCGAGACAAGACACACAATTCGTTACCAGAAGAAAAACTCATTCGCGAGGTTTACCAGATGCTGGGCAATTACTTTCAGCTGGCCACAGGATCTTTCCCTGAAGAAAGTTTCGATTTCGATTTCCAGGCCTTTGCCAGAAATTTCAGTCGGCATCCCCTTGAGGTGTTCAATAGCGTGAAAGTGCTGGAGACACAGGGCTTTATTCACCTTTCAGAGTCCTTTTACAAACCCTCTAAACTGGTGTTTGCAGTAACTCAGAAAGCCCTTTATGAATTTCAAATTGCCAATGCTCCCTTCGATCCCTTGATAAAAGGGCTGCTTAGAATGTATGGCGGTGAGCTATATAATTATCCCATCAGCATTAATGAAGGCAATCTGGCTGCCATGTTGGGCATTTCTATGAAGGATTGCCGCAATGCTTTGATCCAGCTGAAGGAGAGAGGTATGGTGGAGTACTTTCCACAAAAAGACAAACCTCAATTGCTCTTTTTGCAGCCCAGACATGCTGCTGCTGCACTGCCACTGAATGCAGGTCAAATTAAAAGCCGAAGAAAGCTCACACTTGAAAAAATGGAAGCGGTGATCTCATATCTGCACAATGAAGATCGCTGTAGAACCCAGCAGTTACTGGAGTATTTTGGAGAGGTGTCTTATGATAGGTGCGAGGTTTGCGATGTGTGCATTGCTCAAAAGAAGCAGGCTGCACATGGGCCTTTGCTGGCACACTATGAAAAACAGGTACTGGCACTTTTGAAAACCCAGGTTGACCTGGACCTGGAAGGGCTGGTGGGCATTCTTGATCCTGAGAAAAAAGACTTGTTTGTCCAGAAAGTATCCGAGATGCTGGATCACGGCATTTTGTTTTATGATGATTTCGGAAAAATTCGAACATCCCGATAAGGCTTTTGCGTATAGTTCCAGTACCTTTCACATTCAATTACGCAATCGCTTATGAGCTTTTTTGACGAGGTATTTTCAAAGCTTTTTAAAAAGAAAAGTAGCGATACTATACCAGTCATCCACGAGCCCTTAGAGCGGTCAGAAAAGCAAGAAGTAACCTATCAAAACTGGGTAACCTCTGGCATGTGCGGCAGTTTGATAGACAGCATTTCAGATGCCCATCATAAGAAGAATCTGGGAATTCTATCTGAATATGAGGTGCACATTCTCAATACACCCTATGCCAATGGTATTGCTATTAGTTATCATGCCGACATTGGAGAAGAGCCTTTTCGCATGCTTTTTGATTACTTCAAAGAACAGACCCTGACCATGGGTTACAGGTTGGCTCAGGCTGATAGGAGGATATTGGATAAAGGCGAATATGAGGAGACCATTGAAAAGTGGTATCTTAAACCAGCCATCTCTACTGAAAAGGTAGAAGTGGTCGATCAAATTTATGGCAACGTTTTGCTGGAGCACAACACCATAGACCGTAAGCCAAGTTTTATCAAGCTGATGGTCAATATATACCAGGACCGATCTTACACTAAGGCCCTGGAGTTTGATGAGTATTTACAGAAGGTTTTTAATACACAAACAGGCAATGACTAGAAGAATTTTTACCATGCTTTTGCTGGTGTCAATCATCGGGATTGCATCTCAGAAAGAAGCCAGTGCGCAGATTTTCAGCACCAAAATAAAAGTAACCGTAATCGACCCTCTGGGCAATGTGGTGGAAGATGCCAAGGTGGTGCTATACAAAAACAAAAGCGACTACGAAAAAGAAGTGAACCCAGTACAGAAGTTCAAACTCACTAACGCCAAAGGCCAGGTAACTTTTAAGAAGCTAACAGCTGATACTTACTATATTCTGGTGACCAAGGGAGATATGAGCAATATAGGTGCAGGTGAAAAAGTAGAGAACCTGGTAGCTGGCAGGCTTAATAAGGCCAACATTGTGATCTCCGATGGCCTCTGACCACCGCTTAAAATTACTGACCCAGTTGGCTGAATACAGTTCTGATTACCCTGTTGAACTGACATTCAGAGACCGTTTTGTCGACCTCATTAACAGTTACGACAACTGCTTTGAACGCTCATTGCTTTCGGGACATATCACTGGTAGTGCCTGGATAGTAGACCAGGACATGACACATGCCTTTCTTACCCATCATGCCAAGCTCAATAGGTGGTTGCAACCTGGTGGCCATGCCGATGGTGATGAAAATGTGGCCAGGGTGGCATTAAAAGAAGCTTTGGAAGAGACTGGAATGGAAGGTTTGTCTTTGTATGCTGAACAATTCTTTGATCTTGATATTCATCCCATACCTGAAAGGAAAGGGGTGCCAGAACATGAGCATTTCGATATCCGCTATATGATCATAGCCGACCGGGCCCAGCGCTTTGAAGTAAGTGAGGAATCGCATGACCTGGCGTGGATACCCATGGAAAAAGTGGCAGAATATACAGGCTCAAATGATTCTATTTTGAGGATGGTTGAAAAAACGATGGAGTTGAGGCGCAAAATGTCATCTCGCACGTATTAAAATGGGATTCCTCCGTTATCTTTAGCAGACATGAATAAACTGAAACTACAGCCCCTCTGGCCGTTTGTCATAACCGTTTGGTGTTTGGTGGCTATCGTTTGGGCATTTGTTGGTGAGAAAGAAGGGGAGGAGACAGAAATTGAACTTTATGCCCGTTCTGAAGAATTTGGCGAGAAGGAAAATGTTCAGTCACGTCTGGAGTATGAACAACAGCGACTGGCCAACCCGGTAACGGGGGCAATACCCACAGATATAAGGAAAAAGGAGCTGGCATTTGCGCAGGCAAACTACCGCAATCAACTCAACAAGTTTCAGCAACAACCGGCAGGTATTGAGAATACAGACGGGGCAGAAGCTCTCAACTGGTCTATTGCTGGTCCTGAAAATTTTGGAGGGCGTACCAGGGCGCTGGCTTTTGATGTAACTAACGAAAATATCTTGCTGGCCGGTGGTGTTTCAGGTGGCGTTTGGCGTACAGAAAATCGAGGCCAAAGCTGGACTCGCACCACTTCTATCGATCAGCTGCAAAGTGTTACGGCCTTGGTGCAAGACACGCGTCCAGGCAAAGAAGATACCTGGTATTATGGTACCGGAGAGTTGATTGGTAATTCTACACGCGCCTCAGGAGCCCCTTTTCGGGGAGATGGTATCTACAAATCTACAGATGGCGGTAATTCCTGGTTGCCTTTAACCGCGACACAAACCAATAATCCTGCAAGTTTCGACTTCCCATTCAACTATGTATGGGACATGGTGATTGACCCGAATAGCGCTGATGATGTGATCATAGCGGCCATATTCGGTGGCATTGTTCGCTCTGCAGATGGAGGACAAACCTGGACCACTGTTTTGGGTACAGACCTTTTGAACCTGGGCGCAGTAGACCTCAATGATGTCACTTCAATCTTTTACACTGATGTGCATGTGACCACTGATGGCACCTTCTATGCCACCTTGAGCAGTGTGACCAATAATGACGATGAACTTTCTTTGCAGTCAGGCTTCTACCGCTCTGAAGATGGCATTACCTGGGAGAGGATTTTCGGCCCCCCCGGTGGGGCGTACAGACGAACAGAAATTGGTTCATCTCCTAGCAACCCTGACATTGTCTATTTCATTTCTGATACCGAAACCAGCCAAGGTTACATCCTACGCAGGTACAACAGCAGCACCAGAGCGCTGGTACCTCTGAGCACCGTGCCCAATGGCTCTGATGACATTGAATTATTTGATTCTCAGAATTCGTACGACCTTTTTATAAGAGTACATCCGACCGATGAAAACCTGGTGTTTTTGGGCGGAACCAACCTGTATCGCTCGACCAACGGTTTTACCAATACCAATGGTACCTCCTGGATAGGCGGCTACGACCCCAATGCTGAGGGTGTAAGAATTTACCCGGGACATCATCCCGATCAGCATGATTTGATCTTCCTGCCTTCAAATCCTAATGTGGCCATATCTGCCAATGATGGTGGAATCTTCCAAACCACTGATATTACTGCCGATGATGTGGTGTATCAGTCATTGAATAACGGCTATGTGACTACCCAGTATTATACAGGCTATGTGAGCCGATTTGCTGATGATGATTTTGTTTTTGGAGGGCTTCAGGATAATGGTAGCATTGTTTCCAACAGTACCTTTGGTACTGATAATTCGCAGCGCATCATTTCTGGTGATGGGGCCTTTGGCGCTTCTACACGTTTTGGTATTTACTACTACATGTCATTCCAACGCAGCCAAGTGCTACGCCTTACCTGGAATGAAGACTTTGACCTAACCTCATTTGCAAGTGTTGAGCCAATAGGCGGTGGTACAGATCCATCGCAACCTTATTTGTTCATCAACCCTTTCAGACTGGACCCCAATAACGGCAATCGCATGTACCTGGCTGGTGGGGATTTTCTATGGAGAAACCGAAATCTGAGTCAGATTCCTGCTGGCTTTCAAGAGCCTACCTCTTTCAACTGGGCAAGGCTGGACAATACAGAGATCACTGATGGGCAGATCAGCGCGGTAGAAGTATCGACCACCCCGGCCAATGTGGTTTACTACGGCACTACCCTTGGACAGCTTTTCAAAATAGACAATGCCCACGCTGAAGACTATTCAGTTACCAACGTCACTCAAGCCAATTTCCCTGAAAATGCCAATGTGAGTTCAATCTCTATTAACCCGGAAGATGCCAATGAGGTATTGGTCACATTTTCTAACTATAGTGTGCCCAGTGTGTTCTTATCAACTGATGGAGGCGCCACATTTACAGATGTTTCCGGCAGCCTTGAAGAAAACCCTGATGGTACTGGCAATGGCCCCTCAGTAAGATGGGGCGTAATAGTGCCAAAACAAGATGGTACCTCTGAATATTTTCTGGCAACCAGTACTGGTGTATACAGTGTGCCCAGCCTTTCAAGTACCCCGGTTTGGGAGCTGGAAGGCCCAACAACCATTGGCAACTCAGTAATGAATATGGTTGACTACAGGCGTTCTGACGGTAAGATTGTCGCAGCCTCTCACGGAAACGGACTCTTTGTGTCTCAGGTAGCCAATGTAGTGCCGCCCGAAGCTATTTCTTCCGGTAGCGAACTCACCATTGATTCACCCTTTCCTAATCCATTCCAGGATGAGGTTACCTTGAGGTTTAACATGCCTGAGACGGGTTTTGTCCTGGTGCGCATCTACAACTCTTCCGGGCAGCTGGTAAGGGTCTTGTCTAGCGGACTCGGTTTTCAAGGAGACAATGAGATCTTCTGGGACGGTAAAAACTCCATTGGTACACTCGTGCCAAATGGCGTTTATCTGGCCCGTTTCACCTTTAATCAAACCAGTCAGGCTCGCAGGATAGTGTTAAATAGAGACTGATCCTTTTTTAATCCGGGTTTAACCATTTTGCTCTTATCTTTGCTTCTCAAATTTTTGACCCTATGTCATTATCAAAGAAGCTGTTTGCCATTGGTTGTCTGTTACTGCTGGTAAGCGCCTGCGGAAAATCGGCCGATGAACTTTTCCAGGAAGGACGAAACTTTATGGACGAACAAAACTACGCTGCGGCCCTGCCACTGTTGGAAGAAGCGGTAAGAATGAGCCCTGAAAACGCCAGTATCCACAATGCCATGGGAGTGGCCCTCCTGCGACTGGATAGTGTTACGGCCGCGGTGGCTTCATTCAACCGGGCCGTTGATGCAGATAGTACAGACTACAAGCCCTATTATAATCGTGGTAATGCGAAAAGGGTGCTGGGCAACGACCAGGGAGCCATTGACGACTATAACAAGGCGATTGAACTGGACTCAGGATTGGCAGATGCCTACGCCAACCGAGGTGCCATTTATGCCAAGTACCAGGACTTTGACAATGCGTTGTTCGATTTCGAGTATGCCTTAAGACTCAACGAGAACCCACTGGTGTACATGAACAAGGGCAAGATCGAGCTGCGTATCAACAATGTAGAAGATGCCATCTTTGACTTAAAAAAAGCGGTGGCATTGAAGGGCGATTTGGGAGAAGCCTGGTATTGGATGGGGCTGGCTGAAATAACCCGTGAAAACAAAGGAGATGGATGCAGCTACCTGCAAAACGCTTCTGAAAATGGCTTTGAACAAGCCGATAACGCCATTGCACAAAACTGCCTTCAGTAAATGGCCGATATTGGAACTGACATAAGCAGGGCCAAAGCGCTATTAGAACAAGGCCAACTGGTGGCCATACCTACCGAAACGGTCTATGGCCTGGCGGGTAATGGGTTTGATGTGAAAGCCGTGGCTTCTATATTTGAAACTAAGAAAAGACCGGCTTTTGATCCGCTGATTCTGCATACTGATACCCTTGAAAAGGTAGCCGGTTTTGTAGAGGGAATTCCTGAACCTGTACGGCTCCTGGCTGACAAATTCTGGCCTGGCCCACTTACAATACTGTTTAAGAAGGGGCCGCTGGTGCCAGATTTGGTCACTTCCGGACTTGACACAGTGGCGGTGCGAATACCCAGGCATCCACTTACGCGCGACCTTTTGGCCTTATTGAATTTTCCATTAGCAGCGCCCAGTGCTAACCCATTTGGCTACGTGAGCCCTACCAACCCGGATCATGTAGAGGCACAGCTTGGCAAGGATATTCCCTATATACTGGATGGCGGGCCATGCAAAGTAGGAGTGGAGTCTACCATTTTGAGCTTTGAACATGAGGTGCCTACGGTGCTGAGAATGGGAGGCCTTACTCTGGAATCTCTTCAGGAGATATTGGGAGCCGTGGCGGTCAATGCACACTCCAGCTCAAGCCCTGCAGCCCCTGGTATGTTAAAGAGCCACTATGCTCCTCGGAAATCGTTTGTGCTGATTGATGATGAGAAGGCTTTTACCAAGCCGGAAAATGACGACTTTGCTGTGTTGGCCTTTGACCATAAAGTAAAAGGAGTACCTGAATCGAAGCAGTTTTTATTAGCTCCATCAGGGGAAACACAAGAGGCAGCGACAAGGCTTTTTGAAATGATGAGGATGTTGGATAGCAGAGATGAGTTTAGTCAGATCATTGCGCTGAAAGTTCCTGAAGAGGGGCTGGGCAGGGCTGTCAATGACCGGCTCAAAAGAGCAGCGGCCCAAACTTAAACTTTTAAAATGTGTCAGTCTGAAGGTTGTAAAAGCTTTTTAGAACTGATTTTTAAGATAATTTGAGAGTAGATAATTAACCACATGAATACTATTAACGATTTTGATTTTCAAGGCAAAAGAGCCCTCATCAGGGTTGACTTCAATGTGCCGTTGAATAGTGATTTTGCTATTACTGATGACACCCGCATCAAGGCGGCTACTCCTACCATCCAAAAGATATTGGATGAAGGCGGAGCGGTAGTGCTCATGTCTCACCTCGGCAGACCTAAAACCGGGCCTGAAAATAAGTTTTCATTGAGCCATTTGGTGGATCACCTGAGTACGGTATTTGACCGACCTGTGAAGTTTGCAGATGACTGTATCAGCGATGCGGCCAAGGCTACCTCAGCTGCTTTGCAACCAGGTGAAATATTGTTGCTGGAAAACCTGCGCTTCTACAAGCAGGAAACCAAAGGCGATCTGGATTTTGCTAAGTCTCTGGCTGATCATGGCGATATCTATATCAACGATGCATTCGGTACAGCACACCGGGCACATGCTTCAACTTCTATCATTGCCCAATTCTTTGAAGACAAAGGCTGTGGCTTTGTGATGCAAGCCGAGCTGGACAATGCTCAAAAAGTAATAGACAAAGCAGAGAAACCTTTCACAGCCATTATGGGCGGTGCCAAGATTTCTGATAAAATCCTGATCATAGAGCAATTGCTGGAGCGGGTAGACAACCTCATCATTGGTGGGGGTATGTCTTATACCTTCTTCAAAGCCATGGGTGGAAACATTGGAAACTCCCTGGTAGAAGAAGATAAGCTGGAATTGGCCGCAAGCCTGATTAAAAAGGCCAAGGCACTAGGCGTAGACCTTATGCTGCCCATTGACTCTGTGGTAGCAGACAACTTTAGCAATGATGCCAATACTGGTGTAAGCATGAACAACGCCATTGCCGATGGTTGGATGGGACTTGATATTGGACCACAAGCTGCTCAGGTTTTTGCCAATACTATAAAGGATTCTAAAACGATTTTATGGAATGGCCCCATGGGCGTATTCGAGATGGAAAATTTTGCGGCTGGTACTAAAGCAGTGGCTGAGGCCATAGTGACCGCTACCCAAGCCGGTGGTTTTTCACTCATTGGTGGAGGAGACTCTGCCGCAGCAGTGAATACCCTGGGCTATGGCAACGAAGTGTCTTATGTGTCTACCGGGGGAGGTGCTTTGCTTGAATACATGGAAGGCAAGGAGCTACCGGGTGTTGCTGCTTTACAGAAATAATTTACCTGGTCTGTCATTCCGGTGAAAACGGGAATCTCATTCGTTAAATATTAACGATGGAGTTTCTCAATGAAACCGGGGCAGTCCTTTTTAAATCAAAAACCCTTCTTAGTCGTCTATAATCCTGAAATGTTTTCAGGCAGACGAATAAGAAGGGTTTTTCTTTAGCCAGATTTAATCTGGTGCAAACTACCTCACTACTGTCACCGAGCCATACTGCTCGAAGACACCACGTTCTGGCTCCGTCAAGCTGGTAAAACGTATGATGTAAGGGTAAGTGCCCTGAGGTACCAACTCGCCACTGGCAGAAGTACCGTCCCACTGGAATTGGAGCGAATTGCTTTGATAAATCAACTCACCCCAACGGCTGTAGATAAAGATTTCAAAATTAGCTACGAAATCATTCGGCAGCACCTGGAAAGTATTGTTTGGTGGAGTTGATGTTGGAATCAGAGCAGTTGGTGCGATGACAACAGGATCACAGCTTTCAATTACGGTCATAGTGGCAATTCGTTCACAACCTTGTGATGTAGTCATGGTAACCTCATAAATCCCGGCTGCCTCAATAGACAATTCTGCCGTAGTAACATTAGGCAATGGTTGGCCATCTAAGGTCCATACATATGTGTCGAAGAAGCGACCCGCCTGAACTATTGTAGGTGTTGAAGTTGCGCAGTACAGTGCTCTCTCTGGCAGTGTGGATTCAGGGATGGCAAACCTTCTGATATCAAGACTGCGTTCTATGAAGCAGGTTCCTGCAGTTGCTCTCACTGTATAGGTGCCATCATCATTTCCTGGGTCATTCACCGCAATAGTACTGGCACTGGCTCCAGGAATTGCAGTTCCATTGAAAAACCAGGTATAACTGGTTGGTGTACCACTACCATCGGCTGGTGTATAGGTAAACTCAATCGGTTGATCATTTTGACAAGGCGGAGTAGAGGTTAATGTACCATCCAGGGGTAATGGAATGGCCACAATTTCCGAGGCAGTTCCGGTACAAGTCAGGTTGCCAGATTCTCTTACCGTCACATCATAGGTGCCATCTGTGCTTACATCAATGCTTGAACTTGAAGCTCCGGTAGACCAGGTGTATACATAACTTACCCCAGGTTGAGGGTTTGTTACTTCCGCCTGAAGGGTAAGCGTGCCGGTACATTCATCGCCTGCACGATTGATTTGTACCACTGGCTCAATGGCCAGATTTACCTCTGCTGTTTCAGTAACATCACAGAAGCCTGGCGCACTTGCCACCACAGTATAGGTGCCATTGGTGGTAGTACTCAGCGTTTGGCCACTTGTGGTGTTGCCAGTAAAGCCTCCCGGACCCGTCCATACAAAAGTAGCATCTGCTGTGGTAGACGTTGCTACCAATAATACCTCGGTGCCACAAACATCATAATTAGGTTCGGTTGTAATATTAACATCAGCCGGAGCAGACACATCAATGTTGGTGCTAGTTTGGGTACAGCCTCCGTTGGAAGTCACTTCCAGGTCATAAGTACCTGATGGAATGTTGGGAATGTCAAAGTCAAATGTTGTTCCCGCATTCAAAGCAACAGGTCCGCCAGTCAATACCGTTCCATCATCATTGTTGGTCAAAGTATAGGTAACCGGGAACACGTCCATATCCAACGTTACCGTAATAGCACCGGTTGGGTTTGTACAATCAGCCGCAGTAGGTGTTACCGTGGTGATTGTAAAATCAGTGGGTGAATTATCAATGATAATGTCGGGCAGTGTATTGGTACAGCCACTGCTATTATCGATCATGTTGACCGTGTAAATGCCCGCAGCCAGGTTAGTAGCACTGGTGGTGCCCGGCCCGGTAAAGTTAGGCTCTGTACTTACTGTATTGCCAGAGTTGTCCCGTACTTCTAAAGTGTAACTGCCGGTAGTTGATACGGTATAATCAAAGCTGCCATCGGTATTGCCACAGGTAGCCGAATTGAGCAGGCCTGCCGTAGCTCTTGGAATGGCATTGACAGTTACTACCGTAGTGTCATTTACAAAGCAGCCAGGAGTAATAGGATCTTCAATAGACACCACATAGCTAAACATACCTGGCACGCTGGAGTCTACCGTTGCCCGTTGCTGATTGGGCAGCGAGGTGGTTGTGTTGTCAGGGTTGAGTATGGTCCATACGTAATTATTGGCCGTGACTTGTGGGTCCAGCTCCAGACTTTCCCCTTCACAAATGGTCTGATTAGGCGGTAGTGCTATCTCAAAAGGTGGCCCGGCAAATACCTGCCCTGAATTCATACAACCTCCTGCATTGGTAACGGTAACCGTATAAATGTCTGGATCTGTCACCCCAAACTGAGCAGCAGTACTCACCACAACACCTTGACTGTTGGTCCATTCAAAAGTCAAACCTGGAGTGGCTGAAGCATTGGCGTCAAGCATATTGGTTTGTCCTTCACATATGGCAATGGCTGATGGTATGGAAGGCGGATCAGGTGTATCGAAGAGCGCCATCTCTTGCACGAAAGTGGTGTCAAAACCACAGCGGTTAAAGATGTTCAACGAAATATTGTAAATGCCTTCTGCTGATCCTGCAGGGAAGGTGAAGGCTGTATCGGGTTCGTCAGCCACTGAGCTAAATACTGTTGTACTTGTTGCTTGTTCAATGATGCTCCAGGCATACATATCAAGGTCTGATGTGCCCGAACCAGTGAGTTCTATGCGTTGCTCGGTACAAGTTGTATCTGGTGCCGAAAAGGACGGCTGATCCTGCGGAGTGGACTGGTTTTGCACAAAATTGGGCAAACCGAGCCTTGAGTTACCCACCGAAAGTATGACTTGTTGTGGCGTGAAGGCCGAAACCTGCGCAGTGTCTTCATTGGCCGCAATACTGCCTACAAATTGAGAGGCGGCTGGGCTACCAGGTACTTCAACAGCTACATAAATTTGTCCGTCAGGGCCTGTTTGCATAGCACCAATATTGGCGTTGAGTCCACTGCCTGCAGCAATGTCGGTTCGTGAAGCCAATCTGGTGTCTTCTGTTGAAAGAGAATCAACCCGGTATTCCATAATACGCCCACCAGGCGTACCTGAATTTCTATTGTTCATGGAAGCGAAAAGCTTGTTGCCTCCAGTAGAGAAGTGTACATCATACACCTGGTCAGCAGTAGTGCCACCTCCTATATTCAGGTCAATCTGATATTGGAGTTCAACCATCTCACCAGTGGCTCCGTCAAATTCAAAAAGCTCAACATAATCGTCAGTGCCTTCAATCAAGGCCACTGCGATGCGTGTACCATCGGCCGAGAACTTCATGCCTGCCTGACCGCTGAATGGGTCGTTCATAGAGTGCACAGCACCTGCTGATGACAACACAGGGGAACCAATTCCTTCAGCTGTTACCGGGTAGGCACGGAAGGTGTTATTGCCATATTCATGACCTACAATCCAGTAACCATTACCTCCTTCATAGGCAATTAGTTTCTCTGTACTTCTGGCAAAGAGTATCACATCCTTTTCAATCACATCGCCCCGGCCATCATCTTCTTTCATGTCAATGACCGCGTATTTCATGAGGAAAGTGTTTTCTCCATAAACCTCCTGAGTAGTGAAAACATAGTATTGTGTGTCGTCATCCTGAAAGGGTACAATCAACACCGCCTGGGTAGACACGCTGTCTCCACCAATGGCAAACCCATTGGGCATTGGGGTATTGAAACGATTCCATACACTGCGCCCATCACTATAGAAGAGCACATCTCCGTTTGTATCCGATATGGTGGAAGTACCCTCGGGGGCATCCATGGCATGGGCCGCAGCGATGCTCCGGGGTGGGTCCGGTAGCCCATCTTCCTCATTAAAGTCTATTCCTGCTCCATTACCGAAATACCAAATGTTGGCCGTTGGGTTTTCATCTCCATATACCTCCACAGCAGCAGTGGCATATACCGGGCAGCCTGTGGTAGGGGTTACCACTACCCAGTAATTACCCGCTTCGGTCACATTAATCTGAGCGGTAGATTCGCCCGTATTCCATAAGTAAGTATATGGGCCGCCAGAGGCTCCACCTTGCTGTCCCTGGCCACCTTCCTGTGGTTCGGCATCCAGTTCTAAAGTTTCACCCGGACATATGGTAGTATCCTGAAGCTGTACCTGTAAGTCGTTTTCAAGGATTTCACCCATCAAAACATTGGATGTGATGGGCCTACCGTTGATTTCAACAGTAAGCGAAGCAGTTAGTACTCCGGCCTCTTCAAAGGTCATAATAGGAGCCAATGCATTTGAGCGTAAACCTGCCGGTTGAAAATCCCAGACATATTGCGTGGGTTGTGCGGTAGGTGGGTCTATCTGTGCGAAGAACTGAATGGGGTTATTCATACAGATGTCACCAGCCTGAATCCTGATGTCCACCGTAGGTAAAATGTTTCTTTCCGGGCCGAATTGTGTGAAATAATTGCTACCCATGGTTTGCCCTTCAAACAGGGCCGACTCATAATCTAAATTGGTGATGGCGCTATCGGGCTGGTTAATTCTACCCAGCAATTGGTCGCCCCCCTGCGTTTCGCGATAGAGGTGATAAACAGTGCTGTCAGGTGCGAGTAGCAAACTCATGCTTTCACCCAAAAGTGTGGTGAAAACCGGCTCTACTGAAGCTAATGGGTCGCTCAGGTCGATGCGGAACAGGTTGCCATCCGTTGCGCTATTGCGGCTAAAAAAGAGTTTTGAACCATCAAAAGACCAGCCTGCAGAACCACCAAAGGTCTCATTGGGCACGAAAGAGTTATTCACTGCCCGGTTACTCACCAGCTCAGGCACTCCCTCATTGAAGTCTATAATCTGAATGTTAGCATTATTGGACGGTATAATGGCTATTTGCGAATTGCGCGGATGATAGGCCAAGTGGGAGGCGGTAACTGAAGCGGTAAGGTTCATGGGAGCTCCTGTGGCCGGGAAATTAGCTCCGCCTGGTGCAAATACGGGTACCTCGTGAAGTTCAAAGTTCTCGTTGGTAGTGTTTTGAGTTACCAGCCAAAAGGTGGTCATGTCATTGGAAGCCAGGGCGATCATACCATCTCCACGGTCGGTAATGCCAGCGGGTACGTTTTTTTGCCCGGCAGGCACTTGTCCTACTGGTGGGCCATTGGCTCTATTGCCTTGCAAACTCATGTCTACAACGGTGTAGAACAAGGTTCCCGTGGCATCGCGCTGAATGAGGTAATAGAGGTCTTCATTACCAGCACCCGGTACAGGAGACACAGACAGTGCCTGTATACCATTGGGATCGGATATAATGCCATCACCATTGATCATTACCTGATGAGTAGCATCATATATATTGATACCATCTGAATAAAAGAGTAGATCACCAGAAGTGGGATCTGTTGCGGTTAGTTTTTCACCAATGTTGGCCTGTGCTGCTTTGCCCGCATCCAGAATTGGACGCGCGTTTTCTTCCTTACCAAAAATCAGCGCTTGATCATTGTTGGTAAAGTACCAGTTGTGCCTGGTGTAGTTTTGTGCCTGAATTGTCAGGGTAAAACAAAGTCCGGCCAGTAAGGTGAAGATTCGAGTTTTTCCTACCACGCTTATATTTTATATATATGATAAACACCGAAGCAAAAATTTTACCCTATTACGTGGTTACTAGAGTTTTTATTATATTCAACGCTTCGTTAAACCTGCCCTAAGATAGCGGTTTTATTCAATGTTAGAACGTCAGAGTTTCTGGCGTAGCATGAAAAAATTAACTTTCTTTTTGGCAATAGAGCAGGGGTGTGATGACGTTTAACTGTTAAATCTTTACATGCGCAGAGCATTAGTAGTAATTATCGCAGTTTGTGGGTTGTTTGGAAAGGAAGCGGTGGCGCAAGACCCACAGTTCTCTCAGTTCTATGCAGCTCCTCTCTATATCAATCCCGCCTTTACGGGAGCTTCTGAGTACACCCGCTTCGGGTTGAACTACAGAAATCAATGGCCTTCTTTGAATGCCACCTTTGTCACATTCTCCTTTTATGCAGATCATTATCTACCCAATGCCAATAGTGGCATAGGCATGATTGTGACCACAGATAGAGAAGGTACGGAGGGTTTGCAGTCCACATCCATCGGGTTTAGCTACGCTTACCAGCTAAAACTTTCCGATAACCTCGTTTTCAGACCTGGCCTAAACATCGGTTATACGACAAAGGATGCTAATTTCTCAAATCTGATCTTTGCAAGTCAGATCAATCCGGTGACTGGCGCTATCGATGGTCCAGGCGACCCGGCTGTGACTGGCTCTAACCTGAAGACAAGCTTTGTAGACATTTCTGCAGGGGGTATTTTCTACTCCAGAAACCTGTTTTTAGGAGTAGCCGCGCATCACCTTAATGAACCTGATCAGTCGCTTTTGGATGAATCGTTGACTGGAGGGATAAAGCAGGTAAGCGCCCTGCCTATGCGGCTATCTATTCACGGTGGTTATAAGATTACCATTGGCAAAGGCCCGCTTAGAAAAGACCTTACCTATACCTATGCCGAGCGCAGTATAACCCCGGTTTTTCAGTATAAAAGCCAGGGACCTTTCGATATTCTTGATGTAGGCGCCTATCTGCACCTTGAGCCTGTAAATTTGGGCGTGTGGTACAGAGGTTACCCATTGAAGAAGTTTGAGGTACCCGCTACAGGTGGTAGTACCGCCCAGGTATTCCCTCAAAATGAGGCCATGATCTTTTCATTGGGTGTAACTACCAGCGAATTCCAAATCGGGTACAGCTACGATTATACACTTTCAGACCTGGGCGTGGCCTCAGGAGGAGCGCATGAGTTCTCCATTGCTTACTACCTCAACTTCAAGAAGCAAGTGAGGGTGCCCCGCGACCAATGGAAGATTCCTTGTCCGAAGAACTAATGGCGGCATGACGGCCGATTCACTTTTATATCTTATTCTGGGTATTGTTATTGTCGATTACTGCTTTGATCAATGGCTCGACTATGTCAATTTCAAGCATGCGCAAACAGCCCTGCCCGATCGCCTGAAGGATGTATATGATGCCGAGGAATACGAGCGCTCGCAACGATACCAAAAAACCCGGGCCCGCTTTGGTTTCCTTACTTCCGCTTTCTCTACAGTGCTCTCATTAGTGGTGTTAGGCCTTGGTGGTTTTGGCTACCTCGATGCCTTTTTAAGGCCTTTTATAGAGAATCCCATCTTACTTTCACTCGCCTTTTTTGGTGGGTTACTGGTGCTGAGTGACCTTATCAACTTGCCCTTTCAATGGTATTCAGTCTTTGTGATCGAAGAGAAATTTGGCTTTAACAAAACAACTGGTAAAACCTTCATACTCGACAAACTCAAAGGCTATTTACTGGCCATCCTCATAGGAGGCGGTTTGGGCTATCTGTTGCTCTGGCTCATCCTTGAGCTGGGGTCTTCTTTCTGGCTTTACGCCCTGGGTGTGGTGGCTGTCGTTGTACTGTTCACCAACCTGTTTTATACCAGCCTCATTTTGCCACTTTTCAATAAACTGAGCCCATTGGAAGAGGGAGAATTGAAAGCGGGTATTAACGAATATGCCAAAAAGGTGAATTTTCCACTGGATAATATTTTCGTCATTGATGGCTCTAAAAGATCAACCAAGGCCAATGCCTTTTTCTCTGGTCTGGGTAAAAAGAAAAAAGTGGTGTTGTACGATACGCTTATAGAGAAGCAAAGTCAGGACGAATTGGTAGCTGTATTGGCTCATGAGGTGGGGCATTATAAGAAGAAACACATTGTGACCAGTCTTTTGCTATCACTGGTGCAAATGTGTGTGACCTTTTACATCATGTCGCTGTTGATTTTCAACACCGAATTATCCCTTGCCCTGGGGGGAGACCAACTGGCCATACACCTCAACCTTATCGCCTTTGGGCTTTTGTATACACCTATTTCTCGTATTACAGGCTTGTTTATGAATATGCTGAGCCGAAAAAACGAGTATGAAGCTGATGAATACGCAGCCACCACTTTTGCAGCTTCACCTCTTCAGGAATCATTGAAAAAACTTTCGGTGAGCAGCCTTAGCAATCTGAAGCCACACCCCTGGTACGTTTATGTGCATTACTCACATCCACCGTTGCTTAAGCGCCTGGAAGCGCTGGATAAGTTTGACTAATTGAACCTGCCTACCTGAGGTTCGGTGATGAAAAAGTCATTGAACCTGAACCCGGGATTACCTGAAAGGTCAAGGTCTACTGCATCTATGCCTATGGGCACATTGGGGTAATAGGCCAGACGAATCTCAACGGCATTGAAGGTGAGATTGTCATTTCTAATTCTGAACCCGATGCCATATCCCATTTGTGTTTTTTCTCTGAAAATGTCTCTGCTGCCATCATTGATTTTACCCATGTCAATAAAGCCAAAAAGGGCCAGCCGAAAGTCTACGAGGTTTAACGGAGTAAAGGCCACCGTCTCCATGTTCAATAACAGCCGCTGAGTGCCACGAAGGGTGTTGCTGGTGAGCCCCCTGATACCATTTCGGTCTCTGATGTCAATGAATTCACCGTCAAAACGATTATAACCCCTGGTATAGTTGAAGGTAATGAACTGTCTGAATTTCCACCGGTCGCGATCGATCAGATTGCTGAAGTATCTGAAGTCGGTTCTGATGAGACCTTGCTCAGTATTGCCATTATACACGAATTTTTCGGCACTGAGACTGGTGTAGAAGTAGCCAAGAAGCCCCATGTAACCACCCCGGCTAAACCGAGCCCCAAAGTAGGTGCGGTCGTAAAATTCCCCCCACTCGTATCCCCCCAAAAGTTCGGCTGTCATACCATAGGGAATGTCCTCTGTTCGGCCATAGCCAAAAATGAGCTGGTCTTTGAAATAACGCCTCTGGGATAAACCAATGCCTCCAATGGCCTGGAAACGGTTGTGAAATCGTTTATTTAAATCTCTGGAGACTTCAGGTCTTGCAGAGTATTCCACATCCAATGCTCTGCCAGAAATAACCAGCCGGGTGCGGTCTTTTAAAGAAGCCTGACGTGTCCTGATGGGGAAAGCACGAGCTAACCATACATCCCTGAGGTTGAACTCCTGTAGCAACATCACCTCATCAAACTCCTCGTCTGAAATGATGTTTTCCAAAATACGCTCCCTCAACTCCTGCTTGCTCACAATGATGCCACCTGCATAGCGGATGCTGGGTGAAACGAAATCTCTTTTTAATTGAAGGGTTCTTTCATCAAAGTTGACGGTATTTGCGTAGCGCATTTCCAACGAAACAAAGCTCCGTTTGATATTGGGAACACGGTAGCGCACCTGGTAGCTAAAGGTTTGTGTAGCACCATCATCCACTGCAAAGCGATTGTCAAGTTCATGTCCCGAGCCAAAGAGGTTTCTATGGTTCAGGCGCAGCCGTCCGGCATCAATGGCCCTGGCCTCAAAATCTACGGATAGAGAAACCACATCACGAGTGATGATTTCAACATCTACCAAACCCGGGTCATCGTCCCGGGGTCTTACAATCAACCGGGCATCTTTGATAAAGGGGAGTTCCCGAATGATCCGCTCACTATCTGCAAGGATAGCAGCATTTACTTGATCCCCTTCTTCAAAGAGCAGGTTGTTACGAATTACCCGGCCTCTGGTATTGAAATTCACGGTGTTTCCCAGTTTCTGCACTACCGATTCCGGGCGTTTGTCCAGGTCTTCCATGTTAGTGCCCAGGGCTTGAAGCTTTACTAGTGAAATGGAGGCGATGGTTTGTCCCTGATAAACCAGGTAAGGGTTCTCACTCTTCACCAATTTGGTGGTGTCCAATCCAAAATCTTCTGACGGAAGGCTAAAGAGCAGGTCGAAGAGCTGTTTGGTGAATTTTCGCTGGTACCAACGGTCTTTCAGCCTTGAATAGAAGTTGCCTCTTACCTTATAGAAAAGGGTGTCTGGCAGTATGAGGGTGGTGTCTTTGTCAAAGCGCAGGGTCACATCCTTCAATACCAAAGAAGTATTCTTCTTGATATACAGTGTGTCGTATTCAATGCGCTGCTGCGCTTCTGCCAAAACAGGCAGTAGCAACAAGGCCAGCCATAGCACGATATGGTTAGTGAACGTTTTGATAGGTGTCGGAAAATAAGAAGCAAATATGCGGCCTGATTTACAAGAAATCGATATCTATATTGCCAGGATAGCGCATTAAAGAGGTCACACCGTCTTCGGGCGACATGTTTTCATAAAGTATTTTGTATAAAGTCTCTGTGATGAGGGGCTTGATGCGCTGCCCATCGGCCAGTTGCTTTACAATGCGAATGGTGTTGACCCCTTCAGCAGTTTCTTCCATTTCCTGAGTAACCTCTTCCAGTGATTTGCCCTCGGCAATTTTAAGCCCACAGGTGAAGTTTCGACTGGTTGCGCTGGAAGCAGTTGCCACCAGGTCACCAATGCCGGCCAGGCCTATGAAGCTAGAGATTTCGCCACCCAGTGCCTGCCCCAGGTAAATCATTTCTACCAGGCCACGACTTACCAGCAGCCCTTTGGCATTTTCACCAAAACCAAGCCCTACTAATATGCCAGAGGCTAGGGCAATGATGTTTTTCAAAATACCACAAAGTTCAACGCCTGTCAGGTCTTTGTTGCCATACACCTGAAATATATCGGTGCGAAGCAGTTTGGTGCCCTCATTGATTACCTCATTGAAGGGAGAGGCAATGACGGTAGCTGCGGGGTGTCCCTTGGCCAATTCCTGGGCCAGGTTTGGTCCAGCCATACAGCCCACTCGCACTACCACACTTTCTTCCCTGATTACCTCACTCATGGTCTTGATGTGATCGCGCGACACACGGAAGTCTGAGCCACGGTGTTCTGGCAAACTGAGATCCAGCCCCTTAGTGCCATGAATCAATACATGGTAGGGGTGAAGGTAGGGCGAAAGCTGCTTCATCATCGCCCGAAAATTCGAGGAGGGAATAATGGGGAAGATGGTGTTACAGTTTTTAGCTACCTCTTCCAGGTCATTTGTGACTCTAATGTTCTCTGCCAGTACCTGATTGGCTGATATTCTGGCTGACTGTATTTCCTGGGTCTTTTCCGGGCTGCGCGCATAGAGCAGTACATCCGACTTGCGTGACAATATATTTGCCACTGCTGTGCCGAAGCTACCTGCTCCAATTACACCTACCGTTTGACTAGACATACTGTTCTAAGTTATAGCCCTCCAGTCGATTATGATAATAAAAGAGCAAGTTTAGGTCTTGGGTGGTAATGTTGCCCTTTCGGTTTTTGATCAAAGGCCGCTTGGCATGATACATGCCCACGTTCTTTAAACCATGACTGATGATCTTATCGGGGTCTCCCGTAAGGTAGGGCGAAATGTTCACCTTGCCGGCATTGTGCATTTCATGCACCTGCATGAGTAGTGTATTAAAAACCTCCTTGAATTCTTCGTAAGAGATCACCTGATCTTCTTCAGGAAGCCTCAATAGATTATAGAGGTCTAATTTTCTGTATCTTTTTTTGAAGATTTGAAAGGCAGTATAAGCCACCAGGTGACTGGCAAAGATCTTATTGATTTGGTGATATTCTTCCACAATCCGTTGGCTCAGCATGCGAGTATATTCGTCTTCCCGCTGCTGGTCATGCGATACTACCTCGCCACCCTCTGTAAAGTACTCCTTGGTATCGATGCTGCGGTCGTGTTTGTCATAACTGTTGCCTTCATCGTCCACATAGTTGCCCAACACATCCATGCTTTTGCCAATAGAGACAGAGATGTCAGAACCCTTGGTGAAGAATTTCAACAGAAAGGCCGATATCTTGTAGGAGGTGGAGTATTCATCATTTTCTACATAGTACCGCTCTTGTCCTTTAAGGCGCAGGTACTGTTTGATAAGCCCCGGAGCTTCTAATACAAAGTTGTAATTGAGCGTAACCGGAACAATGAATATTTTTTCGCGACCATCCTTTTTGCCCTGCTGGTAGTTGACACGCTGTGCCTCAATGGCAGTACTGAGCAGCCCTAGTTTGAGCCTTTTTTCGATTTTTCCTGAGCGCGAACGTGTACCACCAGGAAAGAAAAGACTGTGGCAACCCCGCTGTATGGCAAGGCTCGAATAAGCCTTCAGCGTTTCCAGGTAGAACATGTTTTTCTTTCGCCTGTCTACCTTATAAGCACCCAGGCTATTGAGGAAGTAGGCGATAATGCGGATGTTGAACAGGTTGAGACCCGCACCATATATAAAGGCAGGGAGTCCAAGCACATTGATGACCCAGCCGATTAGAATAGAATCGAGATTGCTAAAGTGAGTAGGAACCATCACAATGGTGCCTTTTTGAGCAAGGGTGCGCAGTTGTTCTACCTCTCCGGTAACATTGATCTTGTCTTGCAGTGTGTATTGGGTACTGAAGATGGACCAGAAGCCTCGTGCTCTTGAGGCATTGAGCAATCGTGCAAAACCAAAAGTGACAAAGGAGCGGGCGAATCGATAGCGTGATTTTTTGAAATTTCCGGCTATTTCATCGGCATAGCGGAAGATCATTTCTTCCAAAATAGACTCCAGTGTTTCGTCTATCTCATCGTCATTTTCATTGTTGGAAATGTCTAGTAGTCTAGATTTGACTGAGGCCAGAAAATCTGCTTCATCTTCAGGATCAACCGCCCAGGGGTTTCGCTTTATCCTTAGTTTCTCACGAAAAAGGGTGGTTTCAATTTCTTCTATCAATGCCGCACGGTTGGGGGTGGCTGCTTTGATGCGAATGATGCTTTGACGGGCTACTTCTTTTACAAATTCTTCCCGGTTTCGGCTAAGTACCACCACCGGCCATTCATTAATGCCCCCAGGGTGAACCTGCTCATATTTTTTCTTGACGTAGTCTTGGGTATGTGGCTTCATCCGAAATCGAACCTCAAAGATAGATTAAAAATTTTCTCTCTTTGCAAGTAGGCTGTCTGAAAGATAAGCATTCAGCGCTAATGTCATTTCTTTCACTTCATTTTCGCTGTTAAAAGCATGCAGGCATATGCGCAGGCGTTCTTCACCCTCCTTTACTGTTGGCGATAATATGGGCCTGATGTCAAATCCTTTTTGCTTCAAAAATTGGCTTGCATTTTTGACTCGCTCATTACCTGGGATCAATACTGCCTGAATGGCACTTTCACTCCTTATGATTTTATGTTCAGGTTCTATAAGGGCAATAAATAGTTGGATGTGGTCACTTAGTTTTTGAGCCAAAAGGGGGCTGGATCTAACTTTTTCCACAGCAGTGGCCATTGCCAATACCTCAAGGTCAGAAGGGGCCGTGGTATAAATAAACGGCCTGCTAAAGTTGACCAGGTATTCTCTAAGTGTTTCGTTTCCTGCAAGAAATGCCCCATGCACCCCCATGGCTTTGCCGAAGGTATAAATACAGGCAAAAACCTGGTCACTGAGACCTAAGTGGTTCACAAGCCCATTGCCATTCATGCCAAAAACCCCAGTGCTATGCGCTTCATCTACCACCAGTCGGGCCTGGTAGTGTTGGGCCAGCGCTGCCAGGTCGTGTAGTGGGGCGAAGTCGCCATCCATAGAGTAAACAGCTTCGCAGGCAATGTAAATCTGGCCGGTTGCCCTTTTAAGCTTTTGCTCAAGTTGGTCGAGGTCGTTGTGTTTGAAAGGAAATTTTTTGACCGTACCCAATCGCGCTCCATCTTTAATACAGGCATGCGATAGCTCATCGTAGAGTAAAGTGTCATGCTTTTGAGGTACGGAGGAGAAAAAGGCAAGGTTGGCCATATAGCCCGAGCTAAAAACGAGGCCAGATGAGGAGTGGAAATGCCTTGCCAAAGCCTGTTCCGTTTCCAAAATGAGTTTTGAAGTTCCGGTAATGAGCCTTGAGCCGGTTGATCCGTTTTTTGCCATTGCCATATCGGCATAAGCAGCCAATATTTCGCTCTTCAACTCTTGACTGCGCGACAGGCCTAAATAGTCGTTTGAAGAGAAGTCGATCAATGACGGATCGGGTAGGGTAAGCGAGCGATAACTGTCCAATGACTGTCTTTTGTTCAGCTTATGCCTGAGTTGGTCTTTTTCCTCGCTCATTTAATTCTTTGAAAGGTGGGTAAAATTATAAATTATTGGCAGTTTAGCGCTCCCAAATGGGTCTTATGTACAGGCGATCTATCGTACTCCTTCTCTTTATTTTTTGTGCTGTCAATGGTTTGCATGGGCAACAAGACTATTTCGACCAGGAATTTGCCATCGCCAATGAGAATGATGTCTATGTTTTTAAAAACACGGACCGTTATTACTCAAATGGAATTTTACTTCACTACAGATTCCTTCCAAAGACCAATAACTGGCTTGGCAAAAGGCGCAATTTGAACAATAAGCGAATTGTGGATATTGAGCTGAGCCAGAAGTTTTATACTCCCTTAGACCTCACATTGAGGAACATTGAAGACTTTGACCGACCCTATGCTGGCTGGCTCTACGGAGGTATTACTATTTCAGACTTTTACAGTGCGAATCAACGCCTTGAATATGGCCTTGAATTGGGCACAACAGGCAGGCCCTCAGGTGCCGAGGCCTTTCAGACCTGGTACCATGCTACCGTTGGTTTTCCGACACCTCGGGGGTGGGGCTTTCAAATAGCTCCCGAATTGGCTTTGAATCTGAAAGCGAAGTACCAATGCCAATGGGTGATTTCAGAAGGTAAACTCGACCTGGTGACTAGCACAAGTGCCATGCTGGGTTCGGCCTTTACCAATGTGATACAGAATGTCGATTTGCGCTGGGGTCGACTTCAGCCTTTGAACCAGTCGGGCTTTGCCAATGCACTTATTGGCGAGAGGGCAGGCGACTTCCGAAACCATTTTTACCTCTTTTCAGGCTATGGTTATCAATGGACCATGCATGACATAACCATACAAGGCAGCCTTTGGAACGATAAGAGCCCGCACACCGAAGAAATTTTTTCCAGTGTGAGGCATTTTAGAGTTGGCTGGGCGGCCAGCAGCCCCAATACTACTTTTCGCATGACTTATCATTGGTTGAGCGAAGAGGTAAAGGGAGCAAACAACCACGACTATGTGGGTATTGAACTATTACTTCGCTTTAAACCGCGCAAATAAGCCTGCCAAATTCCAATAAGTGCGGCCTCCTGATCATAAGGTTCTAAATAAGATTTGATAACCTTTGTGGTTGGGGGTGAACCTATTATTATTGTACCACCTGACTGACCATGCCGCTGCGACTGAAAGACATCCAGGCACCCATTGCAAATGAAATGACTGAATTCGAGAAGAAATTCAGGTCATTTATGAAAAGCAAAGTGTTTTTGCTGGACAAGATTATGGACTACATTGTGAAGCGTAAAGGCAAGCAAATGCGTCCCATGTTTGTGTTCCTCACATCAGGAGTCATCAACGGCATTTCCGAACGTACTTATAGAGCTGCTTCTTTTATAGAACTACTTCATACTGCCAGCCTTGTGCATGACGATGTGGTAGACGACTCTAACTACAGACGAGGCTTTTTCTCTATCAACGCCCTTTGGAAGAATAAAATCGCGGTACTGGTTGGCGACTATATGTTTACCCGTACGCTCTTGCTGGCTGTGGACCATGGCGACTATGACATGCTCAAAATTGGTTCGGAAGCAGTGAGAGAGATTAGTGAGGGTGAACTGATGCAGATAGCCAAAGCCAGGAACCTGGACATTACCGAAGAACTTTATTATGAAGTCATTCGCCAGAAAACGGCTTCATTAATTGTGGCCTGCTGTGCCATGGGAGCTTCTGCTGCAGAAGGCACTGACGAGCAAAAGGCGGCCATGAGAGAGTTTGGGTTGAATGTAGGCATGGCCTTTCAAATCAAAGATGACCTGTTCGACTACGGTAATGAAGAAATAGGCAAGCCTTTAGGTATTGATATCAAGGAGAAAAAAATGACCCTACCGCTGATTTATGCCCTTAGAAATACTGACAGTGCTACCAGACGCAAGGTGATTAGAACCATTAAAACACAAAGTGACAAGCCTAAGAAGGTGCGTGAGGTCATCGATTTTGTGAAAAGCTCAGGTGGTATCGATTATGCCAAAGGCGTGATGAACGACTACTACGAAAAAGCCCGAACCACATTGGATCAGTTTCCCGATTCTGCTTATAAAAAGTCGTTGATGGATTTGGTTACTTTCACAATCGAAAGAACCAAATAAGAGTCCGGGTTACTCAATTTACTTTTCCCGGTGTTCTTGCTTTATATTCTCTGGTACGTATGATTACAGCACCCTGGTTAGCCTCTTCACCATACAAAGTACTGGCGCTTGCACCTTTAACCAGCTGAATGGAGACTATATTGGAAGGGTGTACCAGATTATTGGCAATGTTGTAATCATTACCGATGGGTACATTATTTACCACAAAGAGTGGCTGGGTATTCAGGGAAAGGCTTGCTGCTCCTCGCATCTGAACCGCTGCGTCATTAAAACCGGCCATGGTGTTGCCACCGGTAACCATTCCGCCTACACTTCTAATGGCTTCTCCCAGGTTAGCATACCTTGAGAAATCGTGTTGCTTGGCATAGTACTCATCCGTACTTGTACAACTAACGGCAAATAGGGTAAGACAAGCGATGAAGACTGGAAGGATGATTTTTCTCATAGCAAGTGTATTTAGATACTAGTTAAAGATAATGAAAATGAGGCTCTTACACAATTTGTGATGCCAGTGGCAAAAAAAGAGGCAACCGATCAAAAGTCCGATTGCCCCATTAGATAGTCAGTCAATAGTATATTTGTTAATTATCTTGAGCCTTCGTTTTAATCAGAATCACCCCATTGTTGCCGTCCTCCCCATAAATGGTAGTGGCTTGAGCTCCTTTAAGTACTCTGATCGAAGTAATGTCTGCAGGGTTAACCATTGAATTGGCATTGCTGTAGCTATTTCCAACAGGTATGTTATTTACCACAAATAGGGGTTGCGTATTGAGCTGGATGGTACTGATGCCTCTGAGGTTAACAATGATGTTATCGCCAGTACCACTGATTTGCAAGCCTCCTATGCTCCTCATGGCAGAGGCCAGGTCAGAGTAGCTCGAAAAATCTTTTGGCTTAGTGTTGGCGCCTTCGGTGCTGGCACATGAGAACATGAAACCGACCAATGACAAGATGCATAAGCCCTTCACAAAAGTCTTCATAGTAGATTGTAATTAGGTTGTTTTCGGTATTGTAACGCTTGATATTCAGTTACGTAACACCCAAGTTATGAAAATAACCTTAATGGCGACCTCAAAAAATTAGTCACGTTTTGCCAGCCAGAAGACTTAAATGGGGATAGTGGCCTCGGTATGCACGTTTTGCCCTCCTAAAAGAATGTATTACTTGACCTGATCTAACTTACTGATTGTATAAAAATACAATCCAGTCCCAGTTGGCAGAGAATGCAGGATCTGTGTTGGGTTGGTATAAATAGAGGCCTATTTTGGTATCTTCTTCAAGGGCAAAGTCGGTAATGGCCAGGTCAGAAATGGCGGCCCATATGGGTGCAAAATCCACTTGCGAATGATCACCGTCTATAGACTCTATGTCAATGCCAGCTGGTAAATCCACGGACTCTGCGGCTACCAGAAAATTGCCTGGATCTATGAATGAAGGAACAACAATAGCAGCATTACCCAAATTGGTGAGGGCTGCATTGAAAAGAATGTTAGATGAACCTTCGTAAATAATGGCGACAGCCCCATCTGTATCGGTGGTGGCTTCATCCTTGTCTACCTCCAACGGTAATTCTGAAACCAGCGGCAGTGGCAACTTCTGAAGCGTAAATGTCACACCTCCTTCAAAGGCATTGCCGGTGTAGTCCACCTTAAACATAAACAAAGTGCTGGTTTCCGGCACCTCAGGGTCGTCTGTTCCACATGACATGCCAATGGTGAGAACCAAGGCCAGTACATAAATACCTATTCGCTTCATAAGCCGCTAATTAACATCAAAGTTACGTTTTATAAAACCCTTTATTGCTTAGACCCCCAATCTAATTCATAAGTTTAAAAAGGGCATTTTAACAATTTCAGCACATCTTTAAGCATGTTTGAAAAACTCAGAGTCATAGAACTGGCCTCTGTGCTGGCCGGACCTGCTGTGGGGCAGTTTTTTGCCGAGCTGGGCGCAGAGGTAATCAAGGTTGAAAATCCAGCTTCTGGTGGAGATGTGACACGTTCCTGGTTATCGAAAGGGGAGCAGCCAAAGGGTACCGTTTCAGCCTATTTTTCTGCAGTGAACTGGGGTAAAAAATCTGTGCTGCTCAACCTAAAAAATGAAACGGATCGCCAGCAATTGTACCGCCTGGTGGCGACTGCCGATTTGGTAATAGCCAGTTATAAACCAGGTGATGCTGAAAAATTGGGGGTAGACTATGAAAGTCTATCAGCCATCAATCCGAAACTGATCTATGGCCACATCACTGGCTACGGCCCTGATGACCAGCGGGTAGGTTATGACGCGGTGATTCAGGCAGAATCGGGTTTTATGAGCATGAACGGAGAAGCAGAGCGAGGGCCTACAAAAATGCCTGTAGCTCTCATTGATGTATTGGCAGCGCATCACCTGAAAGAAGGGCTCTTATTGGCCTTGATAAAGCGCATGAGCACCGGAGAGGGTGCATATGTTCCCGTTTCCCTGCTTGATGCTGCGGTTAGCTCGCTGGCCAACCAGGCTACCAACTGGCTGGTAGGAGAGAGCGTGCCTGGCCGTAAAGGAAACGCACATCCGAACATTGCTCCTTATGGCGAAGTGTACATGACTGCCGATGCTAAAGAAATTATACTGGCAGTAGGTAGCGACAAGCAGTTCGCAAGCCTTTGTCAGGTTTTGGGCATCGTACCAGGAGATGAATTTGCTACTAATGCAAAAAGAGTAGAAAACAGAGAAGGTCTGGTTTCACTCATTACCGAAGCCATCGCTAAAGAACATGCTGAGTCTCTTCTGAGTGCATTAATTGAGGCCAAGGTGCCAGCAGGAATGGTTAAATCCATCGATCAGGTTTTCGAAAACGGAAACACGGACTGGCTACTAGGTGATGAAACCATAAAAGGCGTAAGGAATATGATGGCCCTGCCACGAGGATGGGAAAAAAGGGATTTAACTCCTCCTCCGCAGTTAGGTGCACATACAAAGGAAGTGCTCAAGGGTGCTGCCGGAAGTCAATAGTCGGTGTTACAAATAAAAAGACATAACGTCTCTGCGAGGACTGAAAGGACGAAGCAGTCTCCTACTAAGTAAGGAAGACTGCTTCGTTGCATGGCCAGTTTTTGATGAGTTCCTTACTTTCCTTTTTCTTTAAGTGCCTTGTTTTCTACTTCCAGCTTTTCGAGCCTTTTATTCATTTCAATCATCAGCAGGGTCATTTTCTGGCAGTAAACTGAAAGTGCAAAAGCAGAAGCTGAATAAGGAGAAGAAGAGTTTTTTCATTATTGGTTAGTGAGGATTTGTGGTGCTGGTTATTACTGTGGCTTTCATTTGGGTCATCAACTAGTGTCTCATTTATTCCATTTTGCTTCTCCTTTATTTCGACTTGTAAGACTTGTGTATAGCCTCATGTGCCCTTACTCAAAGTATGTGAAAACCAACCTTGGGCCATTCTCCCACCTTGCTACACTTTCGGGAAATTCCAATGTCCAAATTCCAAAATTCAATGTAGGTGCATCGTAAATATCAGATTTTCAGATGTTTATGTTTATTTGGTCAAAAGGAAGTAACCCCAATAAATCTTTGGGATGAGGTTGTTTTTACGCTACTTAAAGCCTAGTTTTAAGAAAAAGTGGGAAAAAGTGTAGAAGGGTGGTAAGAAGTGGGGAAAATTTTCTAGCTTTGTTTTGTTCAGGTGTGATATGTCTTTTTTTACTAGTGAATATGACTGTAAGCTCGATGCTAAGGGTCGGCTCGCTTTGCCTTCAAAGGTGAGGTCTGTGCTGCCCGAAGTGAATGGTAATGAGCTTGTTTTGAGGCGAGGCTTCGAGCCCTGCCTTGTGTTGTATACCGCACTGGAGTACAAGAAGATAAACGCACGACTAAGTTCTTTGAGTGAATTCAACGATGAGCATCGCAGGTTTCAGCGCAGCTTCTTTCGTGGGCATATGGATGTAGAGCTGGATACTGCCGGCAGAATCAACATCTCTAAACGCATGATGGATTTTGCAGGACTGGAAAAAGAGGTGGTATTGGTGGGAATGGGTAACCGATTGGAAATATGGAACCCTGACCGCTATGAAGAATACCTTATCCAGGACGCTAGCGAATACTCGCAGATGGCTGAAAAACTGTTGGCAGACGACTGATGGCTGACTATCACATTCCGGTAATGCTCACTGAGTGTGTCGATGGATTGGATATCAAGCCAGGCGGGATTTATGTCGATGTCACCTTTGGTGGCGGTGGACATTCCCGTGAGATGCTGTCTCGCTTCAGTGATGGGGCTAAGCTCTTCGGTTTTGATCAGGACCCTGATGCAAAGAAAAATGCAGAAGGACTGCCGGATTCATTCACTTTGATTGAAGCCAATTTCAGATACCTGAAACGCTATTTGAAATTGCACGGCATAAAGCAGGTAGACGGCATTTTGGCTGATCTCGGTATTTCGTCTCATCAGATTGATGAACCAGAAAGAGGTTTTTCTACCAGAGCCAATGCAGAACTGGACATGAGGATGGATCAAAAGTCGGACCTCTCGGCACGTAAGGTGCTCAATGAGTATGACGAATCGGCTTTACATAAGGTGCTTGGCATCTATGGCGAAGTCAAAAATGCCAAAACCCTGGCAGCGGCAATTGTTTCGGAGCGGTTTTCAAAGCCATTCGAAACCACAGAAGACCTGATCGGGCTTCTTGGTGGATTGGCTCCCAGGGGGCGAGAATACAAATACTATGCGCAGGTCTTTCAGGCCATTCGCATGGAAGTGAATGATGAGATGGGCGCGCTGGAAGATTTTTTAAACCAGTCAGCTGAAGTGTTGAAGCCGGGAGGTCGGCTGGTAGTAGAGTCTTATCACTCGTTGGAAGATCGCATGGTGAAAAACTACATCAACAAAGGCAAAATCTTTGGCGAGGTAGAGAAAGATTTTTTCGGTAACCAGTTGAAGCCCTATCAGGCCATAAACCGCAAACCGATTACCGCTTCGGAAGAAGAATTGAAAAGGAATAACAGGGCAAGAAGTGCCAAGCTACGCATTGCCGAAAAATTATAAACAGGCCATTTTCAGTAAGCCTGATAGCTGATTACTGATAACTGATAGAAAAGTGGGAGAAAATAAATTCAGGAAAGCGGAAAAAACAAGATCAGAAGGTTCAGGCCTTTTTGGTTGGATGTCGCGGTGGGTCAAAAGTGACTCTACTATCGGCAGTAGCTTCCCTGCAAGGTATCTGCCCAAGGTGGTGTTTGTGGTTGTGCTGGGGGTGTTCTATGTATGGAACACGCACTATGCCGAACGAAGCATCAGAAAAATTGATAAGCTAGAGACCCAAGTAGAGGATTTGCGGGCCGATGTGACTACGCTGGAAGCAGAGGTCATGTTTGGAAGCAAGCAATCGGAAGTGGCGAAGAAGGTTAAAGCTTTAGGACTAGTAGAAAGTAAAGAACCACCATATAAAATAGTAGCGGACGAGGGTGAATATTAAGAAGTCGATATTACTACGTGTAAGACTGGCTTTTCTGGCGGTGGTGGTTTTCGTGTTGGCAGTAGTGTATCGAATGATCGATGTGCAATACGTCAATGGCGACCAATGGCGTCAGAAAGCTGAGGAGATCGGGCTTGATTACAAAACAATCAAGGCTACCCGAGGGAGCATTTATGCTTCAGGAAACGACTTGCTCGCTACTTCGCTACCTTTTTATCAGGTAGCATTCGATCCTTCATTGGTAAGCGATGAAGTGTTCGACAATAAAAAGCACTCCCTTTCACACCTAATATCCAGCTTTTATCGAGATCGTACTCCAGAAAAATACTTGGAGGAGATCTCGAGAGCTCGGATAAGCGGGAAGAAATATATGGTCATCAACAAACGTTTGATCGACTATCAGGATAAACAATTAATGGAGACCTGGCCTATTTTTGAACTGGGTCAATTCAGGGGCGGTGTCATCTTCAACAAAAGAGATGAACGCCATAACCCATTTAGAAGCCTGGCCAGAAGAACAGTGGGCTACCTGAATGAAGAGGTAGGCGTAGGCATAGAGTACAGCTTCAACGATTACCTGGCTGGGCGCGATGGCGAAGGCCTTTACCAGCGTATGGCAGGTGGTAATTGGAAACCAGTCAATGCTTCTTCTGACATCAAACCTTTAGATGGTTATGATGTACACACCACGATAGACATCAACCTGCAGGATGTTGCGCAAAATGCACTATTAAGACACCTCGAAAAACACGAAGCTGCCTATGGTAGCGTTGTCTTAATGGAAGTACAAACTGGTGAGATCAAAGCCATCTCAAACCTGACCAAACAGAAGGGAGGGGGCTACGCAGAAACCTACAACTACGCCATTCAAGGACTCAACGATCCCGGTTCCACTTTCAAACTCGCATCAATGATCGCCCTCCTCGAAGAGGGTAAAGTCAATTTAGAAGACAGTGTAGATACCGGTAAGGGTGTCAAAGAATTTTACAACCGCAAAATGCGCGATGAAAGCGAGTGGAAAGGTGGTTACGGTAAACTCACCATTCAACAGGTTTTTGAAAAATCGTCTAATGTGGGCGTGAGCATGCTGGTAGACAGCATCTTTGGAGACAATCCACAAGCCTTTGTAGATGCGGTAAAAAGCACGGGTTTTGGCAACCTGCTCGACTTCCAGATGATGGGAGAAGGCGTGCCTTATGTAAAAGATACTGATGATGATACCTGGAGTGGTGTGAGCCTTCCCTGGATGTCGGTGGGTTATGAAACTCAGGTGACTCCGATGCAGACCCTGGCACTTTACAATGCTGTGGCCAATGAGGGTAGAATGATACAGCCCATCATTGTCAAAAGCATCCAACGCGCCAACGAGCCTGTAAAGACATTCAAGACCAAGACGCTCAAAAAACGCATTGCCTCTAAAAAGACATTGGCTCAACTCAGGGGTTTGCTGGAAGGCGTAGTTGAAAGAGGCACTGCTAAAAACATCAAAAACGACCATTACAGTATAGCTGGTAAGACTGGTACAGCGCAAAAGCTGATCAATGGCAGATACATAAGGGGTAGATATTACACTTCATTTGCAGGGTATTTTCCTGCCGATGATCCAGTGTATTCGGCCATTGTGGTCATAGACGACCCCAGGGGTTATAAGGCCTATGCTTCGAGTGTGGCGGCCCCGGTATTCAAAGAAATTGCGGATATGGTTTATTCGCAGGACCTGGACATCCATGATGCTTTCAGGGCCGAATTGGCTGCAGAGCCCGGTACCTTCCCTATGATTAGGGCAGGCTACTATGACGAACTGAAATTGCTGTGTGACGACCTGGGAATTTCCAATCACCTCGATGAAGAGGGAGTGGAATGGGTGCGGACGAAGGTGGATAATAATTCCATCACTTGGAGGCCGAATCACAGACAGTCAGACCTTGTGCCAAATGTGCAGGGGATGACGCTGAGAGATGCACTTTATTTACTTGAAAATAAAGGGTTAAAAGTTTCGATTACCGGTACTGGCCGAGTGCAGAAGCAGTCGGTCAGAGCTGGTATGAGAATCAACAAAGGAACAACTATCATCATCGAACTGGGCTAATGCCTGTATTGAAAGATATACTGTACAAGGTTTCCCTCCAACAGACCTCGGGAAACATGGATGCGGCTATAGCATCCCTTGTCTTCGACTCCAGGAAAGTCGGGCAGGGCGATGCCTTTGTGGCTACGCGCGGTACCCAGGTAGATGGTCACGAATACATAGAAAAAGCCATTGCAGCAGGAGCCAAGGCTGTTGTTTGCGAAGAGCTGCCAGAGAATCTTCAGGCAGATGTTGCCTATGTAGAAGTAAAAGACTCCAGTCACGCACTGGGTGTAATGGCTTCGAACTATTACGACAGACCCAGTGGCAAAATGGCGGTAGTTGGCGTAACGGGTACCAATGGTAAAACCACCTGTGCCAGCCTGCTTTACCAGCTTTTTAGAGAATTAGGATACAATGTTGGCTTACTGTCAACAGTTCAAAATAAGATCAATGACGAGGTGCTGGAGGCTACCCATACCACACCAGATGCCGTCACAATCAATCGCTTAATGGCCCAGATGCAGGCCAAGGGCTGCACTCACTGTTTTATGGAAGTGAGCTCACATGCCTTGGTACAACATAGAGTTGCCGGATTGGTGTTTGCAGGCGCATTTTTCACCAACCTCACACACGAACATCTGGACTATCATAAGACGTTCGATGAGTACATCAAGGCTAAGAAAATGCTGTTTGATGGACTTTCCTCAACTGCCTTTGCCCTGACCAATGCCGATGATAAAAGAGGAGCGGTCATGCTCCAAAACACCAAGGCAACCAAATTTCGCTACTCATTGCGCAGTATGGCCGATTACAAAGCCAAGGTGCTCTCCAATACCCTGCAAGGCCTGGAGGTAAACCTCAATGGCCACGATGTATGGTTCAAGCTCATTGGCGATTTCAATGCCTATAATCTTACAGCTGTTTTTGCAGTCGCCTCCATCATGGGTGAGGATGAGCTGGAAGTGCTTCAGCACCTTTCTAATCTCAATCCGGCACCTGGAAGGTTTGAGCAGGTATTGACAGCAACAGGCATTACTGCCATAGTAGATTATGCCCATACACCCGATGCGCTTCAAAATGTGCTGGACACCATCAAGGAGTTTCGCACTGGCAATGAAAAGGTGATTACGGTGGTAGGCTGTGGTGGCAACCGAGACAAAGAGAAGCGCCCCGAAATGGCGAAGATCGCTTGTGAGTTAAGCGACAAAGTAGTGCTGACTTCAGATAACCCACGGCACGAAGAGCCCATGGCAATTATTGAAGATATGCAAGAAGGCGTAAGTCCTGCCAACTATAGAAAAACGCTGGTGATGGCAGATAGAAGAG